>Ga0326728_10010554_pt1 | contig 21562 bp, 18 predicted proteins | sample MB3enrmetagenome_FD_207602 | JGI IMG/M metagenome (GOLD analysis project Ga0326728, IMG submission 207602) | Lab enriched peat soil microbial communities from McLean, Ithaca, NY, United States - MB31MN | ecosystem: Environmental > Terrestrial > Soil > Wetlands > Peat | place: USA: New York... | reverse complement strand
CTTACTCGCCGGATGGAAGCCAACTCGCCTACGTGCCCCTCGATCACGCGTTTGAAATCTGGAAGCGCTACCGCGGCGGACGTACTTCTCGCATCTGGATTGCGAAGTTGCGGGATTCCAGCATCACCAAGGTCCCACGTGAAAATTCCAACGACTTCAACCCCATTTGGGTGGATCACCGCATCTTCTTCCTGTCGGACCGCCAGGGCCCGATCACCCTGTTCAGTTACGATACGCGCACCAAGAGGATTACCCAGGTGCTCAAGAACGACGGATTCGACTTCAAGTATGCCAGCGCGGGTCCTGGGGCGATTGTCGTCGAGCAGTTCGGGGCACTTTATCTTTATGACCTGAAGACCGGTAAAGAGCGCAAGCTCGATATCTGTGTGGACGCCGATCTTCCGGAAAGGCGGCCGCACTTCCTCAACGTCGCCAGCCGAATCACTCACGCTGATCTTTCGCCCACCGGGAAGCGAGCTGTATTCGAGGCCCGCGGCGAAATTCTCACCGTGCCGGCCGAAAAAGGCGATATCCGCAATATCACGAATACACCCGGCGCGGACGAGCGCAGCCCCGCATGGTCGCCGGATGGGACCCGCATCGCCTATTTCTCCGATGAAGCGGGTGAGTACGCCCTGCACATCAAGAATCAAGATGGGATGGGGGAAGCGCAGAAGATTGATCTTGGAAGTCCCGGTTCGTTTTTCTTCATCCCCTTCTGGTCGCCGGACGGCAAGAAGATCGCCTATGCCGATAAACGCTTGAACCTTTGGTACGTTGATCTTGAGAAAAAGCAACCGGTGCGGGTGTTCCGCGACCGCTTTGCGGAGTCGGAGGAAGTTTTCCGGGCGGCATGGTCACCCGACAGCAAGTGGTTGGCTTACACGCAACAGGAGTTGAGCCACATGCGCTCGGTGTTCCTGTATTCGCTCGAGACAGGTGAGAGCCACCGCGTTACGGACGGCATGAGCGATTCGTTTTCGCCGGTCTTCGACATGAGCGGGAAGTATCTTTATCTGCTGGCCAGCACCGATGACGGCCCCACCCTCGATGGTTCGATGATGGGCATGAATCGGCCTGTGACCAGCAGTGTTTACGTCGTCGTTTTGCGCAAGGACCTACCCTCGCCCCTCGCTCCCGAGAGTGATGAGGAGCAGGCAGCGAAGCCCGAAGCGCCCAAGCGAGAGGGCTCAGGAAAATCCAACCCGCCCCCCACCGTGAAAGTGGATTTCGAGAAGATTGGCCAGCGAATTCTGGCATTGCCGATTCCGGCCCGGCATTATTTGCAGTTGCAGCCCGGCCAGGAAGGCACGCTTTTTATCGAGGAAGGGTCTCGATTTGAACAAAGAGGTCCGGGCGGGATTACCGCGTATCGGTTCGATTTGAAAACGAGAAAAGCCGACAAGTTGCAGGAAAATCTCTCGGCCTTCATCGTATCGGCCAATGGGGAGAAAATGCTCTACCGGACGACCGGGGGGCCTGCGAGTGGCGTGCGTGGGCAGTCATGGTTCATTGCGTCGATCCCCAATTCCGGCGGCCCTCCGGCGAGGGCTGCCGACGCGCCGTCCACTGCGAAGCCTTTGAATCTCGCGGCCATGGAAGTGCGCGTTGACCCGCCGGTGGAGTGGCGGCAGATGTATCACGAAGCGTTCCGGCTGGAGCGCGACTTCTTTTATGATGGGGGCTTCCACGGGCTGGACCTGAAGGCCACGGAAAAACTATATGAGCCCTACCTCGCGGGAGTGGCGTCGCGGGCCGACCTCAATTACATTTTCCGGGAGGCCTTCGGCAATCTCACCGTGGGTCATCTGTTCGTCGTGGGCGGCGAAAGTCCGAAAGTGCAGCCGGTCCCCGTCGGGCTCCTGGGTGCCGACTACCGAATCGAGAATGGCCGGTATCGCTTTGCACGCATATACGACGGCGAGAACTGGAACCCGCAACTGCGTGCGCCATTAACGCAGCCCGGCGTAAACGTTGCCGAGGGAGAATACCTGCTCGCCGTTAACGGCCGCGAAGTCAGCAGTAGCAGCAACGTCTACAGCTTCTTCGAAATGACCGCAGATAAATCTGTGGTTCTGCGCGTCGGTCCGGATCCCAGTGGCGCGGGCTCACGCGAGGTGACCGTGGTTCCGGTGGCGAGTGAACTTGCACTGCGCAAAGGCGCGTGGGTGGAGGGCAACCGCCGCAAGGTAGACCAACTCAGCCACGAAAAACTGGCTTATATCTATCTGCCGGATACCTCGGTGGGGGGGTACACCTACTTCAACCGCTACTTTTTTTCTCAGGCGGGAAAACAAGGCGCGGTCGTGGATGAGCGCTTCAATCATGGCGGCATCAACACAGATTACATCATCGACTACTTGCGCCGGACGCTGATGAATTTCCGCACCATGCGCGACGGCGAAGATACCACCACCCCGGTGAGTTTGATCCAGGGACCCAAGGCGATGATCATCAATGAATACGCAGGTTCCGGTGGCGACGCGATGCCCTGGCATTTTCGGCAGGCACACATCGGCATCCTGGTGGGAAAGCGCACGTGGGGAGGTTTGGTGGGATTTGCCGGGCCCAGCGAGGCGCTGATGGATGGGGGCTCCGTGACCGCGCCCAGCCGCGGCTTCTGGACTCCCAATAACGCCTGGGAGGTGGAGAACCACGGTGTGGCGCCGGACATTGAGGTTGAACTCGATCCCCAGGCGGTGCGTGAGGGCCACGACCCGCAACTGGAAAAGGCGGTCGATTTGCTGCTTCTGGAACTTGAGAAGCATCCGCTCCCGATCTACCACAAGCCCCCGTATCCGAACTATCACCAGAGCGTGGGAGGAGGGAAGGTTTCCCCGATGAATTAGGTTCGAATCCCGATCTCTTGCATCAGCTTGTCGGTCTCACGGTAGGCTTCCGTGACCCAATCGACAATCTTCGCGGGCTCGGGCGAATACTCGAGTTCGATGCTGATGACGCCGTTGAATCCGACCTTCTTCAGTTGCGCAAGGTAGGGGCGGAAATTCACAACTCCGCGTCCCGGCGGCAAGTCACCGTGCTTCTTTCCGTCGCAATCGGAGAAGTGGACGTGGGCAATGCGCCCCTGCAAATTGGAAACCTCTTCCGCCGGCGTATGGGCCAGAGCCAGGTGCGAGATGTCCAGATTGGCGCGCACGGCAGGATGGTGGAGGTCATCCAAAAAGCTCACCATCTTCGCGAGCGTATTCACAATGGAAAGATGAAACGGCTCGAGTTCGATGGCGATTTCGAGGCCCAGCCTCGCAGCGTAGTCGCCCAACTCCGACACGGTTTCCACGGCCCATTTCCACTGGTCGCGAGGGGCGATGACTTCCTGTTGCCAGATGTATTCTCCGAGCACCAGCAGCAGGTTCTTCGCCTCGAGTTCGTAGACCAGTTCCAGATGTTTCTTGGCGCGCTCAACATGGAACCGGCGCACCGGTCCATTGAAATCCGCAATTCCCAGTGCGCAGCAGCACACGCTGATGACGGGCAGTCCGACCTCGCGGCAGGTGTCCTTGATCAACTTCCGCTCTTTGATATCGATCTCCAGCGGATCAGCGAAAATATCGATGGTATCAAAGCCGATCTCTTTCGTTTTGTGAATGCCTTGGGCGGTGCCCACGGGGGAACCCAGCCAGGCAGAATTAATGAGTCCGAGTTTCATACGTTTTCCTCCTTGATTTCCGCCGGTCGCACCGGCCGATGCTGGTCGAGCGAGCGGTAGCAGGCCTCGACCAGCGCGAGCGTATTGAGATTATCCCGCCCACTGAGGACGGACTCCCGGTTCTCTTCCAAGCTGCACAAGAGCTCTCCCATGGTGCCCTCAAAGGCGTCGGGAAACCATACTTGCGGCCATGTTGGCGAGAACCAACAGCCGGGCTGTTGCTGCGTGGTGAAGCGGATGGTGCTGGGAACGCGTGCGGGGTAGCCCGGCCACCCGATGGTGCCTTGCGCCATCCCCGCGGTCCCTTCCACGCGCCATTTGATGTAGATGTCGGCCGCCCCGCCCTCGCGCGCCGGTCCGGTCCACACATCATCCCAGGCGGCGGCCCGCAGGCCATTGGCGTATTCCAGGATGTAAAGCACGATGCCATCGCGGTGGGGAAAGTCGAGCCGAGGGTCCTGGCGCGCGCTGGCGTAAACAAATTCGGGGTCGCCAAAAAGGTAGCGGAAAGAATCCAAGTGATGGATGCTCATGAAAACCAAGGTCACCTGGCCGTAATCCTTTGCCCAAGGTTGCCAGTGAGGGATGGCGCGCATATCCACCGTGGCGAGCACGGGCTCCCCCAGATATCCGCGTCGCAGCAAGGTCTTGAGAGCGCGGATCGACTGATCGTAGCGCATGTTTTGATTCACACAGAAACGCACGCCTGCTTGTTCGCAGGCCACCACCATTTCTTGCGCTTCCCGGTAATGCGTCGCCAACGGCTTTTGCGCCAGGATCCCGCGGATGTGCTTGTGCTGAAGCGCCTCGTGCACAATGGCGGGTTGCGCGGCAGGCGGAACCGCAATGTCGAGCACCTCAATCGTGTCGTCTGCCAGGAGTTCATGCCAGGTGTCATAGACCTTTGGAATGCCTCGCAATTCCGCGGTGGCGCGCGCCTCAGCGGGGTCTTTGGATGCAATCGCCGCCACGTTGAAGCCCGCATTCTTGTAAGCAACCAGATGAATATCGCGCATGATAAAGCCTGCTCCAATTGCGCCGATCCGATAATCCTTCTTGCGAGGTAGAACAGGCAGGTGTTCCAAATTCAAATCGATGTTCATTCGTTACGCTCCGTGTGTTCGGTCCGCGGGGTCGTCGAGGGTACAAGCCGCAGGGCCGGAAAACGGTCCCTGCGCTACTCCGTGGTCGCCGGGCCAGTGATTTTACGCCGGGCGGCGGCGGAAAGCACTGTCTTCTTTTCCGCCACTTTATCCCATTTTTCTGTATGGCACTGCCGCGCGCTGCCTGCCACATCCATGGCGCGCGGCCTTTGATATACTCCCCGTTGCCAGCCAAAGAATCTTCCCATCAGGAGGAGCTGATGAAGTACCAGCCATTGGCAAGAACCCGTCGCTTCCTATTGCTTTCCCTTTTTCTCACTTTGTTCTGCCATCCGGCGATCGCGGCCCCACCGCCCGGTCCGCAAGCCGGGAAGAGTGACCAAGTCACGTTTATTCACTGCGGCACGCTGATTGACGAGGTATCGAATGAGCCGCACCAGAATGCGCTGGTGGAGATTGCCGGCGGCAAGTTCCGCGCCGTCAGGAATTACACGCCGGACTTTGCCAAACCGGCCGGCGCGGCCGTCATTGACCTTAGTACGGAAACCTGCCTGCCGGGCCTCGTGGATTCGCACACGCATGTCCTTCTGCAAGGCGACCAGAAGCCGGGACAGTACGACGAGCAGATTTTGAAGTGGTCGCTGCCTTACCGCACCATCCTGGGAACGCAAGCCGCGCGCCGCGCCCTGGAGTATGGATTCACCACCATCCGCGACGTGGAAACCGAAGGGGCATACTATGCGGACGTCTCCATTCGGGACGCCATCAAGCAAGGGGTGATTCCCGGGCCGCGCATGGTGGTGGCCACGCGCGCGCTCGATGTTACTGGCGCCTACGCCGTACTTGGTTATGACCCAGCTCTAAAGCTGCCGCACGGCGTCCAAGTGGTGGACGGGCCCGAGGAGTGCCGCAAAGCGGTCCGCGAGCAGATTGGCAACGGGGCCGATTGGATTAAGCTTTACGCCGACCAGCGTGTTTCCACCGCGGACGGCGTGGTGCACAGCATCCCCACCTTCACCCCCGACGAGTTGCACGCCATTGTGGACGAGGCGCACCGCGAACATCACAAGGTGGCGGCGCACGCCATGGGGTTGGAAGGCGTTCACAACGCGGTGCAGGCGGGCGTGGATTCCCTCGAGCACGGCGCTTACATCACAGACGATGACCTGAAGACCATGGTGGCGCATGGAACCTGGTATGTGCCGACTCTCTATATCTTCATCTACGCAGATGAAGTTCATCAGGCGAGCGGCTTTCCGGGATGGAAAGGTGGAGTGGAAATTCACGCCGAGACGTTTCGGCGGGCGCTCAAGGAGGGCGTGAAGATCGCCTTCGGCACTGATGTGGGCGGCTTCGAGTGGACCATCAACCCGGCAAAGGAGTTTTCGCTGATGGTGAAGTACGGCATGACGCCTGCCCAAGCCCTGCATGCGGCTACCGTTTCCGGCGCGGAATTGGTGGACATGAAGAATCGTATCGGTTCGGTGGAGCCAGGCAAACTTGCGGACCTCGTTGCCGCTTCAGGCAATCCCCTGAGCGACATTCGCGTTCTCGAAGACGTAAACTTTGTGATGAAGGAGGGAGTGGTCTACAAACTGCCAGCCCCGCCGAATGGACATTGACAGCGAAACGGCGTGACCCGCCAGGTTATTTTGTCCGCGTGCGTGTTGGAGTGCGCACCGGTGCTTTGGCTGCGGCTTGGCGTAGGTCCACTTGGCTTTCGATGACGGACTTTAAGTTTTGCAGGTAGAAGACCCAGGAATTAACAGCCTTGTCGACGGCAGCGGCGGAAGTAAATCCCTGGTGCGCCAGTTCAACAAGGGTGCGCCCGCCCTGCGGAGAGAGTTTAAAACGCACCTGGGTTTCCACCTCATCTGTGGGATGCTTCCAGGTAAGGGCCAGAGTATTGCCGGCCGTAAATTCCGTCACCACTCCATCCACGGGTTCCTGATTCTTCCAGCGGAAGTGGTATTTGCCTCCAAACTGCGGCTCCAGGATGGCCTGATCGGCGAACCACGCGGTCAGTTTTCCCTGATCGGAGAGATAGCTAAAGACGCTCACCGTGTCGCTGGCCACAAGAATCTGCAAGGTGGCTGAGCGCATCACGGTTACAGGCCCGGTGTCCGGAGGCTTAACGGGCCGCCCGGCGTGCTGCTGTGCAGCGCCGTTGGTCCAGGCGCCCAACAAGAAGATCAGAGTAAGCAATTTTGGCATCATCGGCGGGCCTCGTTCTTTCCCAGGAGATGGATTCGCGAGGGATTGTAAGGCAAACCGATAGACAGCGCAACGCGCATTACACTTCCCTGCTTGGGATGCGCCGCGGGGCATCGTATAATCAGCAGCTTATAGAAGGGGGGAATCATGGATCGCCCAACGGCGTGGGAACTTCTTTGCGAGTACACCAAGAACGAGAATTTGCGAAAGCACGCGCTGGCCGTGGAAGCCTTAATGCGCGCTTACGCCCGCAAGTTCGGCGAAGATGAGGAAAAGTGGAGTGTGGTCGGATTGATCCACGATTTCGATTACGAGATCTATCCGAACGCTCCTGACCATCCCCTGAAGGGGAGCGAGATTCTCAAGGGAAAAGGCGTGTCCGAAGAGGTCCGCCGCGCCATTCTCGGGCATGCCGATTACACCGGCGTTCCCCGCGATACGCTTTTGGCCAAAGTGCTTTTTGCTTGTGACGAACTCGCGGGATTTATTACCGCCTGCTCATTGGTCCGTCCGGACCGGATCGCGAGCCTGGAAGCCAAGTCGGTCAGAAAGAGAATGAAGGATAAAGCCTTTGCGCGCTCCGTCAGCCGCGAGGACATCACCAAGGGGGCGGAAGAGCTGGGCGTCCCCCTGGACGAGCACATTACTTTTTGCATCGCCGCCATGCGCGAAATCGCGGATCAACTGGGCCTGGCGCCCGCCGGCGACGCTCCCACCGCACCGGCCGCGCCGTAGGGATGCGCATCCGTCTCAGGACGCACGGGGAAGACCGGAACCAAACCCACCATCCACAACCACCGATGAGCCGGTCATGTATGCCGCTTCGTCGCTGGCCAGAAACGCAGCCACGCGCGCCACTTCCTCCGGGCGGCCGATTCTCTTCAAGGCCTGAAGCTTTGCCGCCGCGGCGCGGGCTGCGGCGGGGTCGGGCTGCTCTTCGAAATATCCCCACGCCATGCCGGCATCGATGTAACCCGGACAAATACAGTTGACCCGAATGCCATCCTTCCCGTGGTCAATCGCCATCGCCTTGGTCAGGGCGATGATCGCACCCTTCGTGGCGCAATAGCCCGCGCACATCGGCTCAACAAAAAATCCATTTACCGAGGCCATGTTGATGATGTTTCCGCGGGTCCCGCGCAAGTGGGGCAGAAAGAATTTGGAGCAGAGGAAAATGCCGCCCAGGTTAACGGCCATCTGGTGGTTCCACTCTTCCACGGTCGTATCTTCCAAAGTTTTGCTGACCTGCACCGCGGCGTTGTTGAACAAGACGTGAATATCGCCGAAAGCTTGCGCGGTTTCGCGAACCAACTGCTGAACGGAAGCGGCGTCCGCCACGTCCACTTCCACCGCCCTTGCCACGCCGCCGGCGGCGGATATGCCCTGCGCCGTTTCCTGTGCTCCCGAAAGATTAATGTCCGCCACCACCACGCGCGCGCCTTCCTTGGCAAACTCCTGCGCTGAGGCCCGGCCAATTCCAGCGCCGGAACCGGTGATGACCACGATGCGGTCCTTGAGCTTCATACTTCCTCCGCCTTCCCGTTCGGCATTCCGATTGCCGGTGAGTTTACAATTTTACCTGCTGAAGATAAGTCGGCACGGTGACGTCCCAATGGAGCTCTTGCGCAATGCGCTGCCGCAGCGCTTCGCTGGCCTTCGGTTCACCGTGCACCATAAAAGTCCGTCCCGGCGCCTTGCTGAACCGTTTGAGCCAGGCAAGGATTTCACCATAGTCCGCATGCGCGCTCAGGTTCTCGATGGTCTCAATGCGCGCCCGCACGTGCACATCGTGGCCGTACATTTTCACGGCCGGGGCACCGGATTGGATTGCCTTCCCGCGTGTTCCCGCCGCCTGAAAACCTACAAACAGGATGGTATTGCGATGGTCCGGCAGGCAGCGTTCCAAGTGATGGACCACGCGGCCGCCCGTCGCCATACCGCTTGCCGAGATGATAATTGTCGGATAATGCGCGTCGTTGAGCTGCTTGGATTCGTCCACGCTCTTGTCGAAGTGCAAATTGGGCGGCGAGAAGGGCTTGATTCCTTGCTCTTCCAGTGCATCCAATTCGAGGCTGTGATCCTCCCGGTGCTTATCGTAAAGATCCGTAACGTCGATCGCCATGGGGCTATCCACGTGGATGGGCACCGAGTGCAGCTTCTTCTCTTCGATCAACTCGCGAAACAGGAAAAGCAGTTCCTGCGTCCGGCCCACCGCAAAAGAGGGAATCACCAGCGTCCCGCCATGGGCGGCAGTGGCTTCAACAATCGAAGCCAGGCGCGCGCCAATATCTTCCTGCGGGTGCAGCCGGTCGCCGTAGGTGGATTCCAGCAACATGTAATCGAACCCCTCTTCCGGCACCGCCGGTTCAGGAATGATCAACTGGGGGAAGCGGCCCAGGTCTCCGGAGAAAAAGATTTTTTGGGTGGTTCCGTTTTCCCGGACCGTCAATTCAATCATGCGGGCGCCAAGTATGTGACCCGCGAAAAAGCCGCGCGCCGTGAAGTGCGGCGAAATCTCCACTGGCTCCCAAGATTTCACCGCGCGAAAGTATTCGAGCGATTTGATGGCTTCCTCATAGGTGTAAAGGGGCAGGGCGGGGGTGTGCTTGCTGAACCCTTTCTTGTTGGCGAAGGCCGCATCTTCTTCCTGTAGGTGTCCGGAATCCGGCAGCACGATTTTGGCGAGATCCACGGTGGCCGGTGACGCCAGGATCTGGCCGCGAAAGCCGTCCTTCACCAGGCGCGGAATATAGCCGACGTGGTCAAGATGCGCGTGCGTCAGCAGCAGCCATTGGATGCTGGCGGGCGGCACGGGAAGCGGATTCCAGTTGCGCAGCCGCAGTTCCTTGTCGCCTTGGAAGAGTCCGCAATCGACCATCAGGCGTTCGCCACCGGCTTCCAGCAGATACTTAGAACCTGTCACCGTGCCGGTAGCCCCAAGAAAAGTTAGAGTAGCCATGAATTGTCCCTTGCTTATGGTCTTAGAGTTGCGGAGCTTCGCAGATGATTTTCAAGCTTGGGATACCTTCGAAGTGGCGACGATTGTGGGTGACCAGGGGGATCCCGTGTCTCACTGCACAGGCGGCGATCCAAAGGTCGTTATCGCCGATAACCCTGTGAGAGCCAGTTGGATTCTTCAGCCCTGACTTGAGCCTCGCATAGACCCTGCAAACCTCAACGTCATAAGGAACAACGATTGCAGTTCTCATTCTTTCTTCGAAGAACATGACTTTCGCCGGTCCCCACTTTCTCCGTTCGGCCCAATAGTAAAGCTCACCAACAGTAATGAAGGAAATCACGGCAGTCCGATGTTGAATGTGGGACCGATAAAGGCCGGCTCGTGTGTCGCCTGGGCGCAAGAGATAGGAGAAAATATTGGTGTCGAGGAGAATTTCTTCCATACGGTAATCTGTCTAGGGCTCCCGAAGCCGGTATATTTCATTCAGCATCTCATCCACATCCTCGTCTTCAGGTATGCCCCCGGCAAAAACGCCGATGTCCTCGACCGGGCCGACGCCTTGTTCACGAGCCAATTGGGCAAGCGATTTCTTGGCAAAGAAGTCGCGGTTCCCGGCAAGAGATTCATTAACCTCGAACCGGGCGTCGAGTTGGCGCACCGCGGCGACCGCCTCCTCAGGAGTCCTCCCCCAGTCAGTTTCGACCATCACAAAAGCAGTACTCATAGGTATCAATTGCCCTCCGCATCGACGACCAAAAGGGTACTCACCAAAGAGAGGGGTTCGGAACCCTCCATCTCCTGCCGCAATTCGAGCGCATAGTTTCCAGGCTGATTAAATAGACTTGTAGTGAGGGCCCAAATCGATTGGACAGGACCAAGCTGCGAGAATGCATCAACCCAAATGCCAGGGATTTCGCTATTAGACCGGTCCAGCGCAAAAACCCTCAATCTAATTGTGCACGGCTCTTTAACAACAATCTTATAGTAAACGAAGAAGAGTTTATCATCGCTGGGAGTCCGCGGTGCGATAATCCGGTCGAACAGACCATGCAGGATTACCTTCCCATCGCTGCCCCGAGTCGCATTCTCGCACAGCAGGAACGCCAGTACCTTGCATTTCGCCATATCAGAACGATACCAAATATGATGTGTGGTATCAAATCACTACCGACTCCTGATACTCGCCGAAGACGCGGCGCAGGGCATCGGAAATTTCCCCCACGGTGGCGTTTGCCTTGACGGCATCGAGGATAGCAGGCAACAAGTTATGGTCGGTGCGCGCGGTATCCTCCACGGCACGGAGGGTTGTTTCCACCCGTGCGGCGTCGCGGCGGGCCCGCAGTTTGGCCAGTCGCTCCACCTGGCTGCGTTCGACTTCGGGATCGATGCGCATAAGGGGGGGGGAGCTGCGGGTCTCGTCCACGTACTGGTTTACGCCCACCACCACACGGTCGCCACTTTCAATTGTCTTCTGATAGTCGTAGGCCGCCTGCTGGATCTCGCGCTGTACGTAGCCCGACTCGACGGCGCGCACCATGCCGCCCAAGGATTCAATCGTGCGCAGGTATTCCCGGACCTGGGCCTCGATACCATCGGTGAGTTTCTCGATAACGTAGGAGCCCCCCAGCGGGTCGACGGTGTTGGCGACGCCGCTTTCCGCAGCTAGAATCTGCTGCGTGCGCAAGGCCAGCAGCGCGGAAGCTTCTGTGGGCAAGGCCAGTGCCTCATCGCGAGCATTGGTGTGCAGCGACTGCGTCCCGCCCAGCACCGCCGCCAGCGCCTGGAGCGTCACTCGCACGATATTCACGTCGGGCTGCTGAGCGGTGAGCGTGGAGCCGGCAGTTTGCGTGTGGAAGCGGAACATCCAGGAGCGCGGGTCTTGTGCTTTAAATCGCTCACGCATGATCCGCGCCCAAAGCCGCCGTGCGGCGCGGAACTTGGCGATTTCCTCCAGCAGATCGTTGTGCGCATTCAGGAAGAAAGATAGGCGCGGGGCAAATTCATCCACTGCCAGGCCTCGTGCCAGCGCGGCTTCCACGTAAGCAATGGCGTTCGCCAGGGTGAAGGCCACTTCCTGCACGGCGGTGGAGCCTGCTTCCCGAATGTGATAGCCGCTGATGGATATGGTGTTCCACTCGGGAGCGTGGTCGCGGCAGAAGGCAAAGATATCCGTCACGATTCGCAGGGCGGGGGCGAGTGGATAGATGTAAGTGCCACGCGCGATGTATTCTTTCAAAATGTCGTTCTGGACAGTTCCCGACAATCGGGCGAGGTCGGCGCCTTGCTTTTCAGCCACGGCGAAATAGAGCGCCAGCAGAATTGCGGCGGTGGCGTTGATCGTCATGGATGCCGAGATGCGCTCGAGAGGGATCCCCTCGAAAAGCATTTCCATGTCCTCGAGGGAGTCGATGGCTACGCCCACCCGGCCCACCTCGCCGCGCGCCAAGGGGTGGTCTGAATCCAGGCCAATTTGGGTGGGCAGATCGAAAGCCACGGAGAGGCCCGTTTGCCCTTGCGAGAGCAGATAACGGTAGCGCGCATTTGACTGGCGGGCCGAACCGAAACCCGCATACTGGCGCATGGTCCAGAGGCGGCCGCGGTAAAGCGCCGGGTAAACGCCCCGCGAGTAGGGGTATTCACCCGGGTACCCAGCCTCCTTCTCGTAGTTCCGACCGCCAAGGTCTTCAGGCGTATAGAACCTCTTGAGCTCCATCCCTGAGCCCGTCAGGAATTTCGTTTTGGGTTCCTTATCGTTTTGCGCAGCCATAAAGGGTGACCGGAAGGCGCGGTGCGATCCCATGCGCAGCCTACCCAGCAAAGTCAACGCACATTTCGCGCCTTTACAAAAGAGTAAAGGCACAGGATCGCCAGTAGTACAGCGAATCCCCCATATAACCCAAAGTAGACCAAGCCGGCAGCAGGAGTTTTCCGATAATCCTCCCACTCAACAAAGGTCTGATACGCGACGGCAAGGGTCAATACCATAAATAAGAGCGCGATGAGCATGTGAAACAAACGCTTCGCATTGAGGAACCAGTAATGGAACAGACTTCCGAGTCGACTCAAAGCCTTCCTTTCCTGCCCGGCGCGGGCTCTTCCCCTTCCCGGTAGGTTATCGTAAGGACAAACCGCGGTGCAGTCAAATCCGGCTCGCACATCCACTTGCCCGTTGGGCGCGCCCATACCAATCGAGGTTGTACAAGCGCTAGTAAATTCACTTTGATTTCACCATGTTACGTGCTGGCACCGGCTTTCGCCTTGACGTCCATCAGCGGCAACCCTAGAATTGAGCTTGCAAGCCACCCTCGAGGATCCAGGTGAGCCTTGGAGCTGGACGATAATTTCAAACGCCTGATCAAAGAGTTGGGCGACGCCATTAACGAATCCCTTTCCGAGTCCGACCGGATTGCCGATGTCATGTCGCGCATCCGCAGCGCCGGCTACGACCTCTTTCTTGTTCTGGAAGTCACCATAGGCTTCAACAAGCGCGGCGAGATAAACTTGGTTCATCGCCAGAAGCTGAGCGCCGACGCCCGGCCCGACCCCGAATTTCACCTGACCACACAAGACACCCAATTCCTTCGCGCCCTGAAAATCGTCGTGGATGAAGACCTTGAATCCTAGGGTTAGAGCGATCATATTTACAGCTTTGATGAGCTGTGCAGTATTCCTGCCTGCCGGGGAGCCCCGCGGGGAGGCGCGTCCCAGCCTTAAGTTGACCGGACCGGTTACGATCACGCAGAGCACGCGGATTGAACCTGGTCAATATCACGTGGATGTTCAAGACGGGCAGGCCGTCATCGAAATCGCCGCGGACAACGTTATCCTGGAAATGACCGGGGTCACGCTGGAAAGCACCGCGCGCCGACCCTGGGAGCGGGTCGGAATCGGCATCCATGCCAGGGGGCGCAGTCAGGTTTCCGTGCTCGGCGGCGCCATCCACGGCTATCGGATCAACGTTTTCCTGGAGGGCGATGCGGGGAGCGGTTCCAGAATGCGAGTGGTGGGAACCGATGTGAGCGGCAGCCGCGCCCAGCGCTTGCTTTCCACCGACACCCATTTCGAAGCTCAGGACTGGGTGAACATCTTCGATCTGGATGCGTGGGAAACTTACGGGGCGGGGCTGTACTTGAAGAACATCGATGGCGCCTGGATCAAAAGCGTGGTTGCGCATGAGGCCCAGAACGGAGTGATGCTGGCACGCACCACTCACGCGACAGTCGAAGACTGCGATCTTTCGCGTAATTCCGGATGGGGTATTGCCTTGTACGGATCTTCCGGGGACGACCTCTTGAATAACCGCGCCGACTGGGATGTCCGCTGCGAAGGCCGGAGCTACTCCGCCGGGTGTGATTCGGCGGGAATTCTCTTGATGGAGGGGAGCAACCACAACCGTATTATCGGCAATGCCTTTACGCACTCGGGGGACGGATTTTTCCTGAGCAAAGCTTCAACCGGTGCGTCGAGCAACGGCAATTACGTGGCCTTCAACGACGGCAGCGACTCGCCGCACAACTCCTTTGAGGCCACCTTCACGCAGGACAACCAGTTTTACCACAACCTTGCCGATCACAGTGATTATGGCTTTTGGCTCGGTTTTTCGCGGGATTCGGCGGTGATCGATAATCACATCGAGGGGTCGAAACGTGACGGCATCGCGGTGGAACATGGAGAAGGAAACGTCTTCGCTCGGAACGATATTCGCTCGAGTGGCGCGGCGGGTATACACTTATTTCAGAGGGCGCCCGTCCCCGACCCCAGCCGTGGTTACGTGCTGCTGCAAAACGTCCTGGAGACGAACCGCACCGGTGTGCTCATCAATCGCACAGAGGATGTTACAATTACAGGTAATACATTTTCAAACGATCCGATAGGCATAAAGGTGGAGGACGGCAGCCGGCGGATAACGCTGCACGGCAATCGTTTCTCACCTTCCTCGGCCGTCAGCATTGAATCGCAAGATCCCCAAGCCGTGATTGCGGACCCGGAAACACCTCAACCGCCACATCCATAGCAGTGACAAGCAGCATGTGACGAGTGCCGAGTAGGATTGCGGATCGAGGATTGTGGCAATCTGAATTCAAAATGGCCCGGTGGCTGCCTACTGCCGTCTGCCTACTGCTTGCTGCTCTGTTGCGGCGTGATGCGTTCCAGGCCGCCCAGGTAGGGGCGCAGCGCGGTGGGGACGATGACCGAGCCGTCAGCTTGCTGGTAGTTTTCAATGATCGCCAGCCAAGTGCGGCCCACGGCCAGCCCGCTCCCGTTCAGGGTGTGCAGCAACTCCGTCTTGCCGGATTTGCCACGCCGGAAGCGCAGGTTGGCACGGCGCGCCTGGAAGGCCTCAAAGTTCGAGCAGGAGGAGATTTCCTTATACTCGCGCGCGGCGGGCAGCCAGACTTCCAGGTCGTAGGTCTTGGCGGAGCTAAACCCCAGGTCGCCGGTGCAGAGAGTGATGACGCGGTAAGGCAGTTCCAGCCGCTGGAGAACTTCCTCCGCGTCGTGGGTCAGGCGTTCGAGTTCATCGTAAGAGCTTTCCGGAAGCGTGAACTTGACCAGTTCCACTTTCTGGAACTGGTGTTGGCGGATGATGCCGCGCGTGTCTTTGCCGTAGGAGCCGGCCTCGCTACGGAAACATGCCGTCCAGGCGCAATGTTTTACCGGGAGCTTCTCAGCCTCCAGCACCTCGTCGCGGTAGAGATTGGTCACGGGGACTTCCGCGGTGGGAATCAGCCAATAATCCGTGCCTTCTAGCTTGAAGAGGTCCTCCTTGAATTTTGGCAACTGGCCGGTGCCGAAAAGGCTGGCGGAATTCACCATAAAAGGCGGCAGTATTTCCGTGTAGCCATGCTCGCGGGTGTGCGTGTCAAGCATGAAGTTGGCGAGCGCCCGTTCCAGCTTGGCGCCGACCCCCACATACACGGCAAAGCGCGCGCCCGCGATTTTGGTGGCGCGCTCGAAATCGAGAATTCCCAACGCCGGGCCCAGATCCCAATGCGCCTGAGGTTCAAAATCGAATTGGCGTGGCTGGCCCCAGCGGCGGACTTCCTGGTTATCGGCGGAGGTGTTTCCCACGGGCACGGTCGAGTGCGGAACGTTGGGAACAAGTCGCAGCACCTCGCGCAGCCGCTGGTCGCACGCCTTCGCTTGCTCATCCAGTTCCTGAATTTCGTTGCTAAGGGGCTTCATTTCCTCAATCAAGGACGAAGCATCCAGCTTTTGTTTCTTGAGCACGGCAATTTCATCAGAGACTTTATTGCGCCGCGCCTTGCGTCCTTCGACCTCCATTAGCAGCCGGCGGCGCTCTCGATCCAGCGATTCAAAATCGACCAGCACGTCGGGAAGCCCGCGCTCGCGCATCTTCTGTTTGACCAACTCCAGGTTGTCGCGGACAAAATTCAGATCCAGCATTTCGGGGTCTCACTCCTCGGCTCGAGCGGAGCCGCAAAATTCGTGGCCAGAATCAGGAATAGTCAATCTAAACCACCCGTGCGAACCTGTCAAACGCAGGGTAAGATCGATGGTGGCACGAGCATCCTCCCGGTGTGAGGTCAAGGCCAGAGGGCCACGCCGCCCGGGGTGGCTCACCCCCGCATCCACTATAATGAGAGGCTAGAGTTGGGAAAGGCTGAATTTATGCGGAATGCCGGGGAGCCGGGGGCTACGCGACCGCTTGGCCAGAAATGCTTCATCATTGTGCATAAATCCATCCATGAATTACTGCCAGTGTCAAAGGGATATTGCGAGAGTTTGAAACCTGGGGACTGGCCATTCTTGGCTGCAACTGGCTGTAAACAAAGGACTAATGTTTATGGTTATCGCCGTACCCGCGTAAATCGCGGCTGGCGTGGATTCTCTCTCAGGGGTAAAAGTGGATGCCTTTTCCACAAAGATTTCCACAAGCAAATTCCCCCCCGAATTAACAATGACTTAGCGCTCTCGCCAAGCCTCTACCGTGGAGGGTTTCAGCATTTCCCGCACCGATTCAGGGACTCGCGCCCGCACCAATACCTTTCCGTCTTCGTAATGGGTGGAAACCACGGTTCCTGCCCGATGCAGCATCGCCAATTGCTTTCCGTCACTAGGCGAAAGCTCAAAGTCCGCTTCCACCTCCGGGTCAGCAGCAAGGACGTCGGTAATTCGCTGGCGCAAGTTTTCCAAGCCTTCCCCCGTCTGGGCGGAGACCGTTACGCTGCGGTCTGCGGCTTCGAATTTACGCCGCTCCGAGGGGGACAGGAGGTCCACTTTGTTCCAGACGTGCAACCGCGGTGTGGCGGAAACGCCCAGGTCTTCGAGCAAGGTCTCGACGGCGGCGTCTTGCGCGGCGCATTGCGGGTCGGAAGCGTCCGTAACGTGCAGCAGGAGGCGGGCTTCCTCCAACTCTTCGAGCGTGGCGCGGAAGGCCGCCACCAAGTGGGGTGGCAGTTTGCGAATGAAGCCTACAGTATCGGAAAGCAGCGCCGTGCGGTGAGAGTCCAACGGCAGCGCGCGGATGGTGGGGTCAAGGGTGGCGAACATGCGCGCGGAAGTGACCACCCCGGCGGAAGTCAGCGCATTGAAAAGGGTGGACTTGCCGGCGTTGGTGTAACCCACCAGAGCCACGGTGTGAAGGTTCTGGTCGCGCCGGTGGGCGCGGTGTAGGGCGCGCTGCGTACGGACGCGCTCAATGCTTTCGGTCAGAATCCGGATGCGCCGCCGAATGCGCCGCCGGTCATATTCCAACTGTTGTTCGCCGGGACCGCGCGTGCCGATGCCGCCGCCCAGTCGCGAGAGCATGGTTCCGTGCCCGGAAAGCCGGGGCAGCAGGTAATTCAATTGCGCCAGTTCCACCTGGAGTTGCCCTTCGCGGCTGCGCGCCCGGCGGGCAAAGATATCGAGAATGATCTGGGTGCGGTCGATAACCCTCAGGTCCAAAATTTTCTCGAGATTGCGAAGCTGCGTGGGAGTGAGGTCGTGGTCAAAAATCACCAGGTCAGCACCCGCAGCGCGCGCCTGGGTGCGAACTTCATGCACCTTACCGCGTCCCAGCAGGGTGGCGGGGTCGGGCTCCGGCGAGCGTTGCGATGCCGTTCCCACCACCCGGGCGCCAGCGCTGGCAGTGAGTTCCTTCAGTTCCCGTAAGGGATCTTCCTCGTCCGCGAGGCCCACGGTAACGCCATCGCGGCGGGTGGATTCCCAGCCGGCCAGAAATGCCTTCTCCAAAACTTGCAAGCGTCGAATGCTTCTATCCCTCCGGGGGCCCAGGGGCTGCGGGCATGGGCATTGCACGGGGCAGCACAACGGTGGCGATGGCATGCTTGAAGACCATCTGTTCCTGATGATTGCTTTCCAGGATGACAGAGTACTTGTCAAAACTGCGAATGCGTCCGGTCAATTTGACCCCGCTCAACAGGTAAACCGTCACCAGGATTTTTTCCTTGCGGGCGGAATTCAAAAAACCGTCCTGAATGTTCTGCGGTTGCTTTTCCATATTTTTCCTTCTCTTTATATCCTTCGATTTTCCAGGGTCGCCCTGACGTGGACGTTACCGTAACGGCATTACTGAGGGTGAAGCAAGTACTTCCTCCCCCGCCATGACCGGTGTCCGCCCCAAGGTCTCCATAATGCGACTTTGAACGTGCGGGTCGTCGCCGAACCCTTCGAACCAGGTGATGTCAGCCTCGCGCCGGAACCAGGTCAACTGGCGCTTGGCATAATGCCGTGTGGCCGCTTGTGTGGCGCTTACGGCTTCTTCCCGAGTCGTCTTTCCTCCCAAAACAGCGCATGCCTGCCGGTAGCCCAAAGCGCCTAAAGATTTGATGCGCGCCGCGTCCGGAAGGTAAAGCATGGCTTGCGTTTCTTCCAGCAGACCCGTCGCGAACATATGCTCCACGCGCTGGTTGATCCGCTGGTAAAGCTGGGCGCGCGCTGGATTCAGGCCGAGTTTTATAACCCGATATCCCTCCAGACCGGCCCGGCCATGAGCGTGCAACGCCGAAAGCGGTTGCCGGGCGAGGACGCAAACCTCCACGGCGCGAATCAACTTCTGCGTATCACGAGGTTGGATGCGGGCCGCCGCTGCCGCGTCAAGGCGAGCCAACAAGCGATGTAAATACTCCCGCCCGTGGCGTTCCACCTTGGCGCGCAACCGCTCACGCAAAGCCTCGGAACGAACCGGCCCCGCAAAGAGTCCCACCAACAGGGCGCGCAAGTAGAGCCCAGTTCCCCCCACGAACACGGGGAGCTTCCTGCAGGCGCGCAAGTTCGCCAAAACCTTCAACGCCTCACGGCGATAGTCTCCCGCCGTGAAAACGTCGGCCGGCTCCAGGCAATCCAGCAGATGGTGCGCCACGCCCCGCCGCTCGCCGGGAGGCAATTTCCCCGAACCCACGTCAAAGCCGCGATACAACTGCACGGAATCGTAATTAACCACCTCGCCGTCCAGCCACTCAGCCAGCGCCAGGGCCAGCGCGGATTTGCCGGCGGCGGTGGGGCCCACGATCGCAATCAAGGGATCGTTACCCGCGCTGGGATTCACAGGGAATGCCACGACGGAATTTTAGCACACCCCGACAACCTTTTTGGCAGTCTGACGCTGTTTCAATGTTTCCCGAAGGATCTGCGCAAGCTCTAACTTGCGCAAGTTGTCTCACCCTGTTAGATTCGCGTGGCGTCGTTCCGGTCAGGCGTCGGCGAACCGTCCCACGGCACACCGTCGGATGACTTGAACGAGTAGCAAGAAATTTGACCGCCGCCGGGGAGCAGGAAATGCGAATGAAACAAATACTGCAATTCTGCCGTGTTGCTTATAACGAGAATTTCCTTATGGCCCTTTCACTCCTTGCGTTCATGGCGCTGGGTTCTACGGCAAGGGCTGCTGCCACGCCTGCGCAAGAGTTTTTGGTGGAAGGGGGGAAGGCGCAAGCCGCCATCGTGCTCGGCGACAATGCCGCGCCTTTCTACCGTTTTGTAGGGGAGGAGTTGCAACGGTATGTCGAAGCGATCACGGGGACACAACTGGAGATTGTGACCGCAAGCCAAGCGGCGAGTCGACCGGAGAGTCTGCTGGTGCTTATCGGGGGACCGAAAGCCAACACTTTGGTCGAGAAGGCGGCGACCAGGCAGCAGGCAAAGTTCGCGGATTTGAAGGTGGACAGTTTTCTGTTGTGGCGGGTTCCGGTAGGGAAGAAGCAGGGATTGATAGTAGGGGGCAATGATGAAGCCGCCACGATGTACGCCGCCTACGACTTGTTGGAGCGTCTGGGCGTGACGTTCCTGCTGGCGAAAGACATTCTGCCGGAGAACACGGCGGATCTGAAACTGCCCGCCGAGAATGTGCGGGCGGAGACACCCTTTCCGCGCCGGGGACTGTTGATCTCTAACATCTACCCGAACCGCGGGATCATGAACCTTTCCGAAGTGAAATCCATGCTCGACCAGATGGCGAAGCTGAAGATGAATTACCTGCAATTCTTCTGGTTCGAGCACGAGCCCTGGATCGATTTTGGGTTCAGGGGAGAGAACAAGCTACTGGGGGATGCCACCGGAAAGGAGACGGGATATTTATCGTGGCGGTACAACTTCGGATCGAACCTGATTAAGGACGTGGAGGTGGGGCGGGACAAATTTGGGGGCAGGGAGCGGATGGCGCCGATGGAGTTTCAGAAGGTGGAGACGCCGGAGGATGGGTTTCGGGTGGCGCAGGAGTTCCTGAGGGAGATCATCCGCTACGCCAAGACTCGCAAGATCAAGGTGTGGCTGTGTGTGGACCCGACGACCTTGCCTGGAAACCTGGCGCGCTTCGCCCACCGGGCGTCAAACCGGCCGGTGCCTTTTGATCAGATTCTGGGAACGCACATGTGTCCGGCCGATCCCGAGTTGCACGAAATGAATGAGAACCGGCTGCGGGCGCTGGTGGAGGCTTATCCGGAGGCGGAAGGATATTTCATGTATGCCCCTGAGATGTTTCCGGACTGCCCTGACGACCTGAATCGCAACTTTCTGGAGGGGGAGCGGGGGAAATACGAAAGCGTTCTCCAACCTTGGGCAGACTATTACAAGCCCTCCATGAGCTACGAGAAAAATCCTGCGGTGGTTTTGGATTCCACAACCAATTCGGTTTCCATCATCAAGAAGATGCTGGAGGCGAAGCAACGCGTGGCGCCCAACACCAAGGTAGGCATAGGGGGCATTGGTCGCGGCTTCCTGCTGCCCTTGCTCGACAAGACGTTCCCCAAGGATGTTCCGATTACCGACATGGAATCGCGCGCCATCTGGACGCCCAGTGGCATCCCCATGCAACTCTTCGGCGGCATGGGGGAGCGTGAGCGGACCATTGTGCCCCGCTTGGATGACGACAGCGGAATGTTTGGCATGCAGTTCAACGTGGGTTTGTATTACAAGGATCGGATCCTGCAGGGGTCGGCGGAGAACGGTGTGGCCGGGTTTGCCGGACAACTGAATCGTCCGCGAGGCATGGAGCAGAACTACCGTTACTTGGCTGAGGGGGCTTACAACCCCAAGTTGACCCCGAAGGAATTCTACGACGGTTATGCCCGAAGGTTGTTTGGCGAGGCCGCCGCTGCGGAGATGGCAAAGGCCTTCGAGACATTGGAGGCGAACGAAGAATACCTGGGCTGGACT
>Ga0326728_10010553_pt1 | contig 21564 bp, 18 predicted proteins | sample MB3enrmetagenome_FD_207602 | JGI IMG/M metagenome (GOLD analysis project Ga0326728, IMG submission 207602) | Lab enriched peat soil microbial communities from McLean, Ithaca, NY, United States - MB31MN | ecosystem: Environmental > Terrestrial > Soil > Wetlands > Peat | place: USA: New York... | reverse complement strand
TGCCGCCAGAAAATCCGCTCGAATTCTGAAAACCCAACCGGACGGCTCAAAAACGGAAGTTCCTATTAACTTGTCGAAGGTTCTGGACGGCAAGGCAGAGGATACCACGCTGGCAGCGAATGACATACTGTTTGTTCCCGACAGCAAAAAGAAAGTTGTGGGCCAGCGAGCTCTCGACGCCGGGATCTACACGATCTCGGGATGGCTCATTTGGACCCGTTAAGAGGTTTAACCCAGCTTTCACTTGGTGATAAATGCCGAACGATGATGTCCCGACTCCTTCAGACCACGCTCAGAGCATGGTCCTGTCAGGCCCCCAGAATTTGCGTCAGCCTTTCGAGACGTTGGATGTCTCGGCTGAAGAAGTTCAACCCTTGCTTGATTATTGGAATGCCATTTCCAAGCGGCGGTGGTTGGTCTTATTTTGCCTATTGGTTGTGTTCACGACGGTCGCCATCGGTACACTCAAGAAGAAGCCTATTTACGAGGGAAAAACCTTAATCGAGATCAATCCCGAGCAGCCTAACGTTCTGAATTTCCAGGAAGTTATTCAACTCAGTTCTATCGATATTGACGCCTATCGAGGCACTCAATATGAGATTTTGCAGAGCCGAACCCTTGCCGAAAAAGTGGTGGATGAACTGAAACTATACCGCTACCCGGAATTCTACAAGTGGCGCGTCCTCTTCGGCTTGATCCAGAAAGAACCTGATAAGATTCTGAGCCCCACCGACCCCAACCCTCCCGACCGCTCGATGAATGCCTACCGTAATACGATCGCGAATTTCATCAACAACATCGATGTGAGTCCGGTGCGACGCAGCAACCTCGTCGAAGTCTCCTTTTACTCTGAAGACCCTCAGTTGGCAGCGCGGATCTCGACCCAGCTATGCAACGCTTACATCATGCAAAACCTGCAAGTGAAATGGGATGAAACCACCAAGGCGGCGGAGTGGCTTCAGGGGCAACTCGTGGGGCTCAAGGCCAAGGTCGAGAAGTCCGATGACGCTCTGCAGGCCTATGCGCGAGCTAACTCCATCATCTTTGTGGAAGAGAAGCAGAATCTCGTCAATGCCCGGCTCAAGCAGCTTCAGGAAGAATTCACCGCAGCCCAGAAAACGCGATTCGAGAAACAATCGGTTTACGATCTTGTGCAAGCCGGCAGGGTTCAGGACCTACCAGGGTTCATGGAAAACAGGCTGATTCAAGATCTTACGGAGCGACTAGCTGATATGCAGCAGCAGTACGCTCAGATGACAACCACCGTGAAGCCTGAGTGGCCAAAAGCGATTGCTCTGAAAAAGCAGATGGATACCACCCAGGCTACGCTCGATCGCGAGAAAAAGAATCTGTCGCAGAGTATTATAGATTCGTACCGCACTGCGCTGGCAAACGAGAAGTATTTGCAAGAAGCGCTGGACGAGCAGAAAAAGACAGTGAATGATATTGATGAGAAATCCATTCAATACAACATCCTGAAGCGCGAGGTGGATACCAATAAGGCACTCTATGAAGCGCTCTTGTCGCGCATGAAGGAGGCGATGGTTTCCTCTGGAGTTCAAGCCAGCAACATTCGGATCGTGGACGCCGCCGAGGTTCCCAAAGGCCCCGTGAAACCCAAAGTGTTCCTTAACCTCGCGTTGGGCGTTATGCTAGGTCTCGCCGTAGGCTTGGGGCTGGCGTTCCTCCAGGAGTATCTCGACAATACGCTGAAGACAGCCGATGAAGTGGAAAGGCTGTTGCGCTTACCCTCGCTGGGCCTCCTTCCGGACTACATCGGCAATGGCCAAGCCGGTGCTGACAAACTGGCCATAGCAAGTCACGGTAACAACGGCGCCGTCGCCCCGGCGCTTCAGACCGGACGTGAGCCTGTAGAAGCTTATCGAACACTTCGGACATCAATTCTGCTATCTGCCAACCCTGTGCCGAAGATGCTTCTGATCACAAGCGCCCTGCCGTCAGAAGGTAAGACAACCGTGACGATTAACCTTGGAGCAACGCTCGCCAGCCTGGGAAGCAAAGTGGTGATTGTGGATTGCGATATGCGGCGGCCTACCTGCCACCGGTCGACAGGGGTGGAGAACAGACCCGGCTTCGTCCGGTGCCTCACGGGCCACGTGGGATTAGAAGATGCTATCCTACCGGTGCCGGGCGTTCCGAACTTAAGTGTAATTCCTTGCGGGCCCATTCCTCCCAACCCGGCCGAGGTTCTTTCTGCGCCGGTTACGCTCGACTTACTTCGCAGGCTCCGGTCCGAGTTTGAATATGTACTGCTCGACTCTCCACCTTTGCTGACCGTTTCCGACAGCCGAATACTCTCGACTCTTACCGACGCAGTGGTGCTTGTGACAAGAGCCTACAGTACGCCTTTCGACCTCGTCCGCCGCGCGCGTGGATTGCTTTACAATGCCGGCGCCCGCATTCTCGGCGTGGCGTTGAACAATGTGAACGTCCACAAGCAAGGCGGCTCCGGGTACAGTTTATACCGGTACGGATATGGATATGGGTATGGGTACGAGCAAGACTCCAGCGAAGAATCCGCCGGCCAATCTGAATCGTAAGGTTTAACACAGCGACCACATGAAAGCTAAAGTCGTGATCCTATGCGGGGGCATGGGAACCCGTTTACGTGAGGAGACGGAGTATCGGCCCAAACCACTGGTTGAGATCGGTGGTAAACCCGTCCTCTGGCATATTATGAAAATCTATTCTCATTATGGGTTTAGTGATTTCATATTATGCCTAGGGTACAAGGGCTCGATGATCAAAGAATATTTCTTGAATTACCGCCTCATGAACAATGACTTTACGTTGCGCTTCAATTCCGGGAAGGAGCCGGAGGTGCATCCCCCGCGCCGGGACGACCAATGGAGCATCACCTTTGCGGACACCGGAGCCGAGGCAATGACGGGAGCTCGAGTTAAGCGCATCGAGCGCTACGTTACCGAAGACCACTTCATGCTGACTTACGGCGACGGGGTAACCGACCTCGACATTTCTAAGCTGTGGGAATTCCACCTTGGCCACGGCAAGATCGGGACCGTGACTGGAGTTCATCCGCTCTCCCGCTACGGTGAATTATCCGTCCAAGGTTCATTGGTGACGGAATTTACTGAGAAGCCCCTGGACCAGAGCGGCTTTATCAGTGGCGGCTTTTTTGTCTTTCAACGCAAGTTTTTTGACTATCTCTCCGACGATGACAGTTGCATTCTTGAACGAGAACCGCTGGAACGGCTAACACAGGAAGGCCAATTCGTTGGTTACCTTCATCATGGGTTCTGGCACTGCATGGATACTTACCGTGACTTTCTTGCCCTGAACGAGTCCTGGAAGAAAGGTGCTCCATGGCGAGTGTGGGCAGATTGAATCGGGTATGAAGGATTGCCCCATGGGTGCCTTGACTTCCTGCCTCGACGAATCCTTGCGTTGGAGGCGGGAGAACTGAAATGTCCCGCCCAATCTCTTGTCGCTCCTGCGGTAGCGAGAGGCCCGAGACCATCCTTCGACTGGGTCAGATGCCTCTGGCTAACGCCTATCCGAGCCGTGAGGAACTTGCCCACCCGGAGCAAAGGTATCCTTTGGACTTGGCGTTCTGCCCCTCCTGTTCGTTGGTTCAGATCACAGAAACCGTGCCACCCGATGTGCTGTTTCGCGAATATCTCTATTTTTCTTCGTACTCCGACACGGTAGTCCGGAACGCCGAAGAAATCGTGCTGCGCCTCATCGCCTCTCGGGGTCTGAACGGGAACTGCCTGGCCGGGGAGATTGCCAGTAACGACGGCTACTTGTTGCAGTTTTACAAGCGCGCCGGCATACCGGTTCTGGGTATTGAACCCGCCTCGAACATCGCCAAGGTGGCCGTCCACGAGCGGGGCGTTCGCACTCTTTGCGACTTCTTTGGTGCCGATTTGGCTCGGAAACTCCGGGACCAAGGTGAGTGTGTTGACGTGCTGCATGGCAATAACGTATTGGCGCACGTAACCGACCTTAACGGCGTTGTGGACGGCATGCGGCTGATGTTGAAGGAAAACGGGATAGCAGTGATCGAGGTCCCGTACGTGAAGGAGATGATTGATCGCTGCGAATTCGACACGATCTACCAGGAACACCTATGCTATTTTTCGCTAACTGCGCTCGATCGGCTCTTCCAACGGCACGGCCTTGTCATTGAGGCCGTTGAGCGCCTGCCGATCCACGGTGGATCCTTGCGGCTGTTTGTCGTGCCGCGTCAACATCTCGACAGCCGGCCCAGCGTTGAAGAAGTCCTCAAGGAGGAGTCTTCTTGGGGTGTCGATAAAATAAGCTCCTACCAGAGTTTCGCTCAGCGAGTTGACAATCTTAAGGCCAACCTTCTCGAAGTTCTACGCCGAGCCAAAGGAGAGGGTAAGCGCGTAGTGGCTTATGGCGCGGCGGCGAAGGGCACCGTCCTCTTGAATTACTGCGGGGTGGGTCCCGAGACCCTGGAGTTTGTCGCAGATCGGAGCCCCCATAAACAAGGAAGATACATGCCCGGCGTGCACGTCCTCATCCAATCACCCGAGAGGATATTAGAGACGATGCCGGATTACGTGTTGCTTTTGGTTTGGAATATCGCGGACGAAGTGTTGGGACAGCAGTCCGAATATCGACGGCGAGGAGGCAAGTTCATCATCCCGATTCCGCAGGTCCGCATCGTCTAGATTGGGGCATCACGATGATTGATGGAGTCCAAGTTGTTCCGTTGAAGCGTATCCCGGATGAGCGCGGGACCATCTTCCATATGCTGAAGCGTACGGATGCTCACTTCCGGCAATTCGGAGAGATTTACTTCGCGACGATATATCCCGGGGTAATCAAAGGCTGGCATAAACATCGGGAGATGACCCTGAACTACGCCTGCATCGAGGGCCGAATCAAACTCGTGCTATACGACGATCGAGCAAACTCCCCATCCCAAAATGAGGTTATGGAGATTTTTCTGGGAACGGATAACTACTCGCTGGTCGTCATTCCTCCCGAAGTCTGGAATGGTATGAAGGGGATGAGCTCGCCTTATGCTATCGTGGCGAATTGCGCGACGCACCCGCACGAACCTTCCAGGACCACGCGTCTCGACCCATTTAGTGATTGCATTCCCTACAAATGGGATGTTAAGAACTTTTAGCAGGACGGTCCGATGAGGGTTCTCATTACGGGGGCAGGCGGGTTCATTGGCTCCCATGTGGTCCGAAAGGTCCTCCTGGACGGGCATACGGTCATAGCAGTTCTGAAGCCAGGAGAGTCAAGCGAGCGCTTAAGCGATTGCTTGGATTCAATTTCTCTGTTTCGTTGCGATTTGTATAATGGCGACGCGGTGCGCGGGTTGGTTGCGGACGCTCAGCCTGAAAAAGCCCTGCACCTCGCTTGGTATGTTGAGACTGGCAAGTACTGGCAGGCGAGAGAGAATCTGGATTGTGTGAGGATGAGCCTTTCCTTGGCACAGGCGCTTGCTGAGGCAGGCTGTTCCCGATTCGTGGGCGCCGGAACATGCGCAGAATACGACTGGAATCACGGGGTCCTCACCGAAGACGTGACGCCCCTGCGGCCCCAATCCTTGTATGGTATATGCAAGAACGCAACGCGTGAAGTTCTGGAAGCTTTTTGCGCCCAGGCAAAGATGGGTTTTGCCTGGACGCGCATCTTCCTCTTGTACGGACCTATGGAGGCTAAAGAACGGTTGGTCCCCTATGTGGTTCTGACATTACTAAGAGGGGAAGTGGCAAACTGCACTCGAGGAGACCAGATGCGGGATTTCCTCTATGTCGAGGATGCAGCGTCAGCGATATGGGCGGTAGCGAAAAGCGACCTTTGCGGGCCGGTGAACGTCGGCTCAGGGCAAGCGATCAAGGTGCGGACATTAGTTGAAACCGTAGCTCGCTATCTGCAACGCGAAGAAAACCTCGCCCTTGGAGCTTTGCCCAGCGATCCGCAAGAACCACCGCTGGTGTCGGCGGACGTTCATAAGCTGGCAAGTGTGGTCGGGTGGAAGCCTTCCCACACCCTCACGGAGGGGGTGGCGAAGACCTGTGAATGGTGGAAATCAAGAATAAGAATATAGCAATGCACTCCCACCTCCCTTCCCCTCCTGAGCAAGGCGGGGAACCCCTTCTCGTCCCGGGTGAGGTGGCGGCCGGGGGTGGTTGGCACATCAAAAGGCCCATGACAACACACTCTTGCCCACTGTGTGCGAACCCTTCCCCACAGGTCTTTTTCCAACGCAGGAACGTGCCCGTGCATCAGAACCGGGCGTGCCTTGGCGCTGCGGAGGCACGCCAGTTTAAGCGCGGAGATCTCCTGCTGGCATTCTGCCCGCGGTGCGGCTTCGTTTTTAACACGGCATTCGATCCGGGCAGTCTCAGCTATTCCGCCGCCTACGAAAACACCCAAACTTGCTCTCCCTATTTCAAGCATTACCTCACGGAACTGGCAAGATCTCTCCAGGCGAAATACGGCCTGAGCGATAAAGTGGTTATTGAGGTGGGCTGCGGGAAGGGAGACTTCCTCAGACTGCTTTGTAAGGATGGGAGAAACCGGGGCATCGGATTCGATCCCACCTACGTCGGCCCTGAGATCATCGAGGGTGGAGCTGTGCGTTTCGTCCGTACGTTCTATGATTCGCAACAGGCGCAATATGCCCCCGATTTTGTTTGTTGTCGTCATGTCATCGAACACGTGCAATCACCCGTGGAAATGCTGCAGGCAATTCGACAAGCGATCGGGAACCGGGTGAACTCACTAGTGTACTTTGAGACTCCAGCCTTACCCTGGATTCTCGATTCCATGACGTTCTGGGATCTCTTTTATGAGCATTGCTCATATTTCACCGCAGAGAGTCTTACCTGGGCATTCGAACAGACGGGATTTCAGGTTCTCGAGGCGCGCTTGGCTTTCCACGAGCAATACCTATGCATCGAGGCCAAGCCTGCCGCGGCGGGCAGCAGGGTCGGAACAAGGCGGCCACGGTCCGCCGAAGACCTATGGACGAAAATCCAATCTTTCCTGGCAAGACTCGAGCAACGAATGGGGGAGTGCGAAGAAAAAATCGACGCTTTCTCGAGAGCTGGAGGCTGCGCGATTTGGGGGGCGGCAGCCAAGGGAACGACTTTAGTGAACTCGATTGACCCGCAGAATCGCCGCGTTCGCTTCCTCATCGACATTAATCCCGCCAAGCAAGGGAAATATGTTCCCGGGACTGGACATCCGATTGTGCCCCCTGACCACCTCAAGGAACGGAATGGGCACGTAGCTGGGATCGTGAATATGAACCCTAATTACCTGGAAGAGAACAAAAAGATATTAAGGCAACTGTCGCTTGAGATTCCCATCATCCAGTTGTAAAGGAGGCGTGTTGAAGAGAATTCGAAACCTGATGGCTGACCTTATGAGTCAGACTCTATCCGTGACCTATGCGGATAATGAAGCGCGCACTCTTCCTCTTTACAGCCCTGAAGCCTTCCAAGTCATTTCCCGATTATGGATAAAGACAGGTTGGGCTGCGAAATATTCTTACAACTTCTCCTGGATGGGGCGACCGGTTATCCAATTGCCTGAGGACCTGCTCATGGTCCAAGAGCTCTTCTACAAGGTTCAGCCGCACGTCATTATCGAAACCGGCCTTGCGCACGGCGGTTCGAGCGTGTTTTATGCAAGCCTTATGGAAATCCTGGGACGGGGGCGTGTGATCTCCATCGACATTGAAATCAGGCCGCATAATCGCAGGGCAATCGAGGCGCACCCCCTCAAGAAGCGGATAACTCTGATCGAGCGAAGCTCCGTTGAGCCCCAAACAGCCGAGGAGGTTCGGAACCTGCTCGCCCCGGATGAAAAGGTGATGGTCATTCTGGATTCCAACCACACTAAAGAGCATGTCCTGAAAGAACTTGAGCTTTACGCTCCGCTAGTGACCTCCGGGAGCTATATCGTGGCCGCCGATGGCGTTATGGAGGATCTCCACGATGTGCCGCGTGGGAAGGCAGAATGGACACGGGACAACCCTAAGGCTGCGGTCCACGAATTCCTGGCTTCGCACCCTGAGTTCGAACTCGATCCGGAGCCCTCTCGCCTTGGGGTGACTTACTGGCCGGATGCTTACCTACGCCGAAAGTGAAACGTGGCGCCAGTGCGGCGTCTGCGGGGTCGGCAGGTGCCGCCCTAATGGACAGCATGACCGATACGTCTTTGCGCCGAAAGTAAAGAGATGTCGAGGCTTACAAGAAACATTCTCTACAACCTGTTTGGACAGGGACTGCTTCTTGCCCTGAGTTTTGTGGCGGTGAAGTTTATTTTCAAGCAGTTGGGTCAGGACGCCCTCGGAATAATCTATTTCACTTTTACGCTTAACGCCCTCCTCACCGCGCTCTTGGCTCTGGGAATAAATGAAACTACCGTGCGGGAAGTCGCGGCCTTTCATGAAGAAGACCCAGCCTATATAAGGCGCCTGCTTCAAACCGCCTCATTCTTTTATTGGAGCCTCTACCTCTTGGCGGCAGCGGTACTTTACGCGTCTGCTCATTGGCTCGTCACCAAGTGGATCAACTTGGATACACTCAACCCTTCCACCGCCACGATGGTCCTACGCCTCCTCGGAACCGCAACCCTTCTGGCCCTGCCTCGCTCCTTCTGCGCCAGCATTCTACGCGGGATTCAGCGCATGGAATTCATCAATCTCATCGATGTGGGCGCCAGTGCTTTACAACAGTTTGGCGCCATCGTGGTGCTCTTTCTGGGTGGGGGCTTGATTCAGGTTACGCTCTGGATGGCCGCTTGCTATCTCTTCGGATTGGCCCTTTACCTCATCGTGTGCGCTCGTTTCTTCGGGGGGAGGGCGTTTATCCCCCGCCTCTCGACGTCGGTGATCGACCGAAATGCCGCGTTTACGTTCAAATTGGCTGGAATCACGGTCTTTTCCATCATTCACACGCAATCGGACAAAGCCATTGTGAGCAAGCTTCTGCCGCTCGGGGTGTTTGGATACTACGGAATGGCTTATAGCGCCGTGGCCAGGGGCATGCTGGTAACATCCTCGATCTCCCAGGCAGTTTTCCCTTCTTTTTCCGCTTTGTACAAGCAGGGTGACCATGATGGGCTCAGGCGTCAATATGATAAGGTGCAAGATCTCCTCTGCTATGCGATCGTCCCCTTGTTCGCGGCCATTCCGTTCGCAGCTCGTCCTCTCTTCACCTTCGTGCTGAATGCGCAAGCGGCACGAATGCTGCTTTGGCCGGTCACATTCTTGTGTGTTGGTTTTTGCATGAATGGAACGCTAGCCATCCCCTATGTTTTTTCGTTGGCGGTGGGTAAGCCTGAATTCGCCGCCCGTTCAAACTACTATGCGCTATTCACAGTCTTGCCCGTGACCGCTTTACTCGTGTACAAATTCGGGATCGCCGGAGCTGGATTTTCCTGGATCTTCTACCACCTCTTCACCTACGCATATCTGGTGCCGCGCCTGTGTTCGGAATGCCTGGAAATGCCTGTTTGGAGATGGTTCCTCAATGTTTTCAAGGTCTTTGGACTGGCCGCCTTGACCTACGGAGGAGCCTGGGCTATCATCGCATTAGTCAGGCCTTTTTCGGTTCTGTTGCTAGCCTTGGGTTTTGCCTTTGCCTCTGTCGCGTTTGCGGCGGTAGCTTATCGCTTGATGGGTGAGGAACTACGCTCTACCTTGCGGCGGCTCACTTTTCTGAAGCCCGCGCCAGTGAGCGTGGTGCCCTAAAATGCCAAGCGTTTCCATTGTAATCCCAACCCGCAACCGTGCTCACCTCTTGAAGGTCGCGCTGCAAAGCGCCCTAGGCCAAACCTGGCAGGATCTTGAGATTCTGGTTAGCGACAATTACTGCGGGAATGAAGAAACTCGCAAGGTCTACGAATCATTTCAGGACCCAAGACTTCGGTATGTCAGAACGGATCGTCTTCTGGCCATGCCCGATAGTTGGGAATTTGCGCTTTCCCACGCGGAAGGAGATTACGTCACGATTCTATCTGACGATTCCTACTTCCTTTCTTATGCTATCGAAAGGGCCATGGCAGCCATGGGGGAATATAAATCCGACCTTGCAGCCTGGAATACTTGTACATATTACTCGCCAGATTGGCTCCAGTCCTATTTGCGGAATCACCTTTCTGTTGCCAATCCTCCCTACCGTACCCAGGTTCTCTCCAGCCAGGATGTGCTCCGGGACCTCTACGAATTGCAACTGCACTTGGCGGCTCATATGCCGAGGTTCTTGAATTCAATTTGCCACCGGCGGCTAGTTGCAAGAGTACTTCAGGTGCACGGGCGAATGTTCATTCCTCCCTGTCCTGATTACAGCGCTGCGGCTAGTCTCCTCGTGAATACGGACAACTATGTTTTCGTCGGCTGGCCCCTCGGCATTGATGGAGCAACGCCATTCTCAATTGGCATGACCCTCGGGTACGGCTACGGGGCACCCTCCAGGGAGTTCTTCGCGGAGTTCGGGGAGACGGCAAGCTTTCGGAAAGCGATTGACTTGGAGCTTCCAACAGTTCCAGTCTGTGTCGCCCAGACCCTTGAAGAGGTGAGAAAGAGCTGCTCCCCTGAGTGCATCCCCTATCAAGTAAACCGTCTGAACATGCTCTTCCAGAGTATTGTAGGCGTCGCCATTCAGGAACGGAATGGGGCGGACGCGACAGAGGCGTGGCGGATACTGGACACGTACATCGCAAACCAACCTGAGGATATTAAGCATGCCGCGGTCAATCAGAAGAGACGCTCCAAACTCAATTCCATGCTGCGAAGCGCTGTGGCACGGCCTATTCACTGGTTACCAGGATGGGAGCACCTGGCGCAATTAAGAGGCCGGCACGTTTTCCACGGAGCTCATCACCATTTTCAGAATATGGAACAATGCGGCCAAGTCGCTCCAGGGCTTATTGCAAAGGTCGCCGGTCTGGGGTAGCGCTGCCCTAAGGGTAAAGGGCAGGAATGTATACCAGGGGGGCAGGTCGAGCACAAGAGGAATGAAAGTCGCTTTGGTTTCCCACGACAGCAGGGCTGGCGGGGCCGAAAGGGCCCTGCTCGAGCTTATCGACGGCCTACAAGAACGAGGAGTGATTTGCTCGGTCCTTCTGCGAAAGAGGGGTTGGTTGGAGGTAGAGCTGAATCGCCGCGGCGTACCTTTCGCGGTGATCCGGTATCGAGGGTGGATCAGCGCCCGCCACAGAAGCAAACTACTTAACCTCTTGGGGCTAGTAATGGTTCTGCCCGTCGCGAGTCAACTGAGGCGCTGGGGCGTTGACGTTGTTCTGACCAATACCTCTGTGATCCCTGTGGGGGCTCTAGCTGCCTTCCTTCTCGGGAAACCGCATATCTGGCACATCCACGAGTTCTGTAAGAAAGAATACGGCTCCACATTCGATTTGGGGGCGCGTCTCTCGATCAAGGTGATGGGGAGCCTCTCTGCCCTCATCGTCGTCAACTCGAAGGCGCTGGAAGAGTACTACATACAGTATATTCCTCGGCAGCAAATCCGCATGATCTACCAAGGCGTAAATACGCAAGCGCAAAGTAAAAGTGCCGAAGTTCTGGAGATGAAACCAAGTCGAGGGCAGGAACCCGTCAAGTTGGTCTTGGTAGGAGCTATCCAGGAGGGCAAAGGCCAGACCGACGCGGTGCGGGCGTTGGGGCGCTTGATAGACCAGGGGATGCAAGTGGAACTGAACCTCGTGGGAACGGGCGAGCCTGCCGATCTGGAAAGGGTCAAGAGCACTGTTTCACGCTGCGGCATGGAAAAATCAGTTCAATTCTCGGGACAAGTTCCGGACCCTAGCCCCATTGTCAAGGACTCCGACATTGCTCTCATGTGCTCACGGTCAGAGGCGTTTGGCCGTGCCACCGTGGAAGCGATGAAGCTGGGCAAGCCAGTGGTTGGAGCGCGGTGCGGAGCGACGCCGGAACTCATCCGCGAGAATTCTAACGGGCTACTTTATACTCCGGGCGATGATCAGGAACTGGCACGAAAGATCAAATTCTTGATCGACAATCCTGAAGTGGCGAGGCAGATGGGCGAGAATGGGCGACGATGGGCTCAGGAGGAGTTTACGGTGGAGAAGTACGCGGGGAAGGTCTTAGAGGTTTTCGAGGAAGCGCTTTCTGGAAACTTCACATAACCCGAGTCATTCCGAGCGGAGCGAGGAAACCCGCTCTGATTCTACGTTCCGCGACCCTCTCCGAAGCTGTGCGAGATTCCTTGCCCCGCTCGGAATGCCGCTAACGAAACGTAGATTACACGTCGTCAAACCGGCAGCTTCACGAGCTCCGGTGCTGCATTCGAAAGACCGGCGGCATAAATGGACCTGTCAATTTGCATTTTGACCCGGAATCAGCCCGATTTGCTCCCACGATGTGTGGCTTCCTGCGTCGCGGAAATCGAACGGGAAGGGATCGCTGCCGAGATCATCGTCATTGACAATGCCTCCTGCGACGGCAGCCCCCAAAAGGTTGCAAATCGATATCCTCTTGTCCGCCTTATCCGTAACGAAGAGAATCTGGGGTTTTCGGAGAGCAACAATATTGGCATCCGCATGAGCCGGGGAAGGTACGTCTTGGTTTTGAACGATGATACGGAATTTCGCTCCGGCGCTCTCGGCCTGCTCCTGCGCGTCATGGATGCTGATCTCCGCGTTGGGGCCGTGGGGCCGAAACTCGTCAACCCAGATGGATCGTTGCAGTGGAGCAATGCACAAAAGCGGTTACCGCGTTTGCGGGGGATGGTTTCAGAAATCTTGCATCTCGATTTCGTTCTCGAGAAGTTTGCGGTTACGCGGGATTTGTTGACCAATCGCCGCGATGAGAAGCGGGCCGGCGACGCAGAACAGATAGACGGAGCCTGCTTTCTGGCGCGGCGGGAGGCCCTGGACGCTGTCGGCCTCTTCGACGAAGAGTTCTACTTTTTATTCGAAGATAGCGATCTATGCTATCGCCTCAAGAAGGCTGGCTGGGGGCTCTTGTATTCTCCCCAGGTGGAGGTAACTCATTACGGTGGAGCCTCGTTCAGGAAAGTGCCGCGCTCGCGAAAGAACGCCATGTATTTCGAGGGACTGATTCGTTACTTCAAGAAACACTCCAGTCCCGGCCGATTTCTGCTCTTCAGGCTGACCTTAGCCGCAACGCTCTGTCTCAAAATACCGCTCGCCGCTTTGCTTTCCTGGAGCCCCCTGCGCCGAGTCCGCCAGGATTGGAAAGGGACCGTTCCGACGTACTCGAAGATCCTTAGGACCCTTTTGTTCGCATGACACATGTTAATGAACTAAACCGTGCCAGAGATTTAAGCAGCTTTGACTCCTAACCATGAATAGCTTGCCCTGCAAGAGTTAGAATGGATATATTGCCTTGGTCAGCCCTGCTTTCTTATGACGAGCAGATGCTTCACCGGATGAGGTAGGCTTGGGATTACTGAGCAGTGTCTTTGCGCCTGAACAGAAACCCGTAGGTGCCAAGGTTGTTCGCAATGTACTTTTCTCGGCACTTCAGAACGTACTCGTGTTTCCCATCCCCTTCCTCCTCATACCGTTCATTTTGAGAAAAGTGGGCATTGGCGAGTATGGAACTTACGCGGTGTTCCTAACGGTCGTTGGCTTCACTTCCTTGACGGATCTGGGCATGGTGGGGACTCTGACCAAACATGTGGCCGAGTACTACGCCAAAGGCGACTTCATCGCGCTGAAGCGGTTACTGGACACGGGTTTGATGTTTTACATCCTTGCTTCACTTTTCCTGATGGGCGGTCTGTGGATTTTCGGCGGCAGGTTGCTGCCGCTGCTTTTCCGAGGCGCATCGACACCTTATACGGAGCTTCGCACTCTGTGGCTGGTCATGGTTCTGACCATGGGAGCCAACTTCCTCACGGCGCCTTTCTCATCCGTCGTCATAGGCTTGCAGCGGATGGACCTCAGCAGCGCGCTGGGCTTTGTAAGTGTTGTCAGCAACGCTGTTTTTACTGTTGCTTTCTTGAGCCTCGGCTGGCATTTAATGGGCTTGCTTTGCGCGAATTTGGCTGGAGCACTCGTGAGCCTGGCTCTCCTGGTAGGATCGGCGCACAAGCTGCTCCCGCAGGTTACCATAAACCCGTCCCACTTTGATCGAAGGGAGATGAGGGAGATTTTCAGTTTCAGTTGGCGCCTTTACACCATGCAAATCGGCTCGGTGATCCAGAGCCAGATTGAAAAGGTTTACCTTGCATGGTTTGTCGGGGTGATCCCCGTAGGGTGGTATAACATCGCCAATACTGGGGGCCAGAAGGCGCGCCGTCTACCAGAATTACTGTTGTCGCCGGTTATGGCGGCAGCCTCAGAACTCGATGCCAGAGGCCATCGGGAGCAGTTGCGGGAGTTCTATTACCGGTCACACAAGTACCTGGCCTTTCTCAGCGTACCAACGGTAATCCTGGCCGCACTTCTTTGCCGACCATTTGTAAAACTGTGGCTGGGCTCGCAACTAAATGTCGTCGCCATTCCGTTCGCCCTCCTGGTCCTGACGAACGTAGTAACTGTAACGACAGGCCCCGGCGCTCTCATCTTCGTCGGTCAGGGGGAATTGGCCCCCGCGGTGATTGCAGCCGTCTCCACGACCGCCCTGAACCTGGTGATAAGTTTTTTGCTGATTCGATCGTACGGTTTCCCCGGCGCCGTCTTGGGGACTCTCGTTTCAGCCTGTATAGGCGCGGGCCTCTTCATCTGCCTTTTTCATCGCCATACTGGTTATCCTTATAAACGGGTGTTCACGGAATCGTACCTAAAGCCATTAGGCGCCTCATTAGCGGGCGCGGTTGCGTGTTCCCTGATTGGTCCTCCGCAACACATTGGTTGGGGTGGACTCGTGCTCAAGGCCATTGTCTTTGGAGTCGTTTACTTATTGGCTCTTATCATTACAAGATTCTTTGATGGCTTCGACTTGAAGCAGGCCGGCAGGTTGTTGCCGGTGTTACGTCCGATGAAAGGCGTCCTGTGGGAGCGCTGACATCTTTACTTCTTCCATCGCGCAACTGAGCCCCGATGTGTGTTGGAGGTAATTCCCTCCTATGATCAAAAAGGCCGTCCGCGCAATTCGGTCACGTATGTTACAACCGTCGTTGTCTGCGGTTGCTGATGTGTATTCCTCTGTGCAACGATGTCTCGTCCTGGAAGGGAAAAACGCCGCGCAGCTCATTCGCACGCTGAATACAATCAACCATCTCTCGGATGCGGAGTTCCGCGTTTATTCGCAGTGGGGTGAGGATGGAATTCTTGAGTGGCTAATCCAGCGCATACCCATTTCATCGGACTGTTTCATCGAGTTCGGGGTGGAGAATTATCGGGAGGCTAACACGAGGTTCCTGCTGATCAATCGCAACTGGAAAGGTCTGATAATGGATGCTAGTTCAGAGTTCATGCGGACCGTGCGTCAGGATGAAGTTTACTGGCGGTACGATCTAAGAGCTGTTTCCGCCTTCGTCGACCGTGAGAACATAAATAGCCTTATTGCGAAAAATGGAATCGCCGGGAACATCGGCGTTCTGAGCATTGACGTTGACGGAAATGACTACTGGATCTGGGAGGCAATTGAAGTCGTAAATCCCGACATTGTCGTTTGTGAGTACAATGGCGTATTTGGCGACCTTCATCCGATCACCATACCCTATGCCGCTGACTTCTACCGGACCCGCGCTCATTCCTCCAATCTCTATTTTGGGGCCTCGATCGGCGCATTGAGTCTCTTGGCTGATCGAAAGGGGTACGAGCTTGTCGGCACGAATCGTGCCGGGATCAACGCTTTCTTTGTGCGTAGGGACCTGCTTCCGGCTATCAGCTCATGCATCGCATCAAAGTCTCCGTTTCCCTCATGCGTTCGAGAATCACTTGACGAAAATGGCAGGCTTACTTTTGCCTCCGGTTTGGAGCGTCTAGAACTAATCGCAGACATGCCCGTGGTGCGCTTGGATACACAAAAAACAGTGAAGCTTCGCGAGCTGGTTCCGCTTTACAGCCGGGGCTGGCTTGAGATGATGCATGTTCGGACCGCATAGGCTCCCATTCCTTGCGCCCTTAGGGCTGTGGTTCAGTTTAGAATTAATTTGGTAGACTACAGGGGGGGTGGTCCGGTGGGGCTGCCGGAGCACTAACTCTTTAGACCTGGCGATTGTACGCTCATTTCTTGATCAGGGAATTAGGGGGACGCCACGCATGACAAACTCATTGAAAGAACTTATTCCCCTCCCCCTTAAAAAAAGGATCAAGAAGATCAGAAACCGCCTGGCAAACAGGCAGAGTACTCGCTTATTCGGTGCCCTTGCCCCGCTTGTCCCTGCGGTGGAAGATATGTTCGACGGTCCGCAGAGTATGGAGGAGTATAAGCGCAATGGTGAGGAGTTCCTAAAAATCTACACTCAAGTATGCGACCTCCAGCCTGACGAGATGATGCTGGATGTGGGTTGCGGGATCGGGAGAAAGACGTTACCCTTGACCCAGTACCTGAATGAGAAGGCAGTCTACGAGGGCATCGATATAACAAAAGCGGGGATCGACTGGTGTCGCGAAAAGTTCACACCTCGGTATCCCAATTTTCACTTCCAGCAGATCGATGTTTACAATAAGCATTACAACCCGAGTGGGAAGTGTCAGTCCTCACAATATAAATTCCCTTATGCTGACGACTTTTTCAGTTTCGTGATGCTCGGCTCTGTGTTCACCCACATGCTGCCTGATGACGTGGAGAACTATCTCTCAGAAGTCTACCGCGTATTAAAAAAAGGCGGTCGCTGCTTGGTCACGTACTTCCTACTTAACGAGGAATCATTGCGGGGGATCGAGGTTGGTGACAGTACCCTCGATTTCAGGTATGTTTTTGACAAATACCGCACGATTTCCCTTGAAGTTCCAGAGCAGGCGATCGCCTTTGACGAAGGCTGGATCAAAGATCTCTACAGAAAGTTGGGACTGAAGATCATGCGCGTCGACTACGGCTCATGGTGCGCGCGCCCGCACTATCTTAGTTACCAGGACCTCATTTTAGGGAAGAAGGAATGAGCCGTTCGGAAATGAGAATTGCTGTTTTCCACAACCTCCTCTCGGGCGGAGCCAAGAGGGCCCTATATAATCTCGTCAAGTGCCTGGCCAAGACCGGTCATACCTTCGATGCGTTTATCCCCTCCACTGCCGACGAAAACTTCTGCCCAGTAAGGGATATCGTAAGTGGCTATCGGATTTTTCCTGTTCGGCGCACAACCTTCGCCACCACGGCTTTTGCGTTGCGACGATCTCTCGAACTAGGCCGGCAGTTGATGGAACAAGAGCGGACTCAGAAATCCATCGCGGAAGCTATCAATAATGGTCCCTACGACGTGGTGCTCTGTGAACAGGATTATTGCACCCTGTCCCCCTTCGTATTGAAATTCTTGGCCGGACCCAGCCTTTACTACTGCCAGCAGCCGAATCGGTCTCAAGAGGCATTCGTGCAAATGGTTGCGGGGTCTGGGGCGGTGACACGCCCTTCCAAGTGGCACAGTCGGAAGCGGGAGAATTTCCGCGTCATGCAAAGCGTCGAACACGACAAGCAGAACGCTTCGTTCGCGTCCTATATTGCCACAAATTCCTATTTTTCCCGAGAGAACGTGCTGAGGGCATACGGAAAGAACGCGTTCGTGTCGTACCTAGGGACTGACATCGATCTCTTTCGCCCCCTTTCGCTACCTCGAGAGAATTATGTTCTCTCTGTTGGGTCTTGCATTATTCAGAAAGGCTACGATTTCCTCATCCGTTCCTTAAGCCTGATTGACGCCAGGATTCGGCCCAGCTTGTTAGTAGTCTCGAATATGAAGGACGCGCCCTGGGAAGCCTATCTGCATCGACTGGCGGCGAAGCTCAGTGTGGAACTGACCACCAAAGAGTGCGTTTCCGACAGCGATCTAGTTCATTTGTATAACAGGGCGAAGCTCTTCGTTTATGCCCCCTATCTTGAGCCCTTTGGCTTGGCGCCTTTGGAAGCTATGGCTTGTGGAATCCCCGTCATTGCGGTGAAGGAGGGAGGGGTAAGAGAGAGCGTGCTTCACAACGAGACCGGTATTCTAACCGAAAGGGACGAGGAGGCATTTGCACTCGCAACGACAGAACTTCTACGAGATGACGGCCAAAGGGAACGTATGGGCTCCAGAGGGCTAGAGGTGGTCCGGAGCTTCTGGACCTGGACACACGCTGCGGAGAGGCTAGGTGTCCATTTGAGACGCGCTGCCAGCCTGACCCGAGGCCAAGCGTAGAGCATCCATGACGATCGAAGACGCGCCATCCGCTAGGACGACTGAGTTTGTTGGGCGGTGTGGTGTCTGCGCTATAATCGTCACTTATAACATCGGGCAAGCAATCAGCGCGTGCTTTGAATCTATTCGTGATCAGGTAGCCCACGTCATTTTCGTTGACAACGGCTCGGATGAGATTACACGCGGGGAATTGAAAAAGCTGGCTTGCGCAAATCCTGTAACCCTCATCCTGAACGAGAAGAATGAAGGCCTTGCGCGGGGATTGAACCAAGGGGTCAAATGGGCAATGAGCAGGGGCTACCCATGGGCTTTGACATTGGACCACGATAGCGCGGCAACCCCAGGAATGGTTGAAAAACTGGTCCGAGCAAGCGAGGCCCTTTACCAGGAAAGTCGGCAGGATGTGGCGATCGTGGGCACAAACCCTCTGGACAAAAACACGGGGGTCTTCATTAAGGGTTTCTGCCCCGATGGGGACAGTCGTCCCGTGGAAGTCGAACACTTGATCTCTTCCGGCAGCTTAATCAGGTGCGAGGTTTTCAACAAAGTTGGCTTCTTTGACGAAGCGCTTTTTGTCTACTGTGTCGATGATGACTTCTGCCTGCGTCTTCGGCGTGCGGGATGGAAGCTCTTTCTGTGCCCGAGTGCGGTGCTGCTCCACCGTGAAGGTTCGAGACAGAGGAGGAGATTCCTTTGGCGCAAAGCTTTCTATGATGGGTATGGAAAACAAGCACGCTACTACGTGACGCGGAACTACATCTATATCCTCAGAAAGCATCACCCGGGCGTTCGCGTCTACTGGGCCGTCGTCCTAAGATTATTGAAGGACTATGTAAAAGTAATCTTCTACGGCGAAGCGCCGGTCTCTCAAATCCTTTTCGGACTGCGGGGATTCTTGGATGCGCTGCGAAACAGATATGGACCACTCAATGCCGGAAAGGAATGACCGGCGATTGCTGTCACCCGCCTAAGCGGGGGGCCCTCGTCGCAGCGCGAGAATATGGAATCTCGCCTTCGCGGGAATGACGAAGGGGAGCGAGGATAAGCTGTTATGCACGATCCGAAGGTAACTGTCTGTCTTCCGACATTCAACAGAGTCCGCTACCTGCCGATCGCCGTAGAAAGCGTTCTGGCTCAGGAATTCCGCGACTACGAACTGCTCATCGTCGACGACGCCTCCACCGAGCATACAGAAGAGGTCGTTAAAGGCTTTCGGGATCCCAGAATCAACTTTGTGCGCAACCCCAAGAATCTCGGGTTGGTGGGTAATTGGAACCGGTGCCTGGAATTGGCGCGTGGCGACTACGCTATGATATTTCACGACGACGACGTCATGCTGCCGGGGTTGCTCCGTCGGGAAGTGGAAGTCCTGGATTCAAACCCGGAGGTGGTCCTCGTCCACGCCGCGTCCCAAGCGATCGATGCGAGCGGAGCTCTGCTCTGCGTCATGCCGCCGCATTCCTGGCCTGCGCTTAGCAGCGGCCTCGAGTTTATGACCCACTACTGGAGTTTAAATGGAAGCTACGTGGTTATGCCGAGTGTGATGTTTAGGAGATCGCTCGTTTTGAAGCTGGGTGCCTTCAACCCGGCTCTGAAACACAGCCCCGATGGGGAACTCTGGCAGCGCCTGGCCTTTGAGGGACAAGTAGCTTACCTGGACGAAATCCTCATCTCAAATCGGGTCCATGCATCGCAGATGACCCAAGAGATCCTTACGAATTCCCTGCAAATGCTGGACGAGCGCATGAAATGGGCCCAGGCGACTCGCACGCTGGCAGCCGCCCACGGAGGAAACCTGGACCGAGAAATCAGCCGCCTCCTTTCGCGGCTAATGGCAATTGACTTGCCGCAATTACGCCAATGGAATGCTTCGATTCCCCACGTCTTGCAGTATGCTCGGGCTGCCGTCCGTCTTCATCCTCAAGTCCTTTATAGCCCTCGCTTTATGGCATATTTCGGTCTCGCAATCCTTCCCTCGCCCGTGGTTCGGTGGCTGAAGAGGCTCCACCTTCGGCGGCTTTCGTCGGCTTGGTCCGCTGCGCGGGAGGCTCATGAGAATCGGCATTAACGCCCTCCCCTTATCGCGAGTACAGGCAGGAGCCGCACGCGTCATCCGATGCGTCATGCAGGAGTTGCGGGAAATCGATTCCGAAAACACCTATTACCTGTACTCCGACCGGGATTTCGAACTTGCCTGGGAGGGCGACCGCTGGCGCAAGCGGATCAGCTCTCCGCTTCCTCTTTTGCCCGGCACATTTTGGCTGCAAACCGTGGGGCGGCGGATGATCGTACGCGACCGGCTCGATGTTTTTTGGGGCACCGCTAATATGCTGCCGCTTGGGCTTCCCTCAAGAGTCGCAAAGGTTGTGTCGATTCACGACCTTATTTGGCCCATCCATTCTGAAGTTGTCAATCCATTCACACGCTGCATGCTTTGGTTGTACGTCAGGCGGTCGGCTCGACAAGCGGACAGAATCATCACAGTCTCGAAATCCACAGCACAGGATCTGCAACGCGTCTTCGCGGTGCCCGAGTCCAAGATCGAAGTCATTCATCATGGGGTCGGTCCGGCATACAGGCCGCAGGGCCCGCGCACGGCCGCCGAAAAACTGGCGAATAAGTATGGAGTGTCGAAGGATTATGTTTTGACGGTGGGCACGGTTGTGCCGCACAAAAACCTGGCCACTCTGGTCGGGGCCATGAGGATTCTGCGTGAGCGCGGCGAACTCTTCTTTCAGCTCCTCGTGGTGGGCGCGAATGGTCGGAAGAACTCCAGGTTGCATAAGGCACTCCAACGCTCCGGCCTGACGAGCGAGGACGTTCATTTCCTGGGCTTTGTGCCGGAAGAAGACTTGCCCATGTTATACTCGGGATGTTGGTTATTTGCATTTCCTTCGCTTTATGAGGGTTTTGGGCTCCCTCTGGTGGAAGCGATGGCTTCCGGGGTACCGATCATAGCTTCAAATACATCCTCGATTCCAGAGGTTGTCGGCGACGCGGCCCAGTTGGTTCCTCCCACCCAACCCGAAGCATTCGCTGAAGCGATCCTGCGGGTGAGGAGCGACAAGGACTTACGGAGAACGATGATCGAGAAGGGACTTAGTCGGGCGACATGTTTTCAGTGGAGCAAAGCAGCTCGGCAACACTTGGAATGCTTTCAGAATACGGTGAGGGCGAAATCGAGAGTCTAGCGTCAAGAGTCTAGAGTCGAGAGTCTAGAGTCGAAAGCAGGCGGCCGAAGGTCGAAAAGGCCGCGTGGCTTCCGCCTACTGTTTACAACTCTCCGCCCTGGACTCTC
>Ga0326728_10010552_pt1 | contig 21564 bp, 12 predicted proteins | sample MB3enrmetagenome_FD_207602 | JGI IMG/M metagenome (GOLD analysis project Ga0326728, IMG submission 207602) | Lab enriched peat soil microbial communities from McLean, Ithaca, NY, United States - MB31MN | ecosystem: Environmental > Terrestrial > Soil > Wetlands > Peat | place: USA: New York... | reverse complement strand
TCGCCTTCGTTTGCGGCGAGCGGCGCGGGCGACCAGTCGCGGCCCTGAATGGGAGACCAGGACCGCTGCTGGGAGATTAAAACCGCGGCAAATATCGCGGCGAGGCCGAGGAGAACGACATTTCTGCGCATCCCTGTTTTCCTCCATACCCGATGCAATGCTGCTGCAAGTCAGCGCCAAACGAACGACGTGGAATGCGCGCGGCGACCCCGCGCTATCAGTAAGCGCTCTTGACCACGCCGCCGTCAACACGAATGGGCGCGCCGTTGGTGGCGCCGGCAAGTTCACTGCACAAGTAGGCGGCCATCGCCGAAACCTCCTCGACTGAGGCCAGCCGTTGGTTGAGGCTGGTGGGCCGAACCAGGGGCACGAACTCACGCTCGATCTCGGCTGCGCTTCTGCCGCTGTCCGTTGCCATCTTGGCGATGACGGCGCGGACACCCTCGGTCATAGTGGGGCCGGGGAGCAGGCTGTTGACGGTGACACCAGTTCCCTTCACTGTTTCCGCGATGCCGCGGGCCAGAGCGATGTCGGCCGCCTTGGTGACGCCGTAGTGAACCATCTCGTCGGGGATTTGGATGCCGCTCTCGCTCGACACGAAGAGGATCCGGCCCCACTTACGCTCGACCATGCCGGGCAGGTAGTGGCGGGTAACGCGCGCGCCGCCGATGACATTGACCTCAAAGAAGCGACGCCATTCGTCGTCTTCGATTTTGAGAAAGGGCTTGTTCTCAAAGATGCCGAGGTTGTTGACGAGGATGTCGACGGAGGGCAGTTCGGCGAATAGTTTTGTCGCGCCATCGGCGGTGGCGAGGTCGGCCACGACACCCTTTGAACCTGCCGGCATCTCAAGGAGCGCGGCGCCGACTCGCTGCTGGGCGCGTCCGTTGATCCAGACAGACGCGCCCTCTGCGGCCAGCCGTCTTGCGATTGCGAATCCGATGCCGGTGGTGGAGCCGGTGACCAGCGCGTGCTTGCCATTCAAACCCAGGTCCATTGAGAGACTCCTCGGTGGAATGATAGCGGAGCGGGCAAAGGGATCGCATGAGAGTCTACTGGAGAATTAAGGGCAGAAGCTCGGCAGACGAGAAGAGCGGCATGGCGCCCGGTCACGAAAGGCCAGTATCCATGCCGCTCGGGTTGATTCGTTTTCTGTTACGGCTTAACGCAGGAGAAGCTTGAGGCTTCGTCCATGCTGCCGGCGCCCTTGTACTTTGCAACCGCGGGATAGGCGCAGAGCGGGCGGGTGCGGATGGTCTTGCCGGCCTGGACCTTGGAAGAGAGGATCTGGTCGGGGGCCTTGCCGGTCTCGATCCAGTTATCGACAACGCTGACCTTCTCAAAGGTATCGCAGCCCATGCCGTTGCCGCAGTGGTTCATGCCGGGATTGAGGAACAGGCGAACGTTGTTGGCTTTGCTTGGAGCGGTGTGCTTGACGACGTCCTTGTAGTACTGCGCCAGGTCGTTGGCGTTGTGGCCCTCGGTCCAGCCCACGTAAAGCATGAGCTTGCCGCCGCGATTGAGGAAGCCGCTAAGGTCGGAGTCTACACTGATCAGGCTATCGAGCACCTTCTTCGCCTTGTCGACCGAAGCTGCATAATCGAAGGTCTTCCAGTCCCAATTAAGATCCTGGTAAACGAAGGACTGGTAGAGGTCGAGAGGCGGCTGGATCGGCTTGGTTTGGGTAATTCCCAGCTCGTTTTCAGCGCCAAAGGCCGGGCCCGGGAAGATGACCTTGCCGGTACGCGGATCGGTGGGACCCTGGTAGAGCTGCTTTAGCCGTTCGACCTGCGGAGCCGTGAGGCAGTCGGCAGCATCGCCGTTTTTGCAGAGCAGCGACTCAGGCTTGAAGTTGCAATGCTCAGGATCCTCGATGAAGCCCTGGGCGAGACCGACGGGAGTGGCGCAGGCATTCAGCGCGGCCTGGTGAATCATGGCGACCTTGCTTCCCGGAATGTTGCCTTCGGGGTGGTTCAGGTTCAGCCACGCGCCCCAGAACTGCATGGCGTTGAAGAGCGGAAAGGGGTTCGGCGGTGCGCCGGCGACGATGCCATCGTAGTCGGCGGGGTAGCGCTTGGCCTCGATGAGGGCCTCGACGCCGCCGAGCGAGCAGCCGACCCAGATGGAACGGCTGGCCGGCTTGCCGAAGAACTTGGTAACAACCTGCTTGGCGACTACGGTCATCTCGTGATCGGCGCGGTAGGCGTAGTCGATGAGCTTCTCAGGATGGCCGATGGCGAAGCTGCCGTTCCCGCCCTGGTGCCCTGTATCATTTGCGGCCAACGCATAGCCGGCGATCAGTTGGGGAACCATGTTGGCGTACTGGAGCGATCCGCCGGTTCCGAAGTTGGCCACGCCAACGAACTTGCCGTTCCAGCCATTAAGGGGCAGCCAGACCTCGGTCTTGATGTCGGAGTCGCTGGTGGGCTTCAGGTCCATGGAGACACGGCAGAAGGCCGGAATGGATGGGGCCGTTTGTTGGCCGCCCGGACCGCCAGGGCCACCGGGGCCGGCCTGACCGGCAGGGCCACCAGGGCCGGCCTGACCGGCAGGTCTATTGGCAACATTCTGGGCACCTGGAGCGCCGGTAGCACCCGGACCACCAGGGGCACCGGGACCTCCCGGACCGCCCATGCCGCCAGCGCGCGGAATCTTGAACTCGCCATCGGCATAAGCCTGCGCCGCTGTGATGGTCACGTTGGGTAACTCGAGCTTGGCCAGCGCATCGCAGGTAATAGCCGGCTTGAGGGACTGCGCCTGGGCCGACGCGATCGTCATGCCGATGGCCAGCGAGCTGGCGCATGCGAGGTACACGATCCCAGACTTTCTTGCTGTGCTTGAGAACATCTGTGTCTCCTTTGGTAGTTAACCTAAGTGTAGAGAAACTGCTCAGATCTGGTACGGATATGGCGCCCGTTTGAGCGGCCGGTGCGGCGAGGCCGTACGCATGCTTACTTATCAAGACGAAGGAGGCGGGCTGCAAGACTTGGAAATGCCTGCCTGAGCGTCTTCCGGCAGTCGGATTTTCTGGATTTCGCGGTGACTTTCCTGGAGATCTGCTCCCATTGCCCGTTTGGCTGGGGTAGAGGTGAAACTCCGAAGCCGCGGACGCCCGACCAGAAACGCGGAAATAGCCTTTGGGATCTCTGTTTGAGAAGGAAGAGAAGCGGGCAGGCAAGACGCGCTTATAGATGGTTTGGCTCCTGGTATAGAGGCCAAATCATGGTATTGCAGCGTCTGGCTCCTTCTTCGAACCGGTCTCACTATAGCGCTGGACACTGAATGTCCGGCCCGCTTCATTGTGAATTCGCAGTCAGTACGAGGCTAGCCGCGTACTGACTGCGAACTGAGACGGTCGAAGACTAACAATCCGGCTGGAACAAAAAGACTGGGACCCTCATTACGGCTTCTTGCAGACGTAGCTGCTGGCTTCGTCTTCGCTGCCCGAGCCTTTGTAGGTAGCCACCGCGGGGTAAGCACAAGCGGGCCGGGTGCGAACAACCTGCCCGCCCTGGACCTTCGACATTACAATCTCGTTCGGGGCTTTGTTGGTCTGCACCCAGGTGTCGAGCGTGGCGAGCTTGTCGAATGTGTTGGGGCCGTTGCCGCCACCGCAGTGGCCCATGCCTGGGATCAGGAACAGGCGCACCTGATCCTGCTTGCTCGGATCGTTCTTGAGCACGTTCTGGTAGTACTCGGCGAGTTCAGTGCCGTTGCGCATCTCGGCCCAGCCGCCGTGCAGCAGCAGTTTGCCGCCGCGGTTGAGGAAGGCGTTGAGGTTGGAGCCGGCGCGCATCACCGGATCGACCACTTCCCGCGCCTTGGTGATGGCGGTGTCGTAGTCCATCGTTGTCCAGTCCCAGTTGGGGTCCTGGTATACGGCGTAGCGGTAGAGGTCGGTGGCAATCTTCGACTCTCCGCCCATGCCTCTCTGGGCCAACTCCCCCTCGAGACCCTTCGGGATGCCGATGAAGATGTGCTCGCCGGTACGCGGATTCACCGGGCCCTCGTAGATCTTGTGCGCGGTATCGACCTGCGCCGCGGTGAGGCAGTCGGGCGCATCGCCGTTTTTGCACAGCAGCGAAGCGGGATCCCACTTGCAGCTTCCGGGATCTTCCACGAAGCCCTGCTTCTGGCCGATGGGCGTTGCGCAGGCCTTCATTACCGCCTCGTGCATCACCGCGAACTTGGCGGCGGGGATGATGGCGTCAGGGAACTTCAGCGCCAGCCAGCCGTTCCAGATCTGTTCGGCGTTGAACATGGTCATCGGATTCATGGGCGCGCCGGCAATGATGGCGTCGTAGTCGTTGGGATAACGATCGGCCTCGACCAGCGCCTCCATGCCGCCCAGCGAGCAGCCGATCCAGTAGGAGTACTTGGGATCGGTCTTGGCATAGGCCTTGATGATCTCCTTGGCGCGCAGGGTCATCTCGTGATCGCCGCGGTAGCCGTAGTCGATGAATTTCTCCGGATGGCCGGGAATGAAGGTGCCGTTGCCGACATCATGGCCGGTATCGGTGCCGGCGGTGGCGTAGTTGGCCATGATGCCCTCGACCATACCGCGATAGGGGATCGACCCGGCCCAGCCGCTGTTGCCCACGGCGTAGAACTTGCCGTTCCAGCCGGAGAGCGGAAGCCAGACTTCGATCTTAATGTTGGAGTCGCTCGACGGCTTGGATGTGAGCGCTACCCGGCAGAAGGCAGGCATCTTGCTTGTGTCCAACGGGGCCGGGCCACCACCACCCGGACCTCCGGCACCAGCCGGAGCGCCCTGACCGGCAGGACGGGCCTGGCCGCCGGGTGCACCGGCGCCTCCAGGACCACCGGGCCCAGCCTGAGCACCGGGTCCACCGGGGCCGCCCTGCTGTCCCGCGGGGCCAGCTTGCGCGCCTGGAGGCGGTCCGCCCATTCCCTGCTGCGCCGGCATCTTGAATTCGCCCGGCTGAACCACCTGGGCCATCGTGATCGTCGTGTTCGGCAAAGAGAGCTGGGCCAGTGCTTCACAGGAACTAGCCGATGGGGCAGCCTGGCTGTGAGCAGGCATGACGTGGAAGGCGATCAACAAGGCAGCTACGGAAGAATAATTGCGTACGCGCTTTGCCCAACTACGGAGCGATGCAACTTTACCAAACGGTGCAGACGGTTTCATTCGATTCTCCTCAGTTACAAACTTTGTGCCAGCTTGCGCTTGAGGAGTTGTGCGGCGTTCGGTCTCTTCAAGCGCGCTGCCGGCTGCTATCTCGATGGCTGGAACATCCTCGAGGCAAACTCCTCGAGATTGATGCGCCACAGGCTGAACTCGTGGCCGTAGTTTGGCTTCTCGACCCAGTCGTACTTCACGCCATGATCGTCGAAGACCTTGCGGATGGTCATTTCCGATTCCACCAGGCCGTCGGCGCTGCCAATTCCGAAGTAAAATAGGTGGATCTTGCTGTTTACCGCAGGGCCGATCCCTGGAACCAGCGAGAGAAACACATCGGGATTGACGTTGTGGCCGAGTTCCGGCCCGCGGCGCATGGCGGCATCGGCGGGCGGAGGAACGTTGACCCAGAAATCCTGCGGCACGTCGGGCCAGCCGGGACTGAATGCGCCGATCCAGGAGAACTTATCCGGGTTGTTGAGGCCTACGAGAATGGACTCCCCGGCGCCGCCCGAGTAACCGCCGACCGCACGATCATTGGCATCTGCCCTGGTGCGGTAAACCTTGTCGATGAACGGAATGATTTCTTCCGTGAGGCTGCTCAGAAATTCAATTCGGGCGTTCTTTCCATTGCCCTGACCGGGGCCGCCTGGCCCACCGGGGCCGCCCATGCCGGGGGCACCCATGCCGCCGGGGCCGCCGGGGCCGCCGGGGCCGCCCATCCCAAAGCCGCCCTGCACAGCCGCATACGGATCGTCCTTGGCCGAGAAGCCATTCGTCCCGGTTCCGTCGTGGGACATGACCACGATGGATGGCACCATCTTGCCCTGAGCAATGAGGTTATCGAAGATATAGGTCGCGCGGCCCTGATCGGACCAGGTGAGTTCATCGCCCCCGCCACCGTGGAGCAGGTAGAGAACCGGATAGCGGGCGGTCGAGGTCTCATAGCCCGGCGGCGTGTAGATGACCAGGCGGCGGTTGTTCTCAAAGCGTTTCGACGCATACCAGACCTTGCTGACCGTGCCGTGCGCGATCCTCGCGTTCATCTCATAGTTGGCGGTGGCGGCGGCGTGCATGAAGAGGGTCTTCGAGGCCTGCGTCTGGCCGTCGACATTAAAGCTGTACGTGTAGATGTCCGCCGGAACGGGGCCGAGGGTGATGGACCAGACACCCTTGTCGTCCTTGGTCATATCCAGACTCTTGTTCGCCTGCGGACCCATGCCGCCCACCTGAACAAATGGATAGCCGACGTTCAGCTTGACGCTCTTCGCGGCTGGGGCGGTATAGGTGAAAGTGACGGCACCATCGGGCTTTGCTGTGGCGGAGCCGGTGCTTGCCTGTCCGCCTCCGGGACCTCCGGGACCACCCGGACCACCATTCTGGCCCATCTGCGGCATCTGACCAGCAGGACCAGCGGCCGGAGCCTGGTTGGTTTGGCACATTGCTATCGTGCTCAAAGCAATCATGGATGCAATTGCGGCAAATCGGAATTTCATGAATTCTCCTTGATAAGGCAGAGGCAAAGTTGCGAGACGCACACCTGCGAGCCGGGATTTCGCTTGGGGCCCGCAGCTCCGGCCTCGTCGACGATGAGGAATCGGAGCTGTGGATTCTTCTGCGAAAGGTCGGGCGCTGTTCGCGCCCTGGAATACTTCTTTGAGCCGGCGATCGCTGCGCCGTTCTCAACGTGATAGAACTTCTGGTTGCCGGGGCCGATCAGCTTGAGCGCTTCGGTGTCGAATACAATCGGCAGCGTCTCGGACACCTTGACGGGTTCATAATTGCCCAATCCTCCTCAAATCTGTTCTCGTCGCAGCACGGTCATTAACGCTGCTATGCGCGGGAGGTCGCCGCTGAACCGAGTTGGAATCGCTCCATTCAGTCCGGGACAGTCCCGCCATCACTGTTTCGGGGCCTTCGTCTGCTCGAACAGCCAGTCCCTGATGGCAGGAATCGTATAAGCGAACTGCCACGAGGCCATGTGCTCCTGCGCGCCTGAGTTCTCCTGCCCTGCCGGCAAAGTCGTGCCCTTGATGTAAGTCGTGTACATGATGTTGTTGTGCTCGGACTCCATCCTGGCGACGTTCGCTGCCTGCACATCGGCTGGCTCGCGCGCGCTCCAGCGGCCGCGGGTGACATGGGCGCCTTCCTTCTCCCAGACCTCGATTGCGGCGTTCATGCCCGGGAAAGCTCGCTGATCGCCCTCGGAGACAACAATCCAGAGCTTCGCGTGAATCATGGAAGCCATCAGTTGCGCATTCCACTGCCCGGCCACCAGCATCGAAGCTGCGAACAGGTCGGGGTGAGCAATGTTGAATCCGATCGACAACATGCATCCTGCTGACTGGCCGGTGGTATAGAGGCGGTTTTGATCGATGCTGTACTGTGTGGGCAGATACTTCACCAGATGGTAGATCGAGTCGCCAAGGCTGGTGATCGTCTTCTCGTCCTGCGAAGTCTGGCCTTTGATCTGCGTCGCCAGAACGAAGGCCGGATGCCTGGCCTGATCCTCGGGGCTGGCCCAGACAACCGCGCCCAAGCCCTGGATCAGTGTGCGGTCGTGTTCGTCGCTGTCGACGCTGGCATCGTGCATGAACAGCACCATGGGATACGACTTCTTCGGGTCGTAACCCTTGGGGATATACAGGTTGTACATCACATCGTTCCCGTTCTCGGGATCGTGGAACGTAAGCTGCTTGAATTCGTCGACGATCAGGTTCCTGGCCCTGTTGGTCTCAAATGGCTTGCCATCGGCGGGTATCTTCTCACCGTTTACGGCCGCAATGTCGGCCACCTGAGTTACCGTGGCCTTCACCGGCAGGCGCTCGCCGCCCATACCCATGCCCATCGGCGGACGGTTGCCATTCGCAGCTCCGGCTCCAGCCGGCCCGCCAGGGCCGCCGGGGCCACCCGGGCCGGCTTGTCCACCCGGTCCGCCCGGACCACCAGGCCCTCCGGGTCCACCCGGGCCACCGGAGCCGCCGGGGCCGCCTTGCAGAATGCGTGAAGATGGGTCTCCGGGATTCAATTCAATGACTACGAAGCGGCCGTTCGAGCCGTGAGCAGCCCTGGCATCCGCGGAATTGGCATAGACCTTGACGATGTTTCGGTCTTTCACAGAGAAATCTTTCGCCGATACCTTAGCGCCATCAACCACCTTGTCGTATTCAAGAATGACAGCGGTAATATGCTCGCCGTCTCCAAATACCTCTCCGACGGCGGTTGCATTCTTAATATGCGAATTTGGAAGTTGCGCGTGGGCGAAAGGCCCAATCGCCAGCATCACTACAAATGAAGACAATAGGATCGATAGCTTCTGGTTCACGGTAAAGTCGTCCTCCCGGTTCTTGGCCCATCTTTGATGGACTGATAAATATTCGTTCGCGCGAGTGAGCGAAGCCATGGATTCATCGTGCTGCTCACCTTGCCGGTGCAACGCACTACGCCGGCAAAGGTTAACGACGGCATCAAAATCGGCAAAGCTATTGGTTCTCACCGATCATCAAGAAAAAACGAGCGGTTGCCCCTATGGTTTCAACCCCTCTTCGTTGCTGAGGTATTTATCGAGTGCCGTCTGGAGGTTGTCTGACTTGTCGGCATCCGGCCAGCCTGCGTTCCAAATCAGGTAACCGCCCTGCAGCGCCATCGTCTTCACTCCGTAGGTGGCGGCGGTCGTTACCGATACCAGCCACGCATTGTGTTCCATGCCAAGCAGAGGAGCCTGTCGATTGCCCGCAGCCGCCGCCCGCACGTCCGAGATCTGCTGCGCAACGTGGACGAGCGTCAGCATCGCGGCGGTACCCGACAGCTTGTCGTGATTGATGGTGCAGGTATAAATCACGCCGTCGGGCGAATCGAGCGCGGCCGGCGCGCCCTCGTTTGCCGCAACCTCGCCCGTGACTCCATTCCCGATCACGATCGAGGAGTGCTCTTTGGGCTTGGGAAGCAGGGCGACATCCTTCTGTATCTGGATGGTGATGGGGATGGGCGCCATAGCCGCTGCGATCTTCTGGAGGGTAGCAAGCTGCTCAGAGTAGCTGTCCGGCCCGGCCGGCTGCGTGGGCTGCGCGCCCTGCCCAGATCCGTTCGGGACTATCCCGCTTTCGATATTCTTGATCGCCACTGCCGACCCATTGTCCGTGGAGGATAGGCCGCCCACTCCCAGATTCGCCTGCTTGGGTTCAGGTGGGTTCTGTCCCGGCTGGCCAGGGAGTCCGAAGCCGGCGGGCTTAATCACCACGTCTGCTACCGAGGCAATCACCAGCCTGGCAGGGTAGGCGTTCATGTTTCCGAATCCGCCCAGGCCGACGATCTTGCCCGACCCGTCGCTTTTCACAGCGGCGCTTTCGACAGCGTCCAGACGGCCCGTCAAGGTCGCCTGTACCTCGTTCTTGACGCAGCCCATGCAGATGCCGCCGCTGGTATCGATCTGCGCCAGCGCCGAGTCAAACTGCTTGAACGGCTTGTCCTTGGCCAGGGTAACCGGAGTCCGCGCCGCTGCCGCTGCTGCGCCGGCAAAGTTATGTGCCGGCGAGAGTTCGAGCATCACCGCCGGACCCGACTTGGCCTTCGTGCCTTGCGGATAGGCGAGCCAGATCCCGCTGATCTCCTTGCCGCAGTTTCCATCGTTGATCACAAACTGGTCGAATCCCGCCACGACCGTGCCCTTGATGGCGACGATTTTGCCGTCAAAGGCCCTTGGGTTTTTCAGCACTTCGCAGACTGTGGTATTGACCGCCTGCGCGTACAGCCCGGAGGCTGCAAAGATAAGGGAAAAAGCCGGTAGAAGAAGACGCTTCATCTCTCTCACTCAATTGTTATGGAAGGGTAGCTGCTGCAAGGTTATGGGCAAGGCGCGTTAAGCGCCTTGCCCATGGGTTGGAAGATCAGGTTAGAAGTTGAAGCGGAGACTCAGCTGGATCAAACGCGGATATGAGTTTGAATTTGCCGAGGCGGCGCTGATGACGCCAAAGGTGTTTCCGCCAACGGTCGCATTGGGCGCGCCAAGGCGATAATGGTTGAACGCGTTGAACATCTCCAGGCGGAATTCAATGTTGGTTTTTTCCGTGACCTGGGTCCGCTTTTGAGCCGTCAGGTCCCAGTTGTTCTGGCCCGGAGCCTTCGCATGCGGATCGACGCGAGCTTCGTTGCCGAGCGTGGTGATGTAGCTGCCGCCGTTAAGTGTGTAGGACACCGGAGGAAGCGTCCAGCAGTTGTTGAAGACCGAAGTCCCGGCAAGCGCATGCGACTTCCACGATCCGGCAGCCTGTTCCCCGCATCCTTGCGTGAAGTTCGGGCGGAGGCTTGCGCCAAACGAAGCCGGAACATCTGTGACGCCGTGCGGCAGACTGACGCCAAAGGCGACCGGGAATCCGTCCTGGAAGGTTGTAATGCCGTTTACGGTCCATCCCGAGACGATCCGCTGGATGGCGCCGTTGCCCGAATTCAGGTACTTCTGCCCCTTGCCAAAGGGCAGGTTGTAGGCATAGCTGGCTACCAGACGCCGGGGAATATCGTAGGTCGTAATCGATTTCTCCGCGGGCAGGTTATACCAATCCTGAACGCTGGTATTGCCGCCATTGCCGCCGCCGCCAACGCCGCCGCCGCCGTTGCTCAGCGTCTTGGCCCAGGTATAGGACACGTTCACCAATCCGCCGTCCTTGAAGCGCTTCTGCACCCGGATCGGCAAAGATTGATAGTTCACCCAGACCCAGGGTCCAAGTGCGTCGTTAAAGTTCTGGTATCCAAAGTACGGCCTGGCGCATTGGGCGTAGGTCGTATGTGTCCCGTTCACGGCTTCGCAAGCAGCCACCTGAGAGGCGGGCACGGTAGTGGTCGTCGAGTTGGTGCTTACTTGCAGCTCCATGGTTGGGTCGCTCCAGTAAGCGTGGGGCAGCTCGTTGAAGTCGTAGGCGTTCGGGAGGCCTCTGGCGATCGATCCGGCGTAGCCGGCCTCAATCAGCATGTCGCCTGCGAACTGGTGGCTGACCGTGAGGTTCCACTGTTGCGTGGTTGGAACTATCGCCGACGCCACCGGAGCGGTTACGTTGCCGCCAAAGAAGATCTTCTGCGTAACCTGCGCGCGAGTGAGCGGCTGGTTCAGGGCCGGGTAGACCGTGGTCGGGAACGGGTTGTCGAGTGTGTAGAACGTACCGGTTTGATCTCCGTTCCAACTGGTGGTGTTGGAGTTCATGGAGAAGTTCTCCGGGAATATACCGGAGGCGATGTCGATGGCGGAGATGCTGTACCCGTATCCGGCACGGACGACATCCTTGTCGGTAACACGGTAAGCAACGCCGAAGTTCGGCGCGAACAGGTCATGCCGCGCCGGCTCAGAGCCCCGATCGGCATAAACCGAGGAGTTCACCAGAGCTACGGTTCCAGGAATCGAGTATCCGGCATAGTCCGTCGTGTCGTTGATCCCCGGTTCCAGTTCAATGGAGTAGTCCTTCCTGGCCTTCACGTTTCCGGGCAGTTCCCAGCGCAGTCCGGCGTTCACGGTCAGCTTGGGGGTCGCCTGCCAGGTGTCGTTGATGTAGTAGCCCTGATACCAGTTGTAAGAACCCGTCTCACGAGTGGTCGGCATGGACGCCTGGGAGGGAAGTCCGAGCAGGTAGCTGGCATAGTAGCTCTGCGTGGGGTCTTGCGATCCGGCTGCAAACGTGACGCTGCCACCAACTCCGTTTGCGCCACCCTCTCCGAGCTCGATCCTGTCCATATGGCGGACTTCGCCGCCAAACTTCAGGTTGTGCCTGCCGGCGAGCTTGGTGAGGCTGAAGACCAGCGCCTCGTTGTTGTTGAACTGGTAGGAGAACTGGCCGGCGTTGCCGAAGCCATCGGGTGCGCAGAAAAAGACACCGTTGGGACAGGTAGCGCCGCCGCCCGGGCCTCCCGCACCGAAGTTTGTCCCTGGGATGCTGAATTTGGTCTCTTCGTTGGCCAGGGTGACCCAGTTGGAGCCGAAAAAGCTCGCAATCTTGGTTTGGCCGACCATGGGTGGCCACTGGTCGTTGTAATCCCTGCTGACCGAGAGGCGCAGGTCGAGAATGGTGCTCTGATTGACGGTGTAGGTATCGCCAAAGACGCCGGTGATGGCGTTGTTGTGGGTGGTGCCGCCGCCGATATTCCAGGCGTATGTTGAGCCGCAGAGAGAACTGGAGCATACGCCGCCCGGCATCCAATCCTGGGGCAAGTCGGCAAACATCTCTCTGGCAAAGCGGGCAAAGATCCGCTGCTTCGAGCTAACTGTGTAGTCCAGACGGCCGATGTAGTTCGCGGTGTCGGTACCTGAACCAGCCAGTTTGTTAAAGTTAGACGATGCGCTTCCGGAATAGTTGGCTGCCGGCCACTCCGTTAAAATGACCAGCGCCGTTTGAGAGAAGCAGCCCGAGGCCGTAGTCATGACGCCGCCATTCAGGTGGGTATTCGTTCCATCGAATGTTGCGTTGCAGGCAGGCTTGAGGGCATTCACCTGGTTATGCACGTCGATGCCGTCGATGATGCCATTCTCCATGTCCGTGGTTGGCACCTTATGCGCCTGTAACGAAGACAGGCGAGACGAGAATGCTTCCCATGAGGCCATGAAGAAGAGCTTGTCTTTCTTGATTGGTCCGCCGAGCTCGGCTCCGTACTGGTTCTGGTTCCACTGCCCGCGCTTGTTCCAGTTGGCTTGCGGTGATGCGCTGCCAGGTCCGGTGGTGCTGTATTCGGTATTCTTATTCCACCAATCGTTGGCGTTAAATTTGTTGTTCCGTACGTACTCGTAAACGGTGCCATGCCAGTTGTTGGTGCCGCTCTTGGTGGTCATGTTCACAACGCCGCCCGAGTAGCGCCCAAACTCAGAGGTCGAGGCGTTGGTGGCCACGTTGAACTCCTGGACCGCATCCTGCGTGGGCACAAACTCAATCGAGCCGGTGCCGCCGCCGCCGAGAACGTTCAACGGCATGCCGTCAAGGTACATGGTGCTCTGGCCGACCAGGCCGCCGCCGATGGAGTAAGCGCTCCAGCTCGAGGCAAAGGTATGGCCGGAGGCAGAAGCGGCGCCACCGTTGGATGTGAGCATGGGCGTTACGCCGGGAGCCAGCGCAAGCAGGTTCATGGTGTTGCGGCCGTTGAGAGGCATCTGATCGATGGTCTTGCCTTCGATGACGGTGCCCTCTGTGGCCGAGTCGGTTTGCAGTTGAGGCGTCTCCGTGGTCACTTCCACGGTCTCGGTAGCCGCGCCCACTTGCAGGGCGGCATCGATGCGAACCGTCTGGTTGACCTGGACAGTGGCCTGATCGCGCACAAAGCGCTTGAAGCTCGTCTTTGACACTTCCACTTTGTAGGTGGCCGGCACCAGGCTCACAAAGCTGTACTCGCCGGACGCGTTCGTTTGCGCGACGCGCTTTTCACCGGTTCCAATGTCGGTAATGGTTACCGCCGCGCCGGGGACGACTGCCCCTCCGCTGTCGGTCACCGTGCCCACGATCGATCCGTAGAACGACTGGGCGTGAAGCACTGTAGGCGCTAGACAAGCGATGACCAAAAGTGACGCAAGCGCCACAAATAGCCCCGCTCTTACCAAAAGCCTTGTCATTACTGTCCTCCTTGAAAGTTGCGATCCATCGCAGAAAATGCTCGCCCGGACAGCTATTGCCGCCGGCAGACTCGCCGCGGCAAACCCCACCCTTTCGGGACTCCGTTAGCGAAACACGAAATCCTGGGCTACAGAGCAAACCCTATGATTGATCGACGCGAATAGTATTCGGGCCAGAGCCGGGATTCCAGTGTCAAACTGTGTGGTACAGACTCCGTGGGCCACGGATGGTCCGCCCGGCGCGCGGGCCTGGGGGCTCCCATGGAGGAGAAAGGCTATCTAATTGGAATGTAATGAGTTAACGTTATTGCCAACCGTTGGAGGATGGCGCACTTACTGAAGTTCTGAACACTGCATTGAACAGAATCCCCGAAGACCGCGTGGGCTGTAACAAACACGATCTGCCATCCCGCGCGATTGCCATGCGTTTGCTTCAAAGCAGTTTCTCGCTGAGCTACAATGATTTAGCATCACAGTTAAGCAAACCACATTCGGGGATCAGGCAATGGGTCACTGTCCTGGACGGATGAGGCACAGGTTGGCAGCGGAATGAGTTCAAAGGAAGTCACCGTCGAATCTCTGCGCCTCACACCGAAGCAGCAGGAGTTGGTGCGGGATGCTCTTCGCGCTCTTCTCGACAGTTCCCAGTTTCGGCGCAGCAAGCGCTACCCGGCCTTTCTGGAATTCGTCGTTCTGAACACCCTCGCCGGACATGCCGACCACTTGAAGGAACGCGTGGTTGCAGACGAGGTCTTTGGACGCTCGGGCGATTACGATCCCAGCAACGATCCCATCGTGCGCTACACGGCTGGCGAAGTCCGCAAGCGGATGGCACTGTATTTCAGCGAACATCCCGAAGCTCCCGTCAGGATCGATCTCCCCACTGGTGGCTACACGGCAGAGTTTCACTTCCGAGTGCCGGCTACGGACGAAAGCACCCGCAACGAATCCAACCCGGGTGTGAATTCCAGGGTTCTTGGTTCCGGTAGACAGAACGCCCGGGCGAAGCGGACCCGCCCCCGCAACTACCTCTGGTTGGGTGGCTGTGTGGCCGCGGCACTCGTCCTCATCTTCGGGGTAGCCGCATTCTGGATGCATTCCAGCAATCGCGCCAAGCGGGAATTCTGGTGGCCGGTGCTCCATAATAGTTCGCCCGCGGTGGTTGTGGTCGGCGCGGGGGGTACCCTCATTCCGAATCAAGGCTCTCAGGCGCAGTCCGCGGGAACCGCCCAGCCGGGGCAGTCGCAGATAGCTACTTTCGACGAGAACTCGCTGGTGCTTGGCAATGCGGTTGCGGTTACGCTGGTCTGCAACTCTTTTCGGAATTATGGACACGAATGTAAGGTTCTGCCGTCACAATCGGCGCCCTTTACTGAGCTTCACAACAACTCAGTCGTGTTGATCGGAGCTTTCGACAACGCTCTTACGACGCGATTTCTATCCACTCTCCGCTATCAGTTTGTTTCACATTCCTCAACGTCAGATAATGTGCTCTTATCCCGGGGGATTACCGACAACGCCAATCCCGGGGCGACACCCAAATGGGGAGTGCCGAACGCACGCCAGGATGGACCATCCGGCGTCGACTATGCCATCGTGGCCAGGTTTCACAGCGATATTACCGACGGTATGGTCGTGGTGCTGGCCGGTGTTGGCCCCCAGGGTACGCATGGCGCCGGCGACTTTGTCTCACCTCCAGGGACAGAGGCGATGCGTGAGATCGCCGCGCGCGCGCCAGGCAACTGGGCCGGAATCAATTTTGAGGCGGTCTTGCAGATCGATCTGGTGCAGGGAAACCCGGGTCATGTGAAGGTGATCGCGACCCAGTATTGGTGATGGGTGACAGCCTGGTGGCTGCGAGCAGCTTTGGAGTTGGTAAGTCCAAAGTCAAACACGCAAGCGTCTCTTTCCTCAAGTAAGAGCCGCCTTTGCCCGATCGAAACAAGTCTGCGTGTATTCCGAAAATGCTCTGAAACTCCGACAGAGCGAACGGCCCTTTGACGGAAATGCCTCCGAATCCCGAAGGCGCACTGCAAGCGATTACAGCCGTCCGGGCTTATTCACCCAGACATCAACGAAGTCGAAGCCGCGATTGAAGGTGTCACCGTATTCGGGCCGGCAAGGAGTGAAAAAGTGGGTCGCGCCTTCGAGTCCCACGAACTCCTTGTCTTTGGCAGGCGAATGATCGTAGGCGATCTCGAGCGTCACCATGTGCTCCGAACAGGTGGACGCGATGATCAGCGTGGGAACGTGAATGCCTTCGATGTTGCCCGGCAGGCTGGCCGGCGTGCTGCGCCACTCCACGCCATACATGTTGTCCTCGGTCCAGTGGTAGTCCGCCGTCACGCGCGCTGCGGCCGAGGTCAGGAAGCTCTTCACCGTCTCCGCGTTCGGCGTCGGGCTATGCGGCGGCGTGTTCGCCGGGCGCTTCTGCGGCATCTCTACCAAGTTGATGATCTGCGTGGGAGTCGTTCCGTCTGCCTTGAGCAGCATGTGCTGAGCGTGTGTCTTCCACAGCAGGTGGATATAGGCCTCCTCCGGGGACGGGCCCTCAAACAGGGGGTAGCTGCCGTCCAGAAACGGCTCGTCGTTCGTAAACTCCCCCTCGCCCTTGTCGATCTCCGCGAGCCTTGCCTGCGCTTCGTCGATCAGTCCGTTGATCTGTTTGGCCTGCGCGGCGAAAAACCTCTTCAGAAACTCCGGACTGTAGTTGGCCTCTCCGGTCTCCGGGTTGTAGCCGTTCTTTGGGCTGAAGAGATCGAGGTCCACGTTGTACTGCCGCGGGTGATGCGGATCAACGGCAGGATTGGTCTTTCGGTCGCGCTCCGTTGCGCCGGGGTTGGCGTCAAGAAGGATCACCGCGTCGGCCCTGGGCAGGTTCTCAGCGTCTTTCGTCTGGCATTTCAAAATGCGTCCAGGCTCCTGGCAGGCCTTGGGTCCGTTCTCCGCGATGTCCTCGTAGAAGGTTGCTTCAGTGCCGCCGGTGCTGTGGCCCGCAAGCAGCACCCTCTCGATGCCCGGCATCGCGCGCATCGCCTTGATCGCCAGCGCCATCGGCGCCAGGTACTCGTAGTATGTCTGCATGGCGCCGTAGTAGTTGACCAGCAAGACCCGGTAGCCGCGCCGCGCCATGCCCGGGGCGATGAAGTATTCAAAGTTGTTGAGGTGTCCGGGATGGCTGACAACCACGCCGATGCGGCTATTCGCATTCGGCGTCACCGGCTCGACGAGGATGGCGTTGGCGTTGTTGGACAGCCGCACGTACGTCGTTTTGGTAGGAGGGCCTCCCGCCGGCGCTTGCGAATATTGCGCGCCCGCCACGATGGGCGCAAACAGGGTTGTGAAGACGATAACCGCGAAAAGCTTCTTCATGGACGGCTCCTTGTAATGAATCGGAGGCCCGAATTCCTCCGCTACGGCGCACCGATACGAAGGCCTGCTTTGCGCAAAACGCGGAGCGAAAGCCGATTGCTGCCAGCGTCCGCAAAGCACACCAGCGGACGCTTTATTGATTCATAATCATCATCTGCTGTTTCGTTCAAGTGAAGGCTGTGTCAACCTCCCCCGTTCTGGACGGGGGAGGCCGGTTTCATGAGTTCCCAGAAGCTACTTCTTCTGCGCAAACAGCCAATCCCTTAGGCTCGGAATCGAATAGCCGATCCGCCAGGTATAGGCATGATTGTCGATTGCATCGTCGGCAACGCCCGACGGAACCACGGTTCCCTTCTTGAGGACGGTGAACTTGATGTTGCCGTTCGCATTCGCCATGGCGCGAACATCGGATGCAAGCTGACTGGCGCCGGCCTGGCCATTCCACTCGGCCTTGCCGATGCGCGCTCCCGCTGACTTGAGGGCGTCGATGCCGCTACTCATCGATTGATACGACGCATCGTCTCCCTGCGAGGCGACGATCCACAGATTGGCCTTCGAGAGCTTCGTCATCTGGGCCGGATCGTAGTCGGGAGCGAACAAGAGCGCGGCGGCAAACAGGTTGGGTCGATCGATCAACATCTTGATGGCTGTCCGCGCACCGTCGCCCTGGCCGGTCAGATAGATGCGGCTCCGGTCGATGTTGGGAATATTCGCGGTCAGGTAGTCAACCAGATTCAGCGTGGCGAGATACGGAGTAGAAACGGCTGGGTTCGGACTCGGTTGACCGGCGGGCGGCGCCTGAGCTGCCTGCCCCGGGGGCGGACCGTTGCGGGTCTCGCGCGTCGCCTCAAATTTGTCGTTGACCCAGGGCTGCATGGGCAATGGCACCACGACGATGGCCTCGTGCCTTGCCTCCTCCTCCCGATCCGCCCAGATGACGCCGCCATTGGCCTTGATCAACGCATCCGCATGGGTGCTGCCGGAATCGTTCTGATCGGTCAGGAACATGACCAGTGGATAATGCTTTGCCGGATCGTAGTGGCGAGGAAAGTGGATGTTGTATTTCAGGTTGCCATTGGCGGGATCGCGGTAGTCGGGCTTCATGAAGCCATCGACTGTCAGATTCCTGACATAGTAGTTTTCCTTTTCGCTCGATCCAGCGGTGATGGTCTTCCCATCGGCTGTCTTGATGTTTCCGATCTGCGTCACAGAAACGGCCCGGCCATTTCCGCCCTTGCCGGTAGCCACCAAACTGGCGGGATGCGCCGCCGGCTCCCAGGAGATGTTTCCGACTTTCGTCAACACCTCGGGGTTGTAGGACAAATCGATCTTTGCCGGCGTCGGCTCCACTCTTGGGGCCGGCGGCCCAGCTGACGGCGGTCTAGCGGCCGGTGGCCCCTGCGGAGCGCGCACGGTGACTGGAATGACATAATCGGTCGAAAGTTCGAGCACAACATACTGGCCACTCGGACCCGTCTTTGTGAAGTAGGCCGCGTCTGTGCTGGTGTAGACACCGGTGATCCTTTGGCTATCGACTCCGGTCTTCACAACGAAGGCCGCAGGCGAAAGCGATGAGGCTCGGATCGCCTTGTCATACCGGACAGCAATCGCGGATACCTTCAATCCATCTGCATAGACCCTGGTAATGGCGAACACGTCCTTGATGTGAGCATCGGCGCTATCCGGGCGGACGTTCGGACTCATTTGATTGGCTGTGCCCGAAGAAGCGCTGCCCGCGCCTTGTGCCGGCGCAGATGTGCCGATGAGGGCCGCGAACGCGATACAAGCAGATGACAAAAACATTCCTTTACGCATGTTTACTCCATTCCATCGAATCTCTTGAGGCACGATATTTGTCTCGTGCGGAGGTGACTTCATTGGTGCAAGTTACTTAAACAGGCGCGGAGCGAAATCGTTGAGCGCCCTGCGCCAGGTGGCCCACTCGTGGATGAAGCCTGGTTCTTCCTTCAAGACGGTCTTGATGCCCATTTTGTTGAGGGCCTCGGTGGTGGCATGGGCGTACTTGAAGATGTCGGGCTCGGCGGTGCCGGTGTTCCAGTAGAAGAGGTGCACCTTCCTGTTGAACTCCTCCGGCCGGGTGAACTCGCCGTTGAACGCGGTCTTGAGATCGAACTCCGAGTAGGGAGCGCGACTGAACAAGCCGATGTAGGAGAACTTGTCGATGTTGTAACCGCCGACGGTGAGGGCGAAGTTGCTGCCGCCGGAGAGCCCCGCGATGGCGCGGTGGTCGCTATTGGCGATGGTGCGGAAGTGTGAGTCAATGAAGGGGAGTGTGTCCTTGACGATCACTTCTTCAATTGCAGTGTTGGGCTCGGGCCGGGCCGGGCCGCCGCCGGGGGCCTGATGGACTGCCGGCTGATTGACGAGAGGTACGGCTCTCTCCGCCTGGAAGGTATCCATGACGATCAGCATGGGCTTGGCCTTGCCGGCCGCGATCAGATTGTCGAGCATGAAGTTGGCATGGCCTTCGCGGAACCAGTCGGTCTCGTCTTCGCCGCCGCCGTGCATCAGATAGAGAACCGGGTAGCGCTTGGCCGGGCTGGTTTCGTAGTCGGGCGGCGTGTAGACAAGAACGTCGCGCCACTTCTTGGTAACCTTGGAGAAGTACCAGTTGTAACGCACTTCGCCGTGGGGAACATCCTTGATCTGGATGACATCGAAGTTCGGGTCGGGAACCTCGATAGCACTGTTGCGCCCGTTGAGGATGTCAAAGACTTCGCCATTGGGATCGGCCACGCGGGCACCGTCGATCAGCATCACGTATTCATGAAGGCCGGGGCGTGCGGGAGGAGTGGTCACGCTCCAGACGCCATTTGCATCCTTGGTCATGTCGTACGGGCCCTGTCCCAGTCCGCTGACGCCGTTGTTGTCGGCGCGGCCGGCGGCTGGTGAAATCTGCACCTTCTGGGCCAGCGGCGCTTTGACTTGGAACGTGACCCGCCCATCGGCGTGGATGCACGGAAATCTATTGTTGCCCACATTGGTGGGCGCGGGTTTGCAGTCGCTCTGGTCCTGGGCCCGGCCAGTTGAGGCGGTTAGGGCCAATCCTGCGATCAACAGGCCTGTTACGAATTCCTTGTGCATGAACATCTTCCTTTTCTACCGGCGGCTTCGCCGGTGATCCCGATCGAACTGCGAAGCCCCTGACTTCGGTTACATTCTTGCTTCAGCGCACCGCCGTTCTGAACTTCACTTCTAACGTGCTCCAGAGCGCACACCTCATCCCTCGCGTTGCCTGGGTCGGATGCCTGCCGCAAAGGCTAGCTGGGCGATACACCGAAGTCAAGGGCAGTTCGGTAACGATACCGTACTTTGCGTATTGCCGCACAAGGAGTTAGCAGCTTGGCCATGTTACCTCATTGGGCTTCAGCGCGAAGATTGGAATGAGAGAGAGGAGAGCGCCGGCGAACTGGTCCGCCGATTTACCAGATATGAACGGACAATATCTGCGGGGATCCGATCGCTCCATTGACGACGGTAGCCTTGAGGACGACCTGGAAGTTCCTTGCAGAGCGGAGGCTGTCGGGCAGAACCGTGCTCGCAGCCGGCGCAGTGATCAAATCGGCTGCCGCTTCAACACCAAGAGGGCCGGTCCCGGTCATGGCCATGATCCAACTGCCAGTCTCCGCGCTCCAAAAGCGGGTGAGCACCGCGTAAGCCAGGTTGGATTGGGCCACGTTTCCGCCCACCATCCAATCCCGGCTGGTGGGGTTATGCGCATCCTGAACCCATCTTTCTCCGCGTACAGCGTCCATGCGAATGCCGAAGCGAAGATTGGAGAGCAGCCTCATGGACCATGGGTTGTTGAGCCCGCCGACCAAAACCACGGAGGTTCCCCGAAGATCTCTGAGGGACAGCTCGGATACGCTCGCATAGGTGGACAAATGACCAAACTGCGTCAACTGGTTCGAAATTTTGTGCGCCGTGCGGGCATCTTCAAGCAGAATCAGTGGAAGCAGGGGGGCGGCCGTGGCCCCGGCCGATTCACCGGCTAAGCTCACATTTGAGACCAGGTTTCTGTTTGTACTGCCTGACATATCGAGGTCGGATACACAAACAACGATGTCCCGATTTGTTTCAAGCAGAGGCTTCCACACCAGATATCGCGTGTTCTGAAAGGTGTCCAGCCGGGGAACAAGAAACAGGGCGGCGAGAACCGCCACGAGGGCCAAGCCAATCAGCGCCCACTTAAGCCGTATGCGAGATGCCTTGCGCGCTGCCACGCCTCCAGCAATTCCAGGGGCGGAGTCTTTCTTCGGGATTGATCCCGCTTCCCATGACTCGACTGCGTCCAGCGGCTGATCGGATTCCCCGAAAAGGAAAGTAGGGATGTAGCCTCCCGACAGCAGCTGAATGCGAACGGAATGAACATGCTCGGGAACCTGATAGTACAGTGCCAGCCGCTTGCGAATTTCGCTCGCCGTGATGCGGACCACAGGGTCCGCGCTGGTGT
>Ga0326728_10010550_pt1 | contig 21566 bp, 17 predicted proteins | sample MB3enrmetagenome_FD_207602 | JGI IMG/M metagenome (GOLD analysis project Ga0326728, IMG submission 207602) | Lab enriched peat soil microbial communities from McLean, Ithaca, NY, United States - MB31MN | ecosystem: Environmental > Terrestrial > Soil > Wetlands > Peat | place: USA: New York... | reverse complement strand
CGCGAAGGATTCAGAGCAACTCGCTTTCGCGCTCTGAAACAACGATCCAAAGAGCCGGATGCGAGGCCCGCATGTCCGGTTCTGTGAGAGGCGCGGAGGAGCAATCCTCTGCGCCTACTCGACACAGGCTCTGACGGTCGGAAATCCTGCATCCAAGAGGTCGACGGCGAGGTCCGTCGCATCGCCGAACGGCTTGCTTGAGGCGGGCCTTGCACCCCCGGCGTCGTCCGCGCTCGCGTTGCGCGGCTCGCCGACGTTCGCCATGATCGCGCCGCGTTCGATCGGCGATGTGGCGCCGGCGCTTGCGCGAACGAATCGATCGGCGGACGGCGGAATGGCGGCTCGAGAACCCAGTCGATCCTGGTTGGCGAACGATCCGCGCGCGCGGGGGATCGTCACTCAGGGTTTGCTCGCGGCCGCGCTCGTCGCGCTGGCGTGGATGGGCTGGCGCAACGTCGTCGCCAATATGCAGGCGCGCGGAATTCCCATGGGCTTCGGCTTCTGGGACGAGACCGCCGGCTTCGACATCAATCAGTCGCTGATCGCCTACTCCGCCGTGTCGACCTATGGGCGCGCGTTCTGGGTCGGGCTCCTCAACACGCTGATGGTCGGCGCGATCTCGATCGCGCTGGCGACGCCGCTCGGCTTCGCGGTCGGCGTCGCGCGGCTGTCGCCGAACTGGATTCTGTCGAAGGCCGCGCTGGTCTACGTCGAACTGATGCGCAACACGCCGCTGCTGCTGCAACTGGCGTTCTGGTACAATGCGGTGTTGAAGACGCTGCCCGGTCCGCGCCAGTCGCTGAGCCTCGGCGGCTTCGTGCTTCTCAACAACCGTGGCCTCTATCTGCCGCGCCCCGAGTTCGCCGCCGGCGCGGCCTGGGTCGCCGCCGCGCTGGCGCTGGCGATCGTCGCCGCCTGGGCGCTTCGCCGCTGGGCGCGCCGGCGCCGGGCTCTGAGCGGCGAGCGCGCGCCGGTCACGATTGCCGCGCTCGTCCTCGTCGTCGGCCTGCCGACGCTCGCCTATTTTTCCGCGGGCGAGCCGATTGGCTTTTCCTTCGCCAGGCTCTCCGGCTTCAACCTCGCCGGCGGCGTGCAGCTCCACCCGGAATTCGCGGCGCTGACTTTCGGGCTCGTGACCTACACCGCCGGCTTCATCGCCGAGATCGTGCGCGCCGGCGCGCTCGCGGTGCCGCGCGGCCAGAGCGAGGCGGCCCTGGCGCTCGGCCTCCACCGCGCCCAGACGATGAAGCTGGTCGTCGTTCCCCAGGCGCTGCGCCTCATCGTCCCGCCGCTCACTTCGCAATATCTCAACGTCGTCAAGAATTCCTCGCTCGCGGTGTTCGTCGGCTATCCCGATCTGGCGCTTATTTTCGCCGGCACGGTGCTCAATCAAACCCACGCGGCGGTGCAAGTGATGGCGATCACCATGGCGGTCTATCTCGTCATTTCGCTCGCCGTCTCCTTCTCCCTCAATCTCTTCAACGCGCGCAACGCGCTGCAGGAGCGCTAGCCATGCCGACGCCCGCGAACGCGGCCTATGTGCGCCGGACGGCCGCGCCGGCGCTGCCGCCGCCGCGGCTCTCGCAGGGCGCGATCGCCTGGGCGCGCGCCAATCTGTTTTCGTCGGCGCTGTCGGGCGCCGCGACGCTGGCGCTGGTCGCGCTCGCCCTGTGGGCGCTGCCGCCGCTGATCGCCTGGGCGACGACGCGGGCGGTGTGGTCGGCGCCCGACGGCGCGCTGTGCCGCGCCCATCAGGACGGCGCCTGCTGGGCGTTCGTCGCCCATAAGCTCGATTATCTTCGCTACGGCTCCTATCCCGTCGCCGAGCGCTGGCGCGTCGACGCGGTCGAAATCGTCGGCGCGGCGCTGATCGCCTGGATGCTGTGGCCGCGCGCGCCGCGCCGCGGCCTCGGCGCGGCGCTGTTCTTTCTCGGCTTCCCCGCGCTCGCCTTCGCGCTGCTGCACGGCGCCGAAACCCTGGGGTTGCCGCTCGTCGACACGCTTTTGTGGGGCGGCGTGTTCGTCTCGCTGGCGACCGCGCTGGTCGGCATCGTGTTTTCGCTGCCGCTCGGCGTGCTGCTGGCGCTGGGGCGCCGGTCGAGCTTGCCGATCGTCCAGGCGGCGAGCGTCGTCTTCATCGAGTTCGTGCGCGGCGTTCCGTTCATCGTCGTGCTCTACATGGCCAACAACATGCTGCCGCTGTTCCTGCCTTCCGGCTGGGCGCCCGACCGCTTCGTTCCCCCGCTCGTCGGCACGGCGTTGTTCGCCGCCGCCTACATGGCCGAAGACGTGCGCGGCGGCCTGCAGTCGCTCGACAAGGGTCAGGTCGAGGGGGCGATGGCGCTCGGGCTCGGCTATTGGCGGACGACGCGGCTCGTCGTGTTGCCGCAGGCGCTGACGCGGGTGATCCCTGGCGTCGTCAACAACTTCATCGGCCTGTTCAAGGATACCACGCTGGTGGCGGTCGTCGGCATGGTCGACTTTTTGGCGGCGATGGACAACGCCTTCAAGGACGCCGCATGGAGCGGGCCGACGATCCTGCCGACCGGCTACGTTTTTGCCGGGCTGTTCTATTTCGTCTTCTGCTACGGGATGTCGCGCTATTCGGCGGCGATGGAGCGCCGCCTGGCGGTCGGGCGGGCGGGGTGAAGGGAACCGGGCCGATGGCGGCGGGCGACGACGACGCGATCGAGTTCATCGACGTGCACAAATGGTACGGCGCGTTCCATGTGCTGCGCGGGATCAACCTGACCGTCGCGCGCGGCGAGCGCATCGTGGTGTGCGGCCCGTCGGGCTCGGGCAAGTCGACGCTGATCCGCTGCGTCAATCGCCTGGAGGAGCATCAGCGCGGAATCATCCGCGTCGACGGCGTCGAACTGACCGGCGATCTCAAGCGCATCGACGAGGTGCGGCGCGAAGTCGGCATGGTGTTCCAGCAGTTCAACCTGTTCCCGCACCTGACGATCCTCGAGAACTGCACGGTGGCGCCGATCTGGGTGCGCAAGACGCCGAAGCGCGAGGCCGAGGAGCTGGCGATGAGCTTGCTCGCGCGGGTCAAGATCCCCGAGCAGGCGCTGAAATACCCCGGCCAGCTGTCGGGCGGCCAGCAGCAGCGGGTCGCCATCGCGCGCGCCTTGTGCATGAACCCGAAGATCATGCTGTTCGACGAGCCGACCTCGGCGCTCGACCCCGAGATGGTCAAGGAAGTGCTCGATGCGATGACCGCGCTCGCCGAAGACGGCATGACGATGATCGTCGTCACCCACGAAATGGGCTTCGCGCGAAAAGTCGCCGACCGCGTCGCGTTCATGGACGAGGGCGAGATCGTCGAGATCAACGCCCCGGCGGAATTCTTCGCCCGTCCGCAGCACGAGCGGACGAAGCTGTTCTTGAGCCGGATTTTGAGGTGAGGAGCCGCCGTGTCCGATCCCGCTCCCGTCCATCCCGCCGCGGCGGCGGGCTTCGCCGCCGGAGCGGCGGCGTACGCCGCGGGCCGGCCGGAATATCCGGCCGAAGTCGAAGGCTGGCTCCGCGACGACCTGCGCCTCGGGCGGGGCCGGGCGGTTCTCGATCTCGGCGCCGGCACCGGCAAGTTCCTCTCGCGTCTGCGCGCCGTCGGCGCGACGCTCTATGCCGTCGAGCCCGTGCCGGCGATGCGGCAAAAGCTGATCGCCGACAACCCCGACGTCGTCGCCAAGGCGGGGACGGCCGAACGCCTTCCCTTTCCCGACGGCTCGATGGACGCGGTGGTCTGCGCGCAATCGTTCCATTGGTTCGCGACCCGCGCCGCGCTCGCCGAGATCCGGCGCGTGCTGAAAGTCGGCGGCGCGCTCGGTCTTGTCTGGAACATGCGCGACGAAAGCGTCGATTGGGTCGCGGCGCTCGCCAGCGTCATGGCGCCCTACGAGGGCGACACGCCGCGCTATTCCAGCGGCCGCTGGCGCGAGGTCTTCCCTGCCGAAGGCTTTTCGCCGCTCGAGGAGCGTCGCTTCGCCCACGCGCACATCGGGCCGCCCGACCGCGTCATTGTCGATCGCGCGCTGTCGACCAGCTTCATCGCCGCGCTCGGCGCCGCCGAACGGGAGAGGGTCGCCGCCCGGGTGCGCGCGCTGATCGCCGCGACGCCGGCGCTGGCAGGCCGGGCCAAAGTCGCTTTCCCCTATGAAACGCGGGCGTTCCGCTGCGTCAAGGTCGCGTGAGCGGCGCCCTGCCAAGTCACTTGCGCCGGCGCTTTTCCTTCGCGGCGGCCTTCGCCGCCTCCGCTTCCGCCTCGGCGGCGCGCGTGGCGAGCGCCTTGTCGAGGCGGCGGCGCAGCGCGGCCTCCGCGTGGGCGGGGTGATCGGGGTCGGCGGCGGCGGCGACCATGCGGCGCATCAGGTCGTAATCGTGCTCGTCGCGGTAGGGCTTGAGGTCGAGATCGGGCGGCAGCTTGGTCAGCCGTTCGTCGCCCATCCGCTTAACGTAGGTCTGCATGAAACGATCGTAGGCGCGCCAGGAAACGCCGTCGGCGCGCACGGCGGCCTCTTCGGCGCGCGTCGCGATCTGGTGAGCGTGCTGATAGTGCAGGTCGAGCTGGTCGATCAGCGTCTTCTCGACCTCCTCGTGCAGTAGGAGATAGCGATCGACTGCGATCGTTCGGCCCTTGTAGAGGAAGCTCTCGGGCAGGTGGCGGTCGATGTAGACGCGCTTGCCGTCGAGGCTGTAGCCGGCGAGATAGGGAATGTCGTGATCGCGGTCGATCCGGCCGACCCGGCGCGCGATGGCGTCGAGCGCGCGATCGAGCATCAGGCTCGACACGTAGGTGTCGGGAATGCGCAGGCGCTTGTGCGCGCCGACGGGATGGCAGCAGTTTTCCGGCACCTTCCCCTCCCCAACGAGCAAGACGCCGCTTCGCCCCAGGATGAAGCGAAGCGGCGTCGATGGCCTCAAGCGGCGATAAGGCCGCTGGTTACTTCGGTTCTTTCTCGTCCTTGGCGGCGACGTCGCCGGCGGCTTTGGCGTCGGCTTCGCACATATAGGCGCCTTGCTTGGTGGTGCCGTAGCTCTTATGGCCGGAGTAGTGGTACTTGTGCGACTTGGTGTTGACCCAGACGACGGTGTCGGCCGGGCAATGCGCCTTGGCTTCGGCCTCGGCGGCGAATTCGCCGGCGCCGGTCGCGGCGGCGGTCGCCTTCGGCGCGGGCTTCATCGGCGCGGGCTTCGCCGGGGCCGGAGCGGCGGCGGCGGGAGCGGGCGCCGGCGCGGGCGCGGCGGCGGGCGCCGGAGCGGGCGCGGCGGCGGGGGCCGGAGCTGGGGCCGCGGCGGGGGCGGCGGCCGGTTCAGCAGCGCCCTTGCAATGCGATTCCTGGAAATCGTGGTAGGTCGCACCGTTTGTGGTCCCAGCCGCTTTGGCGGCCTTCCAGTCTTCGCCGCACTGTTTGTTCGTCATTGCGCTGGCCGCGCCGCTCGCCGTCAGCGCGAACGCGCCGGCGAGCAGAATGGCCGAAAAGGCGATCCCCATTGTCTTCGTCATCATGGCAAGTTCCTTCCCCATCGGCTCCGTGCGCCACAGCTTGGCCTGGCGCCAGAGTCTTCCCGATTTCGCCGCGAATCGCCGCGGCCGCGCTTTCATTGGCCTCGCGCCGCTGAACCCGAAATGAACGTGTTGGCGAACTTCTTCAACTTGGTCGACACCCGGTGACGACGCTGCTCGGCGTCGGCGATTTCCTGCGAGGTCACCCAGTTCAATTGAATGGCGCGGCGCTGGCCGGAGATCGGCTTGTGGCCGTGCCAGGAATTGTCGGCGCGCCGGAACGCCAGCAGCGTGCCGCCGTAGGGCGGCACTTCCACGACATAGTCGTCGATGTCGTCCGGGCCGCGCAGCAGGCGCAACCGGCCCGCGTCCTCCTGCCAGCGCTCGTTCATGTAGAGGAGAACGGTGATGATCTTGGTCTTCGAATCGGTGTGGATCGCGCCGTCCTTTTCCCGGACATAGCCGCGCACGGTGTACATGGTCGGTCGCCCGGTCAGATCGACGCCGAATTTGCGTTCGATCGCCGACTGGAATTGGGGGCCGAGCAATTCGTCGATCAGCGCGCGGAAATGGCCGCGGATGGAAAGCTCGGCGGGCGGATGGGAGCCGGGGCCGGGCACTGCCGGATAGTCGGCCAGGACGGACGGAAACAGGCCGCTGTCGAGAAACTCGGGCACGACAACAAAATCAAACGGGTCGCGCGCCAGCGGAGTGCGCTCCAGCGCGGCGAAGTCGCAATAGTTCATTGGCCGCTCCGAGGCTGCGCCCGCGATGCGAAGCGCCCACTTTCCGCCAGCCTATAGCAGAAACGCCGCGAGCCGCCAAGAACGGGCGGCAAACCTTTGGTCAGGCTCGCCCTCCCCTTAAAGGCGACCGCGCGCCGCCGCGACGACCGCGGCGAGATCGCCGCCGGCCTCGAGCGCGCTCCAACCGTCTTCCATGAGCGGCGCGGCCGTTTGTGCAGCGACGACGCGCGCGTCGGCGTCGGAGGCGTCGCGCCCGCGCATGCCGACGCGCCTCAGACGCAACGCCAGCGGCGCTTCGAGCCACAGGCCGACGAAGGCGACGTCGAGATCGGCGGCTAGGCGCGCCGCCGCCTCGCGCTCGTGCGCCCGCGCATGAACGGCGTCGACCACGACGCTCTGCCCCGCGCGCAGCGCCAGCCACGATTTGCGCGCGAGCCGCGCATAGGTCTCGCGGTTCGCCTCGTCGCCGTAGGCCTCGTCGGGCAGGCGGGTCGTCTCCTCGACGGCGAACAGACGCTTGCGCTCGACGTCGCTGCGCAACACCAGCGCGCCGGGCGCGCGCCCGATTTCGGGCGCCAGCGCGGCGGCGAGCGCGCTCTTGCCCGTTCCCGAAAGGCCGCCGATCGCGACGAGGCGCGTCGGCGCGGGCCTCAGAAACGCCTCGGCGAACTGGAAATAACGCGTCGCGGCCGCTCTCTCGCGCTTCTGCTCGTCGCCGCTGAGGTGCGCGATGGCGCCCGCCTCGACCTTAGCGCGGATCGCGGCGCGGACGCTCATGAAGAGGGGCAGCGCCGCCAGACCGGAGAATTGCGCCTCGTCGCTCAACGACAAATAGCTCGCCAGCAGCAGGTTGGCGGCGGGGCGCAGGTCGCGTTCCCACAGATCCATCAGCGGGAAGGCGAGATCGTAGAGAATGTCGCCGGTGGCGATGTCGGGGTCGAATTCGATCGCGTCGAACAGCACGGGCTCGCCGTCGACGACCGCGATGTTGCGCAGGTGCAGATCGCCGTGGCAGCGGCGGACGTAGCCTTGCTCGCCGCGCGCGATGAGCAGCGGCCTGACGGCGGCGAGCGCCTCGCGCGCTTCGCGCGCCAGCGCGGCCGCTCGCGCGGGATCGAAGAGATCGGGCCGCGCGGCGAAGACGGCCTCGTTCTGGTCGAGATAGGTCGAGAGCGACCGCGTCGCGCGCTCGCCGTCGCGCCTGGGCGCGCGTTGGTGAGAGCGGCGGATCGCCTGCGCGAGCTTGCGCACGAGTTCGCTGGTCAAAGCGCCGCGCTCGGCGACCCGGTCGAGCGTCGCGTTCTCGTCGAAGCGGCGCATGTGGACCGCCCATTCCACGGCTTCGCCGTCCCCGCCGATCGCGAGGCTTGCGCCCTGGCGGGTGATCGGGGCGACGCCGAGGTAGATCGTCGGCGCGTTGTCGCGGTTGACCTCGATTTCCGCCTCGCAGGCGGCGCGGCGCTTTTCCAGCGTCGAGAAATCGAGGAACGGCAGGCGGATCGCGCGCTTGACCTTGTAGACGTCGTCGCCGGCCAGGAACACCGCCGCGCCTTGGGTGTCGATCCTTTTCACCGGGCCCGTGAGGCCATAGGCGCGGGGGTCGCCGAGAAACGACAACGCCGCGGATTGATCGCCTTCTTGGGGCGTCGAGGGCGGGCCGCCTGGCCCGGCGGACGGGGCGACGCGCTTTCTCATCGTTTCGGCTCGGTCGGCGATGTCTGGAGGTCTCGTCCAATGGACGCGAAAGGCGGCGCCTGTCAATATCGCCGACGCGGATCGCCCGACGCTGCGAAGGCCCGCCGCGCGCGGCGCGTTGACATGCGTCAAGCCTGGCGCGCGGCGGCGGGCTAAGAGCCTGCCAGCCCGTCGCGCGACTCGCCGGCGACGGCGTAGTGCGCCCGAGCGCGCCGACCTGGATGTGCGCCATGCATGAACCGAACTCGTCCAAGAACCACATCGAGAACCACACCTTCGATGAACTGACGGTCGGCCAGCGCAACACCTTCGCTCGCGCGCTCAGCCCCGAGGATTTCGAGCGCCTGGCCGCCGCGGCGGGCGCGCTCGATCCCGAAGCCGTCGAATCGGCGCTGGTGACGACCAATGGCTTCCAGGCGATCGCGGCCGAGAGCGGCTGGGGCGGCGCCCTGATCGCCGCGGTCGTCGCCGGGCGATTTCCCGGCGCGGGAACCGTGCTGCTGCGTCAGGCGCTGGAAACGCAGGGCGCGGCGGGGCCGGGCGACGTCATGACCCTGGTGGTCTCGGTCAAATCCAAGAACCCCGAGGGGCGGCGCGTCGTGCTTGATTGCCGCGCCACCAATCAACGCGGCGAATTGACCTTGAGCGGGGTCGTCGAAGTGGCCGCCCCGGCCGAGAAGATCCTTCGCCGCATCGTGCGCGACCAGGCCGGCGAGATTCATGAGAAGGGCCGCCGCTACCGCCGGCTGATCGACATGACGCGCGGCCTCAAGCCGCTGCGCACCGCGGTCGTCCATCCCGTCGACGAGGCTTCGCTGGTCGGCGCCGTCGAAGCGGCGCGCGAGCGGCTGATCGAGGCGGTCCTGATCGGACCCGAGGCGAAGATCCGCCGCGCCGCGGAGGAGGCGCACATCGACCTCGCGCCGTTCGAGATCGTGTCGACCGAACACAGCCACGCGGCCGCGGAGGCCGCCGTGGCGATGGCGCGCTCCGGCGAGGTCGAGGGGTTGATGAAAGGCGCCCTGCACACCGACGAACTGATGCGCGCCGTGGTTCATCCCACGCTCGGCCTGCGCACCGCGCGCCGCATCACCCACGTCTTCGCCATCGACGCGCCGCACTATCCCCGGCCCTTGTTCATCACCGACGCGGCGGTCAACATCTACCCCAAGCTGAACGACAAGCGCGACATCGTGCAGAACGCGATCGACCTCACTCGGGCGCTGGGCATCTTGACGCCGCGGGTGGCGATCCTCTCCGCGGTCGAGACGGTTTCGCCGGACATCAGCTCGACCCTGGACGCCGCGGCGCTGTGCAAGATGGCGGATCGCGGCCAGATCGTCGGCGGCATTCTCGACGGGCCGCTGGCGTTCGACAACGCGGTGTCGGCGGAGGCGGCGCGCGCCAAGGGCATCGTCTCGCCGGTGGCGGGGCGCGCCGACATTCTCGTCGTGCCCGATCTCGAAGCCGGCAACATGCTCGCCAAGCAGCTCGAATATCTCGCCGACGCCGAAATGGCCGGCGTGGTGCTGGGCGCGCGGGTGCCGTTCATTCTCACCAGCCGCGCCGACAAGACCATCGCGCGGTTGGGCTCCTGCGCGATCGCGCTGCTGATGGCGCGGCGCAAGGGGTAGGGCCTCTAGAGCAGATAGGGGATCAGTCGCCAGGTGCGGCGCATGTAGCGCGCGTATGGCTCGCCCAATGTCGAGAGCAGCGCCGCCTCCTCGACCGCAATGCGATAGGCGAAGGCGGCGCTCGGAATGATCGCCATCGCCAGCAGGCCGGCCCAATTGCCCAGCGCAAGCCCGAAGCCGATCAGCGTCAGCAGCGTTCCCGCGTAGGCGGGGTGACGGATGAGGCGATAGGGCCCGACACCGATCACCGGCTGTGCCGCGTGGGCGGCGACGTCGACGGTGAAGTAGCGCCCCAACGTCAATACCGCGCTCCACCGCAGCGCCGCTCCGGCGACGACGCAGCCGATCCCAACCGCAAACACGGTCCGGGCCGAAGCGATCGCCGCGCTCGGCAGCAGGAGCGCCGCGGCGACGTCCAGCGTGAATGCCGTTCCGATCGCCAGCGACAGCAGAGGAAAGGAGCCCCGATCGTACTGCTCCTCCTGCGAGCCGGACCGTCGCGTCGCCTTGAGGAGCCATTCCACTCCTTGCCACAAGAAAAATGCCGCCCAAAAGACAGCGACATAGATCGGCCCGCCGCCAAACGGAAGAGAAGCCTGCGTATTCATGCGATCGTCTCCGGTGCCGCGTAGACATCGGCGGCGCGCGCCGCGCTGCGCGTCGGGCGAGGACGATTGCCGCAATCGCGCCGCTTTCGCAACGGGGGGCGGGGGCGGCCAAACGTCTCACTGGTCGGCGCAACGATTGCCGATCCTCTGTTTCCGCGCTCGCGCGCTATGATATCGCAACGGCGCGGCGGCAATCGCGGACAACCCGGCAATCGTCGGTTGGGCCAAGTTTTCCGAAGGGCCGAAGCCGGTCCCGGCTGATGTCAAAGAGATCGGGAACACGCGGACCGCGTCCGAGCTGTTCTACGCGGTCAAGAACGGCGTCAAGATAACGGGCATGCTGGGCTTCGGAGCGGCCGGGGCGTCCAACCGGCGAATTTGGACAATCGTGGCTTTCCTCAGGAAATCGCCGTCCCTGTCGGACGCGGACCGCAAGACTTGGACAGCCGCGCCCTTGGCGAGGGTCGCACGGGCGCAGGAAGTCGAAATGGGGTCGTCGCCGGCGTCGGGCTGGGCGGGGTTCGCCTGCAAGCCGTCGATTCGACGGACGGCGCCGAGCGGTCTCTCGCCCTTCATTCGGCGTCGGGCGGCGCCATCAGTCCGCCCTCGCCGGCCAGCGCGTTCGGGCCGAGGGGAAGATCGAGCGGCGAGGCGTCGCCGACGTTGCGGCGGAAGATCTCTGCGTAACCGCCGGTCGCGGCGAGGACCCTCTCGCGCCATCCCTGCGTAAGCCCCAGCGCCGGCGCGTCGATCGGCAGGTTGGCGGGGCCGCCCGCGACCCAGTCGCGCTTCGGCCGATCCGCGTCGATCAGCATAGCCACGGTCCAGGACGCGAGCGCCGTCCAGGCGCCGTCGCTGGGGGCCGTCGCGACGAAAATTGGAAAGCTGGCGAGCGGTTCGGCGAGGATGCGCGCGCTGCGAAGGGTCTTTCCGCCTTCGCGCCGCGCCGCGGCGAGCGTCGTGGCCTCGCCCGCCATGGCGCGGCACTGCTGGGAGTCAAAGGCGTCGCGCATTTCGTCTTCCTCCTGGTAGCCCATGCGGATGAACGGCAGATGTTTGGCCGCGAAATAGGCCTCGAGGCGACGATGCGACGCGTCGCCCTGAAGGAAGCAGATCGATTGATTCGCGAAATCGTCGGGGCGTTGCGCCGCGGAGTCGCCCGCCGCCATCAAGGCGATGGTCTGGTGGAACGCGGGCGGGCCGGGCGCGACGAAGCCAGCGAGATTCTGCTCGACGATTTCGGCGCCGCTCAAGAAGAAGACGTCGTCGCGTCCCGCGCGGACCTCGTCGTAGCTTTGGTCCGAGTCGTAAACGGTCATACGGACCGTGACCGACGACCCCGCCGCGGCGACGCCGATCGCCCGGCAAAGGTCGACCAGCAGCCCTTCCGGCGTTCCGTCCGCTTTTGGTTCGAGCAACCCGGGTCGGGCGACGGCGCCGCAACGAATGTCGCCGCTCGCCTTGACGCGATCGAGCGTTGGGCCGGCCCAAGCGACGCCGACGACGCCCGCCATCGCCAAGGCCGCCAGTTGCAGCGGCAGCGCGCGAGCCGCGACAGCGGCGCTTCGAGCGCGAAGAAGCATCGTCAATTATAGGCGGGCAGCGTGGCGGGCAACGAATTGAAATTCGCTGGCGGCGGCGCGACGATGTGCTGGCGTTGATCCTCGGGCGTCACGCCGATCGCCGCGCAGCCTCGGCCGCCGTAATGGGGCAGGCTCCACACGACGTCCTTCGGCGTCGTCGCGTATTCGGCGGGCAAGAGCGCCGCTTCGCCGCGCAGGCGCTTCGGGCTGAAGCCGGACAGCAGGCTGTCGGTGATCGGCGAATTCGTGTCGCGCGGGCCGAGATGCTGCTGGTGAAAGCCCTCCGGCCCGAATTGGTTGAAGGCTGGCGAATCGCCGGCCTGCAGCGCTTCGGCCTCGTCGGGCAATTGCGACAGCGGCGGCAGGCCGAAGACGGCGTTGATCGTCTCGATCACCGCGTTGTGGTCGCCCTCGGCGTGAGAGACGGCGTGGGCGCGCGCGTAAGGCGAGATGAGGATGAGCGGCACGCGCACGCCGCGCGCCAGCGGCAGTCCGTCCGGTCCATAGGACAAGATCCGCGGCGGGACATGATCATAGAAGCCGTCCGACTCGTCGTAGGTGATGACGATCGCGCTCTGGCGCCACAATTCCGGATCGCTGGCGATGGCGTTGACGACCTCGGCGTTCATCGCTTCGCTGATCTGGCGGTCGCTGTAGCCGGGATGATCGTCGTCGCCCGATTTCGCCGCAGCGATCGCCTTGAGATCGTCGGCGCTCAGGCCCTTGGGGTTGGGATAGTTGGGGTTCTGGATCGGCGGCGTCGCGCCGCGGATGTTCTTGAAGCCGCCGCGCACATAGAAAACGCCGCCGTCCTTGGGCAGCGCGTGGGCGGCGATGTCGGCGAAGAAGTCGCCTTCGCCGCGCAGGCTCGCTCGTTCGCCGGGATTGTTGGCGAGATAGCCGAAATACTGCGGCCCCGAGTGGTGCGCGACGTAGTTGGCGTGCGAGGCGACGCCGTTCGCGTCGCTGGGCTCGAGATCGTAGCCGTTCTGGTACCAGCCCCACGTCACGGGCGCCCCGTTCAAGCCGTGAATGAAGGCGACGTCCTTTTGGACGTCGGCGAGATCGGTCGCGGGAGCGAGGTCGCGCTTGACGCGCTCGCCGATCTCGCGGCCCATCGCCGTGAGGGGAACCGTGGCGAACGTGAGATTTTCGGCGATATTGCCGGGCGCGTAATTTTCCGCCGGCGAGGTCGGCTGGCGGTAGGCGGCGGTGGCGTCGTATTCCGAGCCCCAAAAGGGATTGGGATCGTTGACGATGGGAACGCGCTGCGGCTCGCCGGTTCCGTTATAGACGGCGCCGTTGATGACGCCGCTCATCGACAGCGGCGCTTGCGGGTCGGCCGCGTGCTTGACCCATTGGGTCTCGCCCGACTGGCCGGCGATCATCGCGATGGCGTTGGGCGTCGAGGGCGTGTCCTCGGTGGCGAAAATCCTGTCGAAAATCGTGAAGCGGTTGGCGAAGTTCCACAACAGCGGGATGGTGTCGCAATCGATGTGGGACATCACCAGTCGCGCGAACTGCCGACCCTGCGCTTGCGCCATGTTGTTCCCGGGCTTGGCGTATTTGCGGTATTCGTCGGCGGCGAAGCCGTCCATGCGCGGGACGCCGTCGACCACGTCCAGCTTCGCGGCGAGCCCCTTGTGGCTGTGATCGACGCTGTCGACGAACGAAGCGTTTTGCTGCGGGCCGATCAGGAACGGCTGCGCCGAGACGAGCGCGCCGTTGATGTCGGCGTAGGTCTGCGTGAAGCCCGGCGTTTGCTCGGGGGAGCGCGGCGCGACGCCGTCCGAATAGAGGCCGTCGACGCCGGGAAACGTGCCGAACTCGTTGTCGAAGGAATGGTTCTCGTTGAAGATCACGAAGACGTATTTGATCTTCCGCCGCGCCAGCGCCGCCATTTCGTCATTGCTCAGCGACGGGTCCCCGGCGGGGTCGATCAGATAGGGCGCCAGAGCGGGCCCGGCGTCGGGCTGCGCCGCGACGATCGGGCGGTCCTCAGCGGCGGCGGGAGCGGCGGCGAAAAGACCGGCCGCGCAAAGCATCGCGATCGTCGCGGCGCCGCCGCGAAAAGTCTTGGTCATTGTCAGCCCCTTCGACGCCGTGACCGCGCCGGTCGCGAACGACTTCGGCTGTCTCACGAGAACGGATATCGGCGAAGTCCGCCGCGACGCGCCTTTCTAACCTACCGCTGTTACGCTTTCATGTCTCGGGCGAGCGGCGCCGGCGCCCCACGCGGCCGCGCCTCCGCTTGCGCCGCGCCGGCCGCTGGCCGACAATGACGAGATGACTCCGTCCGCGCCTTCCGCCTCGCATGAACCCGCTCGGCGCGTCTTCGACATCGTCGTCGTCGGCGCCGGGCCGGCCGGCTTGGCGTTTGCGGCGGCGGTGAGCCAGGCGCTGGGGAACGGCGCCGCCATGGTCGTGGTCGATCCGCGCCCCGGCGGGGGCGACGGCCGTCTGCGCACGGTCGCGCTTGCCGAGGGGCCGCGCCGTCTGCTCGCGCGCGTCGGCGCCTGGGATGCGCTGGAGCCGCTGGCGCAGCCGATCCTGCGCATGACGATCGTCGATGGCCGCGTCAGCGACGCCGCGCCGCTGGAGCAACTGACCTTCGACGCGCGAGAAGGCGAGCCGCTCGCCCACATGGCGTTCGCCGACGACGTCGCCGCGGCGCTCGCCGCGCGCGCCGCGGCGTTCGGCGTCGAGACGATCGCGCAAACGGTCGTCGGCTTCGCGCCCGGCCGCGACGTCGCGCGGATCGCGCTTTCCGGCGGCGAGATCTTGAGCGCGCGCCTTGTCGTCGCGGCGGACGGCGCGCGCTCCAAGTTGCGCGCGCTCGCCGAGATTCCCAGCGTCGGGTGGAACGCCGGCCAGTCTGGGATCGTCGCGACGATCGCCCACGAGCGCGACCACAAGGGGCGGGCCGTGCAGCGCTTCCTGCCCGCCGGCCCATTCGCCGTCCTTCCGATGAAGGGGCGCCAGTCGAGCATCGTCTGGAACGAGAGCTGCGCCGACGCCAAGGCGCTGCTGGCGCTCGCGCCCGACGATTTCCTCAGCGAGCTCGAGCGGCGCTTCACGCCGAGGCTCGGAGCGATCCGCGTCGCTTCGCGCGTCGAGGCGTTGCCGCTCGGCTTCCGCTTCGCGCGCCGATTCGTCGGTCAGCGCATCGCGCTTGTCGCCGACGCTGCGCATGTCGTGCATCCGCTGGCGGGGCAGGGGCTCAATCTCGGCCTGCGCGACGTCGCTTCGCTGACCGAGATCGTCGTCGATCGGATGCGCCTCGGCCTCGATCCCGGCGACGCCGAAACGCTCGCCGCCTATCAGCGCGCGCGCCGCTTCGACGTCGTCGCGTCGAGCCTCGGCATGGACGCGCTGAACCGGCTGTTCTCCAACGATTCCGCGCTGCTGCGCTTCGTGCGCGACTTCGGCCTGCGCGTCGTCGACTGCGCGCCGACGCTGAAAAACCTGTTCGTCGCCGAGGCGGCCGGCGCCGGCGCGAGCGCGCCGCGGCTGCTGCGCGGGCTCGGCTTATGAGCGGCTCTTCGCCGCTCCGTCCTCACGCGCGCCAGGGGAAGGTCCAGGTCTCGGTCAGCGCGTTGTTGACGGCGCGCAGGAACACCCGCACGTCGCAGCTCTGGCCGGGGTCGACCGCGACGTCGACGCCGGCGCGGAAGCCGCGCAGATGCGCGTTGGGCGCGAGGAAGGTGCGCAGGACGCGCCCCGGCGTGGTCGTCGCGACGATTTCGATCAGCGCCGGGTCGGAGAGATAATAGCTGAGATCGCCGCCGCTGAAATCGATCAGGAAGCGCGTCGCGCCCGGCGGGAGCGCTTCGGCGGCGCCGAGCGCGCGCGGCGCGGCGCGGAAGGTGTTGACCGCGCGCGCGCCCGGCGTCAGCCGCGAATCGTTGGTCAGCGCGGTGATGCGGTAGCCGTAGCTCATCGAGCGGCCGGCTTCGAAATTCTGCCTGAGCGTCCAGGCGGCGACGATGTTGTCGTTGCTTTCGTTGTCGGTCGGCAGCTCCGCCAGTTGGACGGCGCCTTCGCCCCAGCCTTCGTGCGGCTCGATCCAGTAGCTGGGCCTCAGCTCGTAGGCGAGGTCGAGATCCTGGTAGTGCTCGAAAGAGCGGTCGCGCTGGAGCAGCCCGTATCCGCGAATGTTGTCGTCCAGGAAGGTGGACAGCGCCGGCGCGGCCGGGTTGCTGAGCGGGCGCCAGATCCACTCGCCGGCGCCGGTGTGCATCAGCAGGCCGTCCGAATCGTGCAGCTCGGTGCGGAAGTCGTCGTCGACGCGGCGGTCGTTCTTGCCCCTCAGGAACATCGAGGACAACGGCGCCATGGCGAGCGCGGGGATCGGACGGCGCGCGAACAGCGTCACGGTCGCGTCGACGCTGGTCTCCAGCGAGGGAACGATCTCGAAGCGGAAGGCGCCGGTCGCCGACTCGCCGTCGAGCAGCGCGAGAACGACGATGCGGTCGGCGGCCGGATCGGGCGTCTCGATCCAGAATTCGCGGAAGAACGGGAATTCCTCGTCGGGGCGCCCGGCCGAACCGATGCCGAGACCCCGCGCCGACAGGCCGTAGCGCTGACCGCGGCCGAGAAAGCGGTAATAGCTCGCGCCGAGGAAAGAGATGACCTCGTCCATGACGCGCGGCGCGTTGAGCGGATAGAGCAGGCGAAAGCCGGCGAAGCCGAAATTGATCGGCAGGCCGCTGGGAACGGCGGCGCCGCCGTAATCGAACAGATTGGCCTGGTAGAGCGCCGGGGCGGGAATGCCGTCGCGCAGCACGTTGACGACCACCGGGCGCTTGTAGAGATAGCCGAGGTGGAAAAGTTCGAGGCGGAAGCTCGCGCCGGGCCGGCCGAGCAGCGGCTGTTCGGACTTGAAGCGAATGGCGCGCCAGGCGTCGAAATTGAGCCGGTCCAATTGCTCGGGAAGCTTGGGAAACGAACCGTCGAAATCGGCGGCGGCCAACGCGCGGGCGCGCTTGACGACGTCCTCGTAGCCGAAGGCGGGCGCGGTGGGCGGCGCGGCGGGCTGCTGGGCGAGAACCGGCCCGATGAGGCGCGCCCCGGAGGCGGCGACCACGCTCACGAGCAAGGCCCGGCGATTCAAGGTCTGCATGGGGTCCGCACCTGGGAAGGCTTGGCCGATGACCTATCGCGCGGCGTCGCCGAAGGCAATCGCGCCGCGCCTCGAGTCAACGCGAAATTCGCAACGCCCCCCGCCGTCGCTCGCCTTACGTCCGCCGTCAGCGGCCGAACGGCGTCGGGCCGAGCGGGCCATTGCCGACCACCGCCTCGACGCCGACGTGGAGATTGTTGGTGACGGCGTAGTCGACGCCGGCGCCGACCGTTCCGACCGCCTGCAGCGCGCCCGGGCCGGCGAACAGGCCGTTGACCGTAGCGCCGGGATCGGCGAGGCCGCCGCCGAAATTCGTCGGCCTGGCGAGCGCCGCCCCGGTCACGACATAGGGGGTCAGACGGCCCATTTCGTAACCGAGCTTGACGCTGGTCTCGGCGAAATCGAAGCCGCGATACGGGCCGCCGGGAAAGACCCAGGGGTTGTAGCCGGTGGAAAAGCGCACCCCGAGCACGACGCCGTTGTCGAACGTGTGATCGTAGCCGGCGAAAACGTCGCCCCCGACAGCGCCCTTGACGCCCTTGAACGAGGCGACGGCGAGCCCCGTCCCGACGTACAGGCCCTTCCAGTCGGGCGCCTGCGTCTCGGGATCGGCGGCGAGCGAGGGCAGGGCGGGCAGGTCGGCCGCGACGGCCGGCGCCGCGGCGAAGATGGCGACGAGGGCGGCGGCGAGCGGCGATCGCGGCAATTTCACTTCTCGGCGCTCCTGTTGCGGCGACCTTTATGCCAACACGAGGCCGCGGCGTCAAAGCGGCGGGCGGCCTCCCTCGAGGCGGCGCGCCCTTAGGCGGCTTGGCCGACCGCCCAGGCCACGCCGGCGAAGTGGCACGCGGCGGCGAGCGCGACGCAGCCGTGCCAGATCGCGTTCTGGAATTTCAGGCTGTGCCAGAGATAGAACGCGACGCCGATGGAATAGATGAGTCCGCCGATGACGATCAGCGCCAGCGTCGGCGCCGGCAGCGCCGAGACGAGCGGCCTGAACGCGATGACCGCCGACCAGCCGAGCGCGAGATAGACGCCGGTCTCGATGCGGTCGAAGCGGCCGGGCACGAACAGTTTCAGCGCCACGCCGAGGAGCGCGCCGCACCAGACGAAGACGGCGAGCGCGATCGCCCAAAGGCTGTCCGGGATCAGCGACAGCAGCGCGGTGTAGGTGCCGGCGATCATCAGGTAGATCGCCGAATGGTCGCAGCGGCGCAAGATCCATTTCACCGGCGAATTCGGCGTCATGTTGTAGGCGAGGGAAAAGCCGAACATCAGGAAGAAGCCGGCGGCGTAGACCGCCATCGCCAGCCCCTCGCCGATTCCGCCACGGAACGGCGCCTTCACGAACAGCACCGTGAAAGCGATGAGGCCGGCGACGAGCGCGGCCGTGTGGACGAATCCGTCGGCGACGAGTTCGCCGAGACTGTACGCGCGCTTGAAAAGACGCGGATGCGAAGCGGGCAGGGACATCGGGGCCTCCCGAACGGTGCAACGGAACTCTCCGGGCGCGCATGACGCGTCGCCGGAGGGAACAGAGACGCGCTCGGCGGCCGGGTCCGATTCGCCGCGGCGGAATGCCTTTCCCGCCGAGCGGCGTCCGGCGCGCTTTTGGCTCGCAATTGCGGCGGAGAAAGGGCGCGGGGCGCGCCCCCCGCGTCAGAATTCGCACAGCCGACGTCACGCCGCCGCGCTCTCGGCGGCGGGCCGACGCAAGGCGGGAAAATCGGTTGGGCGGGGAGCGAAGCCGTGTGGCTCGTTCGGCGAGCCGTCACCAGGTGTAGCGCAGCGTTCCCTTGCCGCCGTAGCTTCTGGTGTTGCTGGAGAACTCGCCCTCGAAGCTCGCCAGGGCGGAGAACCCGTTCGCCCATTTCATTTGCGCCCCGGCGCTCACCAGCGCCGAGTCGGGCGAAGGCGTCGCGCCGTTGACCGTGAAGCTCGCCCCCGGCAGCGACTGGAACGTCGCGACGGCCGAAGCGCTCGGCTCGAAATCATGCGCCCAGGCGAGCCGCCCGGCGAGCGTCAGCAGCGCGTCGGACAAGGCGAAGGACTTGTCGAACCGCGCGCCCAACTCGGTGCGCGCGTCGGTCACGGTCTGGCTGGCGTAGCTGAGGGCGAATGTCGAGCCTCCCGACGGCGCGCTCTCGGCGTAGGAAGGCAGCAAGATCGTCGTCGCCTGCAGGGCGCCGTATGGCGTCACGCCTGCTGCGGGCATGGCGAAGCGGTCGCCCGCTTCGGCTCGCGCCACGAAAGTGTTGGCGTCGAACTTCGCCTGCAGGCTTTCGCTCGATCCGACGGTCACCGCGCGGTTGGTGGTCACGTCCTGCCAGCCATAGGCCGCCGCCGCGCCGATATAATCGGCGCCGAAATTGTGGAGGCCGTAAACGCCCGCCTGCAACAGGTCGGACCGCCCGCCGCCGAGGCCGCCGGCCAGCCCGAAGCTCGTCCCGCCGCCGCCGAGACCAAAGCCGAGCACCGTGTCGGGCGAAAGGCGATAGTCCGCGCCCACCACCAGGCCGTAGGTCTGGCTGGTCGTCGTGCTGGAGCCGGCGCAGCAGTTGCCGTCCGTCGTGCTCGACGCGCCGTAGCTCTGCGACCAGACGCTCCAGGCCGGCGTCGCGATCGTGGCCGCCCGCTGGTCGCGCGGCGTCGCCGCCGCCAAGGCGCCAGACGCTAATGGGCCGAATGTCGGGTCGTCATAGGCGAGCGCTCCGCTGGGGACCGACGCAGGCCCTATCGCCCGCCCGCCGACAGTTCCCGTGTCGCCGACGCCGACGCCGTCGAAGAACATGCCGACGAAACCGTTCATCGCGTCGAAAGTCGCGCGCTGCGCTCCGGTTGTCGCCTCGCCGGAGAGCTGGGCGAGCGCCGACGCGAGCTGCGGCGCCGGCAAAGAGTAGAGAGTCCCGAACTCCGCTGGCAGGGCGCTGACATTGTTGGCGAACTTGTCGAGCGCCGTCGCGACATTGAATTCGGTGCTTCCACCGCAGCCGGGCAGAAAGGCGGCAATCGTCGAAGTCGTGAAGGTGAGATAGGCGTCGTCCGCATCGTAGCTCAACGTGGCCTTGGCGCTGCCGGGGACGACGGTCGGATCGAAGGTTCCGCTGACGCCGCCTTTTGCGGTCAAGATAGTGTAGGTCTGATGGAACGCGATCGAGCTGCCGGGGGCGATCTCGACGGTCGCGCCGCCGGGCGTCGCGACGCCAGACACGCTGGCGAAGGACGAGGCGGACGGCGTCACGGCGATCTGATAAAACGAACCGTTCGCCATTATGAGGTTGCCGGTGATAGTGAGCGCGCCCGTGGGGTTCGTCGCGTTGCCGGGCGCCAGCGTGCCGCCGTTGGCGATACTAGTCGTTATCGGATCGACGATCCCGATGCCGGACAGAGTAGCGCCCTCGTTCACCGTCACGCTGCTCGAATTGGCGATCGCGCCGTCGACCTCGAGCGCGCCGCCATTGACGGTGGTCGCACCGGTATAGGTGTCGATGCCCGAAAGCGTCAGCGCGCCAATGTTCTGCTTGATCAGACTGCCGGAGCCGGTGATGGCGTTGGCGAACGTTCCGCTCGTGGCCTGATTGAACACCAGCGTCCCGTTGTCGGTGACGCCGCCCTGCGCCAGCAAGCTGGCCGTGTTGCCTTGAAGCGTCGCGCCGCTGTCAATGGTGAAGGCGCTGGTCAAGGCGCCCGTGACGATCAACGTGCCGGCTGCAACCTCTGTCGCGCCGATCGTCGAATCGCCGCCGAGCGTCCAGGCGCCGCTCGCCTCGACGTTCAGCGTGTTGAAATTGAGAAAATTGTTGTCCGCTTCGCCCGATCCTTGCAGGATGAGCGCGTTGGTCGCGCCGCCCGCCGCGCTGCCGATGGCGTCGCCGTTCAGCACGGAGCCGGTCTGCAGCGTCAAGGTGTTCAAGCCCGAGCCGGCGAACACGACCGAGCCGGAGGCCCCGCCGATCGTTCCCGCGTTGGTCACCGTGCCGGCGCCGCCCGTCACGTAGACGCCGTATCGGGCGCCGGCGATGGTTCCGCCGGTCTGGTTGGTCACCGCGCCGCCGGCGTTTAACGACACGCCGTCGCCCGACGTCACGGGGACGCCCAACCATGTTAGACTCGCGGCGGCGGTCGTTCCGGTGATGGAACCTGCGTTAGTGACCGTAATGGGGCTGTCCCACGCAGCGACGCCAATGTCGCCAATGATGGTCCCGCCTGCATAGTTGGTTATGCTGCCGCCGCCCCCCGTGCTCTGGCCAGGGCCGCTTATGGTTACGCCGAAGGTCTCGCCACGGATCGTCCCCGAGTTGGTCACTGCGCCCGCGCCGCGCGAGATGTAGACGCCGGCGCCGTTCATCCCCCCCGAGGCGGTGATCGTCCCGGAGTTGGTCACCGTGCCCGCGCCGTACCGGACGCTGACGCCGGAAGTGTATGTCCCCGTGGCGGTGATCGTCCCGGAGTTGGTCACCACGCCCGCGCCGTACCAGACGCTGACGCCGGCGATGTTCGTCCCCGTGGCGGTGATCGTCCCGGAGTTGGTCACTGTGCCCGCGCCGCCCGCGATGTTGACGCCGGCGATGGTCGTCCCCGCGGCGGTGATCGTCCCCGCGTTGGTCACCGTCCCGGCGCCGCTCCAGATGAGGACGCCCCAGCCGCTGGTGCTGCTGATTGTCCC
>Ga0326728_10010549_pt1 | contig 21566 bp, 19 predicted proteins | sample MB3enrmetagenome_FD_207602 | JGI IMG/M metagenome (GOLD analysis project Ga0326728, IMG submission 207602) | Lab enriched peat soil microbial communities from McLean, Ithaca, NY, United States - MB31MN | ecosystem: Environmental > Terrestrial > Soil > Wetlands > Peat | place: USA: New York... | reverse complement strand
GCGAGCAACGATAACGGAAAACTGCCGGGAAAAATAGACCAGTGAACGCTCACCTATACCGATCAGGGACGGTGTGAGAAGAAGGTCCGTGCCAACGGACTCCCGCATGGCGGGTTAGTACAATGTTCGACAATGAGAGCCCTGCTCCGCTTTCCGAGATGGGCACAGCAAAATGACTTGCAGCGCATTTCGGGACCGAAGCCGACCTTATGGGGACCTATCCCAGGAGAGGACCCGAGCCCGCGCCTCCAAGATGGCCTTCGCCCCAGCTTCCGAGCCACCGGCTGTGTGATTAGGAACACATCTTGACGGGAGAACGGGGTTCACGACCGGAGTCTAATGCAAGCGCAACTAACCGCGAAGGTGGCTCGGAATCCAGCATCAGCAGTTGCGGACCTGATAAGCCGGACTCTGTCGGGTGGCTCCTTGGCCTAGCGTTCCTGTTCTGCAGTCCACGCGTCGTAACCCGCAAATTCGTCCAGGAATCTACTGAATTTGGCTTCGATCCGTGCGACTTGGGCCCACAGGTCCGGTTCTGCCTTGACGAGTTGCATGATTTTGTCCTTGCCGAGCCCGGATGCCTGATCGTAAGTGGGACGTCCGAACAGTGTGATCACGGTCTTTGCAAGCCCGTAGCCGTCGCCACCTTGGCTCACAGCGGTCAACAGCATGGGCATGAACTGCCTGAGAATCCCGCGAAGCATCACTTCGTCGGGGCTAGCAGCCGGCATCTCGGGAGCGTGGCCGCCGGGGATCGCGATGTCAAGTGTGGTGCCGGGCGTTTGCGATGCCGCTGTGAGCTGCGCTTGCGATGTCTCTCCCGGAACTGGCCCTGCGGCGGATGACATCCCGAGGCTGGGCTTGGCGGCCGGACCCATGACCCTGGACATCCACGCCTGAGTCAAAATTGTCAGTGTACCGTCCAACAAACCTGTTCCTGTGCGAATTGCATCGCTCAGCAAGCCACCAATCTCGCCGGCGAGGGCTCCCACCCCTTCGCCAGAACCGCCGTACGTTTCTTTGAGCGAGCTCACCGGCTTCCCGTCCGGGCGGATGATGCTCCTGAACAATCGACCTGCGCGGTCGGCCTTCAGGACGTCCGCAAGCTCGGCTTTGTGAACCCCGCGGATCTTCTGGGCCGCCTGGGTGATTTGCTCTCGAAGACCTGGACTGATGTCCGCTTCGAAGTTTCGTTTTGGGATCCGCCTGTTCTTTCTCCGCAATGCCTCCGGGCCTGAATCGATCGACATCACTGACGACCTCCGGCTCCAGAAAACCGATAGGACCGGCGGACTCCCATCCGGCTAGCATCCCTCGAAAGGTTCGCTTTTCCGATGCGGGGTGGTCCCCTGGGGTGACACAACCAGTTAAGACACTGGTTATCGTTCGATGGTAAATCGTACCATTCGGCGTGTCCACCGTTTTATTCTGGGCATGTCGGTAATTGTTTCGCTGAAGATACTCCCGACTATGCTTTTAGCTGTCGCAATCCGGGCGCGAGTTGGTCATCGGCCTGGAATCGGCTCCTCCGTCGGTCGCCGTATTTCTTGATGATTACGTTGGGCTTGCTCATATCAGAGAAGCAGCTCCGATTTACCTTGCTTCCCCCAGGCGTGAGCCGTATACTCGATTCGGATACTGCACTGCAGTATAACGCAGAGTGTTGAGGAGAGTAAAGTATGCCTGCTACAGAACAAGCAGCTCCACGAGACTCGCCGGCAGGCCGGCTGTCGAGTTGGACTCGTAAAGGTATTGAGAGTTTCCTTGCCGCGGAGAAAATCCTGTTGGACCTGACGGTTCAACAGAATACGCTGGCTATCGGAGTGATACGGGGACGACTGAGCCAGCTCGCGTTCCGATCGGGCGTCGCGATGACCAAAATGGCCGACAAGGGGGTTGAGAATTTCACCTCCGCGGGGAAGATTCTGCTGGACTTGGCGGCTGGTGAGACCACGCTTGTGGTCGGTGGAGTCAAGGAAGGGCTCCGCCTTTCAGTGGCCGCAGGTGCTATGGCGGACGTGGTGCGACACCGGGTGGTCACGCTCATCGACATGCAAAAGCATCTGATGGACGTAGCCGCCGAGCAGACCCATGCAGTTGCCGAATCTTACAAAGAAGGCAAGGGGTTCATGGCCGCTCAGGGTATGGTGCAAATGGCTCGGCAGGGTATTCAGGGCTTCGTCGATACCGAGAAGAAGTTCCTTGACCTCGCTGCCGAGGAAGTCACCACCGCGACCAAGGGCGGCAAGGAGGGCCGCAAGCCCGTCCGCGAGCGGATCAAGGTTCTGACAGAAATGGCGCGGGAAGGCGTTGAGAAGTACATCGACGCCCAGAAAAAGCTCCTGAATCTGGCAATCCATCAGTTGGAATCTGATGGCAAGCCCGCCGCCGCAGACGCCAAGGAAGAATCGCGTACGTCTTTTGCAGAACTGACGCAAAAGAGCGTTCACAACATCGTGACGGCTGAGAAAGCTCTCATGGATCTTGCCATCAAACCCATAAAGGCGTCAGTCACAGAGAGGACCCCGAGCCGTCAAAAAGCTGCAACAGATGGGGCGGTGGCTCCAGCCAAGCGAGTCTTGAGTGCTGCCGCACGCAGGCGGATTGCCGCCGCACAACGGAAGCGTTGGGGCGCGCTGAAGAAAAGCAAAGCTGAGGCGCAAGCACCGAAGCAGAGACTGAGTGCGGCTGGTCGTAGAGCGATCATAAAGGCTACCCGGAAGCGGTGGGCGGCTTATCGGAAGGCCGCTGCGAAGAAGACCAAGCCAGTTGCGAAGGCGCCTCCGAGGGCGGTTGCACAGAAAGCTGCAACGGCAACTGCGTCGTGAAGCATGCGCGCGGCAGCCTGATCCGTGATCAGCCCGCTTAAAGGCAGCGATCCTCATTCGTGGAGTGGTGAGCGCAGGCCCGGATGCTGGCCGACTTGTGGGAGTAATCCCGGCCAAATCTCGATCGCCGGCCCTCCGCCTCACGTACGTGGCGGACCGTTACGGTGATTGCCGTGCCCCTCCGTGCAAAGACTAGGCAGGTGTGAAGCGAGGAACAAGTCTGCTTGCTCTGGTGTCTGAAGAACTGGGGCCGGACTGCGGCAACGCACGGACTCTCGCAAGTTGATTGCGCTGGTCGCTTCAGCGGCAATGCCGCCGTCTCGGACGAGACGATGAACAGTGCGGAGTATTATCCCTATCGAACCGCGGCGGCGAGAGATCTCTGCTTCCGCTACCTCGACGGACTGGCCGCCAGGCTGTGGCCGATTGTGTCGGAAGAGCGCATGGTCCCGACGACGTTCGGCGCAACATTCGTTCGCATAAGCGGTCCACCTGCCGCGCCAGCGCTCGTCCTGTTGCACGGCGCGGGGACGACTTCGCTAATGTGGTCGCCGAATATCAAGGCGCTATCCAGGGAATATCGGGCGGTAGCGGTCGACCAGATCGGAGAGTTTGGCAAGAGCGTTTGCGCCAAGCCGGTCCGGTCTCTCCAAGCCCTCATCGCGTGGCTGGATGAACTCATCGGGGCATTGGAAGCGCGAGCGCGGGTCAGTCTTGTTGGCATGTCGTACGGTGGAGCGTTGGCCGCTCAATATGCATTGCATTCTCCAGAGCGCCTCGAGAAGGTGGTCCTCCTCGCGCCTGGTGCGACCGTTCTGCGGCCCCCGGTCGAGTTTTGGCTGCGCCTGATCGCGCTCGGTATCGCCAGACAAAGGGGCTTGCGAGCGTTTTTTCGGTGGATCTTTGCGGATATGGCGCGAACGGATCCGCAATGGATTGACTCGACGATCGAGCAGTTGTCGCTGAACATGCGGAGTATCCAGCGGCACAAGACTCCGATTCCGCCAGTGTTGACCGATACCGAATGGAGAAGTCTGCGGCCTCCCACATTGTTCCTGGCGGGTGAAAACGAGGTCATTTACTCTGCCGAAAAGGCTGTGCGTCGCCTGAAGCGAGTGGCTCCCCAGGTCACGGCTGAGATAATTCCGGGTGCTGGTCACGATTTGACCTTTGCACAGACGGCGATGGTCAATGAACGGATCCTTCAGTTTCTGAAAGCGGAGCGTGCGCCATCGAGGGCGCCTGGGGCCTGCGCCGGCTGAAGTGGCTCATCTCGGTCGGAGGGGCAAATGGCGGGGCGGAATGGGCGCCGAGCGCGGACGTCCGAAAGACGGCGCGAATCCCGGAGATTGGCGGATGCGAGCCGACTTCCCGGTACTCAACCGATTACGGATCGGACCACAAAGCTAGCCACGACAGCAAACAGGACGTCGGCTTCGTGATCGGTTCTAAAATTTGAACGCCGCGGCTCTCGACGGGACAGCTTGATCACATGGCCTTCACGACCACTAAGTCGCGCGACGTGACCGGACGGCGGATTCCCAAAAACGAACAATCGGAAACGAACCGAAAGATTCTACTTACCTCTTTTCGTTACGGATACAGGCGTCGCCCGATGGCAGTACAATTGCACTTAAGAGTCCGAATATCTGTATAGCGGGGAAGTCTCATGATATCTGTCGACCACGCCTTCCTGCTTCTAATGGTCACCGTGCTGGCAGCCTGGGCACCGGCCCGGCGATACTCCCTGGTGGAGCCGATACGCGCGCTGCGGGAGGAATGAGAGCAATCATGTCTACTCTTTTGCAGGACCTTCGCTACGGCCTCCGCATGGCGCTGCGGAGCCCTGGTTTCACTGTGGTTGCTGCGCTCACGCTGGCCATTGGCATCGCGGTCAATACCACGGTTTTCAGTTGGGTCGACATGATGCTGCTGCGGCCCATCCCGGGTGTCCCCAAAGGCGGCGAGCTGGCGACCTTCGAGACGGTGGCCTCGGACGGCGTGGCCCTACCCACGTCTTTCCTCGATTTCCGCGATCATCGCGATCATCTGAAGCTCATCTCCCTCGCCTTGGCTACCCCGGCAACGATGACCATCGGAGAAGGCGATCAAGCGGATCGTATCTGGGCCGAGCTGGTATCCTCCAACTACTTCGCAGTGCTCGGCGTCAAGCCAGTGCGGGGCAGGATGTTCTCGCAGGAAGAGTGCGGCGATAACGCAGACGCCTGCCCGTTCGCCGTCATCGGCGCGGGCCTCTGGAAGAGCCGCTTCCATAGCGATCCCCGCGTCATCGGCACGAAGGTCGTGTTGAACCGCCAGCCGCTGACCGTCATCGGAATCGCCCCGGCGGAATTCCGCGGCAGTCTGCCCGGTTTGACGCTCTCCATCTGGGCGCCGGTCGCCATGGGAGCGCGGTTCAACTTCGCTCCGGAAGGGGCGCTGGCCGACCGCGGAAAGCGCTACTTCATGGGCGTTGCGCGGCTGAAGCCCGGCGTGCACCTTGCGCAGGCCCGCGCGGAATGTTCGGCTCTCGCCCACCAGATCGCGCGGTCGGACCCACGTGCCAACGCCGGCATCGGAGCTACGCTGCTGCCCATCCGCGAGGGCCACTGGGGCGGCCAGGCGCTGATGGCGGGCCCGCTGCGGATTCTGATGGCCGTGTGCGGCCTGGTTTTCCTGATTGTGTGCGCCAACGTGTCCAGTCTGCTGTTGGCGCGTTCCATCGCGCGGCGGAAGGAGTTCAGCGTGCGCATGGCCATAGGCGCCGGCCGCGCACGGCTGGCGCGGCAGCTCCTTAGCGAAAGCCTGATCCTGGCAGCGATGGGAACGCTGGCAGGCGTCTATTTGGCCACGTGGATGAGCCAGTCCCTCGGGTATCTGCTGCCGCGCGGCGCCAACATCCCCATGTCGCTGGACATCCCACGGAACAGCGAGATTCTCGCCTTCACGACTCTCCTTTGCGTGGCGGCGTGTGTGATGTCGGGCATCGCGCCGGCTTTCCACAGCGGTCGTGCCGGATTGAACGAAGCGCTCAAGGAGGGCGGACGGAGCGGTGGAGAAGACGCGCGGTCCGAGCGCACTCGCGGCCTTCTCGTGGTCTCGGAAGTGGCGCTGGCGCTCGTGGCCATCATCGGCACCGGTCTGTTTGCCAGAAGCTTCCAGTTGGCCCGCCAGATCAACCCCGGCTTCGATCCCCGGAACGTCCTCGTTTCCTATCTGGAGCTGTCGGCGGCCGGCCACTCCGCACCGGACCGCAGGCACTTCTGCGAACGGCTGCGCGACCGTCTCGCGTCCCAACCCGGCATTGTCAGCGTCTCCTGGGCCGACGTGGTTCCGCTGTACTTCACCGGCAACCCCTGGGGTGACGTGCAGGTGGAAGGCCACGTACCGGACGTAAAAGAGAGCATGAAGATCTTTCGCAACGTGATTGGCCCTGGCTACCTGGATCTCATGCGGATTCCGCTCGTTGAGGGCCGCGATTTCACCGCGCACGACGACGAAAATGCCCCGCCGGTGCTGATCGTCAACCAGACGTTTGCCCGGCACTTCTTCGGCGACCGCACTGCCATCGGCCACCGAGTGCATGTATGGGGCCGATGGTTCACCGTTGCCGGCGTCGTTAGAGACAGCAAATACGTTTCGCCGACCGAAGGCGCGACTCCGTACTTCTACGCTCCGTCCCTGCAGGTGTTTATGGGCTCGTCGGTGAACCTGCTGGTGCGCACTGCGGGCGAGCCGGAGCGGGCCATGCCCACGGTGCGAAGCGCCGCCCAGTCCATCGACCCCGGAGTCGTTATCTTCGACGCGATGCCGTTATCCGAATACATCACTGCCTCACTGTTCGGGCAAAAAACGGCGGCGGTCATGCTGGCCGTATTAGGCGTGGTCGCACTAGTGCTGGCGGCGACCGGGCTCTACAGCGTGACGGCATACTCGGTAGCTCGGCGTACGCGGGAAATCGGCATTCGCATGGCCCTCGGCGCTCGGCGCTCGGACGTTCTTGCGCTGGTAGTGCGCCGGGGGATGCGCCTGACGCTCGTTGGCGTGGTGATCGGGCTGGTCGCGGCGCTCGCGGTTAGCCGGCTTGCCGCGAACCTGCTGGTGCACGTGAGCGCCAGCGATCCCTTAGTCTTCATTACGGCGTCACTCTTTCTGGCAGCGGTGGCGTTGGCGGCCAACTATCTGCCCGCGCGCCGGGCCACGCGCATCGATCCGAACGAAGCGCTCCGGTGCGAGTAGAGGACTGAGGACCACCGACTCCGCGAACGGCCAGGCAATGGTGCTTGGAAGTGACTTGCGATTAGGGCATCCTGTTGATAGCGTCCGAAGCGCGTTTCCAAGAATGACATGCCATCTTAGAGGAGGATTAGGACCGACAAACGCCGCAGTATCCGACAATCCAGTTGGCTCGTTTGACGGTTTGACGACTTGTAGAAATGGCCCCCGTCTGGTCGCGCTTGTGTGACGGCCATTCCAGCCGCACGTTCATATTCGATCCGCTCGAACCGCAGCAGGTTGCAAGGCCGAAGCGCTAGAAGCTCACGGAAATGTCAGCCCCCTCTCTCATGCAAGCCCTCCACCGGCTTAGGGAAGCTGAATTTCCAGTCCACATCGGGTTTGCCATATCCGTTCCTCGCCTGTTCAAAACAAATTTCTGTCACTAGGATCACCGTCTCCATGAATCTTCCTGATGTCGAAGCGACGCTTTGCCAATGCTTCTCGCGCCTGTGCCAGGGGATCTGACGGGCGATCTGCCGCTAGCGGCTCGACTCCAGGTGATGCTGGCGTCAGTGGACCCGCCGAAGGAATCTGTGGTGCGACCGCCGGATTAGGGCCGGACGGTGGCATGGCTGCCTCGAGAAATCGTTCGGCGGCCTTCTTCCTTCGTTCTCGTCGAATTCGTGAAATGTATGTCCGAAGGTTGTTGGTCTTCAACACAACTCCTTGATCTTCCAACCAGCTGCGGATGGCTCTCACGCTTTGCCCATCGTCGAGGGCAATCTGAATCTCCGGCCACAGCGCCCGCAATTGCCCAGCCTTTGTGAGTGGCTTTTCTCCGCGACGCATCGCAAGGTGCCCTCTGGCACGAGCGATCCACTCATTCCCGCGACTTTTGGTTTGATCGTTGTCCATAGGTGACCGATTTAGGATTCTGGTGTCTCTACCTATAAGGGAGTGGCAAAGCCGGTTTGTGACAGCATCACAAACAAAAATGTGACAGATCGCCACAGATCGCCACAGATCGCGACAAAACCATGGGGGCGCCACATTTGCGATACATTTCATAGACGTTTCGCCACAATTCGCAACATGTCGAAGAAGAAAATCGCCCGGGGGAGGTGCATAATAGCCGAAAAAACGGGTAGTGGAACATAAAGTGTCAAACAGCTAGCGTCGCTCTCGTGCCTATCCTTCGTTGCTTCAGTGTGTTACTCGGTTCAACGAAACGGCACGATGGTTAAACACCTGTTCAACCCCAAGTTTTTTGTGTTCTACCTGTCACGGAAGGCCTCTGCCATTCCCTTATAGGTAGAGGGATCAAACGCATGTCAAACCTGACTGTCTACCGAGGCATGAAACTGACTAAGGACCTGGCTCAGAAGCTGGAGGCCGCTGCCAGGGAAAAAGGATTCTCCTCCCCCAGCGCCTTCATTCGGGCAGCCATTGAAAATGAACTCACCAGTAGAAAGCCGGTCTTTGACGAATCGGAGGATCGCATCGTCGCTACCATCGACCGCCTGGCCCAGGAAATGCGGAAAATGTCCACCGGCCAGCAGGCGCTGTTTGCCTTTGTGGACTCGCTCACGAAGACTTTGCTGACCTGCCTGCCGGAACCATCCGGCGAGGCCTATGCGCAAGCGGTAGCGCGGGCCAAGGCCCGTTACGAACGATTCATCAAGAACGTCGGCATGAGCATGGCGGGAGATTCCCGCGCCGCCATGGCCGAGCTGGTGGATCGCATACAGTGAACATGGACGACAGGGAGTTTCGCCTCTACCCGAGGAGGCCCCGGCGGTCGCGCACCGACCAGCCGCGGGCCTGGTCTCTGGCATTCAAACAGGTTCTTTACTTTGCTCGCATGTCCAGGAAGGCTCGCCGCAGTGCATCCGCGGGGTCCTCAGGGCGCCCGCGCAAGCCCTACCGCCAACGTTCTGCCGTTCGCGTCATCTACTCCCAAAACAAGACGCACGGCCAATGGAAAGCTCACGGCCGATACCTCATGCGGGAAGCCGCCACCCGCAACGGCGATGGGCGCGGCGCTTTCAATGAAGGCGAACAAGTGAAGGATCTTGTGACCACGCTGGACGATTGGCAGAAGTCGGGTGACAAGCGCCTGTTCAAATTCATCATTTCGCCGGAGTTTGGCGATCGGGTGGATCTCGAACGATTAACCCGCGACTTGATGACACGGATGCAACGAGACCTAGCGACGCGTCTCGAGTGGGTGGCCGTTCCCCACTTCAACACCGGGCATCCACACGTTCACGTCGCCTTGCGGGGGAGAAGAGCCGACGGTTCGGCCCTCATGCTGGGTCGGAATTATGTGAAGCATGGAGTTCGTGCAGTAGCCGAGGATCTGTGTACCAGGCAACTGGGGTATCGAACATCACTCGATGCTGCCGAGGCCTACCGGCGCGAAGTCCATCAGTTCCGGTACACATCGCTCGACCGAATAATCAATCGAAGTAACGCTGTGCGACAGGTACCTGAAGCCGATGACGAGTCTCTTTACTTCACGATCCGGCTAAACCCGAACGATCCCCACTCCCAGGGTTTTCCAAAGAGCTTGGCACACCACATCGCGGCACGCCTTCTGACACTGAAAGACATGGGCTTGGCGGAAACAATTGACGACAACTCCTGGCGTGTGCGGGCCGATTTCGAAAGCATCTTACGTGCTATGCAGCGTGCTAACGACCGGCAGAAGATGCTCGCAGCGCATGGCGCCCTCCTCTCCGATGAAAGGCTGCAATTGGTGGTAGAGGACTTTCGAAAACTGAAGTCGCTGGAGGGTCGGGTCGTCCTGCATGGCGAAGAGGAAGCGGGCCGGGAAGCCGGCGGGATCTACCTGTTGCTCGAAGGGACCGACGGGAGACTGCACCACGTATATTACACGCCGGAAATCCATTACGCGCGAAGCCTCGGCAAACTCCGGACGAACTCTTTCATTCGATTGCAGAGAATGTTTACCGAAGACGGCCATCCCAAGCTGAAAGTTGACGACCTGGGTGATGCCGAAAAGCTACTCCAGAATAAGCGCCACTTTCTAGAGGGCGCCCGCTGGCTGATCAAGCACGACATTATCCCCGTCGAAGATGGCTGGAACGGATGGTTGGGACGATATCAGTCAGCGCTCGTTCACGCTGCCGAGGAAATCCGCAAGGATCGCACCAGGGAAGTCGAGATCGAGGTGGACCATGGGTCTCGCGGCCGGCGTTGATTTGAGACAAGTGTCCGTGAAGGCCATGACGCAACCCGCGGCGATTAGGCACCTCGGACCGCGGCTTGCTGTCGCTTCACGGTCCGACACGGATTCTTCTCTTGAAGCGCTCTGCAATATCGGAGACGAAACGAAAGGCGGTATCTTGCAATGAATTCGACGAGAACTCAAGAAAAGCCCCAGCAGCTGACCCTCTCCATTCGTATTTCAGATACACTTCGCGACTTTCTCGAACGCTCCAAGCACGTCATCTCAAGCAATCGCGGGGAGTCGGTATCCATGTCGGAAGTCGCGAGGATCCTTCTGGAATCCGCCAAGGACGACAGGCTTGATTTTCGGCTCGAAGTGGCCGAACTGCAACAGGACCCCACCGATTCTCTCTGGGCCATTCGCAAGAAGTGGGAGATGAACCAGGCGCTATCCCGAGCGGAGTGGATCTTCCTGGCCCAATACATCCAGCTTGCCTGCGAGGGGATATCCGAGAATCCGGAAATGCCGCGGCCGAACGCGTTTGCAGTCCTTCTGAAGGCGCTGATGGCGGTGCGCCGGCTACGGGCCGACCGCGGTGCCGGACTGGACCGGTACTATCTGGCCAACCTAGGCGCGGAGGACCGTGAGGCATTCAACGAACGGCAGATTGATCCCGAGGCGCGCAATGAGATGGCTCAGAAGCAGGCTCGGGAACTGTGCGAGTATCCGCATCCAAACAAGCCGGTATTCGCCGGGCGCAACCTATACGTCGCGTTGCGAGACGAGATACTGCCGGATTTGATGGCGCTGAATCGGGCGCTCGAACCGCACTTGCCCACGCTGTTTCGGCTCGCCGCTCGCGGGCATTGGATGCGAGAGCATCGGCCAGTGCGGGTTCAGCCAAGTGATTCCATGTTGGTGGCACTCATTCCCACGAGGACGGCCGGCCGCTTTCGCCTGACGGCGTTCGTTGCCGGAGATGGAGAGTTGCGGCTTGCCTTGGAGATGGAGAGACCAAACGCTATTTATCCGCTAGACACATACCCGGAAATCCAGGAGTCCGCGGCCATGCTGCAACAGCTTGAGTGCGATCGAATTTGGGATGGCGTGCATTTCCACGCGTCTGCGGACCCGCAGACTGGCGACGGCCCCGCGCTATTCTATTTTCACCGGCACAGCGACGGCGTGATGTTCACGTTCACAGGAGAGGAGTGGCAGGATCTGAAGAGCCTGTTTGCCGCCACCCTAGCCGAGCCGAGGCTGCAGGCGGTTCTTCACGAGCTTTCTCTTGTGTACGGCGAGTTGTAGCCGCAAACCGTGTTCGACGTGGATGGTACTCCGTACTGGGGCCGCTACTCTCGGCGGATACGGATTTTGTCTATCTACAGCCGGACAACATTACCAGGCCATCGGGTGAGACGATATTCTGCTGCGCCCATGCTGTCTGCTCGATTACCAAATACCTTCGGAAGTGGCATGGCGGAATGGCCATCGTCTGATCGAAGACATTCTTGGTAACCCAGATGATGTCTGGCGGGCGATCACGTCCGTTTCGGACAGCGAGTGGAAATCGAAACGAGACGAATACAAGCTGCATCGCTTTCCCGCAGGCCATAACCGCCTGTGGCGGATCGGAAAGCGCATCTGCGATGAGTATGAAGGCGACGCTAGGCGTATCTGGAAAGGCAAAGATCCTCCGGCAGCGCTTGAAATGCTCTGGGGCTTGGGCGCAGGTGACCAGATATCTCGGATGGTTGTTGGCGCACTCCGGGATTGCGGCCAACTCACAGGCGCAACGAGCGACGTGAAAGGGGATGTATACGTCTGCCGAGTGCTCGGACGCGCAGTGTTGGGGGAGACGACCGATCCAGAAACGGCGGTGAGACTTGCGAGGCGACTGCATCCGGACGATCCATGGCAGTTAGACGCCCAGCTCTGGTATATCGGAAAATCCTGTTGCCATGCAGGTGATCCAAATTGTTCGCAGTGCTATTTGGCTCCTCACTGCGCCTATGCGCTTAGGCGTTCTCACGGTGGATCGCCGAACTGACAGGCCGCTTAAAGCCATATTTCATGCGCTGCATTTTGCACCTGACTTTTGCAACACGCCAGACCCTTTGTTTACGGGCCTTCTGGCGATGATGCAAATCTTACCCTTCGTGAGACACGAACCGACGCGTTAGCGCCGCATACCGCGATAGATCGCGGTCGGTCGGCTATCCGTTACCTTCGCGATGACCAGATGGCCGGTTATTTTGCCCGACTCGTGGATGTGCGCCGTTCCCAGCGGGCATCGGGCAAGCCAGGCTGTGGGGCTACCTCTTCGCGGGCGTAATGTTCGTCACTGGAAGATCCCAGTGGGCCAGCAGAATCTCGAACCGGCACTGTTCCTCGCGTTTGTAAGTCTCCTGGTCAGGCCAGAGCTGCTGGATCAAACGCTCTTCGTCAGGATTGGCCGTTGTCGCCAGGGCCGAGTTCTTGAACCGGATGGTGACGCGAAAATCCCAGCGCGCCTCCTCGGTCATGTGGTTGGAAGGCTGCTCAATCTTCACCGAGATCATCCGGCCGCTCTCGACGATCTTCTGGAGCAACGGGTAATGGTTCTTCAGGAAGAGTTGCAAGAACTCCTGCTGATGGCCCCACTGGACCTTGTAGTAATACTCCATGGTGTAGGGCTGGTCCGGTGCCCCCTGTGGCGGGGCACCCTGGGCTAGCAATGGCTGCGCAGAAATGGAGAGCAACAGTGTGAAGAATAGGCTTCTCATCGATCCTCCGGCTACTGAGTGACTTGGATTCTAGCAGGCTACGGGTGGGCGGGGCTGCGCCTGGAGCTGGAAGCTAAACCGCGCACGCCACGAGTCCGGGATGGCGACACGTCCGGTGAACGTCGCGCACTCTGGACGAGGGTCCGCGCCCGACGTGTTTACGCGAGTGATCCGGATAGGTGGATGGTTGGGCTGTTATCAATAGCTATCGTAAACGCCGCTTGAGACTGCTCAGGACAGATCGTATCCGGTTAGCCATTGCGGCTACCCATTAACGCCGTTGGCGTGTTGTAAATCAGTGGTGTATGCGGGTGGCCGTTGCCCACCACAAACCCGAAGGTCGGGAGTTCGGGGCACAGCGCCGTCGTGAAGCTCCAGGCAGTACTAAACCTGTAGAATGTCGCCTTCCTTCGCGACCATTTTGTAGAGAACCGGGCTGACAACTCGCCCCAGAAATAGCCGCGAAATGAGGCCGGCGACGATTACGATGGCAAAGGGCCGCTGGGTGTCTGAGCCGATGCTATGGGAAAGGGCGGCGGGAAGCAATCCCAGGCACGCCACAAGCGCGGTCATCATGATGGGGCGCAAGCGGACTACCGATGCCTCATACGTGGCAAGCCGGATCGTGTGCCCTCCCAAGCGCAGCTTGTTGATGTAGGACACGTCAATCACGGCCGTCTCCACCGACACGCCCATCAGAACAAGCAGTCCGAGGACGGAAGACACGCTGAACGGCGTACCGGTCAGCTTGAGGGCGATGAGCGCTCCCACTGGCTCTGTCAACACGACACTCAACAAGACGATGAGCGGAAACTTGAAGTTGCCGTAGAGCGCGAACAGAATCAGAAGGATCAGCATGACCGTGATCGGCCCAATCAAGGTGAGCTGACTCTCGGCGGCGAGGAACTCGCTGTATTCGCCACCCCATTCCATACGATAGCCTTGGGGCAGATCGACAGCCTTGCGGACCGCCTTCTGACCATCCTCTACCGCCCGCGCCAGATCGCGTCCGACGATACTGTATTGGATGCCAATATAACGGGAGTTATTCTCGCGATAGATGAATGAGGCACCGGTACCCTGGCTGATGGTAGCAAGCTGGCTCAGCGGGATTTGTTGCCCATTGGGAGTGCCGACCAACAGATTGGAGATCTGTTCCCCGCTCTCGCGGAATTCCGGCTTCATGCGGACGACCAGGTCAAAGAGCTTTTCGCCCTGGATTACCTGCGTGGCCGCCTGGCCGCCCACTCCCGCCTGAACTACGGCCTCAACGTCAGCTACGTTGATTCCATAACGGGCGATCTTTTCGCGATCCACATCCACCAGCAGGCTGGGCTGACCCAATTCGCGGACAACCGTCAGCTCCGCAAAGCCCGGGACGCGCTGGAGCGCCTCCTTGACTTTGAGTGCGGCATCCTGAAGAACGTTCAGATCTGGGCCATAGACCTTGACTGCCAGCGCACTCTTGAGTCCTGTCAGCGCCTCATCGACGGCGTCCTCGGCCGGCTGCGTGAAATTGAAGATGATGCCGGGATAGGCATCCAACTTGTGGCGAATCGAATTGGTCAACTCCTCCTTGGTGTGAAGCGCGCCGCTCCAGGTGGGATCTTTGTAAGGCTTCAATCCGACATAAAACTCGACATTAAAAAAGCCGGTGGGGTCGGTGCCGTCGTCTGGCCGGCCGAGTTCGGAACCCACCACGGTGACCTGCGGGTATGACATCAGAATTTGGCGAATCTGCGGACTGATCCTGCTCGCTTCCTCAAAAGAGATGGTGTAAGGCATGGTGGCGCGAACCCAAAGCGCGCCTTCATCCAGGTGCGGCATGAACTCGCCGCCGATGAACGGAACCAGCAGGAGCGTGGCGCCGAAAATCGCGGTTGACGCAATCATGGTTGTCCAAGGATGGTTCAGGCACCAGTCAAGTTCCGAACCGTACTCGCGCTTCACCCACTCGTAAACGCGGTTCCTTTTCTCGTGGACTCCCTTCCTGAACGCGTAGGAAGCCAGCACGGGGACCAGCGTCAAGGTTAGTATGAGGGCACCAATCAAGGCGAAAGACATGGTGTCGGCCATGGGATGGAAGAGCAGGCCGGATGGACCTTGCAGCACGTAAATCGGCAGATAACCTGCGATGATGACGGCCACCGAATAGAAGATGGGCCGGTCCACGTCCTTTGCGGCGGCCACGATGACCTCAGCCAGGTTGTAGGCTTGCCCGCGCCGGGCGTCTAACTCGCGATAAATGTTCTCCACCATCACCACGGTGCCGTCGATGATGATGCCGAAGTCGATGGCGCCGATCGAGAGCAGGTTGGCGGGAATATTGCGGGCATGCAGGATAATGAAGGCGAACAGCAAAGCGAGCGGGATAGTGAGCGCCGTGATAATGGCGGCGCGCGCGCTGGCCAGGAAAAAGATCAGTACGATCAGAACCAGGATCATTCCGCGGAGTAAGTTGTCTTCCACGGTATCCACGGTCAGCTTCACCAGATCGCTGCGATCGTAGTAAGGACGAATCTTGACGTCGGGCGGCAACTGCCGGTTCAGCTCCTCGGTTTTCGCCTCGACACCTTTCAGAACGTTCTGCGTCTGTTCGCCGCGGCGCATCAGGATGACGCCTTCGACGGCGTCGGGATTGTCCCTCTGGCGGTCCTGGAAGCCGAACTGTCCCAGTCGCGGCGCATGGCCGATCACCACCTCGCCCACGTCTTTCACCCGCACTGGCGCGCCATTCTGACTGGCCAGGACGACCTGATCGATGTCTTTCCGGTCGCGCAACAGGCCGATCCCGCGCACGTAATAGAACTGGCCGCCTTTCGAGTAAAACCCGCCGCCCGCGTTGCCGTTGTTGGCCGAAAGCGACTGGATCACGTCCGGCACCGTGAGGTGAAACCCATATAGGCGCGCGGGATCAAGCAGCACTTGATACTGCATCACCGTGCCGCCAAAGCCGGAATCGTCCGCCACGCCTGGCACGGATTTGTAGCCGCGCTCGAGCACCCAGTCTTCGATGGTCTTCAAGTCTTGCGGCGCGCGGTCAGGGCTGTCAATCACATAGCGGTAGACAAGGCCGCTGGGACTGAAAAGAGGTGAGAGGGTGGGGGTGACGCCGGTAGGAATGCTGGCTTGGGACAACCGCTCGAAGACCACTTGTCGGGCAAAATAGTTGTCCGTATTGTCTTCGAAGGTCAGGATGACGTCTGAGAGGCCGTAAAGGGAAATGGACCGCATGAAAGTCAGTTGCGGCACTCCGTTCATCTCGACCTCTATTGGTAGTGTGACTAACCGTTCAATCTCCTCGGATGCGTGTCCGTCCCATTGAGTGATGACCTCTACCATTGGCGGCGAGAGGTCCGGGTAAGCGTCCATCGGCATGCGGCTGAGAGAAACGGCACCGACCACGACGATCAGCGCGGTCAACATCAACACGAGGAAACGTTGGTTCAAAGCGAGTTGAACGATGCGGTGGATCATGACGACTATCGCTGCAATGAATTCGCGAACTGCAAGAACAAACTGCCATCTGCTGCTACGCTTTCGCCTCGCTGGAGCCCGCTCAGGATGTGAGTCTTGCCGCCCAGGCTCTCACCCACGGAGACCAGCCGCTGGCCGAACTGATTGGGCTTGGCTGGATCGGTGACAACGTAGACGAAGGGCTCATTTTCAGCAGTGCGCAACACGGCAGAGTCCGGCACCGTCAAAGCGTTCTCGATTACGCCTGCCTCCACGATGGCCGTCACATACATGTCCTTCTTCAGTTTTCCTCCCGGATTATCGGTCACGATACGCACCTGTAGGGTACGAGAGGTGGCGTCGAGTGCGGGGGAGACAAACGAAATCTTCCCATGAAACTTGGTCGCATATGCGTCCGTTTGGATCTCCACGGCATCGCCTATGTGCACAAAGCCAAGGTCGTGCTCATAAACATTGGCAAGCACCCATACCGTGTGCATATTGGAAATCGTGAACACCTGCGTGGCGCCGGCCTGGAGCACCTGCCCGGGGGACGCGAGGCGCTCCACCACCACGCCGGCAATGGGCGCAAACACTGCGATTTCGGGTGAGACAGGATCCTTTAAGACTCGTTCAGGGTTCAACCCTAGCACCGTCAGTGCCTGCTCAGCGGCTTGCAAATCGGCCTGCGCCTCATCGCGCGTGGATTCGGCCTGCTCCAGATCGGCCAATGCGCGCGCGCCATGCGTGTACAGTACCTCGGAACGTGCATAGCTCTTCAGGGCCAACTGGTAAGCTTCGCGCGCCTTCAGGAAGTTGGTGCGCAGTTGGGCGTAATCCGGACTGCTCACGTAGAGCATGGGCTGGCCCGCGCTTACCTCCTGCCCGGGAGAGACGAGAATCCGCGCTACAGGGCCGCCGATTTGGGTGATGACAGGTGTGGTCTCAAAACTGTTGTAAGCGACTGCTCCGGTCAGGCGCAGGACACGAGTCAGCTTGATGGGTTGAACCGGCGTCACCTGCACGTGTGCCATCTGCTCCTGGGGCACGGTGAAGAGTCGCGCTTTGGACTCACTCGTCTCCATCATGCTGGAAGACGCGGGGGATGCGGTGGCGTCCGTACTGCGCCGGCTGCAGCTCGCGAGCGCGAGTGCCAGGGAAAGCAGCGCGAGCCATGCAGAGCCTGGGGAACACACATTCGATCGTCTCATGCAAATTCCTTGTCCCTCCCGCTTCCTCCCGCCTTCACCAGCGCGTCCCTGGCTTCTGCACTCTTCGAGCGCAGTGCGAGCAGAAGAAGCACCAGACTTCCGGGAGACAGATTCATGATCATCGCCCAAACAGTCCGCGCGATGACTCGCCGGAATCGTCTCCGTCGCGATTCTCCCCGCAGCGCGTCCATTCGCCTTCCTTCGAGTGCAGTTCGTAGCTGGCGAGGGCCTCGGAGAATGCTCGTAGGGATTAGCCATATCTGGGTTTGGCTCAAGTATATCGACCCACGGAGGTCGGTCGTTAATGTAGGTATTGGGACACGACTGCTGTTGATAAATCTTAGTGCTGTATCGAAAGCGAACCGGTGATGATAGCTTCAGGACACCAGCAGGGCCGCGCCGGTTCGCTTTCGATACAGCAATTTGAACAAAGCCGGCCGCGTTTGCGGCGGATGCGCGGTCTATGTCATTTCAATCGTCCGGAGAGGGCGGATGTGGGTGGCAACCGTCTTTTCAGTCGACTTTGCGGCGCGCCGAGGTGGCCGTGGAAGTGAGATCGCGGGCAAAAGTACGCCCGCCTAAAGGTTGCTGGCACGATGCATGCGCTGGTTGGTTCCCTGGACGCGCAGGAAGAGTAACTGGGCCGAGGCACACAGTGTGGTCGACATGTAGACAAGCGTTTCACTAGACCTGGACCGCTTGAGGTGGTGGTGCTCGCATGCGGATCTGAGTGGCAGTCAAGCGCTCCACGACGACCATCGGCCCACCACAGTGTGGGCACGTCCATAAAGCTGGCGTGGGATCGGCGGCAGGCGCGGTCGGTGTCGCCTGCGATTCTGTGGCTGTTCCCAGCAGCACCGAGCAAAGTGGCAGCAAGGCAGCCCGCCGGCGGTTGGCCAGAAAGCCAAAGTGCCGAATACGAACATAGCCCGGCGGCAGCAGATGCAACAAAAAGCGGCGTAGAAACTCCTCCACCGGGAGGGTCATCAGCCGCTTCTTGTTCTTGTGTGCCGAGTCGCGCCAGCGGAAGATGACTCGGCCATCCACGAAACCGACGAGCCGATGGTTGGAGATGGCGATGCGATGAGTGTAGCGGCCCAGGTAACGCAGAGCATACTCAGGCCCACCGAAAGGGCGCTTTGAGTAGACCACCCAATGGTGGCGGAACAGTTGCCGGAGCAGCGACGAAAATGCCTGGGGCTGGGCGAAAGACTTCAACTGCCCGTGGAAGCCGAGTTTGCCGGCAGCGAATGCTTGCCGCAGAGCCGCGACAAACTTGCCTCGAAACACGCACCCCAGTACCTCGATCGGGAGGAAGAACCGATAGTGAGAGTGGATCCAGCGCGTATGATCGGGCGATAGCCCGCCTGCCGGAACGACGCAGTGAATGTGCGGGTGATATTCGACCTTTTGATTCCAGGTATGCAGTACGCTGAAAAAGCCGATCTCGGCGCCTAGATGGTTCGGGGTGCGCGCGACTTCGAGCAGGGTTTCGGCGCTACTCCGAAACAGTAGGTCGTAGACCACCTTCTTGTTCTGCAACGTGAGCGGCCCCAGTTCATGGGGGAGCGTGAAGACTACATGCACGTAACGTGTCGGCAGAAGTTCCCGGCGGCGTGCGGCCAGCCATCGGTCCCGCGCGTTGGCTTGGCACTTGGGGCAGTGTCGATTTCGGCACGTAATGGTGAGCTCACCATTACCTGCCTTATGGGGAGTAATTCGTTATGGAGAGTGTGACCTGCCAGCCTGCGATGTGGCGGGCCTTGGAACACGGGCTGGGCCGCAGCAACTCACCATAAAAACGGACCCTCCTGCTACTGTGGTTCGGGCCATCTCCCCCGATCACACAAGGAGAGCCCATGCTAGAAAAGTACTTTTCCGCGCCCAAGACGTTACGGCGTTTGCGCGGTGGAATCAGTGGACCATACATCGACGGGTTGGCAGATCACCTCGAACGTGAGGGCTATGCCCCGGCGAGCGCCGTTCGATACCTTCGAGCGGCCGCCCATCTCGGCTGTTTCGTTCAGCAGGAATGCGGCGTTCTGTCGGACATCGATCTCAGTACCCTTGCTTCCTTCAGTCAGCATCTTCGCTGCTGCCGATGTCCCCATTTCAAGCGAGGAAAGATTAGTTATCACGCGCATTTCGGAGTGAAGCTCTTCCATCAACACCTGGTGGTATGCGGGATCTGCACGAGTGAACCGGTCCAGAATGCGGCCGCCCCAGTTCTTGTGTCCGCCTTCCGCGACTGGTTTCAAATGCATCGCGGGGTCAAGGAACCAACTCTTCGGCAGTACACTCGCGGTGCTGCGGACCTACTCCAGAAGCTCGGCGAGGATGTCGGCCATTGGAAGGCCGAAGCCTTACGCGACTTTCTTCTGGAACGCGCCGGCCAATGTGGCGCTCCGACGACGCAAAAGCTAATTACCTCCCTCCGGGCCTTTCTGCGGTTTCTCAACTTCCTCGGAGAAACCCGCGATGACCTCGCCCTCGCCATACCCGCCGTGGCCCACTGGCGCCTCGCGAGGCTGCCACGTTGTCTGTCAGGCAAAGAGGTAGACCGGCTAGTTGGTGCCTGTGATGGCACAGATCATCGGCGCCTGCGTGACAGGGCGATTGTATTAATGCTGGTGCGGTTAGGATTGCGATCTGGAGACGTGGCCCATCTGCGTCTCACCGACATTGATTGGAACAACGGCACACTGCAGGTCATAGGGAAAGGACGATATCAGGTACGACTGCCGCTCCCTCAAGATGTTGGCGACGCGTTGCTCCGTTATCTGGAATGCCGCCCCGCGAACATCCGCACCGATCACGTGTTTGTTCGAGCCATCGCTCCGTGCGGACCTTTTGCCTCTGGGGATGGTATCTCCTCCGTGGTAAAACACGCGCTCAAACGCGCCAACATCGAAACTCCCTCCAAGGGTGCGCACTTACTGCGCCACACAGCGGCCACAGAGATGTTGCGGAGTGGCGTGCCCTTGGATCGGGCCGGTCTCGTGCTCCGTCACCGCAGCATTGACATGACTGCCTACTATGCCAAGGCGGATGTCGCACTGCTCAAACAAATCGCTCAGCCGTGGCCAGAGGTGAATGGATGATCACAGCTGTCGAATCCTATCTTGCCGTGCGGCGTGCCGCCGGCTTCACTCTTAGCAACACGGAGTATCTGCTGCGCAGCTTTTCAGCCTTCGCGGCCGACAAAAAGCAAACGCATATCCGCACGGCAACAACGATCGACTGGGCTAGCCAAGCGGGATCGGTCGCACAACGACACACCCGCTACCAGATCATTTACCACTTCGCTCAGTATCTTCGCGTGGAAGACCCACGGCACGAATCGCCACCTCCGAACCACTTCGGCTATCGGAAGACGCGTCGTGTTCCGCATATCTATTCGCGTGGCGAGATCGACGGCCTTGTCCTCGCCGCCACGAGGCTTTCATCGTCCGACCCTTTACAGCCCAGCACGTATGCGGCCCTGATCAGTCTATTAGCAGCAACCGGTCTGCGAATTTCGGAGGCTTTGCATCTGTTGGTTACCGACATCACGCCCAACGGTTTGCTCATCCGCAGAACCAAGTTTCAGAAAACCCGATTGGTACCTCTGCACGACACCGCAGTAGCAGGTCTCGGTCACTACTTGATGCACCGCCAGGAAACGCGACGCAGTGGCGACCATGTCTTCGTTTCGGACAAAGGGCAACCGCTGGTGTACTGGAAAGTCCATGGGGTGTTCCGGACCCTGTTGAGATCGGCGGGGCTAAAGCCCATAAGCGCTAAGATAAAGATTGCTTAAGCAGCTCAAATTCGTTAAGCTTAGGCATGCCGGTCATGGACGAGGATTGGAGTGTTCTACTGAGCTTGCTTCCCACAGACTGGGAGGAACTTGGGC
>Ga0326728_10010548_pt1 | contig 21567 bp, 18 predicted proteins | sample MB3enrmetagenome_FD_207602 | JGI IMG/M metagenome (GOLD analysis project Ga0326728, IMG submission 207602) | Lab enriched peat soil microbial communities from McLean, Ithaca, NY, United States - MB31MN | ecosystem: Environmental > Terrestrial > Soil > Wetlands > Peat | place: USA: New York... | reverse complement strand
GCATAACGGACGTTGGCTCCGGCAAACAGGACCAGCGCGGCAAGACCTTTGGCCGTCATGGCTTCACGCAGGCGCTGCAAGCGGTCGCTACGCAAGCGGTCGAAATCCACGCGCTGTTGCCAGTCTGCGGCCGTCTGGCTGTACAGCCGACGCGGATCCCAGTAATGGGGCTTCTGAATGAAACTGAGATCCATCTTCTGTTTGGTGCCGGTTTCCATGGTTCTCAAAATCCTCTCTCTGAGATTTGACCCATTGCAGCGCAAACGAGATTGTCCTTTGCGTTTGCGGACGTAAAAGTGGAGGTGGAACTTCGTTCCTGCACGGATTGTGCACTTTCCGATTGAAGCTGAACAAAACTATAGTACACCGGAACGCCGGGCACGTGCGCAAAAATCGCCCTGGGCCGGCAGCCGCGCTTGGGGTCTAACTTATGGCAGGCCGGTCACTTATGTGTTCTGCTTATAAGAGGCAGTGCTGCTGCTTATTAGCGGTTAGCTTGCTCGACCTCAGAGAACATCGGGCGATCGGGCGATCGGATGATCGGATGATCGGGTGATCTAAAACGAAAATTCCAGCTTGGTAGTTCTTGATGTGGACCAGAAGCTGTCTGCAGCCACGAGACTTTTTTGCTCTTTAGATCACCCGATCACCGGATCGCCCGATCACCCGATGCTCTGTGCTGCTCTCTTTCCTGAATTGCCTTGAGAACCTTTTCCGGAGTTGCCGGCAGCTCCCGGATGCGAACCCCCACAGCATCCTGAATGGCATTGACAATGGCCGGGGCGGTGGGCAGCAGGGAGGGTTCGCCGATTCCCTTAGCCCCAAAAGGGCCGGTGGGTTCAGGCCGCTCCACGATTTCGGTAACGATTTCCGGCACGTCGAGGGCGGTAGGGATCACATAATCGGTGAACTGCGGATTTCTGACACGCCCCTGGTTGACTACCATCTCTTCCATAGTGCCATAGCCAACGCCCATCGCCACCCCGCCTTCGATCTGGCCCTCGGTGAGCAGGGGATTAATCGCCTTGCCGCAATCGTGGACAGCGGTAATCTTCAGGATCGCCACTTCGCCGGTTTCCGTATCTACTTCCACTTCGGCCATCTGGGCGGCGAAGACATAGGTTCCGTAAGGTTTCCCGTGGCCCGTCTCCTTGTCCAGCATGGTGGTTACCGGTTGGAAGCTGCCGGCGCCGATGGGAGGACGCCCCTTCACCATGTAGGACTTCTGCGCCACCGCGCTGATTTCAATGCGCTGTTCGGGAAAGCCTTGCACATAGATATAGCCCTGGCCCGCGGCCAAGCCGGTGGCTGATACCTTAAGATCCTCAGCCGCCACTTCCAGCAAGATCTGTTTTGCTTGTGCCGCCGCCTTCTGCACGGCATTTCCGACTATATAAGTAACCCGGCTGGCCACTGACCCGAAGTCGAACGGGGTTAGTTTGGTGTCGGCAGCTACAACCGTCACATTGTCCAATCCTATCCCCAGTTCTTCTGCGGCGATCTGGGCCATGATGGTGTCGGAGCCTTGGCCGATATCCGGCGCGCCGACATAGAGCACGGCGGTGCCATCCTGGTTGACCTTGATGAAGGCGGCTCCCGGATTGGGATAGGAGGTAAAGCCGATGGGATAAAACATGGCCGCAATGCCCTTGCCCCGCTTCTTCATACCAACTGAACCTCCTTCTTCCAACCACCCACTTCGACTGCCCGTTGCATGCATTCCTTCAGCGTTACTACATCGACTACCTGCCCGGTAGGCAAAGAATTATGGTCGACCAGCAAGTTTTTCATGCGGAACTCCACCGGATCCAGGCCCATCTCCGCAGCCAGGGTATCCATGTGGACTTCATAGGTGAAGCCCAGTTGGGTAACGCCGAATCCCCGCATAGCTCCCCCGACTGGCTTGTTGGTGTAAACCAGGAAACCGTCGATCTTGACATGCGGAATACGATAGGGACCGGCCGCATGAACCGACGCTTTGGTGAGGGTTGATTCACCCCACGATACATAGGCGCCGCAGTCGCTGACTATCTCAACCTCGCGGGCTACCAGGGTCCCGTCTTTCTTGAGTCCTGACTTATAGCGGGTACGATAGGGATGCCTTACCGTAGATGCCTCAAACTCATCTTCCCGGGTATAGACTATCTTCACCGGTTTGCCGGTCTTCATGGCCAGCAAGCTGATATGCGGCTCCATCGAAATCTCATTCTTGCCGCCGAAGCCGCCGCCCACGGTGGTAGTGACCACGTGGATCTTGTTGATGGGCATCTTGAGGATCTTGGCCAGATCCGAAGCAATCAGAAAGAGCCGCTGCACGGAGGAGTGGACGACCAGTTCTCCGGAAGCCGCCATTTCGGCAATGGCTACATGGGGCTCGATGTGCGCGTGCTCCACCATCTGGGTGGATATCTCTTCCTCGAAGATAAAGTCCGATTCTTTCCACCCTTGCTCGACGTCGCCGTTGCGAATCTTCAGGTGAGTCGCAATATTGCTGTTCCCGTGGATCTTGATGGCGTCGGCCTTCATCGCTTCCCGCGGATCGAAAAGCGCCGGCAGAGGTTCGTAGTCCACCTGGATCAGGCGGATCGCCTCCTCCGCCGCTTCGCGCGAGGTGGCCGCCACCGCGGCTACGGCATCGCCGAAATAACGTACCTTGTCATCGGCCAGAATTGGCTGATCCTGATGGGTGAACCCATAGCGGTTATGGGGAACATCTTTGGCCGTGATCACCGCCTTCACTCCGCCGAGTTGCTCCGCCTTAGAAGTATCGATCTTGAGAATCTTGGCGTGGGCATGCTGGCTGCGCAGTATTTTCGCGTAAAGCAAGTCCGGACGGGTATAGTCGTCACCGTATTGAATCTTGCCGGTTACCTGCAGCGCGGCGTCATTTCTGGAAAAGCTCTTTCCGACTACGTTGTAACTCATATCCTGGGCCTTTCTTGATTCCAGCAATCAGCCCGCAGCACGCAGCATTCAGGCAAAAATGGGGATTTTGCCGAATGCTAAACGCTGATTGCCGATTGCCCAATCCATTCATGCATGGACGGCTTGCACCTGCGGCCGCTCTTGCTGCCGGCTCTGTTGCATTACTTCCGCCGCCTGCCGGATAGCTTTGACTATCTTGACGTAACCGCTACAGCGGCAGATATTGCCGGCGATTCCTTCGCGGATTTCGAGCTCGCTGGGATTGGGGTTCTTATCCAGCAGCGACTTGGCAGTCAGAAGCATGCCGGGCGCACAAAAACCGCACTGGACGGCGGCATTCTCGATGAATGCCTGTTGCAGGGGATGAAGATTAGTGAGGTCGCCCAGACCCTCGATGGTAAGAATTTCCTTGCCTTCGGCCCGGACTGCCAGACACAGACAGGAGTTGACCGGTTCGCCATCCAGCAGGACGGTGCACGCCCCGCATTCGCCGGTGCCACAGCCTTCTTTCGTGCCGGTTAGGCCAATCTTTTCCCGGATCACATCGAGCAGGCGGTCCTTGACGTCAACCGTCATCGAATAGTCTTGGCCGTTCACCTTCAGACTGATGTTCTTCTTCACAGACTTACCCCCTTGCCTGTCCAGTGGCGCTTTCCAGGGCGCGGCGCACCAGCACCGCGCTGATCTTACGCCGATATTCGGCCGAAGCCCGCAGATCGCTGATGGGCGAAATCTCCGTGGCGGCCATGGCGGCTGCCTCCGCCAACAAGGCCGGCGTGACCTTCTGCCCGGTGAGAATTTGCTCCGCTTTATGGGCGCGGACAGGTGTGGGCGCGACCGCCCCCAGCGCAACACGTGCCCGCGTGATTTGCTGCTTGTCGCCCAGGGCAACTCCCACCGCGGCGTTGGCTATCGACAGAGTCAGGGCCTTACGGCGCCCGAAGCGAAGAAAGGTAGCGCGAAAATCCTTCTCGAGCGGGATCACAATCTCCGTCATAATCTCGCCCGGTTGCAGTACCGTGCGGCGCGGTCCGACAAAGAAATTCTCCGCGGCCACGACCCGCTCTTTGCCCTTGGCCTGCAAACGGAACTGAGCGTCCAGCACCAGGAGGGAAGGAGCCGAATCGTTGGAGGGGACCCCTTCACAGAGGTTGCCGCCAATCGTCGCCAGGACGCGGGTCTGCACCGCTCCTATCTTTTCCGAGGCTTCCACGATAACCGGCAATCGTGCCCGGATCTCCGCATGACGGCAGAGCTTGGCAAAGGTGACCAGGGCGCCGATTCGGACCTGGTCTTTTTCGAATACCACTTGATCCAGGCCAGCTCCTCCCAAGTCGACCACGTACTCCGCCACTTTGGTCCGGGCCCGCAAATTGGGAATCAGGTCAGTGCCGCCGGCCATAACCAGCGCCTTCTTTCCCCGGAGTTCGTCCAACACCTGTAGCACTTCGCCCAAGCTGCCGGGTTTTACGTATTCAAAGGTATTGAGCAGCATTGTCGATCCACTCCTGTCGCCGGATAAAAAAACGGCACAAGCCGTTGTTGGCACAATTGTTATCGGCCGTGACCCGAACGAATGAAACTCCGGGAGTCCCCAGGGAACGGGGTGGCTGAATAGTTACTATGTAGCTATTTGGAATTTATTTCAAGAGGATCCTCTGTGCCTCTGTGGCAGGTGTTGTGCTAATTCGGCAGCAACAATAACTTACCACTTGTATTGCGGCTTTCCAGATCGCGGTGCGCTTGCTGCACCGCCTCTAGGGGGTAAGTCTTGCTGATTCTTATCTTTAGCTTGCCCCCGGCGATCATGCTCAATACCCCGGAGACCTTGATCTTGATCAACGCCTCATGTGGCTTCGGCTGGGGGATTGGAATCTCGACCAGCGTCAGCACTTCCGGACCGCCCAGTCGTCGCACCTCTATAGCTTTCATGGGAACAAAATAAATGACGGAAGTGACAAAGTCACTCCCGTCGTCATAGGTCGCGGGAAATCTATTTGGCTGCGGCTTTGGCGGCTTTGCCGTCCAAAATCGCTTCGATCTCGTCAATCGACCGGCCGCGGGTTTCAATCCCGAAGTAGTAGATGACGATCATGGCCACGCCGCAGAGAGCAAAAAAGATGTATGCCGGACCGATGGCATCCGTGGTCGCTTTTGGCGACACCAGGTTGGTACTGCCGGCAAAAAGCGCCAGGATCATGGGACCGAAAATTCGGCCGATTCCCCCGATGCCGTAGGCTGAACCCATACCGGTAGCCCTAAGCCGCTGCGGCCATAACTCCGTCGAATACGGCCCGGTGATAGACCATCCACCATTGATGAAGCCGTAGACCAGGATGAAGGAGACATAAATAATCGGTATGCCGCCCCAGACGGCGCTCCAGAATTGGGACACGATCAGGCAGGTGATCATCGATCCCAACCCGATGAGCATGCCGCCGATGCGGCGCCCGACCAGTTCCGACATGAAGGCCCAGAAAAATTTGCCCACAATACTGGCGAACGCAACCGCGATAAACATCTTGGCCGCCTGTTGCGCCGAGATTTTCAGCGCTAGAGCGAGTAGCGTCGGCGCCCACAACACAAAACCGTAGTCCATGATGGATTGCAGGAAGCTGGCGCCCCAGGTGACGAACACGCTCCGTGGATACTTGAAAAGCTGCGGCAGGGAAGGTTTCCGTTGCACCACCTTGTCCTGCGGCCCCACCACCACGTTGCGATAATCGATATTTTCGCCCAGCACCCAGTTGATCGATTTCACCGCCTCTTCGTAGCGACCCTGCCGCAGCAGCCACCGCGGCGACTCCCGCATCCACAAGCGGAAGAAGAGCGCGATGATGGCTGGAACCACGCCGATCAGGAACAACCCTCGCCAGCCAATCTTGGGTGTCAAGAACGCGGCACACACGCTCCCCAGCAAAGTTCCCGCGGGAATGAGTGCGGTGACGATACCGCCAACCGCGCCACGAACCCGAGTGGGCACAAATTCCTGCACTAAGGGCAGGTCAACCGAGTACAGCCCGCCGACCCCGAATCCCACCAGGAAGCGGAACACGGTCAAGAAGGGCCAGTTTCCCTCGGGCGTGAAATACATGATGGCGCTGGGGATGGTGAACGTTGCGGTCGTAATGTAAAGCACCGGCATGCGGCCGATCCGGTCGGCCAGCCAGCCGAAGAAGAAGGAACCCAACAGGCTTCCCACCCCGGCGCTTAACAACACGATAGCCGTTGCCCCGAAACTCAGATGCCAGGGAACCACGATAAACGCCAGGACGAATCCAATAATGAAATAGTCAAAGAACTCAAGCATGTCACCCAACACCGCTGCGGTGATCAGCTTGTAGTGATTGGCGGTAAGCCGCGACTGGTCAAGTTTCGCAAAGAGATCGCCGAAGGTCGTAGTCGGCCGACTCACCTCAGGGGCCATGGTGCACACTCCTAAACGACGGTTTTGTACCGTTCGATCCCAATCTCCTCAAATTTATCCGGAGAGGTCCGCTATCATACCCCGAGTGCAATCCGGCAGGCAACGGAATTCGTGTTCTAACGGCGACAGGAGGGGCAACTCTCATTCTTGGCGACCTGCAGGGTATGGCCAAATTTATCGACGTCGAAGCAAAAGGCTTCGGAGCTGATGTTTGGACTGTCTCCTAATATTCTCAGCGCCTCGACGGCTTGCACCTGGGACAACGTCCTGGCGATAAGATCGGTGACGGTAGAGGTATAGACAAAGCCCTGGTCTTTAGGCTGTACAGACTCAAACTCACGTTTTACGCAATCGATGCATGCCGTTCGCCCAGGTATGACGTTGACCGTTATCCCCGCGCCGCCGTGCGCTTCCGCGTAGATCCAGGGCTTATTCAGGCTGCGGCAGGTTTCGCTGATCAACTGGCGCCGTTCGTTGCCGTCGTCGGAAAACAGGACTAAGTCGACATCTCGCAGCAATGTCTGGAACTCGTCGGTATTCGTTGCCTCCAGAATCTCGAACGCGCAGGAAGGACTGGCGGACGCCAAGGCATGAACCGCGACCATGCCTCTGGGCAAGCAATCTGGGGACGGAACCTGGTCACTGCCAGCTTGGCGGTTGGCGCCAGCCGGATTCTCCCAGTGGATAAACCGCAGCAGTTGCACTTGCGCGATGGTCAGCAGTCTGGCCGCTTCGATCCCGATGCTCCCCAGGCCGACCACCGCGACCCTGGCGTCATACACCTTCTGCCGGTTGTCTACACCGGCTTCATAGAACAAGACGTGCTGGGAGTATCGGTCGCGATATTCCTGGTAGTTGAACACGTGACGCTCCTCTCCGCTCGCCGGCTTCGCTGGCGCAGTGCAATAAGCAAACCATCCCTCCGTCATTCTACCGGCAGGACAAGGCAGCAGTATCACAGTTTCTGTGTGATATGCCTCGCAGCTTGACGGCCGCCGGTACTATAGGATCAGTTAGGCGTTTACTCGGCGCGACGAAGGCGGCGGGGCTGTTGCTGTGGGCTGTGACGGTGTCCGTGAAGACCGGGAATTTGGGCCCTTAGGGAAGGTTTACGGATTGGGAGGCTAGCGGAATGAAGGGCGGTGTGGAAGAAAAAAGGCAGGAGAAGAAATTTTCCGCCTGTTGTCCCTCACTGGGTTTGTGTACCGCAACCTGTCCTTTGCAAGTCAGCGTCAAGGACGGGCGGATTACTCATATCAGCAATCACCCCGATTACCGTTGCTGTGTGCAAGGCCACGCGCAACGCGCGTCCGTCTATGATCCGAACCGGCTGAAGTACCCCCTGAAGCGGGTGGGAGAACGCGGGGAAGGCAGGTTTGAGCGCATCTCCTGGGACGAAGCTCTGGACCGCTACGCCGCGAAGATCAAAGAAATCGGCGGTAAACACGGCCATGAGTCGATTCTGTTTTATCCCGCCCGCGGGACTTTGGGCATGGTTCGTTTAGCGGCGAAGGTCCGCTTTCCTAATGTGCTGGGTGGGATGGCGACGGTTTGGGGCTCGCTGTGCATTTCCAACAAGACTTCAGTAGCTCCCATGATGTACGGGACCGCCAACACGGAAAGCGACCTGGATACCATTCTGGACTCCAAGCTGGCCATTATCTGGGGTTACGGCTTTGCCGATAGTAACCGCCGTATCGATTTTGCCGGCCAGGGCATGCGGATCCTGATGGAGGCCCGCGACCAAGGTACGCGCATCGTCGTTATCGATCCATTCTTCTCGCAAACCGCTGCCAAGGCCGACCAATGGATCCCGATCTTGCCCGGTACCGATGGCGCTATGGCGCTGGCCATGGCCCATGTGATCATTAATCGCGAGCTTTACGACAAGGATTTTGTAGCCCGCCATGTCGCCGGTTTCGAGGAATTCAAGCAGCACGTCCAGAAGTACACGCCGGAATGGGCGGCGGGGATTACCGCAGTGCCAGCGAGCCTCATTGTCAGCCTGGCGGTGGAATACGCTACCGGTCAGCCCTCCGCTCTTTTTCCGGGAGATGGGCCATCGCGGGTGGGCCGGGATCCTTCCCAGTGGGTGCTTGCCTGTGGTGCGCTGGCCGCCATTACCGGCAGCATAGGCAAACCAGGCACCAACGCTACCGCAGGATTTGGCTTCAATAAGATGATCCGCATCGGGGACCTGGGCGCCACCCCGAAGAGCAAGGTGACGGTCCAGGTAAATGAATGCCAGATTGGCGATGCCATTCTGTCGGGGAAAGCGCTTCAACCCAACGGCACGGTGGTTCCCGTCAACCTGCGCATGCTCATCGGACACGGCGCCGGCGTGGTCAATCAGGCGGGCGACTCCAATAAGATCGTCAAGGCGTTGCGCAGTCTTGATTACATCATCTGTGCGGACCAGTTCCTTACTCCGTTTGCCCGCTATGCCGATCTGGTCCTACCGGTGACCACCGTGTTCGAAGGCCATGAGGTTGGCTACTACTTCCAGGCGGGACATGCTCTGGTGTACAGCGAAAAGTGCATCGAGCCTATGTACGAGTGCCGCTCCGATCTGGCGATCTGGGCGGCCGTGGCCGATCGTCTCGCAGCCGGTGCGGACTTCCATTCGGATTGGACTGATTTGGATTGGATCCGGGAGACGCTGAAAATGTCCGCGGGTGCTCCCCATATGGCCGAAGTAACTCTGGAACGTTTGCAAAAGGAAAAAGTAGTGTTTGTGGGCCCGCGGCCGTTCATTCCATTCCAGGAACAGGTACGGGAGGGGAAACCGTTCCCGACCAAGTCGGGCAAGATTGAGCTTTACTCCCGGGAAATGGAAAAACGGGGACTGCCGCCCCTGCCCACCTATCTGGACGACTTTGAGAATGCGCGTCATCCCTTGGCCAGGAAATATCCCCTCACGGTTTGCACCCCGCACTCGGTGGCGTGGCTGCACAGCCGGTCCAATAATCCCTCGCTCCAGGAACTCTATCCGATCGAAGTCTTTGTCAACTCCAGCGATGCGGCCCAACGGGGGATCGAAACTGGCGACATGGTGCGCGTCTTCAATGATCGCGGGGTGGTCGAGCGTAAGGCCAAAGTGAGCGAGCGTGTGCCGCCGGGGGTGATTGCTATGCACCAGGGGCCTTGGTTCAAGCCGGGAGGCGACGGTACCGATCGCGGTGGCGGCGTAAATACCGTGACTACCGATACCATCGATCGAGTGGGCGGCGCAGGCACTTACAATGGCGTGCTGGTGGAAGTCGAGCAGGCTTAAAGGGGGACGAGCGTGCAATACGGATTCTACTTTGATGCGGAACGATGTATTGGATGTAATGCTTGTGTGATGGCCTGCCAGGACTGGAATGACCTCTTTTCCGCCGCAAGCGACCAACAGGAAAATACGAAGGGGGCCACTGCGAACCGGGGGCTGAGAACTGAAAACGCGGTGAAAACTGGAAAGCGGGAGCTGGGAAATAAAGGCGTGTATTGGCGCCGGGTGACTACCGTGGAATCCGGCAAATGTCCCACTGTACGCCTGCGCAACCAGTCTCTGTCTTGCCTGCACTGCGGCAAACCAGCGTGTGCGGCACAGTGTCCGGCCCAGGCTATCTCCAAGCGTGCGGAAGATGGGATTGTCATCGTTGATTACGCCAAATGCCAGGGCTGCCGCACTTGTCTGCAGGCTTGTCCGTGGGGCATTCCACAGTACGGCCACGATGGGAAAATGCAAATTTGCAATTTCTGCGCGGACAAGGTCTCTCAGGGAGAGGCGCCCGCTTGTGCTGCAGCCTGTACTGGAGGGGCGTTGTTTGCCGGGCCGCTAGATGAGCTTGGCCGAATTTTCTTGTCGCACTCTCCGGCCCGGCTAGCCGGGAATACCGAGCCGTCCCTGTTGATCCCGAAAACAAGCAGGTAAGCGGCTGTTGGCAGCCGGTGCCGCGGCTTGCGGCGCGCTCTGTTGTCCCCTCCTGAGCGAAGGGACAGGAGTTTTGCTTAGCCCGGACAAGCAATCCCTATCCTCATCCGGCCAAGGGAAGGCGCGATGAAGTAAGGCGACCAGGGCAGGTTCAGCGGCCTTTGCCTTCGGATCCCGCGGTGCCCGGCTTCCCCGTGGCGGATTGGAGACGCGCCCTGGCCCCTTGCACCAATCGCTCGGTATTGACGATCGCTCGGTTGTGCTCGCCTTCGCCAATCTTGCCGCCGGGGTCGAAAGCTTCGACCTTGAATTTGTAAAGCTTGCCTTCCATGCCGAGAAACGTAGCCTGGGCGGATACCCGAGTGTGATTGGGGGTAGCTGCCAGATGGCTGATGTTCATCGTCACCCCAACCGAAACCTGCCCGGGTTGGAGCAGCGGCCGCAGGACGCGCGCGCCGGCGTGCTCCATCAGAGCGATCATGCGCGCCGTGGAAAAGACCTCGGGGAAAACGTCCTGTTCCGCGATGCAAAACGCGCTCGCCATATCGTCGTCATCGGCGACGTATGCGGCTTCCGCACTGCTTCCGATTTCGAGCATAAGAAATCTCCTTGTCCCATTCCTCGCGGTTCGAAAGCTATCAGGCCATTTTAGCGGCAACAACTTACGGGTATCATGGGTAAAGGCATTCGGAGGCGGCGATGGAGCTTCGCCAACTGCGCTATTTCGTTGCGGCGGCCAAATACTCTAACTTTACCGATGCGGCGAAGCATCTTTTCATTACGCAGCCTGCTCTGAGCCTGCAAATCGCCGAATTGGAAAAAGAATTGGGCGTCCAGCTCTTTGTCCGCAAAGGCCGCTCCGTTCACCTTTCGCCCGTGGGCCGGGTATTCTGGGAGGAAGCCAACGCGGTACTCTCCCGCTCGGAACAGGCCGTTCAGGTGGCGCGCCAGGCCAGCAAGGGCATCAATGGAAGCTTCCGGGTCGGCTTTCTGAGTTCTCCTGCCCGCAGCATCCTGCCGCAAATCACCGCCAGCTTCCATGCCAAGCATCCCAACATTGCGCTTCAGTTGGAGCGCTATACCTACTCCGCGCTTACCCAGGCGCTGGAAAACGGAACGGTGGATTTCGGATTGATGACCGCTTTCAATCCCAGCGTCCTGGCGACCAAGGAACTGATGTTCCACAAACTGTACACGGTGGAAATGTGTGTGCTCATGCATCGCAAGCACGCCCTGAGCCACCACCCGAAAATCGATCTGCGCGATCTGGCCAATGAGTCCTTTGTGTTTTTGGCGCGCGATCAGAACCCGGAGTTATTCGACGACGGCATCCATTTGCTGGCCAGCCGGGGAGTGTCGCCCAACATCGTGGCGCAGCCGTTGCGGATGGAGGAGGTCGTGTTGTTTGCCGAGTCGGGAATTGGTATATCTATCGCGCCAAGATATGTAGAAAGCTACCAGATTTCTCCCCATCTTTGCCTGGTAGAGATTGAGGGCACCAAAAGCTATGATGTCGTCGCGGCCTGGAAGAAGAATAATGGCAATCCCCTGATTGCTTCCTTTATCGAGGAACTGGACGCCGTCGATTTTCCCAGGTTGTGCAGTGCACGAATCCCGCCTCACTGATAGGTTCTCCAAATGTCTTCATCAGTAAAGACAATTTCCCACGCATGCTAAGATTCCCTATCATTCCCTCCGGCAGTAAAGAGAAAGGGGTTCGTATGTCACAAGGACAGGCGGCGGGAAGAGCGACCGTGGATTATTTGACCCTGGCGGAAATCGCCGAGCGAGCTAAGCAACGCCCCACAACGGGACACTGGTCGCAGGTTGTGACCGATACCAGTTACGAGAAAGGCCTGAAGATCAACTTCGGGATCTGCAAAGAGGCTGTCGGTTCGCGCCGGCTGACCATGGGCCGTACCATCATTCCGCCGCACACCGCGAATGAACGTCACGTCCATCTGTATGCCGAGGCGGCGATGTTCATCATCCGCGGGACCATGGTCCTGCTCATCGGTCCGGATGCGGAAAGGATTTTGTGTCCTCCGGGCACCTTTGTATTTTCGCCCGAAGGTGTGATTCATGGGGTTGCCAATCCCAGCCGGAAGGAAGAAGTCGAATTGGTATTCGCCTACGGCGGCGTTCCCAATAAGGAAGCCGCGGGCACGACCTTTGTGAAAGAAGAAGGCGCCTATCCGCCTCCAGGGTGGGATGCGGGGTTTGAGAACAAGTGAGCGGAACCAGCGGCGTAGAAGCGACTCAGGAAGGCCGGCGGATTCGCATCTCCGAATTAGCCGCGTTCGTCGCGCGGGTGTTTGAGGCGGTCGGACTTCCCGGCCGCGACGCCCAGCGCGTGGCCGCGCTTATGGCGGAAGCGGATGCGCGGGGCGCGGAGGGCCACGGCGTATTTCGCCTTGCCCAGTACGTGAAGCGCATTCAGAGCGGCGGCATCAATACCCGGCCTGAGATGCGAATACTGCGGGACCTGCCGGCGAGCGCCCTGCTCGACGGCGATAATGCCATGGGGCACCTGGTGATGAGCCGGGCGGCGGAGATTGCGGTGGAGAAGGCCCGCACCGCCGGTGTCGCCTGGGTGGGCGCGCGCAACAGCAATCATGCGGGGCCGGCGTTTCTGTACGCAAAAATGCCCTTGGCTCACGACATGGCGGGCTTGTACGTGGCCGTAGGCAGCGCCAACCACTTGCCTCCCTGGGGAGGCACCGCCATGCTGCTGAGCACGAACCCCATAGCCATCGCAGTACCCAGTTTGCGCTATCCGCCGGTTATCCTCGACATGGCGACCACCAACGCCGCTTATGGCAAAGTCAAAATCAAGGCCCAGCGCAACGAGCCCATGCCGGAAGGCTGGATGATCGATCGCCAGGGCCGGCCCTTGACCGACCCCAAGCGGGCCAGCGAGGGCTTTCTCCTGCCGATAGGAGGCCCGAAAGGCTATGGGTTGGCGCTGATGTTCGGGCTTTTGGCCGGGACTCTCAATGGCGCGGCCTTCGGGAAGAATGTGGTCGACTTCAATGCCGATTCCTCGACTATTACCAACACCGGACACTTTATGGTTGCCGTCAATATTGCTGCATTTGCCGACGTGCAGGCATTCAAACAACAGGTCGACGAGATCTGGGACCAGATGAAGTCTTCTCCTAAACTGCCCGGCTTCGACGAGATCCGGCTGCCTGGCGAGCGCTCCGCCAGAGTTTATGAGGATCGCAAGGCCAATGGCGTTCCCTTGACTTCCGAGCTTCGGCGCGTTCTGGATGAGCTTGCTAACCGTGTAGGTGTGGAACGGATTTAGCCGGCATAGCCCCGAAGAGGGCGAAAGGATGTGGCCCACGGCGTAAGTAACTCCGCGTCTGCGACCTTAGTACGTTCTAAACCCGCATTTCCTTTTTGAACTCTGACCGATTTCGCTTATGACGGCGGCATTGGCGTTGCAAATTCGTCCGTGACCGGTATAATGCCGCCTACTCAACACTGAGAAAGGAAATCCCCGCTAATGACCACACGCCGAGATTTTCTTAAAAGAGCCTCTGCCGCTGCGGCTGGAGTAGTATTTTCCAGCTGCGGAATGTTAGAAGCTGCCCACGCCCAACAGTCCGGCGGGCGCCGCCTGCCTATCGTCGTCAAGGGCAAGCGCATCAAGACCATCGACGTCCACTCCCACTGCTACATCCGCGAAAGCACGTCGCTGCTTGGCGCCGCCGAGGAGTCTAAACTCCTGCCGCCTATCATCGGCGCGCCGGAGACCTACCTTGGGATTGAGAAGCGCTTCAAGGCCATGGACGCGCAGGCCGTCGATATGGAAGTGCTCTCGATCAACCCCTTCTGGTACAGCAAGGACCGTGACCTCGCCGGCCAGATCGTAAAAATCCAGAATGAAAAACTAGCTGAACTTTGTGCCGCGCATCCGGATCGCTTCGCCGCCTTTGCCTCGCTGACATTGCAAGCGCCGGACCTCGCTGTGCAGGAACTGGAAACCGCCATCAAGCGGCAGGGCCTGCGCGGCGCTGCCATCGGCGGCGTTGTCAACGGCGTGGAATTCTCCGACCTAAAATTCCATCCGGTCTGGGCGAAAGCGGAAGAACTCGGCGTGGTCCTGTTCATTCATCCTACGGGCGTTCCGGAACTCTCCAAGCGCTTATCCGGCAATGGCTGGCTCGGCAATACGATCGGCAACCCTCTGGAAACCACCATCGCACTGTCGCATTTGATTTTCGAGGGCACGCTAGACCGCTTCCCTGGCCTGAAGGTCCTCAGCGCCCATGGCGGCGGCTACCTGCCATCTTACGCGGACCGTTCCGACCACGCCTGCCTCGTTGCCCCTGCCATCTGCGATTCCAAAGTCGCCCTGAAAAAGAAGCCCACCGAGTACCTGAAGCAGCTTTATTTTGACTCGCTGGTCTTTACCCCCGAAGCTATGCGCCATCTCGCCCGTCAAGTCGGCGCCAGCCAGATCGTCTTGGGCAGTGACTATCCCTACGCTTGGCAGTTACACCCGGTAGACCATATCTTCGCCTGCACCTTCCTCAGCAACGAGGAAAAAGCTGCTATCCTCAACAACACTGCCGCGAAGTTGCTCAACATCCAGACATAGCAACACGCGGGCAGAGGTTGGGGTTTGTTGATTTCAGATCCATGCCGTTGGAGAATAAGCAAACCCCTAATGCAGCGCTCTGGACAAAGTCTCGGACCTGCAACCGGCGGAACGTTCCCTGATCGCCGGCCAGAATGCGGCCAAGTTGCTCAAGGTTTAATCGCCTAACTACGGAGGCATCAGATGCGAGATCGGAAAGCCAAAGGAATCGGATTGGCCATTATCGGCGCGGGCCGTGTGGGGCTGTTTCGCGGGGAAGTGGCGGCGCGCCACCCGCAGGTGGGATGGATCGGCATTGCGGAGAAGATCCCGGAGCGCGCCAAGCTGGTGGCGGAGAAGGTCGGCGCCGACTTCGTCACCCAGGACTACCGCGAACTCCTCAAACGCAGCGAAGTGAACGCCGTGATCGTTTCCACCGACGAGCATTTGCACGTCGATCCGATTCTGGCCGGGTGCGAGCGGAAACATTCATTGCTGATCGAAAAGCCGCTGGCTACGGAACTGGCCGATTCCGAACGGGTCTTGAAGGCGATTCAAGCCTCCGGGGTGGACGCCGTGGTGGGTTACACGCAGCGGTTCCGGCGCCGCTGGCTGGCGGCCAAGGAAAAGGTGCGCACCGGGCAACTGGGCGACGTGACCCTGGTTTCCTCCCGCGCCTTCATGAACCGCCTGGTGGCGATCGACAACTACCGGCGTACCAGCCATCCGGAAAGAATCTCGCCCATGGTGATCTCCGGCACTCACGCGCTGGATATCGTGATGTGGATGATGGAGGCCAAGACGCCGGTGGAGATTTATGCGCGCGCCATCGACAAAGCCTTAGGCCCGGAATGGAAGGGAATTGATGCCACCTCCGGAATTATTACCTTTAGTGACGGGGCCATATACCAGGCCACCATTTCCTGGGCGCTGCCGGTAGTCTGGCCGGGAGCGGTGTACAGCCTGGAGGTCGGCATTGTCGGCACCGACGGAGTACTGACCATCGACGACACCCACCGCGACATCGTGCTGGCCACCACGAAGGTGCAGGCGGAAGGCTACAATCCGGACACCACGCGCCGGGTCGATTTCCTGGGAAGCTATCCTCCCGGTGACATGGCTCTTGGGGAACTGCGCGGGCCAATGCGGGAGGAAACCGATTCCTGGCTCAACCGCGTCTCGCTCGGCATTCCGACGCCCGCTGCCACGGCAGCCGAGGCGCATAATCGCCTGATGCTGACCAAGGCGTTCGATTTATCCGCGCGCCTCAAGAAGCCGGTAAGCTTGCCGATTTCGGCGGAGCAGGACATTTACCCGGCCAAGCAATCAAGCCGCGCTAGCGTATAAGTACAGTTTCCGGTTTCCAGTTTCCAGATCTGCACTGTCGGCCTGCAACTGCGAACCGAGAACTGAGAACTAGGCTGAAGCGGGGTGGAGAGGTATATGAATCCACGGAATGATGCGAAAGAACTTAACCGCAGGGATTTTCTGGCTCTGGGAGCCGCAGGCGTGGCGGGAGCCACTCTAGCCGGCGCTCCTCCGATGTCCCAGGCCGCAGAGATGAAAGCGTCGCCGGAAACGCTCATGATGTTTCCGGGAAGCTACACCTGGTCGGCGGCAGTGCGTGGCGCCATCTCCGGCTTGCCCTACGGCGGCGGCGAGATGGGTGAGATCTACAAGGTTTGCGCTGCCTTGCAGGGTAAAGCAGGCGACAACGCCGTCTGGTTTGCTGAATGGTACAAAATGGGGGCCCACGTAGCCCAACTCGGCGATCAGGCACGAGAAAAGGGATACCTCCAAACCGCCTCGGCCGCCTACCTGCGCGCCGCCCATTACCTTCAGATTGGAGAGAGGCTGCGGCAACCCCGGACTCCGGACACCCAGAAAGCTTATGCCTGGGCGGTGGAGCTGTTTAAGAAAGGCATCGCCAATGTACTCTTCCTGTCCATCGAGGCAGTCGAGGTCCCTTTCGAAGGGGGCAAGAGCCTCCCGGCCTATTTCGTTAAACGAGCCGGCATGGAAGGCGTCAAGTGGCCTACGGTGGTCTACTTTGACGGCCTGGATATCACCAAGGAGATCCAATATTTCCGCGGCGTGCCGGAACTGGCGAAACGCGGCTTGGCTTGCCTGATCATCGACGCTCCCGGTAATGGCGAGGCCATTCGTTTTCGGGGGATGCCAGCCCGGCACGACTCCGAGGTCGCAGGCGGCGCGGCCATCGATTACCTGGAAAAGAGGGCGGACGTGAATAAGGAGCGGATAGGCGTGCTGGGGGTGAGCTTGGGAGGTTATTTCTCTCCCCGCGCCGCTGCCTTCGAAAAGCGCTTCAAAGCCTGTGTAGCCTGGGGGGCCCAGTACGACTATCACGCCGTATGGAAGAACCGCATCGATGCGGCGTTTAAGACCTCCCTTTCCGTCCCTGGCGAACATATCACCTGGTTCATGGGAGTTGACACCCTGGACCAGGCGCTGAAGAAGCTCGAGCCTTTTACTCTCGAAGGTGTCGCCCAGAAAATTGAGTGCCCATTTCTCCTCACGCATGGCGAGGCGGACGCGCAGATCTCCATGGCAATTGCGCGCCAGCAATTTGCCGCCGTGGGCGCCAAGGATAAAACCTTCAAGGTTTTTACTCGGGAAGAGGGCGGCGCCGAACACTGCCAGGGAGACAATCTAACTCTAGGTATTACCTACATCGCAGACTGGTTTGCCGACAAGCTGGTAAAGGTTTAGTCCTGAAATCTGTTCTAAACGGGCTTGTTTAAGATTCCGGCAGACGCGATACCGGTTCGCGGTTGCCGCACCAGCACGCACAGAGACCCTTTAATACCATCCTTTTCTTCAAAGGCACCTGTCTCCAGCAATATGCGGCCGATTGAGCACACGGTGGACGGCGATGGCCGGGCAAATGCATAGCAAGCGCTCTGGATGACGGGCGCTTTGGGAACTGCAAACCGTGCTGCGTACCGCAACACTACGTTGGTGACATTAGGCGAGGATGTCTGCGCTACTCGCGTCGGGATACAACAACTGTGGAATCCTGTAGAAAGATTAAGGACGGAGGCGACTTACGGGAAGCTTCGTTCGGGTGGCTAAACCGGAGTCGCGCAGCGAGTTTCTTTTTCGTCGCTGCGCGACTACCTGGCGGATACACGGCCCCTCGATTGGGCGCCGGCCTTAGAACCGTTATTTGTAAATGCCCACCGCGAGAAATCCGTCGTAACCAGGGATCTTGGTGACGTAAGCCCGCTTGACCTGAATCTTCTTGGTCAGGGGGTGCGGCCAGGGATATTCTTCCCATCCGCTTCCCTTGGTTTTGGCGATCTCTACCATGTTCCTGATGTGCGTTTGTCCATCAGGGTACTTGAGGTCCAGCAGGTTCTTACCCAGCAGGCCCTTATTATCCCCGTTGCAAACGCAGGTTCCGTCCGACTTATAGCAAAACACGTAGAGATCTTTCTTAAACCACTTACCGTCGGCGTGGGTATTGAAGTCCTGGAACGCCTTTTCCGCACCGACTGCCTTGACGTGGGCAATTGCCTCGTCGACCATCTGTTTGGCTTCCTGCGGGGTACCGCCTTCCTGGGCGAAGGCCGCGCCCATGAGAGCAGCAATGAGAATGGATATCGCGAGCACTCCTCTGCACAGCTTCATGGTAAGTCTCCTTGTCAATTCAGTTTCCCTTGACTCTTCGCTTGCGATTTGCAAGTTGCAGTTGGCAAAGTGAAGGGCGAGCGGGCCCGGTTTTACTTTGCGAATTACAAATTGCCAATTACAAATTGCAAACCTGGCAACATTCCCAGGCTTGCCCTACCTATAAATTCCTACCGCGAGAAATCCATCGTAGCCCGGAATCAGGTCTTTCTGGTGCCACTTGCCGCCGGGAACCGCGACGGTAAAGTCCTCAAAGGCTTTATCCGTGCCTACCTGCTTCACGTAGGCCAGCGCATCCTGAACCATCTGCTTTGCTTCCGCCGCGTTACCACGCGCCTGCGCGGGCACTGCGGGCGGCAGCGCGACCAGGATCGCGATCGCGATAAGCCAGTTGAGCCATGTCCTCATGGCGGTCTCCTTTGCGAGGTATGGATGGTTCGCGGCCAGCGCCGCCATCTTCGTCGATGGAGAAGCGGGCGACCGCCGATTCCAGTGCCTGGACCAAGGTCTCTAGATCCTTCGCTGCCTGCTTGGTTTGTGTGCTGGCCGTCGAGTTTTCCGTAGCCATCTTGGCAATCTGCTCGACGTGTCCGGCGACATCCGTGGTCCCCTTGCTTTGTTCGGCCACGCTATTGGCGATATCGGTCACTCCGGTGGCGGCGTCCAGCACCGAAGTCCGGGCGGCGCCAATGGCCGTTTCCAGTTGGGCTGCATGCTCGCGGCAGGAGACCAGAGATCGCGTGCCGTTTTGTAGAGAGGCCTTGACTTCTTCCGACTGGCGCCCCATCGTGCCGGTGACGGTTTCGATATCGACGGCCGCGCGAGCCGAGCGTTCCGCCAGCTTGCGGACTTCATCGGCCACGACGGCAAAGCCCCGGCCTTGTTCTCCGGCGCGGGCGGCCTCGATGGCGGCATTGAGCGCCAGCAGGTTCGTCTGGTCGGCCAAATCCATGACTTGTTGCGTCATGGCGGTAATCGAAGTCGCGCTATTTACGAATTCGCCAACCGAAGCATTGATCTTTTCCAGAGCGCCACCCACGGCCTGGATTTCTGTACCCAGTTGGGTAACGTCTTTCCTTCCCTGATCGGTATTCTCCAGACTCACTTTGGAGGTCTTCTTCAGCAGCGTAGCGCTCTCCGCGATCGAATGCGCCGTCGCGCTCATCTCTTGGGCCGCGGTTGCCAGAGTGGAGGCCGTGTCGGATTGCCGGGCGGCGCCGTCCGCCAAAGAGGCGGAGGCGGTGGAGAGGTTCCCCGCGGCTCCGGTCATCTCCCGGATGCCGCCCACCACGCTGCGTACCAGGTCGTGTACGGAAACGATGAAATCATTAATCTTGTGGGCGGTTTGGGCCACCTCGTCCTTGCCTGCCAGTTGCACCCGTTGTCGCAGATCCCCTTGACTGAGTTGCACCGCTGCCGCCCGTATAGCTTCTACCGAGCGGACAATGCTGGAACCCACATACAGGGCCATCGCGATGGACAACAAAACCGACAGCGACATCGCGGCCAACACCGCCACGCTGGTCCGGCTGGCGACCGCCTCGGCCGACTGATAAGCGCTCTCCGTGTTCTGATCTTCGATTTCACGCAGCGTCTTGAGTTGCTTGAGCAACTGGTCATATTTGTCCTGCGCGTTGGACATGTAGGCGGTTCCCATCGACACCGCCGCCGCAGAGACGTCGATCACCTCGCCAATAATTCGTTGATAGTCGGTCACCGCCTTGGTTGCGGATTCCAATGCGGTTTTCTCCTGTGGGCCAATCCCGGGGCCCTTGCTGGCTTCTTGCAGCTTCTTGGCCGCCCGATCCAAATCCGCCTTCAATTGTTTGACTACGGCCTCGACGCGATCGGCCGGGAAGTTGCCTTCCATCATTGAAAGCAGCTTGTAGGTGTCGGCCTGCACCGCCGCCATTGTCCGGTCGGTGTCGAGTGCGGTCTTGATAGCCGGGATTCGTACTTGATAGATCGATTGCAAGGATCGACGTAGCTGCTTGATCCCCACGTAAGCGGTGAGCGAGGATGCCACCATCAGGGCCGCGGCTAATAGCGGCGCCAATAGCAGCTTCCTTCTCATCGAGAGATTGTTCAGAAGATGCATGACCGCCTTCTATCTGTCCTCCGCAGTCCTATTTGCGCCAGGACGAGATCCCACACAAGGATGGATCGGCGGTCGTTTACAAAACTTTAACCACCGCGCATTACGCCGGATTTGGCCGGCTCTCTAAGGCTTAAGCTCGTTGGCTTTGTCCCGGAATAACGCGGAACAGGTGGAGGAACGGGAAACGGGGAACGGGCAACGGGGAACGGGGAACGGGCAACGATTCCTGGCCTTACTCCGCTTTCAGCCGCTTGTGGATTTGCACCAACTCTTTGCGCCTGGCCGGCCCTACCTTCGGGTAGTCTACGTGCAGCTCGGCCAGCGTATCGATAATCGCGGCCGCCACCACCAATCGGGTGAACCATTTGTTGTCGGCGGGAACGACATACCAGGGGGCCTGTGGCGTCGCGGTGTTTTGAATCATCTCTTCGTAGGCGTCCCGGTATTGATTCCAATATTTCCGTTCTTTCATGTCGGACAAGGAAAACTTCCAGTTCTTCTCCTGTTCCTCCAGCCGCGCTAGGAAACGTTTCTTTTGTTCTTCTTTAGAGAGGTTCAGGAAAAACTTACGGACGATGATGCCGTTGCGGCTCAGATACCGCTCGAAGGCGCAAATATCCTGGAAACGATGTTCCCATATTTTCTTGCTAATCAGAGAAGGCGGCATCTGTTCGTTTTTCAATAAATCGGAGTGGACCCGCACCACCAGCACTTCCTCGTAATACGATCGATTGAAAATACCGATGAGGCGGCGTTCCGGCATTCGCGCCACCGCACGCCACAGGTAATCGTGATCCAGTTCTTCCGCGGAGGGCTGCTTGAAGGAATGAACCTGGCAGCCTTGCGGATTGACTCCCGACATGACGTGTTTGATCACGCTGTCTTTGCCCGCCGCGTCCATGCCTTGAAAGACCAGCAAGACGGCCCAGCGCTCCTGCGCATATAGCTTGTCCTGCAAATCG
>Ga0326728_10010546_pt1 | contig 21571 bp, 23 predicted proteins | sample MB3enrmetagenome_FD_207602 | JGI IMG/M metagenome (GOLD analysis project Ga0326728, IMG submission 207602) | Lab enriched peat soil microbial communities from McLean, Ithaca, NY, United States - MB31MN | ecosystem: Environmental > Terrestrial > Soil > Wetlands > Peat | place: USA: New York... | reverse complement strand
TGACTGCCTGGATGCGCAACTCCATCAACCCGACACTGTGTTACAGCGCCGAATACCAACCCATCATGGTGCATGCCGGTCCTTTTGCCAACATCGCCATCGGACAATCGTCTATTATCGCCGACCGTCTCGGCTTGAAGATGTTCGATTACCATGTAACAGAATCCGGTTTCGCCGCCGATATCGGTTTCGAAAAATTCTGGAATGTAAAATGCCGCCTCAGCGGACTGAAACCCAATGTATCCGTGGTAGTGGCCACCATCCGCGCTCTGAAAATGCACGGCGGCGGCCCGAAAGTTGTTTCCGGCCTGCCGCTCTCGGAAGAATATACCAGAGAGAACGTAAAACTGGTGGAAGCCGGTTTACCCAATTTACTGCACCATATCAAAACGATCAAACTTTCCGGCGTCAGTCCGGTGGTCTGCATCAACAGCTTCACCACGGACACCGTCGAAGAAATCAAAGTGGTCAAGCGTGCCGTTGAAGCCGCCGGCGCCCACTGCGCGGTTTCCACCCACTGGGCCGAGGGCGGCGAAGGCGCCCTGGAGCTGGCCGATATGATTATCGACGCCTGCAAGAAAAGCAACGGCTTCCAGTATCTTTACCCCAATGAAATGAAATTACGGCAGCGCGTCGAAAAAATCGCGACCACCGTTTACGGCGCGGACGGCGTGGACTGGTCGCCGGAAGCCGAAGCTAAGGCCAAAATCTTTGAAAGCAACCCGGCCTATGACGACTACAGCACGATGATGGTCAAGACCCAATTGAGTTTGACCCATATCCCCGAAAAGAAGGGTGTGCCGAAGGGCTGGCGGCTGCCGATTCGCGATATCCTGCTTTATTCCGGGGCGAAATTCCTCTGCCCCTGCGCCGGCACCATCAGCCTGATGCCGGGCACCGCTTCCGACCCCTCGTTCCGGCACCTGGATGTGGATGTAAAAACAGGGCATGTTTCCGGCCTGTCATAATTGGTATTTTAGTCTCATTGAGAAAAGAACATATTACCAAATAGAAGAAATTTGTTTGTAGGGTCGGGTTTCGAACCCGACCGCCCGTGTTCTCGCCTGGTTATAGAGAGCTAACGGTAAGGAAAATAAATTGAGTATTAAAATTGCGGTTGCCGGGAAAGGCGGCTGCGGTAAAACTTCCATTACGGCCCTGGTCATCCGTTATTTGAAGAAGAACGGCAAAACTCCGATTCTGGCGGTAGATGCCGACCCCAACGCCAACCTGGGGGAAAGCCTGGGATTAAAAGTGCCCCAGACTATCGGCAGGATACTGGATGATTTCCAGCATGAAAAAATCAGCATTCCGCCGGGCATGACCAAAGAAGCCTTCCTGGATTACAAACTGAACGAGACGCTGGTCGAAAGTCAGGGGCTCGACCTCATTACCATGGGCCGCGGGCAGGGCCCCGAATGCTATTGCTACCCGAACACCGTTTTGAAGAAGTTCATCGACGGGTTATCCGATAATTATGCTTATGTGGTGATGGACAATGAAGCCGGGATGGAACATCTGAGCCGAAAGACTACAGACGACGTCGATGCCCTGCTTTTGGTTTCCAACCATTCGGTCAAAGGGGTCCGCGCCGTCGCACGGATTCTGGAGCTGGCGGCCGAACTGAAACTGCACGTTAAAAAGACCTTTATCATCATCAACATGGTGCCGGATAAACTGAACCCGCTGGTGGCCGACGAATTGAAACGTCTGGGACTAAAAGCCGATGTCGTCATCCCGGAAGATAATAATTTGTACCGCTTTGACCTGGAGCAGAAACCGTTAATCGGGATGCTAGATAATTCCCCTACCGTGCAAGCCGTGGCGGCACTGATGGCAGAACCATAAAATAAAAACAAACTTCCTCAAAAAATACTGGCATTGACCCCCGATAAAATTCTATAATGATGATGGCTTTGAGAATTATGCCGCATTGGAGGGGAAAATGACTGCAAAACTTATCAGCGGCGCCGAAATCGCGGCTCAGATACGCGAAGAAATTAAACAGGAAGTCATCGAACTAAAAGCAAAACATCATGTCGTACCCGGTCTAGCAACCATCTTACTCGGCAGCGACCCCGGTTCCCTCTCCTATATTTCCGGCAAAGAAAAAACAGCCAAAGAACTCGGATTTTATTCGGCAAGAATTGACCTGCCGCAATCCACCTCTCAGCAAGACCTGCTGGCGGTAATTGATAAGCTGAATAAAGACCCCAAGATTCACGGGATCCTCGTGCAGGAACCCCGACCGCAACATATTGATGCTTACGAAATAAATTGCGCCATCGACCCTAAAAAGGACATCGATGTCTTTCATCCCTTTAATGTCGGACGGTTGATGATTGGCGACGCCGATTTACTGCCCTGCACCCCGGCCGGCATCCAGCAGATGCTCATCCGCTGCGGCGTTAAAATCGACGGCGCCGAGGTAGTAATTGTGGGCCGGAGCAATATCGTCGGCAAACCGATGGCCAACTTGTTAATGCAGAAAAACAAAGGCGCGAATGCCACCGTCACGCTCTGCCATACTCACACCAAAGATATCGCCGCCCACACCAGGAGAGCCGATATCCTGATTGTGGCGGCCGGAAGACCGAAAGCAATTACAGCGGACATGGTCAAAGCAGGCGCGGTAGTGATTGATGTCGGGGTAAACCAGGTCGGCACCTCGAAGAGCGGGAAACGGATTCTGGTCGGCGATGTGGACTTTGAAGCCGTGAAAGAAAAGGCTTCGATGATTACCCCGGTGCCGGGTGGCGTGGGACCGATGACCATTACAATGTTGATGTTGAATACTTTGAAAGCTGCTAAAATTGCGGCAGGACTTGGCGCGTAAGGGAGATGTTTCATGGCAATTGAAATTCCGAAAACCAACTATTCGGGTAACATAAAAGAAATCAAACTGGGTAAGGGGGAGAAAGCCGTCACTGTCGGCGGCGAAAACTCTTACCCGTTTTATCTTTTTGAAGGGACGATGCCCCACAAACCACGCATCGCGATGGAAGTTCCGGACTGTGCCCCGCAAGAATGGCCTAAAGCCGCACTCGAGCCTTTTAACGACGTGAAAAACGACCCCGTTGCCTGGGCTAAAAAATGCATCCACGAATACGGCGCGGAAATAATCGCCTTACAGCTGGTCAGTACCGACCCGAACGGTTTAAACCGTGATGCCGAAGAAGCTGCCGCAGTGGTGAAAAAAGTGGCTGACGCGGTACATGTCCCGCTCATCGTCTGGGGGACCGCCAACCACGAAAAAGATACTCAGGTCCTGACCAAAGTCTGCGAAATCTGCCAGGATAAACGGCTCATCATCGGCCCGGTGGAAGAAAAAGATTATAAAAAAATTGCCGCCGCGGCGATTGCCTACAAACATACCATTGTCGCCTCCAGCCCCATTGACATTAACCTGGCCAAGCAGCTGAATATCCTGCTCGGCAATCTGGGCGTCGCCGACGATATGATTTTAATGGACCCCACCGTCAGCGGCATCGGCTACGGCCTGGAATACTGTTATTCGGTGATGGAAAGGATGCGGATGGCCGGTTTGACCCAGCAGGATGAAAAACTGCAGTTCCCAATCATTTGCAACCTGTCCAAAGAGGTCTGGAAATCCAAAGAGGTCAATCAGCCGGACGATGAAAGCAACATGGGGAATGCGAAAAACCGGGGCATTTTAATGGAAGCGATGTCTGCCGTGGAGCTGCTGATGGCCGGCGGAGATGTGATTATCATGCGTCATCCCGAAGCAATCAAACTGACGAAAGAAATGGTAGTTGAGTTAGCATCGTAACCGGAAGCAGGTGGATAAATTGGCAGACAAGAAAAAATTTGTGAAAAATACCGTTGGGGCTGCACCGTCAATCAACGATATATCAAATTCAGCAAAAATAACCCCCGATGTTTTTATCCGTCACATTGCCGCGGGTACGGAATATTACAGCGGGCATGCGCGCAATATAACCCGGGATTTAATCGCCGCAAGTGAAGGGCAAAAATCCGGCCCGGCGATTAAAGATGAAGCCAAATTGCGGCGGATTGCGATGGAATTAGGCATTCAGACCGCCAACCGTCCTGAAAATGAAGTGGCCGGTGAACTCGGGAAATTGCTGTTAAATGAATTCACCAAGCAGCAGGGCGAGTTGTTTTTTTTGAAAAGGGCGCCGCGAAAACGGCAGGAAATCTGGCATAACGCGGCGGTTGCGCCTTCCGGCATCGATGGTGAAATCGCTGCCACCCGGTTTGACGAAAATAACCCGGACTCCGGCAGCCCGTTAATGCAGAGTGCGCGGTGCGCACTGGCCAACGGCTGGGGTTGTCAAATGATTGCCGCCGAACTCGGGGATATGCTCTCCGGCACTCCTTTCCCGATTTTAACAAAAGCCGGCCGTGCCGAAATGGTTACCGGCTTCAGTCCGGAATCAATTATTTATTCCCTGGGCGGCTCGTTCCGCGGTTCTTTACATCCGCTGATTGATAATATCGTCAACGGACGCATCCGGGGCATCGCGGGTATTTTTAATTGCCGTGAAAATAAAAGTGACGATGCTCAGATGATATTAGCTCAGGAACTGATTAAAAATGACATCCTGGTGCTGTTCACCGGCGATAATGCCGAAAGTTTAGCTCAAGCCGGCCTGATGGTCTACGAAGGCGCCCAATTTGCCGGTGAGGGTTTACATTCGGTTTGTGAAGCGGTCGGCCTGCCGCCGGTGCTAAACATGGGAAATTCCATTGACAGCTGCCGCATCCTGATTGCCGCTGCGGCTATCGTACAGGAAGGCAAACTCGGCGATATCAGCGACTTGCCCGCCTGCGTTGCCGCCACTGAAAATTTGAATGATAAAACCACCGCCATCGGACAATGTTTTGTCAGTTCCGGGTTTTACACCGTTTCCAGCGATACACGATTAAGTGACAGTAAAGAACTGTCCGCCGACATGGAGAAAATGACCGGCGGGAAATGGGGCTTTACCGCGGACCCACGGCAAATGGCACAGAAAATGATTACCCACATTGACAACAAGCGTAAGGCGCTCGGTATCGATAAAGCCCGGGAAAGGGTCCTTTACGATATGGCCATGAGAAGGGAGCTAACTTAAGTCACTTAATACTCTCTTTTTATCAGGTAAAATACAGAGAGTAATTACAAAGGAAAATAGATGTCCAAAGTGATTGCCTCCGTCGCGATTAGCGGCGCTTACAAAATCGTTGAAAAAGCTGAAGCCAGCTGGAAAACGGCGATGGACCGATGGGGCGCCAGCGAACCTATCGGCTTCCCCAATACCGCCTATTACCTGCCGGTAATTTACGGCATGCTCGGCTTCAAAGTCGAGAAATTGGGCGATATCGAATTTGTGCTCAATAAATGCCGTGTGCTGCTGCCGCCGCCGGTCAGGGAAATCCATCCCCTGCCCTATCTTGGCAATGCGCTGGATGCCGGCATGGCCGCCTTTTTTGCGGAAGAGATTATCGAAGCTATCCGCTACCGGGAAAATCCCCATTACTACGTTTCCGGGGAGGATGTGACCCCTGATAATATCTGGCTCGGCGCCGCCGATGACGTTATTTTGAGAAAACGCGGCGTGGAATTTGTGGACGGCACCGCGCCCGGTTTTGCCGCGATACTGGGAGCAGCCCCGACACCGCAAATCGCCGCCGACATCGCCCGCGATTTACAGCAAAAAAACCTTTATGTTTTTATGTCCGGAGAAAACGGCGGCAAACGTTTCGCCGAGCAGCTGGTGGAAGCGGGCGTCCAGGTCGGCTGGGGCACACGGCTCGTACCGTTTGGGCCGGATGTCAACGCCACGGTTTTTGCGCTGGGTTTTGCCACCCGGGCCGCCATGTCTTTCGGCGGCATCGAACCCGGCGATTACCGCAAACTTTTGCTTTATAACAAAGACCGTATTTTCGCCTTCGTAATGGCCCTCGGTACCGTCACGGAAGAATGGGGCGCGAACGCAGCCGGTGCGATTAACTACGGTTTCCCGGTGATTGCCGATACCGCGATTCCCGAAATCCTGCCGAGCGGTATCACCACTTACGAACACGTGGTCGCCAATGTTCCCCACGATAAAATTGTCGCCCGGGCCATCGAAGTGCGCGGGTTGAAGGTGAATGTCTCGGCGATACCGATTCCGGTGGCTTACGGGCCGGCTTTCGAAGGTGAAAGGGTCCGCGGTGACGATATCTACCTCGAAGCCGGCGGGGGCCGGAGCCCGATGGTTGAATGGGTCACGTCCAAACGGATGAACGAAATTGAAGACGGGAAAATCGAAATTATCGGCCCGGAAATCACCGATGTTCCCGCCCGCTCGATTTTACCGCTGGCCATCAAAGTCGAAATTGCCGGCCGTCATTTTGAAACCGATTACGAACCGATTCTGGAAAGGCAAATTCACCACCTGATTAATTACGCTCAAGGTGTAATGCACATCGGGCAGCGGGATATCGCCTGGCTGCGCGTCAGTAAACAAGCCGTGGAAAAAGGCTTCCGACTGAAACACATCGGCATTATCCTCCACGCCAAACTGCACCAGGATTTCGGCCGGATTTTCGATAAACTGCAGGTCACGATTTACACCGATGAAGCCAAAGTCAAAGAAATCGTGGAAAAAGCACGCGCCGCTTATGCGGAACGCGACGCCCGTATCGAAGGGATGACCGACGAGAGTACCGACACTTATTATTCCTGCCTGCTCTGCCAGTCATTCGCGCCCAGCCACGTCTGCATCATCAGTCCGGAAAGAACCGGCCTCTGCGGCTCTTACAACTGGATGGACTGCAAAGCCTCTTATGAAATCAACCCGACCGGCCCGAATCAGCCGGTGCCGAAGGGTGAAACCGTTGATGCTAAACTGGGGCAGTGGAGAGGCGTGAATGAATTCCTTTTCAAAGCTTCACGCGGGAAATTCGACCATTATAATTCCTACAGCCTCGTGAACGACCCGATGACCACCTGCGGCTGCTGCGAATGTATCGCCGCCGTGCTGCCGCTGTGCAACGGGATTATGACCGTCAACCGTGAATATTCCGGCATGACCCCCTGCGGCATGAAATTCACCACCCTCGCCGGTACAATCGGCGGCGGCATTAGCACGCCAGGCTTTGTGGGACACGGCAAATATAATATCTGCCAGCGGAAATTCATCAGGGCTGACGGCGGCCTGCTGCGCATGGTCTGGATGCCGAAAATGCTCAAGGAAGAAATCGGCGACCGGCTCAAAGCCAGAGCCATCGAGCTGGGCGTACCCAATCTGATAGAGATGATTGCCGACGAGACCATCGGGACAACCGAAGAGGAGATTTTACCGTTCCTGACGGAGAAAGGCCATCCCGCCCTGACGATGCCGCCAATTATAGAATAAATTCCAAAGCCAAATTCCAAATGCCAATAAACGAACAAATATAAATAGAAAATACATTCTCCATCTCAGGTAGAGACAAGGTACGGAGCGAAGCAAATGTATCAAGAGAGAGTGCTTCAACTAAATAATAAAATCCATCCGTCAAATAAGGTATAATAAATTCAATTTTAAAAATATAAATATTTGAATATTGATTGTTGATATCTGGTTATTTGTTAATTCAAGGAGACACTGATGGCGCTCACCGGAATACAGATTTTTAAGCTTTTGCCGAAAACGAACTGCGGGAAGTGCGGCGTGCCGACCTGTCTGGCTTTCGCCATGAACCTGGCAGCCGGCAAAGTGGAACTCATCGCCTGCCCGTTTGTTTCGGAGGAATCGAAAGCGCAGCTGGCGGAAGCATCCGCTCCCCCCATCCGTCCGGTCACCATCGGCACCGGCAGCGCGGCTTTCAAAGTCGGCGGCGAGACGGTGATGTTCCGCCATGAAAAGAAATTTGAAAATCCCACCGGTATCGCGGTGCTGGTCACGGACACCATGCCGGAAAGCGAAGTCGCTGCCAGGATTGAAAGATTCAATAAAAATAGCTACGTCCGGGTCGGGGTGAAACTCCATGCCGATGCCGTCGCCGTTAAAAGCGAATCGGGCAATCCGGCAAAATTCGGAAAACTGGTCGAGATGCTCACCAAAGCCACCGACGGCGGCCTGATTTTGATGAGTGAAAATCCGGATGTGCTGACCGCTGGTTTAAAAGTCTGCGGGGCGCGGAAACCGTTGATTTACGCCGCGACCAAAGCTAACGCCGCCGCGGTCGCCCAACTGGCAAGAGAAAATTTCTGTCCGGTCGCCGTGAAAGGCACCGGCCTGGAAGAAGCGGCCGAACTCACCGCAATCCTGAACCAGGCCGGTATCAAGGATATTGTTATTGATTCCGGCGCCAGAACCGTCAAACAGGCTTTTCAGGACGAAGTCATCATCCGGAGCGCGGCGCTGCAGAAGAAATACAAAACGCTGGGTTATCCCACGATTACTTTTCCCTGCGAAATGACCGCCAACCCGATGAAAGAAGCATTAATTGCCTCGATGCTGGTGGCGAAATATGCCGGCATCGTGGTCCTTTCCGATATCAAAGGCGAAGTCCTGTTCCCGCTCCTGGTGGAACGAATGAATATCTTCACCGACCCGCAGCGGCCGCTGGCGACGACGCCGGGTATTTATGAAATCAATAATCCCAACGAGAATTCGCCGGTGCTGATTACCACGAATTTCTCTTTAACCTATTTCATTGTTTCCGGTGAAATTGAGACCAGTAAAGTGCCCAGCTATCTGCTGATTATGGACACCGAAGGTCTTTCGGTCTTAACCGCCTGGGCGGCCGGTAAATTCGGCGCCGACCTGATGGCGGCCTTTGTCAAAAAATCCGGCATCGGCGATAAAGTGAAAAACCACCGGCTGATTATTCCCGGCTATTCCGCCTCGGAAAGCGGCGGCCTGGAAGAAGACCTCAAAGGCTGGGATATCCTGGTCGGGCCGAGGGAAGGTTCCCTCATCCCGGCATATCTCCGCAATTTGAAGAATCAGGATAAAACATGAAACTTATCGGGGAAAACCTGAATATCGTCTCCAAGACCTACGGCCCGGCGCTGAAAGAACGCCAGGTCTGGCCGATTCAGGAACTGGTGAAAGCCCAGGTTAAGGCCGGTATGGATTACATCGACATCAACATCGGTCCGGCACGCAAGGACGGCGATACTTTCATGGAGTGGGTCGTCCGGACGGTGCAGGAAGTGACGGACCTGCCCCTTTCGCTGGATACCACCAACCCCATCGCCATGGAAGCCGGGCTGAAAGTCCACAAAGGGAAAGCATTACTCAACTCCATTTCACTGGTGCGCATGGCGGAAGAAATGCCGCTGGCAGCCAAATATAACTGCGATTTTGTGGGTCTGCTCTGGGGACGGGACGGATTGCCGCGCGATGTCAACGAACGGGGCGCCAACGCCCTGGAATTGCTGACTAATGCCAACGAAAGGGGCATCGGCGCCGACCGCATCTGGTTCGACCCGATTGCCACGCCGGCGGTCAATATCAATTCCAATCAGGTTAAACCCTGCCTGGAATTTTTGTCGATGCTGCCGGATATCGCGCCGGAAGCTAAATCAATCCTCGGCCTGTCCAATGTTTCCAACGGCGCGCCGAACCACCTGCGGCCTTATTTGAACCGCACCTTTTTAATAATGTTGATGAAATATAACATCTACTCGGTCATCCTCGATGCCCTGGACCGGGAATTGATTGATATCGCCCGCGGCAAAAGACCGGAACTGGTGCAACTGGTACAGCGTACGATGGACGGCGAAAAAGTTGACATGGCTTCGCTTGGGGAGGAAGAGATTAAATACGTTAAAACCGTCAAAGTTTTACTTGGTGAAGTGCTCTATTCCCACTCCTGGCTGGAGAATTAATATAGAAATGTGTCACTCTCCTTCCATCCCTCTCCCGTTCGTACCTCCGGGACCTGGCAGCCTGGAAGGGAGGGAGACAAAAGCCATTTTCTCTCCCTATCAGGGAGAGATTAAGAGAGAGTGGAAATATTACCGGAGTTCATTAAGCAGGGTCTAACAAATAAAGTAAAATTGTGGAAATATGACAGTTCAACCGCCTAAAAACGACCGGACGCCCTATAACCTGAGCGATGCTTTAAGAATCGCCATGGAGCGATTCCTGGCAGCTGACATTGCAACACAATGCCGGCGGACTGGGGCTTTGTGTTCCCCGGAAATTGTCACACTGAACTACCTCAATGAAATTTACCGCATTGACGTCCTTTCTGCCGAAATCTCATTCGTGGACAGCAAATCTCCCGTTCCGCAACGGGATAAAATCCTGATTCTGCATTACTTTACCCAGGCGCAGGGGACGCCGCTGACCGGCAAGCAGATTCCTTTCCGCGATTTACCGGGGGGACTGGTTTATTATCCGACTTTCATTAAAAGGACAATCGAACCGCTCGCCGAGGTCTTCGGCAAAAATCCGGCGCTGCTGGTGGGTGTGGGTAAAATGTTAGGTGCCCGCCGGGGAGAAACAGGGGATGCTGCGCTGGTCATTGACGCCTTCGCCAAAGTGCCGGTCAATATTATCCTCTGGCAGGGCGACGACGAACTGAAACCGGAAGTTAATTTATTATTTGACGCCAATATCCTGGATTACCTGACAACGGAAGATATCACCATCGTGTGTGAAGCCATTACCTGGCGGTTAATAAATTACGCAAAGAAAGTGTGAGAAATAACATGGATGTAACCGGAATCATCTTAGCGGACGGGAAGAATCCCAGATTGGGCATCAGCAGGGGGACGGAGTTAATCGGGGGCATCCCCTGTATCGAAAGGGTCGTGCAGCACCTGGCGACAATCACCGGCCGGATTATCCTGGTGACCGCCGGTGACACGCTCACCTTCTCCACCGTCAAAGGGATTGAAGTCGTTACGGATAATTACCGCATCAAAAGGCCGTTGACCGGCATTTATACCGGCCTTTGCTGTTCCCGTTCTAAAGCCAATATCGTGGTGACCTGCGATATGCCATTCCTGAATACGGCGCTGCTCGACCACATGGTGAAACTTTCACCCGCTTACGACGCCATTGTTCCCCGCTGGCCGAACATGCAGAAAGAGCCGCTGCATGCCGTTTATTCTTTATCCTGCCTGCAAACGATGAAAAAGCACTTGGAGACCAACCGCTACAGCATCATCCATGTCCTCAAAGAAATGCATGTGCTGCACCTGAATAAAAGAGGCTTCGCCGAACTCGACCCGCAGTTTTATTCCTTCCTCAATATCAACGACCAGGCCGATATTGACCTGGCCAATAAAATTGCGGCTGAACAAAAAGGATAACCTATGCTGATGAGACCGTTGCGGGCGGAAATACCATCTTCTTAACTTTCTGCTGGAATAAAGTCCCATCAATTCAAAAAACGGAGGAATAATATGGCAGAATGGTATCAGGTCAAAGCCAAAGTCATCAGTCAGAAAGGCACCTGCAGCGCCGGGCACAAGGTCGGAGATGAGTTCATCATCGAGGATAAGTTGCCCGCCGGGATGTGCTCCTGGGCATTTTACACATTATTCCCATTTGTCTCCACACTAAAGTCCGGGGGAACCTTTCCCTGGGAAAAAGACCCGGACAAAACCACCGTCGCCTGCCCGGATGCGGAAAACCCGCTGGTGTTTCAATTAATTCGCGTTAAAAAATAGTCAAGATTCAAGTATCAAGAATCAAGTTTGTGATTTTGTTTTTGAATTTTCCCCATTTTCATGAGGACAAAGTTTGGCATTTCGATTTCGATATTAGGTTTAATTTGAATCTTGTTTATTGATTATTGAAACTTCCCCCACTACCCCCATTATTTGATATTTTGCCTGAGATTAAGTACCATTTAAGTACAGATGCATGCCTGTTAACGGGCTGCCCCTATCTGTGGGAGAACTACGATGACTGATATCTTGAATGAAGCCTACGGCGTCATCCAGTGCAAGGAATGCCCCTGGTATAAATCCTGCGTGATGCCGATGCGCTTTACTGCCGAAGACCTGCGCCGCCAGCTTGAATCGCAAATCCCCGGCGGCTCTTCCGCCATGCCGAACGATGCCGGTTTGCAGAACCTGTTAGCCAGTATGGCCACCTCCGCCCAGAACTCTTTGCTGGAAGGGTGCCCTATTTTCGTCGAGCGCCTGCGCAACAGCCAGGAACTGGCCGCGGCAATCAAAAAACTGATGCAAAATTTCGGCAAACAGGACCTACCGGACAACCCTAAATAACCGTTGCCTCCACCCGGAATAAAAATAAGGATAATAACACCAGATGAGTGATGACAAATCCCTGAAAGAAACAAAACTCGCCGAACTTAAAGAACGGCGTCAGAAAATAACCGAAATGGGCGGGAAAGAACGCGTTACCGCGCAGGAAAAGAAAGGCAAACTATCGGCCCGGGCGCGCATCAATGCCCTGCTGGACAAAGGCACCTTCCACGAAACCGGCATGTTCGCCCGCAACCGCAATGTCGGGGCTTACGAGGATGTTGCCGCCGACGGCGTGATTACCGGCTACGGCGAAATCGAAGGCCGCAAGGTCTATGTTTATGCCCAGGATTTCACCAGCATGGGCGGCACCATGGCCGAAATGCAGTCGAAAAAAATCTGCAATCTGATGGACAGCGCCGTCAAAGTAGGCTGCCCGGTCATCGCGATGAATGATTCCGGCGGCGCCCGGATTCAGGACGGAGTGGATTCCCTGGCCGGTTACGGCCAGATTTTCCGCCGCAATGTGCAGGCGTCCGGCATCATCCCGCAAATCTGCGCCATTCTCGGTCCGACGGCCGGCGGCGGGGTTTATTCCCCGGCGTTAATGGACTTTATTTTCATGGTCAAGGGTATCAGCTACGCCTATATTACCGGCCCGCGCGTCGTCAAAGCAACTACAGGACAGGATATCAGCGATGAAGAACTCGGCGGCGCGGCCGCTGCCCAGAAAAAGTCCGGCGTCGTCTGCCGTTCCGAAGAAAACGAAGCGGAATGCTTCCAAAATATCCGCGAGTTGCTGAGCTACCTGCCGCAGAGCAACCGGGAACAACTGCCCCCTCGTACCAGAACTGTTGATAAGGCCAACCGACTCGATAAAACAATCTTTGAAATTATCCCCGATGCTCCTAACCGGCCTTATGATATGAAGAAAATCATCGAGCGGGTGTTCGATAAGCGGGATGACGAGAAAAAGAATTACTTCGAACTGTTCCCGCTCTTCGCTACCAATATCATCACCTGCTTCTCCCGCCTGAACGGCTGGACGGTGGGCATTATCGCCAACCAGCCGATGTCCAAGGCGGGCTGCCTGGATATTGACGCCTGCGATAAGGCTTCGCGTTTCATCCGCTTCTGCGATGCGTTTAATATCCCCGTCGTCAACCTGGTGGACGTTCCCGGTTACCTGCCCGGCACCGAGCAGGAATGGGGCGGCATCATCCGCCACGGCGCCAAGATGCTTTATGCCTATTCCGAAGCGACCGTACCCAAACTGACCGTCACCATCCGCAAAGCCTACGGCGGTTCTTACCTCGGCATGTGCAGTAAAGATTTAGGCGCGGATATGGTCTTCTCCTGGCCTTCCACGGAACTGGCCGTGATGGGCGCCGAAGGCGCCGCGCCGATTATTTTCCGGAAAGAACTGGAAAAAGCCGGCAATCAAGCCGAACTGCTGCAGGAAAAAATCCGCCAGTACCGCGAGGAATTCGCCAATCCATACCGTGCCGCGGAGCACCTCCATGTTGATGATGTCATCGACCCGGCGGAAACCAGAGTGAAACTGATTGCCGCGCTGGAAATGGTCATTAATAAAGAGGAAGACCTGCCGGATAGAAAGCACGGTATAATTCCAACCTAGGCAAAAGGGCTCATTCCCACTTTGTCATACTGAGCGAAACGAATGTATCTAGTAGGAGGGGAGGACAACCAGATTCTTCAGGTACTTCGTAACTTCAGAATGACAATCAGGTTGCGTCTATTGTTGAAAACATTATCAATAATCGAAAGGATAACAGTTGTTCTACATACTATCGGGAGAGGATGATTTCTCTATTGCCCGTGAGCTTGATACTATCAGGAAGAGTATCGGCGACGAGGGAATGCTGTCCACCAACACCAATACCCTCGACGGCAAAGCGGTGCAGGCCGACGAATTCCGGGCTGTGTGCGAATCGGCGCCGTTTTTGTCTGAAAAAAGACTGGTCATCGTTCAGGGATTGCTGGACCGATTCGGCGTTAAGGCCCCTTCAAATAAAGCCAAAACCGCCAAAAAGCTCGAACAGCAGCCCGCCGCTTACGAATCATTCGGCAACTGCATTTTTAAACTCCCGCCCAGTACTATCCTGGTGCTCATTGAGGATGAACTTAAAGATAACAATCCACTGCTGAAAATGATTTCGCCCAAAGCTAAAATCCAGAATTTCCCGATGCTGAAAGCCCCGGAATTGCGGCAATGGGTCACCAATCATGTCATCGAAGAAGGCAGCAAAATTTCCCTGCCGGCGCTCAATCTGCTCATCCGTTTGATTGGCAGCAACCTCTGGGTGATGTCCAGCGAACTGAACAAACTGGCCACTTACGCCCAGGGACGGCAGATTGAAGAAAAAGACGTCAAAGCGCTGGTCAGTTATACCCAGCAAAGCACCGTATTCAATCTGGTGGATGCCATCATGGAATTCAAGGCCAATGAGTCCGAATCTCTGCTCCAGCAATTAATGGACAAAGGCGCCACAGCGACTTATTTGCTTTCGATGCTGTACCGGCAGATGCGTTTGATTGTCCGCGTGCGGGAGATGAAAAGACAGGGTATCAAAGAAATGGACATGCGGCCGCGGCTGGGCGTCGCTTCGGAATACGTCGTAAAAAAAACTCTGGAACAGGCGGTACGTTATTCTATGCCGCGCATCAAACAGGTGTACCAGCAGTTGCTGGAGATGGATATCGCCATTAAGACCGGTAAATACTCTGAAGAACTGGCGCTGAATATCCTGATTGCGGAACTGTGTCAGCGTACACCGGTGGCAGCCAGTTAATTTGCATCGCTTTTCTTATCGAGCTAGAAATGAAAATCCGAAAAATTAAAAAAGAAGACGCCATAGCAGCCAGCAGGATTATCAAGGATTGTTTTCTAAACCTTGATATCGGCGGGCATACAAAGCAAGGGCTGGAACTACAAATAGAAAGGAATAGCCCTGAGAATTTAATTAAACGTGCAGAAAACATCAAGTATCTTGTGGCCACTGATAATTCCAAATTAATCGGAATTTGTGGGCACGATGCACAGAAAGTCCATACTTTATTTGTGGATATTAATTTTCAAAAACACGGTGTTGGTAAAAAACTACTGGAGACCGTTTTGAAAGATGCTCGGTCAGATGGATTAAAAAGCATTGTTACCTGGTCGACAATTTGCGCAGAAAATTTCTATCATTCTTTTGGATTCAATAAAGTAAAAGAAGTCTATTTACCGGAAGACCAGAAATACATCACACTAATCGAAATGATAAAATATTTCGATTAGTGAACAATGCAGCCAGAGGTGAGAAAATGCCAATGAACACCAAAGTAACCAGAAATACTTATCGTCCGATTTTCCCCACGCCGGCAGGGCTGGTAGTTTCGATTGATGCCGCCGGTAAGCCGAATATTATTACCCTCGGGGAAATCTTTAATCTGAGCATCCGGGAACCGGTCTGGGTCGGTATCGCCATCCGGGAAACGCGTTATTCCTGGGAACTTATTAAGCAGCAGAAGGAGTTCACTGTCAATTTACCGCCGACTGCACTGCTAAACGCTGTGCGCGGCATCGGCGTTTACAGCGGGCGGGATGTGGATAAATTCGCCAAATATAAACTGACCGCGCTGCCTTCAAAATTTGTGAAACCGCCCATCATCGCCGAATGTCCCGTAAACCTGGAGTGCAAGCTGGTGGGATTCCATAACGTCGGCGACCACGATTTATTTATCGGCGAGGTACTGCTGGAGCACGTGGACGCGGATAAAGTCAAAGCCAACGGCGAGCGCGACGAATCCAAACTCGACCCCATCGTCTGGCTGGGGCGCGGATTCTATAAACTGGGGGAAAAAATCGGAGAGTATGAAGGGGTGAAGGGGATGGGCTCTATAAACAAGAAGTAGACACAATCTTTTTCTATAACCCGGCTTTATTAAAAACGTACCCCATGAACTCCTGCGTCCGTCCGACATTCCCCGGAGCATCCCCATCGCGCCATGCATCCGCTTGTTCGATCAATTCAATCCATTTTTTATCCAGGGTTGCGATTGCCCACTCTGCTGAGCGCCGTTTTGATACAACAGAACCGTGTTTCAAGGTATACAAGGCACGGCACATTGTCAGGACAACAAAGGACTGATATTCATCTCTGTGGAATTTGTCAGAGTTGTGCTGCCACGGTGACCATATATCACGCAGTAATGTCAGAACAGCAGTTTTCAATTCTTCGGGGCTAACGGAATCAATGATACTTTTCAAAGGCGGGCCGGTTATCACCACGCCGCGGGTATAAAGAATATCGTTATTAATTACCCAGGAGGCATTTTCGTGAGCCACCAGAAACTTCTGCTGATTTGTCATCGGCCATGCCGGACCGGTTGGGCTGTATTTCCGCACCACATCTAGTGGTATATATGAGCCTTCCAGATGATTCGACCATTTCATACCGCATTCATAGAGACGTTTGTGCATGATTTTCAATTCTGAGACGATATTCTCCGGTAATTCTCTGCCGGTAACAATAAGAAAGTCGATATCACTTCTACCCGGTTCAAAATCACCCGTGGCCAGCGAACCATAAAGATACATACCGACAAAATCATCTACCAGAATAGCTCGGGCGTTATCCAGTAAAGTCAATATAACCTGATTAACATCGGTATAAGGTGTTGGGAATTTGTTGGCGTCTGTGTTCAACTGCCATCCTCTTTCTTACCGTCCGTACCAGCCGATGCCGGTCAACAAACCGCGCACATAACCCGCCTGCCCGATATGCTGGAAATCGTTAATCGTCGATAAAATGCGCTGCTCCACCGTATAGGTCAACTTCAAGGTCGGGCTGTATACTTCCCGCTCCAGGTCGTTTTCGGTCAGACGAGTCGTGATATATTCCGTGGTGTGCTCGTGCACCACGCGGGCGTAATCAAGCAAAGTCCGGGCGTCCGGCGCTTTGAAATCCGCCACCTGGGCCGGAGTGTGGCCGTAACCGGTATCGTTCTGGTCCGGTAAACGGTTGAATTTTAAATACCAGCCGCCGGTCACCCACAACTGGTCTTCGCCGAAAAGGTCGGCGTTCATTCTATCTTGAGAACGGGTTGCATGCCAGATCAGCCAGCCAATGCTGTTGGATTCCGGCCCGGGCCGGAAATTGAGCTGTTCGGCTGTCAGGCCGGAAACAGTTTGTGCCAGTTCCTTATAATGGCGAGCGTTGATATCCAGCATAAATTGCCGTAAATTCATTTTTGTCCTCAATGCAGGGAATTACTTCAGATTCTTCGTTCAATCAACCTCGTTAAAAAAGAAAATAGGCATTCTTCCGAAGAAGGATGCCTATTTTCTACATAGGAATTGTTACTACTTGCCGATTCTGAACATCTTGGTGCCGCAAGTCGGGCAGACGCCTTGGGTAGCTGGCTTACCATTCTTCATGGTAATTGCTTTGGCGTTCTTCATTTCCTTCTTGGCGCGGCATTTCACACAATAAGCCTGCATTCTAGTTCTCCCTCCTTTTGTGCCTATTTGTGAGAATCATAAATCATAAATGCACGCTTGTCAATAGGTTTTGAGGGTTTTTTGTGCCTGTTTAAAAAAATATTTGTGCCTGAATAGCTTCAATGTCCCAAAAAACAGGCTGAAATGTGCTATATTTATATCGAATTTACTGATTTTAAACAGAGTGAAAATGAACACGCACCGGTCAAAAAGCAACCCTGAAACAATCACTGAGAGAGAAGTCGCCCGGCACTGGGACGATAATGCCGACGTCTGGACGGAGCATGTCCGCCGGGGCTGGGACACCTTTCGCGAACACCTCAATAATCCCGCTTTCCTGAAGCTCGCCGGCAATCTCAATGGGAAAACAGTGCTGGATGCCGGCTGCGGCGAGGGCTACAACACCCGCATCTTCGCCCGTATGGGCGCGAAAATGACCGGCATCGATATTTCTCCCCGCTTGATAGAATACGCCCGGCAGGCCGAAAAACAGGAACCGCTGGGCATCAGGTACGAAACGGCCTCTTTCTCCGACCTTGCCATTTTTAAAGACGAATCCTTTGATACGGTCGTTTCCACCATGGCGCTGATGGACAGTCCTGATTTTGATAAGGCCGTTACCGAAATATACCGGGTACTCAAGAAAAACGGCGATTTCTTTTTCAGCGTCTCGCACCCGTGTTTTATGACTAAAGGTTTCGGCTGGGTCACCGACCGGCAGAGCAATCAGGAAAAACTGACGGTTTCGGGATACTATAGTAAAACCCAGCGGGTGGAGCGCTGGCAATTTTCCAATGCTCCGGAAGAAATAAAAAAGCATGTCGAACAATTTGCCATCCCGGTGTTTCCCCGCACATTGGCGGAATACATTAATCCTCTCGTCAGCACCGGTTTTGTCCTGAAAAAAATGGTTGAGCCGCGCCCTTCTGCCGCTGATTGCCGGGAACACCCCTACCTGCAGAAATGGCGCGATGCCGGTTCGTTGTTTTTACTCATCCATTGCGTGAAGCCGTAAATTGAGATTTTTTATGTTAGCTCTTTCAAAGGCTAAAATCTAAAATTCTCCCTTTAGTCCCTTCCTCCCAGGGCGGACCGTTAGCCTTAAAAAAGAAGGAGATTTCTACTCCCCTTCTCTTCGCCCGGAGAATTTGTAACTCAGATCCTGCTTTACATGGGGTGAAACAGAGAGAATATTTATGAAATCTAAAGAAATTGTTATCCGCGAATTTACCAGGGAAGATTACGAACAGGTCACCGCGCTGTGGACGGAGGCCGGCATCCATTTCCGCCCCAACGGCCGGGAAAGCCGCTCACACCTGGCAAAAGAACTGCAGGGCGGACAGGCGATTTTCCTGGTGGCCGAAGCCGATAAAAAAGTCGTAGGGGTGGTTCTGGGCACCCACGACGGACGTAAGGGCTGGATTAACCGGCTGGCGGTAGCAAAGGATTTCCGCCGCCAAAACATCGCCTCTAAACTGGTGGCAACCCTGGAAATACGGCTGAAAGCACTGGGCATTGATATCACCGCCGGTCTGATCGAACCGGAAAACGCCGTCTCCAAATCATTTTTTAATAAAATGGGGTACACTAAACTGCCGGTGGAGTACTTTTCCAAGAGGCAATCCCCGGATGCTTAGTGGTATAATATTTAGTATTATAATAAAGAGAACAAGACAGGCAGCCTAACAGCGCCGATTGTTACTCCGGCAGGCCGTTGATGCCTGAAGTTTGCCGTAGAATAATCGGTTATGTTATACTGTGTTGTAACTTAGAAAGGGAGAGGATATTTTGCCAGACAGCAACACAACTATAAAGGAATTACTGGAAGCCGGGGCACATTTCGGGCACCAGACCAGCTACTGGCATCCCCGCATGAAGACTTATATCTTCACCAAGCGGGACGGCATCCACATTATCAATCTGGAACAAACTGCCGGTATGCTGGACAAAGCCTGCCTCGTCGTGAAGGACATTGTCGCATCCGGCGGCACGATACTGTTCGTCGGGACTAAAAAACAGGCCCACGACGCCATCGAAGAAGAAGCCAAACGCTGCGGGATGTACTGGGTCAACCAGCGGTGGGTCGGCGGAACGTTAACTAACTTCCCCACCATTCAATCCCGTATTGACCACCTGGTCCGCCTGGAAGATTCGCAGGCTAAAGGCGAGTTTGCCCGCTTACCCAAGAAAGAAATCATGGGCATCGAAGAAGAAGTCACCAAGCTGAACAAACAGATGGGCGGCATCAAGGCCATGACCAGTCTGCCGTCAGCCCTCTTCGTCGTTGATACCGTGAAAGAAAATATCGCCATTGCCGAAGCCAAACGCGTCGGCATCCCGATTATCGCCATTGTCGATACCAACTCCAACCCCGACGATATCGACCATCCGATTCCGGCCAATGACGATGCCATCCGGGCTGTTAAACTGATCTGCCACCGCATTGCCGACGCTGTTCTGGCCGGCAAAGCAATGATGACCCCGATAAAAACAGAGGAAGGAGAAGGGGCAAATCCGGCTGAAGCATCTTCGACCGCACAGGCCAAAGGCTCCGAACCGGAGATTTTCACCCCCGACGATAAATAACCATGGATATTTCCACTACCCAATTAAAGGAATTAAGAGATAAATCCGGCGCCGGTATCATGGAATGCCGCACCGCATTATTACAGCATCAGGGTAATTTTGAAAAAGCGCTGGAAACCCTGAAGACAAATTCCATCAATAAAGTACAGAAGAGAAGCCAACGCACGGTTAACCAGGGTGCGGTAATGACTTACCTCCACACCGGCGGCAGAATCGGCGCGATGGTCGAACTGAACTGCGAAACAGACTTTGTTGCCCGCAACGAGATTTTCAAAGAACTCGGGCACAACATCGCCATGCAAATTGCCGCTCAGGAACCAATCTGTATCTCAGAAGATAAAATGCCCAAGGATGCCGACTTAACTCCCGCAGTCGCTTGCTTACTTCTCCAGCCTTTTATTAAAAACCCGGAACTGACCATTCAGGACCTTATCAACGATGCCATCGCCAAAACCGGCGAAAACATTAAGGTCAACCGGTTCGCCAGATTTGAGCTCGGTCAGGTAGAATGCAGAATCGCTGGAGTATAGATACCCGGCCCTCAGTATAAATTATCCCAAATAGATGCTGAAGGTGGATACCAATGACGGCTCCCAAGTATAAGCGTATCCTGCTCAAACTCAGTGGTGAAGCCTTCAAAGGCAGCTCTGCCTATGGCTTTGACCCGGCTGTAGTCTCGAAAATCGCCACACAAATCAAGCACGTTTCCGAAATGGGCGTTCAGGTTGCCGTAGTTGTCGGCGGTGGTAATATCTGGCGAGGCGCCGAGGCGGCCAAAAACGGTATGGACCGGGTGACTGCCGATTATGCGGGCATGCTGGCCACGATTATCAACGCATTAACGCTGCAGGATGCACTGGAAAAAATCGGCGTAGAAACGCGCACTCAAACCGCCATTGACGTTACCAAAGTCGCTGAGCCTTACATCCGGCGCCGCGCCATCAGCCACCTGGAAAAAGGCATCGTGGTTATTTTTGCCGCCGGCACGGGAAATCCGTTCATGACCACCGATACTGCTGCCGCCCTGCGGGCTATCGAGATGGAAGCCGAGGTGGTATTAAAGGCCACGCACCATGTCGACGGCATTTACAATGCCGACCCTCAAAAAGACCATTCCGCTAAAAAATTTGATAGACTGACGCTGACGGAAGCGCTGCACCTGCGTTTGGGAGTAATTGACGCCACGGCCCTTTCATTATGCCGGGAAAATAAACTGCCCATCATCGTTTTTGATTTTCGGACCAAAGACAGCATCGAACGTGTGGTTATGGGTGAATCCATTGGTACTATCGTATCAGGAGAATGAAAAT
>Ga0326728_10010543_pt1 | contig 21575 bp, 16 predicted proteins | sample MB3enrmetagenome_FD_207602 | JGI IMG/M metagenome (GOLD analysis project Ga0326728, IMG submission 207602) | Lab enriched peat soil microbial communities from McLean, Ithaca, NY, United States - MB31MN | ecosystem: Environmental > Terrestrial > Soil > Wetlands > Peat | place: USA: New York... | reverse complement strand
GTGCTGAAGCCCCGCACGGCTTCATGAACCGGCTTAGTTATTCCGCATCCAAGCTCAAAGATGCCTTGCTGGGGGATATTGTCGAAGGCATCCCCGCCAGCTTGAACCACATGGGTAAGAACATGATACTTTCAGGGTGGCACCTGGCTGAAGTTTTGCCGGATACGGTCACAGGAAGCTTCGAACCTGGGCAAAAGCTCACCACCACCATCTTCGATAACGGACATGTCTTGATCGAGTACCTCACGGACATTGCACCTTCAGGCGACGCCTGGCTCAGGGTACATGCGTCAAGCTTGAAGGAGCTTAAGCCGCCGGTCCTTTACAATCTCAAAATGCCTGAATATTTCTCCAGGGATAGCAGATGGGAACATGTTAGAAACACTCCGTTCAGAAAAACCATAGAAACCATCGGCTCCCTTCTCGCAGATGCCTTGTTCGTCGGTCTTTTTGGAGAAACCGGCTCTTCGAGCAACCGGCGTCATCAGATAGAGAATTAGTCCCGGCAACCTGTCAAAAACAAGCACTCCCAACCACCAAACGGGCAGTATCCGCTCTCCACCAAATTTGCCGGGAGAAGCCCAATGGCAATTGCTTTTCGGTCAGCGACAGCCGCGGGCCCGAGAGCTTCGCCGATCCAGGAAAATTGCGGTGTCTTCATAATGTCATCAAAATGTGACCTTGCCGGAGTGGACAAAAAAGCCACTTCTGCCGAATACTTAAGTCGTTAGAATTACCATCTCGGTCGCGATGAACCAGATATTCCGTGTTGTTTGCTCGTTCGCCGGTGGCTGTAGGCCGCAGCTTGGATTCATTATGGACGAACCCTTATCTTTCCATGCATCCAGCGCCATTCACGAGTTGGCTTCCAGGGGTCGCTCCATCTGCATCGAGGAGCTTGCCGAGTCGGCCGTATGTATCCCTCCGGAGACGCCGATCCGCGACGCCAAAGAAATGCTCGGTAATGACGAGCCGATAAATGCACTTGTAGTTATGAGCGCCGGCAAGCCCGCAGGCCTCGTCTGCAGCCTCCACCTTGACAGGATATTGAGCAAGCAGTTCGGGGTGGCCCTGTTCTATCCCAAACCGGTTGCCAGTGTGATGGACACAAGCCCATTGACCCTCGAAGCGGGCACACCTCTCGAAGAGGCCGCCAATCTGGCGATGCAGAGGGAAAAGGCAAGGATTTTCGATTACATCATTGTCACCCGCAATGATTGTTTAATTGGTATAGTCTCCGTACCCAAAATGCTTGAAACTTTGGCGGCCCTGGAACAATGGCGCAGGGCACAACTAACCCTGCTGACCCGGAGACTCACGGGAGAAATCCGCGACCGCGAAAAGGGGGCCGAGGAACTACAGCGTTCAAGGGAAATGCTGAAGAGGGTCATTGAAAGTTTCCCTTTTTCGATTTTCTGGAAGGACACCAACCTGCGCTATGTGGGATGCAACCGGCATTTTGCCGTGAAAGCAGGATGTGAAACGGTATCCGGTGTCATTGGAAAGACGGACGCGGAATTGCCGTGGCAAGAAGACGAGGCGCTCTTATTCCGAGAGTGGGACTTGGAGGTGGTTAAATCCCTCAAGCCTTCATGCCGCATACTCGAAAGGGGGTCAGGCACTCTATTTCTTGAGCTCAGGCGCACTCCCATGCTCGATTCAAAGGGGAACTTCATCGGTATCCTCGGGGCACTTGAAGACGTCACAGAAAAGGAAATGGCCGCCAGGGCCATTGCGGCCAATAACGCCAAATCGCAGTTTCTGGCCACTATGAGTCATGAAATCAGAACCCCGATGAATGGGGTGCTCGGAATGGCCGAACTCTTGCTTGGGACCGATCTTGACCCGCACCAGCGAAAACTGGCCGAAATCGTCTTTCGCTCCGGACAGTCGCTTCTCAGGGTTCTGAACGACATACTGGATTATTCCAAAATAGAAGCAGGCAAACTCGAACTTGAGCATGTATCCTTCGATCTTCAATCTGAAGTTGAAGAATTAATCGAACTGGTGGCTGACAATGCCCATCGAAAAGGACTCGAGCTCACCTGCCGGATTGACGAGAACGTTCCAGTCCATTTGATTGGCGATCCTGGCAGACTTCGGCAAATCCTTACGAATCTCATCGGCAATGCAGTCAAATTCACTGAAAAGGGGGGGATACTCGTCCATGCCTTCCTGCAAGAGGAGGAAAAGGACAGCATATTACTTGGTTTCGAGGTCCATGACACTGGTATCGGAATCGCTCCGGAGGCTCACTCCAAAATCTTCCAGGAATTTTCTCAGTCTGACCAGTCGATGAGTCGCAGGTTCGGAGGCACCGGGCTCGGCCTGGCCATATCAAGACAACTCTGCGAAATGATGGGTGGACAAATTGAAGTGGCAAGCCACCCTGGAAAAGGAAGCTGTTTCACGTTCACTGTCCGGTTGGCAAAGCAGCATAACGGAAAACCAGCCGGCACTCCTCATATGGGCTCACTTTCAGCGGATCTGCGCGTGCTGATTGTAGATGATGATGAAACAAACCGAGACGTCTTGCAGTGCCTGCTCGATTCATGGAGAATCTCGGGCGACTGCGCGGAAAGCGGAGCACAGGCCCTTGAAAAGCTCAGCGCTGCGGCTGAAAGCGGGAACGCCTACGACGTGGCGATCCTGGACAAGATGATGCCCGAAATGGATGGGCTTGAACTCGCGGAAAGAATACAGCAGAACCCCTCAATTTCGTCGGCAGTTCTGATCATGCTGAGCGGAGACATTGAAAGATCCTCTATTCACGGAATCGCGGCTCACCTCACCAAGCCGGTACGTCCCTCCCATCTCTATAACGCAATTGTAACCGCAATTAAGGGCCGCTTTCGACCGGGAAGAGGGCATGCGCCGGGATACCGCGAGCCGGTTCAGGTCGATCTCACTCCAATTCTGCTGGCCGAAGACAACCCGATAAACCAGCAGGTCTGCTCGGAGATGCTCGAAACGCTTGGATACAGGCGTCTCGACATAGTGTCAAACGGCATCGAGGTTCTGCAGGCACTCTCACGAAAGCACTACGGTCTTATCCTAATGGACTGCCAGATGCCTGAAATGGACGGTTATGAGGCGGCAAGGCTCATTCGAAAGAAAGAGAACCGATCCTCGCCGGCGACCCGCACATCGATCGTGGCGTTAACCGCACATGCCATGAAAGGCGCCATGGAACACTGCCTGGCGGCCGGAATGGACGAGTACCTACCCAAGCCGTTCACCCTTGACCAGCTCAAGTCCACATTAGACCGCTGTCTGTCCCGACGTGAACCTGCGGCGGCCGAACCCACCTACCAGATCGAAGCCGCCGACGAGGCTGACCTGGAATCGGGCGCCGTTGATCGGTTGAACGACTCCGCAACAATCGAGGATGTCATCATAGGAGTGAATAAGATAAACACACTGGGACTACTGCAAGAATATTGAACTTCAACGAACCAGGGACCTTCCCGCCGCTCTCCTCACACAAACCGAATTAGTCCTGCAATTATCCTATACATTAATGTGTTACAATTAGATCCGTATGGCCTCGAAGATTCTTAATGCATGTCGCCGCTGCGAAGACTGCGGGATACGGACCGAAGTAAAATCGGTGGAAGCAGACAGGTGTATTCTGCAATGCTCCCGATGTGGAAGAGAATACGCATTTTTCGAGTCGGCATCAGAAAAAGAATTGAAGCAGAGAATGCCAACGGGAGAACAAGATGGATTCAGACTCCAGGTACGACATAATAATCGTGGGAGGAGGTCCGGGCGGACTCTCAGCCGGAATCTACGCCATGCGTGCCGCAATGAAAACCGTGCTTATCGAAAAAGGCAACATCGGCGGACAGATGGCCATCAGCAAAGGCATTGAGAACTACCCCGGATTCATGGCTATGGAATAAAAGATACAACGGGACGATTTGAAATTGAGGACCGGCAATCAAGGTCTTGCCCCGCAAACAAAATTACAATTTCCACCCAAGACAAATCCTGCTAAAGAACAAGAGAGGTTGGAAGCAGCCGATCCGGTTGCGATTGCGTGCATAATCCACGATCGTGATTGAAGATGATCCGATTTGAAAATCTTCACAAAAGATACAAACAGGTGGAAGCCCTAAAGGGTGTGAGCCTTACGGTGAATGCGGGGGAGTTGTTTGCCTACCTGGGACCGAACGGTTCAGGAAAGACCACGACGATCAAAATACTTACATGTCTTGCGGCCACTTCCGCTGGTGATGCATGGCTAAATGGGTTTCATATCGAAAGACAAAGCATTCAGGCAAAGCGCCAATGCGGGGTCGTGCCACAGAACATTAATCTCGACAACGAACTTACGGTCCGAGAGAACCTGGATTTCCATGGAAAGCTCTTCAAGATGCCGCGCCGGGAGCGCGCCCAACGCATCCAAGAACTCCTTGAGTACGTGGAGTTAGCGGACAGAATCAACAGCGCCGCGAAGACGCTCTCCGGAGGAATGAGAAGAAGGGTGATGGTCGCGAGGGCTCTCATGCACTCTCCGAAAATTCTCTTTCTGGATGAACCTACAGTGGGTCTCGACCCGGCTATCAGGCGCCGTATATGGTCGCTTATCAAGAAGATCCAGCAGAACGGGACGACTATCTTTCTCACGACGCACTATATAGAAGAAGCTGAATTCCTGGCCGACCGAGTCGCTTTCCTGGACGAAGGCAGGATAGTGGCGCTGGACACTCCACAAAACCTGATTGAAGCAATGGGGGCCTGGGCTTTGGACCGGGTTTGCGACGGCGGCATGGAGACGTCTTATTTCCGGAACAGAGAGGAGGCCCAGAAACATATCACCGAGCACAAGGCCGGTTTTTCCCTCAGGCGTGTAAACCTCGAAGACGTTTTTATTTCACTCACCGGGAAGAAGGTCATGACATGAGCGGCATGCTCGCAATCTATCAGCGTGAGCTTCTCATCCTGCGGAAAAGATTTTTCAGGCAACTTGCCTCCATGGCGGTAAGCCCTCTGCTGTACCTGGTCGCTTTTGGACTGGGGATGGGAGGGGGAGTCAGGGTGGGGGGACACTCCTACCTGGAGTTTCTCATCCCCGGGCTCGTAGCCATGAACAGCATGATGCAGGCATTTGCCATTGCAAGCGAAATAAACATTGCACGGTTCTACTGGCACATATTCGAAGAGATTCAAGCGGCACCGATCAGGAATATTTCGTATATCGCCGGGGAAGTTCTTACCGGAATTACGAGGGGGCTTTTTTCGGTTGCTCTGGTTATTCTGATAGCGGCCATGGCGGGCGTAACCCTTTCTTATAACTTCTATTTCTGGTTGGCCGCAGCGCTGAACAGCTTCGTTTTCGCCTCACTCGCCGTCGGACTGGCGATGCTCGTGAAATCGCATTCCGATCAGGCCCTATTAACCAATTTCTTTATCACCCCAATGGCCTTTCTCGGCGGCACCTTCTTTCCCGTGGACAAAATGCCCGAGTGGGTGCAGTGGATACTCTACTTTCTGCCGCTCACCCATGCATCAAAGGCAATCAGGGCCGCCGCCTACGGCGAACCCCCTGTGTTTTCATCGTATCTGCTGCTGATTTTGCTCGGAACATTTCTTTTTATTCTGGCATTCCATTGGGTCAACCGAGCCCGCGAGTAAACTCAAGCCCACCTGCAAAGGGCGGAATTTCAGGGTTCAAACAGGCGAAACGCGCTTCTTCCAGTTCTAAAGCTATCCCTTAGCTCTCTTCTTCATCGCTCGAGCTTGAGGACCGCCTTTGCCATTCTTCTTTTTTGCCGTTTTCGTTTCGTCTTTTTTGGATTTCGCGGATCTCACTTTACTGCTCCCGCCAGCCTTCTTGGCCGTAGAGGCAGATTTCACATGCGCCAGCTTTTTGCCCGAAGCGACTTTTTCGGTTTTGTTTTTCCCTGAGGCATGTTTGGAAGGCGTCTTGGTATTCTTTACAGTCGATTTCCCGGCTGCTGTTTTCAGTCTTTTCTTATCATTCGAAGCCGTTTTGTTTGATGCCGACCGAGTTGTCCGACCGTGTGAAGCCAGCGAAGTTTTCCCTGAATGCTTCCCGGCATGAGCGTTTCGAGTTCCTCCGGCACTGCAAGTCCGTCCATGGGACGCCGAAGCCACGGCAAGACATTTGCATTCATTGTAAGGCCCGCCGGTCTCGCGGAAACCGGCTTCCAGAAGCTTTTCAGCTTCAGAACACCGGACCCAGGGACTCCGCGCTCCCATAACGACAGCAAGTATCCGGATGCCATTTCGTTTCGCGGTTGCCGATATATTATAGCCGGAGGAGCAGACAAAGCCTGTCTTCAGGCCATCGACTCCCGGACATTTTCCCAGAAGCCTATTAGCGTTATGGTGTTCATGTCTGCCGTAGGCATATGACTGCATCGAGTGGATGGCCAGAGACTCAGGGAAGCGGTGAAGATATGCGACCGAGAGCTTTGCAATATCACGAGCCGTAGATACCTGTCCGGGCGCAGGCAGACCATTTGGCGTCATGAAACGAGATCTTGTCATTCCGAGTGTGCGGGCTTTGACGTTCATCCTGTTGACGAACCGCCCAACACTTCCGCTTATATGCTCGGCTGCCGCCACACAAGCGTCATTGCCGGACACAACGGCCATTCCCCGGATGAGTTCTTCCAGCGAAACATATGTGCCTGCCTTCAGCCCCATTTTGGAACCACTCGCGGAAGCGGCAAGTCTGCTGACTTCCACCTTATCGGAAAGACGAACCTCTCCCTGCTTAATAGCTTCGAACACTATATAAAGAGTCAAGATTTTCGTAATTGACGCAGGAGCGATAAGAGCGTCGGCATCCTGCTCGTAAAGAATCTCGCCGTTTTCCATATCAATCAGAATAGCCGAACGAGCATTTACCCGCTGATTTATTGAAGCAGATGATAGTTGGGGTAAAAGCAAACAAACCGAAACAACAAGGAGAACGCATACAAACTGCCCTTTGCGTTGCATCAAACTTTCTCCTCTCAGGTTGTCCAGCTTTATGAAATGAAATGTACCCGAGAAAACACTCGGCGCCTCCCTCAGCCCCCAGGGGATGCACCGGCCATACCGCTTTGCTCAGCGCCAAAGCTCGTGTAGGTATGGACACATAGGAGCTATTTGTCAATCAAATTTATTCGACTTTCTTTCCAAAAGTCCTCGCATCGATGAATTTTGTTTCGGAAAAGTATTTTTTGCAAAGAGAACCTTACTTTTGATATATAGTTTCCCAATCAGGCATCCCCACAGTTAGTCAGTTGAAGAACTTAGGGAGCAGTATCTCCAGACCTCGGCACGGGCTGCCGACTGTCTTTTTTTGAAGTGGGAGATACCGACCGCCTGATAATATTGGGGTTAGAACGGTCAGGCACTTTTGGAATCACAGTTGTGTCAGTATCTAAGTCAACACGACTTGGAGCTGGTTACCAAAGACCTGGGGGAAAGGGGATCGCGAGATGTTCGGCCGGATGATGGACTTTTTGTCCAAAGACATGGCAATGGACCTTGGCACCGCCAACACTCTTATATACGTGAAGGGCAAAGGCGTAGTGCTCGACGAGCCGTCTATGGTTGCCGTCGAAAATGAATCCGGCCGGGTCATTGCAATCGGGCGTGAGGCGAAAAGCCTAGCTGGCCGACACCACAAAACAACTACAGTAACAAGACCGATGCGCGACGGGGTCATTCATGACTTTGAGACTGCGTCTTTCATGGTAAGAGCCTTTCTGGGAAAGGTTTTCAGGAGATTCTCCCTCACCAGGCCCAAATTGGTAGTGGCCGTTCCGGTAGGGATCACCTCGGTTGAGAAGCGCGCGGTTATTGAAGCCTCAACCATGGCCGGCGCCGGCAAGGTCTTTCTGATCGAGGAGCCTATGGCCGCCGCAATCGGGGCCGGTCTCCCAATCGATCAACCGGCTGGACAAATGGTCGTAGATATTGGAGGAGGCACAACCGAGGTGGCTGTAATTTCCAAATTCGCGGTGTCGTGCAGCGAGTCGCTCGGGGTGGCCGGAGACGAAGCAAACGAGGCTATATGCCGGTTCATACGCGAACAGCACAAAGTGGGCATCAGTGAGATGATGGCCGAAGTGATCAAGATGAAAATCGGCTCCGCGGTTCCTCTCAAGAAAACACTGGAAATTAAGCTGCGCGGCAAGGACATCGTGACCGGCATGCCGAAAATTGTCAGTATAACGGATGCCGATATCCGGCTGGCTATGAAGGAGACAACGCAGGCAATCATTGAGGCCATCAGGCGAGTTTTGGAAAGAGTTTCGCCGGACCTGGCCTCGGATATAGCCGAAAACGGCATTTGGCTGGCCGGCGGCGGTTCGCTCCTGAAAGGCCTTCGAGCCCTGATTCACCAGGCAGTTGGACTCGAAGTGGAAAAATCCGAAGACCCGCTTCGAGCGGTAATTCGAGGGGCCGGCTCGGTCACGGAACATTTTGATTACTACCGGGATGTGTTCCTAAATTAGGATTTTAGATTTTAGATTTTTGATTTTAGATTTGTAAAACCTTCCGTTCCGAGAGCCTCCCTGGAATTCACCGCTCACCGGCTCCTGCAAATTCAGGCGAAATGCAGGTGATACTTCCGTAAGTAATTGATATCACTACATGTTAATTTTTGCCGCCGCGAGCAGCGAGAATATTGGGCACCTAATTTTCAATCTATTGATTTAATTGATACTTTACTAAATTAAGCCGCTCATATCACCGTGCACTGCCTGAATATCGAGAAGCAAGGCGCCGGATTAGTTTTCAGTTTTGAGTTTTTGTTTTTAGTTAAAAGCTTAAGTGCTAAGCGCGAAGCTCCACTTCTCTCTTCAGTTCAATTCTATGGCAACAGGTCCAGTCGTGCCAAACGGCAATAGAAGCGGCAAAAAGCAGGAGCAGGGAGCAGGGAGCAGGGAGCAGGGAGCAGGGAGCAGGGAGCGAGGAGCGAGGAGCGAGGAGAAAGACTGACGCAGGGACGCGGAGAGAGGAACGGGTGAGAGGAGCGAGGAGCGGGGAGGAGGACTAACGTCAGATTTCCAGCCTTGAGCGGGAATCTCTCAAGAGGTTGACAATTGTGACACTGTCTCATTGTTTCTCCCTGCTCCGCACTTCTCTTTTCATAATGTTTTCAAAGAATTCCAAAGCATCGGATATCCGCATGCTAATTCTACTGAAGAAACTTCCTCATTCAGCCGATTTATAACGCACGGCCCAACTGATTCTTGTTGTTCACTTCATGCTAAAACAGGGGCGATATTTTGATGGTGATCCATACAGTGTCATCAGGTTCCTTCATGGTCAGCTCGCAAAAACCGGAGATCATGCTGGCGTATCTTGGAAGTTGCGTCGGCGTTACCTTGTTTGACCGTGAGGCTCAAGTGGGCGGTCTCATCCATCTCCTGCTACCCGAACCGCCCAGCAAAGACCGGGATTGGAACCCTGAAGTAAGCGCCCTTGACGGCATGCCGATCTTTATCGACGCATTGTGCAAGAACGGCGCTCGGAAGGAAAGATTACAGGCGTGTATTGCGGGTGGAGCGCTTATGGATCCGGTTTCGCAGGCCGATCTGAAGCTGGATTTAGGCGGCCGCACTGCCGAGACGGCAGAGGAAATCCTGAAAAAAGAAAAAATCCACGTCGTGAAAGTCGAGGTCGGCGGATATTTTTCTTGTTGCATCAAACTGGATCTCAAGTCATGGGAAACGTTGATCGAACCCATTACGACACCATCACCCAAGACCACGACCGAGAATTTCGAACGGCCTACGATTCAGCAACTCGACGAAGTGATTGAAGGGCTCCTCCCGATTCCACAAACTGCCCTCAAGATTATCCGCATGATACAAGACGAATCCTGTAGTTTTCGGGAGCTCTCCAAAGAAATTCTCCAGGATCAGGTTCTGAGCGCAAGACTGATAAGGACGTGCAACACGATTTCGATCAACCACGGGATGAAGGTGGACTCCGTAGAGAAGGCGCTGCTGAGGGTTGGAGAAAAGAACCTGATTCTGCTCGCACTTTCATTTTCAGTGGAGAAATTCCTGGTCCACCAAAATCAGGGATATTCCCTGTGCAAGGGAGGAATCTTTCACCATTCCGTTTGGACCGCGGGCATTAGCTGCAAACTGGCGGAGCTTACCGGCAAGGCCGACCCGGCAGTAGCATACACGGCCGGTCTCCTGCATGATATCGGGAAAGTGGTTCTGGATCAGTACATATGCAGCGTATTTCCGCTTTTTTACAGGCAACTTCAGATAAGCGGCAACGACTTGGTTGCCGTGGAGAAATCCCTCTTCGGTATTTCTCATACGCAAGCCGGATACCTGCTCGCCAACCGATGGAAAATGCCGGATTTTGTCAGCGAAACGATACTGCGGCATCACGAGCCTCAAAAAGCCCAGGCGAACGGTTATCTGGCGTATTTTGTCTATGTCGCCGACCTGATAAGCTTCCGTTTCGCTCTCGGTCACGACCTGGACAAAATCGACACCACGCTGTTGCCCTTGAGTCTCGACACAATCGGCCTAACCATCGACGATTTGCCGTTGCTGATAGCCGAAGCTCCCTTTCAGGCATTTGATATCGCCAGCTAAACTTCCGGTTCCGGAAAGGCAGTAAACTCCCGTCGGGAAATAAAGGTGGGACGGATCGGCGGAAATTAATCAGCCGTCGGTGAGGTCAACCCCTACCATCGGTTCCAGTAGGGCGAGCGCCTTGTGAAATTGCGTCATGGCCTCATAGTATTTCAACTGATATTCGAGGAGCGCCGTCGAAGAATCTATCAACTGGAGGAAATCAATTTTTCCAACCTGATAGTTTGCAATCGCGGAGCCAAGCGCAAGATCCGCCTGTGGAACAATGGCCGACGAATAAAGCTTGGCCAGCTTTTCGGAGGTGGAGGCCGCAGTATAGTTTTCTTTCACCTGGAACCGAACGGTCGAGGAAGCACTGTCGTGCTGATTCTTCGCGCTCGAAAGATTAAGACGGGCCGCATCCTCCTCGTGCCGCTGTTTGTGGTACCATATAGGCAGCTTGGCGCTAAACATCAGCCGATACATGCCAGGGTTTTCATCTCTTTCGAAATAGCTAAACCCAACGGCAAAATCGGGATAATATTCTTTCCTGGCAAGATCGAGCCCGTACTGCCTGCGGGCCACTTCGCTCTCCTGCATCTTGAGCGCCGGCGCATTGGTCAGGGCCAGATTCGTCAACTCTTCAACCGAATACCTGAGCTCGGATTTCTTGAGTTCGGCAGGTCTTCCGACCGGACTTCCCGCCGGTCTGTACAGCAGGTTATTGATCTTCGCTTCCGCAACCCTTTTTTTCTCACCGAGAACGAGCAGCCTATCCAGTACCTTGGACTGTTCAACCTGCGCCTTGAGCACATCCTGCTGGGTACTTTGCCCCACCGAGTACCTGGCTTCGGCCGTCTGCTCGAAACTCTGAAGCAACTCCTTGTTTTTCATGAGAATATCTATGGACTTGCGAATTAGATACAGATCATAGAAAGCCTGTTTGAGGTCCGAGATCACCTGCCTGCGAACCACTTCCTGATTCCAGCGCTGCGCCTCGGCTTCGGCCGATGCGATATCACCTCTGAGATCACGTTTACCCGGAAAAGGTATTTCCTGCTCGATGCCATAGCTTCTGGCCGAAGATGGATCTCCGGGCATCAGGTTTGGCGGAATGAGATGGCCCATGTTTTCGAATTTGACCGTGGGATCGGGCAGGGCATCCGCCGCCGCGGCAGTTTCCCTGGAAGCGGCTGCGGCCTGCGCCGCCGCTTTGATCGCAGGGTTATTCTCGGCTGCCTCTTTCAGAAGGTCCTTCAGGGCCACCTCCGCTTCGAGATCACTCTCCCCACCTTGAGGCCGCGCAAGGACAGGGCAAAAAAGCATCAAGAGGACGGCGCATAATATAGAGGCCCGGATCAATACCCTAAACATCTCCCCCCTCACCCCAAAGACAAATCATTCCTCTAATTCTTCCTCAGCGCACATCCGTGAGGAATCTTTCACAGCCGCCTTCTGCCCGCAGGCGGTCATAATGCCATCATCATTCGCGCAAATCAATGCGCAAGATAGCGCACGAGCAGAGTGGAGGCAAGGCGCGGACCCTAACTGTAAACACCCACCCAGCAGGAAAACAGGACGTCAAGCCCTGCCCCTGATGTGATACGGGTGATTATAGTATTAATTAAGAACAGAACGTTTATGGAGGAACGCATGATTATAAGGGGATACGACGCTATCAGCGCGGCGCAGGAATTGGAAATACCGCTGGGAAAATACAGCGAGGAATCCTACAGAGGCTTCAGACTTGACCTCACGGTCGAGGAGGCCGACAGACTGGCCAGTGTGGATCAGAACCTTATTTTCCTGGAACTTGATATTGAAAAGCTCTCCCTGGAACAGCTTCTAAAACTCTCAGCGGCGCTGGGGGCGAAGCCGGGAGAGACCTGCATCAGGGTCAGAGACAAATTCGAATTTGATGGAGATGATGATAAAGCGGCGGTTTTCGAGGCCATTGCGAAAAGATGGTCCGAGTTGAAGTCAAAATCACATTGAAGTATTGATTACCCCATTTCTCACCATCACAGAAACGGCATGCCTCCCCGGCGGCCGTTCCAAGATAGCTGCGCCGCATTAACGGATAAGACACATTGAGTCCTGACGCGGCCTCCGCTTCCTGCCCACGGGCTTGCCCTCTGCCGGCCACCCCGATTTTCGTAACGAAAAAATCATTCCGACGACATTAAATCGCCAAGCTGACGCAAGTAATGTCACCGAAACTCTTTGGACGCAGGAAGGATGGGGGAAACCTTATTTATGGAGGATGACCAATTGCAAAACTTCAGTCTTAACACCGCTCTTTTGAAGGATATTCTTCAGACCGCCAAGCCCTTGGGTCACAATGAAAAACCGGACAATCTGAATCTCGGGTTTGGCTTTCTTTACTACGGCCTGGCCAGGGCACTCAGGCCCAAACATCTTCTGGTAATCGGATCAGGGTTCGGTTTCAGTGTCGTATGCTTTGCTCTGGGCATTAAGGACAACGGTGAAGGAATGCTCACATTCGTTGACCCGTCGTACTCCCTCCTCAAAAACGGCCCGTTCAAGACAATCGGAGGCACGGACAAATGGAGCGAGCCACAGAAAGTTCAGGCTCATTTTCAACAGTTTGGGGTAGATGAGATAGTTACCCATTACAAGTTGAGATCCGACCAGTTTTTCGCATCGTTCAAGGCGCTCGGGTTGCCCCCGATAGATATCGCCTTTATCGACGGCAGCCACGCGTATGAAAACGTGAAACACGACTTTCTGCATACGATCGAGCACACCCACAAGAACTCGTACATAGTGATGCATGACTCGAACATCTATATGCGGGAAATAATCGGTCATGCAGGGGTCAAAAAATGGTTGAAAGTTATCCGGAAGGAAAAAGAGTTTTTCGAGGTGACCAACTTCCCCTTCTCCTCGGGCATGGCGCTCGTCCATATTCTTCAAGACGAGACATGGAGGCACACGAAAAGATAGTGCCAGCCGTGACGATAACACTCGCCCTCTTAGCTATCGGCGCCCTGTTTTACCTTTTCTGGCGTTATGTCTGGTTCTTTCGCAATCCCAATCGAAAAATTCCTCCCGATGGAACCGGTATCCTCAGCCCCGCTGACGGCACCGTGGTATATGCAAGGCTGATGAAGCCGCAGGAAAGCGTGATCAATATCAAACAGGGTCTCAAAGCCACTCTGGAAGACATAACCAAAGAGGATATCACCCGCCCGAAGATTTTGATCGGGATATTCATGAGCCCGTTCAATGTGCACTACAACCGAATTCCGGTTTCCGGAAGAATCCGATTCATCCACCACCATCCATCATCGGCACGGAACGTCTGCATGCTTTGGATGCATCTGAGGACGGTCTTCGGGCGGCCTCCGTTCTTCAAAAACAGTACACACATCATCCAGAACGAAAGGACCGTGACCAAAATCGACGGCAAGTACAGAAACCACTGCCTCGGCTGCTATGTGGTCCAGATCGCGGCAAGATCCGTCGACGGCATAGACGTTTACGCAAGCGAAGGGCAGGAGGTTTGCGCCGGGGATATCTACGGGATGATTCGGATAGGGTCTCAGGTGGACATTGTGGTCACCCACCTGGAAGGAATGAAGATCAGGGTACTTCCTGGCCAAAAGGTCAAAGCGGGACAGACTGTTCTGATCGATTGACAGACAGGAGATGAAAAAGATGAAAATCGATTTGCACGTACATTCCAAATATTCGGTGCGTCCTTCCCAGTGGATTCTCCAGAAACTCGGATGCCCGGAATGCTTCACCGAACCGGCCGAAGTCTACCGCATCGCCAGACAGAAGGGAATGGACCTGGTCACGATAACGGATCACAACACCATTTCCGGCAGCGCGGAAATTGCCCACCTGCCGGGCACATTCATCAGCGAAGAAGTTACCACCTATTTTCCGGAAGACGGCTGCAAGGCCCACGTCCTGGTTTACGACATCAACGATCGAATCCACCGGGAAATTCAGAAGGCGCGGGAAAACATCTACGATCTTATCCAGTATCTTGCCAAAACCGGCGTCGTTCACGCCCTCGCCCATCCTTTATACTCCGTGAACGATAAACTGAGCATCGAACATTTCGAAAAATTCCTCCTGCTTTTCAGCAACTTCGAACTCAACGGAGCGCGCGATGAATATCAGAACCAGGCAATCAGATTGATCCTGGAAAATCTGAACCCGAAAATTATCGAGAAACTGATGGAAAAACACCAGATCGCGCCCCATTTCCAGGAACCGTGGCGCAAGTGCATGACCGGAGGCTCGGACGATCACAGTTCACTCAATATAGCCCGCAGGCATACGGTGGTCGAAGGGGCCCACACCGCAAAGGAGTTTTTGCAGGGAGTCGAAGAGCGCCGAACTGCTCCAGCCGGCCAGGGGTCCACCCCACAGGTGATGTCTCACAACATCTATGGAATTGCCTACCAGTTCTATAAGCGCAAACTCAATTTTGAAGGGGACATCAATAAGGACATCGTGCTTCGTTTTCTGGACCGCTGCCTTCAGTCGGACTCCGAACCGGAGGACAAACTTATCACCAGGCTGATATACTCTTGGAGGTCACGAAAGATCCCCAAACGGATCAAAGGACCACGGATCCAGGATCTGCTTCGTTTCGAAGCTCAGAAGCTTTTGTGGAACGACCCGGACCTTACGAAGATCGCTCAGAACGGCAACGGCGCAATAGGCAACAGGTCACAGCAGTGGTTTAATTTTGTCAATCAGGTCTCCAACAAAGTGATGGTCCACTTCTGGGATTCTCTGCTGAAGAATCTTTCCGGAGCCCAGATTCTCAACGTCTTCCAGTCACTCGGGTCGGCCGGGGCAGCTTATACGATATTGGCGCCTTACTTTGTGACTTTCACGGTTTTCTCCAGGGACCGGCATTTCAGCACAACCGCCATGGAGAGTTTCGGGATAAAAAAAACCGGTGGAGGCAGCAAGAGGTCGCCCAAGATCGCCCATTTCACCGATACTTTCCATGAGATCAACGGCGTGGCGTTGACAATCAGTCATCAACTCGATCTTTCCCAAAAAACCGGCAAGGATCTTACGGTGATAACCTGTGACGGCGAAACCCGCCCCGCGCGCGAGGGCCTCATGAATTTCAATCCGATCGGAGCCTACGGGTTTCCGGAGTATCCCGAACAGAAGATGCTTTTGCCCCCCTTCCTGGAAATGCTTAATTACTGTTACGAGAAAGGCTTTACACAGATCCACGCGGCGACACCGGGCCCCCTGGGCCTTGCGGCGCTGGCCATCTCGAAAATAATGAAGGTGCCCATCAGCGGCACTTACCACACCGCCATCCCGCAGTATGCCCACATTCTGACCGGAGATCCCTCGATTGAGGAACTGGTATGGAAATACACGACATGGTTCTACGATCAGTTGAACCTGATTCTCGTCCCATCCGAGAGCACCGAAAGAGAATTGATCGAAAAGGGAATCGATCCCAAAAAGATTCGCCTGTTCCCGCGGGGCGTCGATACCAGGATTTTTCACCCCTCCAAGCGCAACGAAAACTTCCTGAAAGAGCGCTTCAATGCCGGGGACGGTCCAAAGATTCTCTATGTGGGCAGGGTTTCAAAAGAGAAGAATCTCAACGTTCTGGCGCAGGCGTTCATGGAACTCACCCGCCACATGAAAAACGCCGAGCTTGTAATCGTCGGCGACGGACCATACCTGAAAGAATTCAAAGCCCTGATGGCCGGCACGAACTGTATTTTCACCGGTTTCCTGGAAGGTGAAGAGCTTTCGACAACTTACGCAAGCTGCGATCTTTTTGCGTTCCCGAGCGCCACCGATACGTTCGGCAACGTGGTGCTGGAGGCGCAGGCTTCCGGGCTGCCGGTTATCGTAACGGATTCCGGCGGACCCCATGAGAACATGGTCCCGAATAAGACCGGACTCGTGGTTCCGGCCGAAGAAGCCGAAAGCCTTCTTAACGCCCTCAATCTTCTGCTCTCCGACCCGGCGCGATTGAAGGAAATGGGTAAAGCCGCCCGGCTCAGCATGGAGGGCCGTTCGTATGAAGAAGCCTTCGACAAAACGTGGCAGCTTTATCAGAAAATTCCCGGGGGCATCGATTCGGAATCGTCAGAGGATTTGGAAGTTGGAAAGAAAAAGGCCGCCTGATGAATTTGATTCGAGGCGCCTCACCGCGATAAAGGCAAACTTAATTGGACTAAATCAAATGAAGATTGCCTAACACTACTGCGTTAAGTTTCGCGGTGGGCAACAGTCTCTCCGCTTTTGCCCACCCTTAACACAGTAGTGCTAAGGGGCCATGGCGCCGGAGCTTTGGGCAATAGATAACAAAACCAGGCGCAGCCGGTGTTCTTTGTCCCCGGCGCCAAGGGGGCCGAGCGCGTAATCGGACATATTTGAAAACAATTCCGCAGGAAATTCGGTTCTCAGGTTCTGTTTCTTTCCCGGCCATCACGGGTTTTATGAACCATAACGTCCTTTATCATGCACAAAAAAAGCTGATCAACTGTTCCTTGTCGTCGTACATTTGGAAGGTCTTAGCAGAGAAAGGTTCCTTTCGCTGTGTCGATTATGGAGTGTCCTGAGTGTCAGGAAAGCTACTGTTTATCCATTCAATGAAAATAGAACAGTAATCTTCTATGAGTTTTTCGGTGAATTCCAAAAGGTCCTTGAATGTGTCGTTCTTCGGGGGTTCTATAATAGCGCCATGTCCTATACCATTTCGTTGACCAACGAGATCATGGAGCCGCCCCAGCTGCAGTTGCTCGAATTTTTCAAAATCGGAGATTCCGATTGCCCGTCCGTTTAATTTAACGACATCGGGATTTACATTGGAAAACGTCATCACAAGATCGTCGGTGTTAATCCCCTCGTCGAGCCCATTGAGTAACCACTTATCGAAGTCCGACAAAAACTCGCACGTAATGGAAAATTCACCCTTTTGGGTTCTCGCCCTTACATGTGCAAGAGCGGCACCGTCCCTCGGGCGGTCAGGGCGTCTTAGGCGGTCCACCAACCTATCGTAACAAGAAGATTTCAATAGCCAAATAGCGCGTTGCTGAGGGCTAAGGGTGCTTGCTGTGCTTGTAACATCACGAATTAGCCTGAGTGCAATGGCATGACATAGTGTGAAGCAACGCTCCCAAACCGAGTACAGCATGGGGGTTGCAATCAATCGGAATGTGTCCGGATAATGGCCTCTTGCGTCTGGCGGCGAAAAGGCCGTTATTCTTTCGAGAAGATCACCACATTCCGTTTTAACTTTGTTAATCTGTTGAATCGCAATGCCCACTGAACTATCGGCCATCAGATCGCCTCAATTTCTGAACCATGCTTTGCCAAGATTAATTCGCCCCTCTAGTTTTTTTCGTGTATTCGATCCCGCTCCAGTTAGATCCCTCAGTTTTGAGCTTTTCATGAGTGTTCCGAGTCTTACCCGTAAAGAGCTGGCGTTGAGTTCATCCAGATTATGGAAAACCCCGGTTGCGATAACATCGAATAAATTCGTGCTGAAACCGGACCTTGGAAAACGGAACGCCTTTCCATCAGGCGAAACTTTCTGAATCAGGTTGAAGGTATTCTCAATGCGTTGTTCTTTCTTTTCCGTTAATTTGAATTTTCCCTCGGCTGCATACGCCATGAAATCGTCTAGATATTCTGTGATTTGGTGCTTGAGCCGCTTTTCACTGTAATTAAAAGCCAAAAGCCGTAACAGCATCTCTTCAACTCCCATCCGCAGTACTGCCTCTTCGGTGAGCGATAGGGCCGCCCGGATAGATTTTTTTTCAGCTAGGGTTCTAAGTTGCGCAGGAAACTCTTTCCCAAGTAGACGTGCGGTGCAATTGCGTATTTCCTGATCGCTGAGGGGTGAGCCGAGTTTGTTGAGCCTCCGGAAGACCTCGTATCGCGCTCTGTGACTGGATTCCTTTTCCAACAATATAATAGTGATTCGTGCATATTTGATCGTGCGGATAAGCGTTTCTGGCAGTGTTGTTGCAGTGAAATCCTCTAGGGAGCTCAAAATTGGACCGTCCGCCAACTTGGTTGGTGTTCGAATATCATTTTGAGTTTGTTCTGGCTCTGTCTGGTCCTTTTGATCGTCGGATTCGTCCCCAAAAACCTCACCAGCAAAGAATTTCAAGAGGGTACTTACCCGTTGAAGACCATCAATGACTTCAAATATGCCATCTTTATTTCGGGCTAAAAAAAGGGGGGGAGATGGAATATTCAGAAGGATGGATTCAATATATTGTGTTTGTTGATCCAAGTCCCATCTGAAAAGCCTCTGGTACTCTGGATCTATAATCAATTCTCCGTCCTTGTATTGGCCAAGGAGTTCACGCCATGTTACGGTATAAGTGTCTGTAACAATATCATTGCGGTGTTTGTCAATATCGTCCACAATGCTCATCTGGCTGGCTCCTCTTTTCTCTGCTTTTGCGAATGCACTCGCCCGTGCACTCAGGGACGTTGCGAAGTTTACGAAACTCAGCTTTTTGCTTGGTTCGGAATACTCGTCGTTCATGCCCTCGATCGAGCTCGACATGATAAAGCACGCTGCATTTTGTGGACGCTCACGTAGGAGCTGCTCACAAAAAAATTTAGTGCCGCCTGGTGTAAGAAACAGACTGGAATTCCTGGCACATTGGATAATGTGGCAGTTTCTCAGGTCTGCAGTTTGCTATCGATTTTGGATGATCTTCGAGCATCATGAGATAGCCGAGCGAAGGCCTTGCGGAAGGTTTGAAGGTTGCCTCCCTGTACGCAGACCAGAAATCTGTTGCGTTGACGAACTTCTTCAACCCGGTCATTGAAGTTGTTGCCGAAGGACCCGATGTGCGACTTCACCTCGACTACGGCAATCAAGTTATCCCCTACCTTAACGATCAAGTCCCAATCCTTTGATGGCCTGGAATAACACGGCAGGGTCTTCTTTTCGCTTACAGAGATATCGGCATCGGCTATTCCTGCTCTTCACAACTTTTCTGAGCAACATTGTCAGACCATCAGCATGTTTGCCGCCCATTACAGCAGACAGGTTGCCTGCGTCTTTTCTTCCGGTTGAGGTCCCCTGCTCGTCTTGCTGCCTTTGCCGCACTTCCCAGAAGTGACGTACGGCAGCGTCAAGTTCTTTTCGGATGTCGAGCACGTCCCCTCTTCTCCCCTTGCAACATGGTGCGACACAACGACCCCCGCGCTGTGCCCATGCAACGCTTTACTAATTCGCTGTGCTCCCATTTCAAAATATTCCGGGTCCACTTCAACACCTACGCTGTTGCGGCCCCAAAGTCCTGCAGCAGCACTTGTTGTTCCCGTTCCCATGAAGGGATCAAGTACCGTGTCGCCCACAAAACTGAACATCCTTACAAGACGTTCCGCAAGCTCAATCGGATAGGGTGCCGGATGCTGTTTAGTCGAAGCGCCCGTGACCCCTGTCCATATTTGCTGAAACCATAGCTTATGAGCTTCAGCCGGGATCACGCTCAATACACGGGTTGCTACAGACGGGCTCCGATACCCGCCAGGTTTCCGTTCCATCAGAATAAACTCGATGTCATTCTTAATTACTGCATTGGGTTCATAGGGTTTGCCTAAAAACCCGCAACCGTTCCCCTCTGCCTCATATTGAGCGTTGGCGATCTTATGCCAGATGATCGGCGCCAGGTTTGAAAAACCTAACTTTAGGCATCGCTCCTGAATCGACGCATGCAGCGGTATCACTGTGTGTTCGCCACGATTTTTGCGCCGAGACAAGCATACATCACCGACAACGCATACCAACCGCCCCCCGGGGACTAGGGCCTGGTAGCACCAGATCCACACTTTATCGAGCTCATCAAGAAATGCCGTGTACTTCTCAATATTCCCCAACTGGTTTGGGTGATCCGGATACTTTTTCAGAGTCCAGTATGGTGGCGACGTCACAACTAGGTGGACGCTGTTCCCCTTTAGAAACGCCATTTCTCGAGCATCTGCCTTGTATAGGTCATGACGTGTTGGCAGGCTTGGCAGCCTCTTTTCAATTTCCGTCACTAGGGTTTTATCTTTCGCAATACGCGGAAGTTCCGTCTGATGGTTTTGGATTGTCCCGATCCCGGCCGGTAGCCAGTCTTCAGCGCGAAATTCCTCAGCCCTTTTCAGGTGTTCGCTCTGTTCTACTTGTGAGGCTTTGCTAATTCTATGCATATTGCCTTTCATCGGTAGCGAGAGCGCCCGAGACTTCTTCAAAAAGGTGACGGTCGATCACTTTCAAAACTCAGAAAGATTCCATTATAGCCGATCTTGCGACGAGTACGCCCGCGAATTGCGACCACGCGGCCCGTCGGCACCTGGGTTGTCCGCCCGGCGTTATAGTCTTGTTCAAGCCGGGTGGCTGTGATCCCGACGCCGAGGCGCTTAAGCGCTTCGGTCAAGGTGGCCAGTCCTTTCGGCGGCACCAGCTCGTCATTGATCGGCGATTTTACGGCCCTGGTGTAAATCCCGTAACCGAGCTTGAGCAGCCGGCCGTTGCGGACCAGCCCACGAAGAACCCGCCCCACCTGGTCATAGCCGCCGAGGTCGCGGAAATCCGCGCGTAAAAAGACATCACCGCGTTTGCGGGCAATCCGTTTCATGACGCGCGTTTGCAGGTTTTCGGCTCTCATATCTTTCCTTGTGTGCTCCCAAAATACGACATCTAAAGACAGTTTCCAATTGAATAATCAAGCAACTAAATGAAGTAAAGAAATCGCTTGAATCGGACTATCCGGGGCCAGAGGCCCCGGCTTTACGCCCGATTCATGGCTTCGCCACCGCGATTTCATAAAAGAACTGTGAGGCAGAGCCGTATGCCTCTGACCTGGCCCTAAGGGCCAGGGTTTCTACACTGCAGTAAAAAACCCCACCCAAAGGGCGGGGCTTTGAATTCACCCCCCGTAGGGGGGCAAAGCCGGCCCGCTGCTATTGGGTGCTTTTCACCGTAGGTAGAGTATTTAAAACCAGATGCTATTGAGCAAT
>Ga0326728_10010540_pt1 | contig 21579 bp, 16 predicted proteins | sample MB3enrmetagenome_FD_207602 | JGI IMG/M metagenome (GOLD analysis project Ga0326728, IMG submission 207602) | Lab enriched peat soil microbial communities from McLean, Ithaca, NY, United States - MB31MN | ecosystem: Environmental > Terrestrial > Soil > Wetlands > Peat | place: USA: New York... | reverse complement strand
TCTACGATGCCGTCTCCGTTGAAATCTCCAAAAGCGACGCCGGACGGGTGGTACTGCGTGGAGACCGTGGTGGGCGCTTGAAACGTCCCGTCGCCATTTCCGAGAAGGACAGCCAGCGAGTAGGTCACATTGGCGTTTTCAGACGCCACAACCAGATCGGGCTTGCCGTCGCCATTCACGTCGCCAATCCAGACGGAGTAGGGGTAGGCGCTACCCACGGCAAGCTGTGACGGCGTCTGGAATCCTCCATGGCCGTCGTTGAGGAAAACGTATACGGCGCCCGGCGTCCTGGGGCTGGCGGATGGGTCTCCGCCGTAGTCCGTCACCACCAGGTCAGGCTTTCCGTCCCGGTTGAGGTCGGCTACCGCCAGGCCGAGAGGCCACGTGCCCGCGGTATAGGTGTGGGACAACTGGAAGCCGCCGTGGCCGTCGCCGAAAAAGACGGTCAGGTTGCCTGGCTGGAAAGGGCTGAGGTTGGCGGCATTCGCCACGGCCAGATCCAGCTTGCCGTCGCCGTTGAAATCGGCTGCTACAACGAGCCCCGGAGTCGAGCCCCCGGAGGAGAAGGTCCCCGAGAGCTGCAGCCCGGAAGTCGAGTTGAGCAACACCGCGACTTTGCCGGTGAACGACTCCGTGACGGCCAGATCGAGTTTGCCGTCGCCATTGAAGTCACCGGCGGCCGCTCCCGAGGGTCCGGCCGCAGCGCCTCCGCTGGCCAGCGCATTGATGGTCTGGGGGGCCTGGAACCCGCCCTTGCCGTCGCCGGCGAACAGATAGAGGTTGCCTCCGTACTGGTCGTTCAGAACGGCATCGATCTTGCCGTCACCATTAAAATCCCCGACGGCCAGGAAGCTGGCGACGCTCCCCTGCGATCCGCCAACCGCCACCGAGATAGCGCCTTGAAAAGTGCCGTCGCCGTTGCCCAGCAGGAGATCGGTCGTCCCGCTCTGGATGCCGGGGCCAATCATACGGGCATCGCCGGACCCCTGGAGGATGTCCAAATTCCCGTCGCCGTCGTAGTCCGTGATCGCGAGGCTCTGCGGCTGGTAACTGGTGACATACGAGTAACCGGCCTGGAAGGTGCCGTCGCCCTTGCCCAGGAAGATGGAGACGGTCTGCGCGCTAGTGTTCGCCACTGCCAGGTCCATCTTGCCGTCCTTATTGAAATCGCCGGCGGCAACGTACATCGGGTTCGCGCCCGTGGCATAGGACGCGGCGGCGTGGAACGTTCCGTCGCCGTTTCCCAACAGGATCGAGAGCGAATTGTCCCCCGCGGTCACGGCGAGGTCCGGCTTCCCGTCGCCGTTGAAATCCGCGATGGTGACGGAAAGGGGATGCGGGCCCGCGGGATAGTTTTGCGCCGTTCCGAAAGTACCATCGCCCCGCCCGAGGAGAACCCACACCCTTCCGGGCGAAGAGCCGTTATCGGCGACGGCCAGATCCAGCCTGCCGTCATGGTTCAGGTCCAGAGCGGCCACGGAAACCGGGGAGGCGCCGGCGACATACGTGACCGGCGCGGCAAAGGCGCCATTGCCGTTACTCAGAAGGATCGCGACACCGCCTGGATTCGTGCCGTCGCCGCTATAACTCACGGCCAGGTCGGCCTTGCCGTCGCCATTGAAATCGGCGGCGATGACGCCGGAGACGTTGGGGCCTATCGTGTAGGACTTGGAGCTACTAAATACGGCTTGCGATGTGCCGAACCCGACGGTGACCTGGCTCGGGTTGGTGGATACGTAGGCCACGCCGGGGGAGCCATCGCCATTGAAATCGGCGAGGGCCATTGGCTGGGACGCACGGCCGACATTCGCCGGTCCCGTGGGAGTGGCCAGGTAGGCCTTTGTCCCCCCAGCCAGGATCGCGGTCAGACCATCGGCGGGGATCATCAGCCCATAGGGCTGCGTGCTGGAGAATAGAGCCGCTTTGTACCCACCGCCGGGTTGGCTCATCTCGACCCGAACGGCGCCCGAGTAGGACGTGTCCATGTAGGGTGTGGCGAGGATCGGCATCGATTTCTGGTAGGCCAGTTGCTGCTGTAGTGTTGTAGGTGGCGGACCTAGGCCCGAATTCGAGGTTTTTGGCTCTCCGCAGCCGGAAAGAACCAGTAAGAGAGCGGTGGTAACGACCGCGAAAAGGGTGCGAGAGTGGATGCGTTTCATAACTCCGCCTTCGAAGTGCTATTCAAATGGGCTGAGAGCCGGGCACCCGAGAATCGTGCTTACTGGGATCACCCTTTCAACTCCCAGCACGGTTGAGTATATATCCATTCTCGCCGTTCGGCGCTGCAAAAATAGATTGGCGCGCGGCGCGGGCTTAAGCCTGCCGGCTCGGCGCTCCTGCCGACCCGCTCAACTCATCCGGAATTTCCACGGAGCCGTTTCCGACCCTGCAAGACGTGGCTCTCGCGCCGCTCGCAAAATCCAAAATCGCGAACGCCCGTATTTCAATGTCTTCCGCAAACACCCCTCCGTCCCTCACGTCCTAACCTGCCCGGTTTCGCTGTATCATCGCCCACCCGTTACCCAGTCGCCACCCCCAGCGCATCGATCCGCCGGACCATGCTCCCGAACAACCGCCGTGTGAGATGGCTCCCGGCCAGCATCTCGGTCTCGAACGATTGCAGCCGGGCGGTCAGGGCCGCGCCACGGTCCCAGATCTTCTCCAAACCGATCAGGCGGAAGGTCGGATCTTGGGAGAGGCGCTCGGCATCATTCACATCCTCATGGCCCGCCATGCGGCTGTAGACGGACTGGCGCAATAGATCCGCCAGTGGGAGCTGGGTGTTCTTCCCAATCCGTGAGTCGGTCAGGGGCTGGGCAATGAGTTCGCCGAAGCCCAGCCGTTCATCGAGTTCGCGCAGCAGGACGAGGCCGCCATCGGACGTGACGCGCGACCCCTGGAAATCGATCTTCAGCGAAGCGTTGAACCAGAGATGGAATGGTTGCTCTTCTCTCTCACCCATTGGGTGTTGACCTCCAGAGCGTCTTCATCACGTCGAAACCCGCATGAATAAAGGCGTCCGAGGTCGTCAACAGGTTATCAGTAACTACTCAAAGATGGAAATCACGCGGTCACCGTGCTCCTCACACTTGGAACTCGATCCCCTGCGCCAGCGGCAATTGCGTCGACCAGTTGATGGTGTTGGTCTGCCGCCGCATGTAGGCTTTCCACGCGTCGCTGCCCGACTCACGGCCGCCGCCGGTGTCCTTCTCGCCGCCGAAAGCCCCGCCGATCTCCGCCCCACTCGTCCCAATATTGATGTTCGCGATCCCGCAATCGCTGCCCCGATGGCTCAGGAACGTCTCCGCGGAAATCAGGTTGGTGGTGAACATGGCCGACGACAGGCCTTGCGGCACGTCGTTGTGCCAGTGAATGGCCTCGTCCACGTGGTCGAACTCGAGCAGATAAAGGATGGGCGCGAAGATCTCCTCCTTCAGAATCGGCATGTCGGGACGCGCCCGCACCAGGGTCGGCTCCACGTAACAGCCGGTGAGCTTGCGGCCGCCCGCCAGGATCTCGCCGCCTTGCTCCAGGATGCGCCGCAGCCCGTCCATCATGTCCTCCACCGCGCGCCGGTTCACCAGGGGGCCCATCAGAGTTTCGGGATCCATGGGGTCGCCGACGCGCACCTGCTTGTACGCGCGCATCAGCGCGTCGGTCACTTTGGGCGCAACCCCGCGCTCCAGAAACACGCGCCGGGTGGTGGTGCAGCGCTGGCCCGCCGTGCCCACCGCTCCGAACAGAATGGCGCGCAGCGCCAGGTCGGTGTTGGCGTCGTTCATCACGATGATGCCGTTGTTGCCGCCCAACTCCAGAATCGATCTGCCCAACCGCCCCGCCACCACCTCCGACACGTGCCGCCCCACTTCGGTCGACCCGGTGAAGCTGACCAGCGGAATGCGCGGGTCGTGAATCAGGGTCTCGCCGATCGGCCGGCTCGACCCGATCACCAGGTTGAAGATTCCCTTCAGCCCATGCCGTTCCGTCACCCGGTTGCAGATCTTCTGCACCGCGATGGCCGTCAGAGGCGTCTCGGACGACGGCCGCCACAACACGCAATCGCCGCACACCGCCGCGATCATGGCGTTCCACGACCACACGGCCACCGGGAAATTGAAGGCGCTGATCACCCCCACAATCCCCAGCGGATGCCACTGCTCGTACATGCGGTGTCCAGGGCGCTCGCTGGCCATGGTGAGGCCGTACAATTGGCGCGAGAGGCCCACCGCGAAATCGGCGATGTCGATCATCTCCTGCACTTCGCCCTGGCCCTCCGCCAGGATCTTGCCCATCTCCAGCGTGACCAGCGCGCCCAAGTCGGCCTTGTGCTGGCGCAGTTCGTTGCCGATCTCGCGCACGATCTCGCCGCGCTTCGGCGCCGGCACCATGCGCCAAGCGGGGAACGCGTCGCGGGCGCGCTCCACCACGCATTCGTAGTCCGACGGCGAGGCCAGTTGCACCTTCGCCAATACTTCGCCGGTCGAGGGATTGGTGGATTCCAATTCGCCTCCCGATGGGTTGGCGATCCAGTCGCCGTAGCAGGCGCCCGAGTTGAGCGGCTCGACGTGGAGTCTCTCGAGAAGGTCGGGGATGGAGGGGTTGGCGGTTGGCACGCCTTCATTCTAATCCCGCTGCGCCCGGAACCGCCGCCGGTTATAATCGCTGGGTGAAGTCTCCCATCGACCGCCGCAATTTCCTCAAGACCGCCGCCCTGCTGCCGCTTTCGGCCGCGGTCTCCGAGGCGCAGGCGCCCGCCAAACCCGCGCCGCGCGCTGTTCTCAAAGTGTCCCTGAATGCGTATTCGTTCAACAAGCTGTTGAACGACGCCACCAAGAAGCGCGGACCGGGCGCCACGCTGGTGCAGGTCCTGGAATTCGCCGCCAAGACCGGGTTCGAAGGCTTCGACCCCACCGGCTATTACTTCCCCGGCTATCCCACGCGGCCCAGCGACGACTACGTGGACAATCTCAAACGGCGCGCCGCCGAACTGGGAATCGGCATCAGCGGCACGGGCGTGCGCAACAACTTCACCACGGCCGACGAATCCATTCGCAAGGATGGCGTCCGCCACATCAAAGAGTGGGTGGAAGTGGCCGCCCGCCTGGGCGCGCCGGTGGTGCGGGTGTTCGCCGACACTCAGATGCGCGCCGAGACCTGGGAGACCGTGTCCCAGGGCGCCACGCGCGCCAAGGTGCAGGAGTGGATCGCCGCCGCTCTTCGCGAATGCGCCGACCATGGCAAGAAATACGGCGTCCGCATCGGAGTGCAGAACCACGGCGACTTTCTGAAAACCGGGCGGGAGCTGCTGGACCTGATTCAAGCCGTGGCGTCCGACTGGTGCGGACCCATCGTGGACACCGGCTACTTCAAGACGCCCGACCCGTACGCCGACATGGCGCTGGTGGCGCCGCGCGCCCTCAACTGGCAGCTCAAACAGAGCCCTTTCGGAGAGGACAGCGAGGTTCCCACCGACCTGGTCCGCCTGATGACGATCGTTCGCAAATCGGGCTACGGCGGCTACCTTCCCATCGAAACGCTCGGTCCCCGCGGCAAGGAATACGACCCGTACGTGGTGGTGCCCGCGTTTCTCAAGCAGGTCCGCGACGCCATCGCCAAGACGGCGTAGGGATAGTGCTCAACGGGCTCTTGCCGCGGCCCCGCGTCCTGGTGGCTCGCCGCCGGCCGCGTTCATGGTACCGTTGTCAGTGACAGCCTCATGAGGCCGGAACTCTTTGTTGCCGCCATCCTGATCGCCGCCAGGTTTTCGGCCGCCGCTCCGCCGGCGAAACCGGGTGACGCGCACCCCGCGATCGAGCAATACCTGAAGCATCCCGGCTTCGCCTGGCGGTGCCAGCGAAGCGGGCACTTCGAGTTCTGCTTCGATCCCAAACTCAAGTCCGACCCCAATCTTCTGGCCGTCCGAAAGGGCGCGGAAGTGGCCCGAACCCACGTGCTTCGCCTGGCGGGCGCCACGGACTACACACCGCTTATCCACGTGTTCTTTCTGGAATCGCGGGCGCGCATGAAGGAGCTGATCGGCTACGACGGCGAAGGCCGCGCCCGTCCCACCCAGCACGTAATCTTCTTCGTGCTGACCCCGGTCCGCCCCGATCTCACCCACGAGCTTTGCCACGAGGTCATGTCCAATCTTTGGGGCGCCGCGGAGCCGTGGATCGAAGAAGGACTGGCCACCTACGCCGCCGAAGGCGGGTTCCACCGCGAGTCCCAGGAGTGGCTGGCGTCGGGCCGCATGCTGCCGCTGGAAAAGTTGGTGAACCCCGACTGGGACCCCAGGCAATACTCTCCCGACATAACTTACGGAGAATTGGCGGGCTTCGTCGAGTACCTGAAGAATACGTACGGTCTCGACAGCATCCGCCAGATCTGGCGTCTGGGCAGCCACGGCATCCCCGCCGTTTTCGGGAAATCGCTGGCTGAGCTGGAAGCCGACTGGCGCGCCGCGCTCCAGCCCCAGTAAGCGCCGGCGGCTACTGCACCGGCAGCCGCCCGCCGCCGTCCGGCACGAGCATGATGGTGTCGGTGCGGACCTTGTCCCACAGCCGCATTGCAAACCCCTGAGCTTCGAAGAACGCGCGGATTCGCGGCGTGTCCCAGTGCAGCACGTCTTCCAGGATCGGCACCAGCACGCTGAGAGCGTCCTCGCTGAGCACGGTCCGCGTGGCGATGGGCGCCAGATAGCGGTTCTCCGATACGGCGATGGTCAGCCCGTCGAGCCGGTTCACGTGCAGCATCACGTGTACGTCGGAGCTGCCGTCGCCGATATAGATCAAGCGATCGTGCCCGACCGGAGTCTTGGCCCGCAATTCCTCCACTACCGCGACTTTCCCATATCCCGCCGGCAGCCGCGCCAGCGACTGAATCTCACCGGTCGCCTCGTCGTAGCGGAACTGCGTGCCGAAGATGTGGTCCGCATCCACAATGCCTTCCAGCGCCGATTGGATCACTTCTTCGGGCGCCGCCGAGACCACGTGAAACGAGAAGCGGTGTCCATCCAGGTCCGCCAGCAGCTTCAACAGCAACCCAATGTTGGCTTTCAGCCGGACCCGTTTGCCCACCTCGACGAGATGCTCCCTGCGGATGCGGCGGAACTCCGGATCGTGCAGCAGAAGGTATGAGAGCTCGCCGCCCTGCTGTACCAAGTGGATATCCGACAGCCCGGCCACGCGTTCGCTGAAGCCCGAGATGCCCAGAAGATCGCTCAGCACGTACCCCGAATCGTTGAAGCTGAGCGTTTGGTCGAAGTCGCTGAATAACAGGTACCGTTTGGAAACAGAATGTGATTCGCGCATATAGTCGTCTCCTATCGATTTCCGACTGGTTGGGACTTGCTGCTCGGCGAATGATTACTACGGGGTATTAATGCGGCAATTTCAGTATAGCAGGTATGGGCCGGCTATAAACCGCGACCCGGCGGGGCTGCCAGCACCGCCCCGGAGCGGGCTCCGAGCCGCGGCAGGCTAAACGGCCGCCGCGTTCCGCTCCGGGATAGCCGGCTCTGTTTCCGGTTCCACAATCCGGGCGCGCGCCTGAAATCGATACAAAGGGCAAGTGTAGAGGCGGCCACCGCATTCGAACTCGGTGACGTAAGGATCGAGGGCGGGTCCCGCCAGCGGCTCGCAGCGGACGCGATGCGCATACACCAACTGCCCGGCGTCCAGCCGGACGTCGGAAGCAGCGCCGACGTCCCATGCTTCCAAGCTACCCACGAGTTCCCGTATCAATTCTTCAATCCCCGATCTACGATGGGCGCCGACAGCGACACTCACCCTTCTGCCTCGGTCGCCGGGCGTGAGGTCCGGCTACGACATGGGCTTACGGTATCGCATGGGCACGCGCCGGCGAAAGTGTATCTTTCGGATACTGAAAGTCCGCTGGGCCGGGGTGGACGATACGGCTACAGTTGATTCTCGTATTGTTCGAACACCACCCGCACCAATTGCCCGCGCGTCCGCACCCCGGTCTTCTGAAAGAGGTTTTGCAGGATGGCCTTCACATAGCTCTCCGAGATCTGGAGACGCCAGGCGATTTCCTTGTTGGATAACCCCTCCAGAACGAACCTCAGCACCTTTCGCTGGCGCTCGTTGAATACCGGCTGGCCGGAGGTTTCCTCGGCCGCGGGTTTCGCCGAACGGGACAATGAGGGATCGGTCCAGGCGCCTCCGGCGGCAATGGTCCGGATGCTCGCGGTCAGCTCCTCCAGAGGCGCCTCTTTGCGGAAGATGCCGGAAACACCCTGCCGCAGCAGACGGCGCGCCTCGGTTTCGCTGACCCAGGCGGTGACCACCAGAACCCGGCCGGCGAACCCGGCCTGACGGGCCGCCGGGAGAAACGCGGAGGCGCGTTCGCTCCCCAGGTCGTGGTCCAGCAGCACCAAGTCGAACTCGCGCTGGGCCAGCAGCGCCAGGGCCTCCCGAATGGTGCCGCAGTGTTCGATTTCCAGATCGGGCTCGCCGGCCAGGACGCGCGCCACGCTCTCGCGGAATAGCGCGTGGTCGTCCACCAGCAGCGTTCGAATGGTCGTGGGACCGGTCTTCATCGATCGGCGACTCCATTTTCCACCGGCCAGAGCTCCACCACGAAACAGGCGCCGGTGGCTGGGGGTTCATAGCGGAGCCCGCCGCCGTGGGAATGCAGAATGGCGCGCGAGATGTACAGGCCCAGTCCCAGGGAGTGCGCGCCGGGCTGAAAGGGGCGAAACAGTTCTTCCGGGTTGGCCACGCCCGGGCCGGAATCGCGGAAGCGCACCACCACCAGATCCCGCTCCGGGGCGGCCGAAATGTGCATTTCACGGTTGGCGACGGCTTCCAGCGCCTGCTGGCTGTTGCGAGCCAGGTTGACGAACACCTGCAGCAGGCTGTAGTGGTCCGCCTGCACCAGGGGCAGGCCGGAAGAGATCTCCCAGGTGGTCCGAATGCCCGCTTCGCGCAGGGAAGGCTCGATGACGATGCGGGCTTCGTCCAGCACGGTGCCCAGGTCGGCCACCGCGCTTTCCCGGTCGGAAGCCACGCGCAGGCCGGTGGAGGCGATCTTTTCGAGACCGCGGATCAGCGTGCCGAGAGCCTGGAAGTGTTCGTTGCGTCTGATGTCGGCGGGCGCGGTGAGTTCCCCGTAAGCCGTGGCGGCGGCCGACGCCAGGTTGCGGATTTCGTGGGACATGGCGCCGATGAGCACGCGCGATGTGGCCATCATGGAGTTGAGGCCGGCGCCCTCGCGGTCGCGCAGGTTTTCGGAGGCGTCCCAGATCACGGCCGCCAGGGCGGCGCCCGCCGATGTCTGGTAGGTGGAAAGCCACACGTGCGCCAGAAAAACCTCGCCGGTGCGGCGCTGTCCTTTGCATTCCACGCTGGTGCGCATATTGCCGGCGGTGCGGTGGCTGTGCAGCATGCGGGGCAGGAGCGGCAGGTAGGGCTCGACGTTCTGGCCTTCGAGCGGCGTGTTTTCGAAGCCGAGCAGTTGGCGCGCCGATTCGTTGGACAGCACAACGGCGCCGGAATGGTCCAGTGTGAGGATGGCCAGAGGACTGGTCTCGATGAGGATCCCCAACTGCCGTTCGGCTTCCTGGCGGAGCGCCACCTGGGTTTGCAGTTGATTGAGGTGCCCGGCCAGGTACCTGCGCCGGTGGTTGAGTTCCGCCACGAAGAAGCCGGTCATGGCGAATCCGGCAACCGCTACCGTTAGGCGACCGAGTGAGCCGGCGCCCCAATCCATCGGGTTTAAGGCTCTCGGCAGACTGAAGGAGCCGGTGGCCCACTGCAGCGGATCGAAGGCCTCGCGCAGGTAGCCGCACACCACCGCCATGCCCAGGATCTGGGTGGGCTTCAGCACCGCTGCGGACAACAGAATGGGGGCCAGGTAGAAGAAACCCAGGGAAGCGCCCGGAGTAATCAAATCGAGATAGGCCGTCAGCGGGATGAGAATCCCCGCGGCGATGCTGACCGCCGTGCGATGGTTCTCCACATAAGCGAGAAAAGTATCGAGTCTGGTCATGCCGCCCTGACGCACGCTCTCTATTTTGATCGGAAACGGCGTAATCTCCAGGGTATCTTAGGGCTACTGCCGTGGCGGGGGGCTACTGCCGTGGCGCACGGGCGGGAGCCCGCTCTCCAGGCGGCCCCGACAGCGGCGGAACCTCGCTTCCTGCCCGCCGAGAGCCCGCGGAAACCCGATCTTTCCGCGTGGCGCGTCCGAGCAGAGCGCAAAACTGAAACGGCCGATCCCATCAACGGTTCGGCGACGTTGCAGTCGTGTGGAGCGCTCAACGCCTCGACGGAGTTTGGGGACCGCGCGGATGCACTTTCCTAAGAGCCCGTTTTTTCCGCCCCGATTACCGGAATGTGGTGGCTCAAGGTCTCCACCAGAACATTGAATCGTCCAATCCGGGAACTGCCGGGCAGTAGAATATGACGATGATATTTCGGATAATCGGACTTGTTATCCTGTTTCAGTAGATCTGTATCGGCGCGGATTTCTCACAGGGCGCAACGACCGTGCAAGCCAGGTAGCTGGTATAGGAGAACTCGAATATGCTCTGGAAGATCGTTTCCTGCGGCCTCCTGCTGGCTTTTTCGCAGCCGGCACTGCGTGCGCAAGGGGCTTCCACGGTCACCGTGGGCTGGTACAACGGCGACCGGCAAATCGGAATTCCCGGCGTGCAGAACTGGTACATTTCACCAACCCAGTTGGCGCGAACCTACGATGACTTTGTAGTTCCCGACGGCGGCTGGATAGTGGCCGGGGTCTTTTCGAACAACACTATGTACAGCGCGCCCCCCGTGACGCAGGCCGCCTGGGAAATCCGCAGTTCCCTGGCTTCCGGCTCGGCGGGCACGTTGGTTGCCTCGGGCATCAGCGCCGCCACGGTTAGTTTCAACCCGACCTTGAGCGTATACCGGATCGAGGTGGACGGGCTGCAGGTGACGTTAGCGCCGGGATATTACTACTTGAACGTCGCTCCCGTCGGGCCGGGCGCCACACAATCGTACGTGGCCGCCACGCTGGGCGCGAACGCGGTGGGCAATCCACCGGGAAATGACGGGGGCGCGATCTATTGCTCGTCGGCGGACGGCATGAGTTTCGCGCCCATCTCCACGACCGGAACGCCGGGAACGAGCGCGGATTATTCGCAAGGCGTGCTGATATCCGGCTCCGCCGGCATCATCGGCTCCCCGCCGCCGTTGCTTTCCATGTCCGACCAATGGCGGGCCGATGTAACTTCGCTTGTCCAGCAAATGACCGAGTTCCATTCGCTGCCGTTTCCGGGCGTCAGCCTGGCCGATTTCAACTCCAACGCCACGGACCTCTACAACCAGATCCCAAGCCTCTCCGATCCGGTAATCCGGACCCGTCTGGAGGAACTGGTGGCATCCATCGAAGACGCCCACACGGATATCGCATGGCCTTATCCGAGCCCTTTCATGCAGGTGCCGCTCTCCTTCTACTGGTTTGACGACGGCATCTACGTGACCTCGGCCTCCGCACAATATCAAAACCTGCTGGGCGGAAAGCTCCTGACCGTCAGCCAAACCGGCATCGACGACGCCACCCGGATCCTGACCGCGCTGGTGCCGCACGACAACAACCAGTGGGTCAAACACCGGATTCCGCTGCAGGAGCTCACGAACGCCGATTATATGTTCGGCACGGGGTTAATCGCGGACACGGGCAGCGTGCCGCTCCAGGTGAGTCTGTCGAACGGCATCGTCTCCGCCAATGTTCAGACCTACGCCAATTCGACGGAGCCGCAGCAAATCCAGGTTTTTCAGGGCAACCCGCCTCTTTACATGCAGCATCCCGATTGGAACTACTGGGCGACGATTATCGACGGAGGCGCCACCCTCTACTTCCAGTACAACAGTTGCATGGAGGATCCCCGGCAGGCTTCCGCGGTATTCTTCCAGCAACTGGATCAGATGATGGCGCAGGAATCGGTGCAGCGCATCATTCTCGACATGCGCAACAACAGCGGCGGGTTTACCTCCATACTGAGTCCCTGGATCGACGAGATTCAGGCCAGCCGCTTCAACCAGGCGGGCCGGTTGTACGTCATCGTGGGCCGCGCAACTTTTTCCGCCGCGATGGAGGCAACCAATCACCTTCACGACCGCACCGCCGCCATCTTCGTGGGGGAGCCCACCGGCGCCAAGCCCCAGTTCGAACTGCGGGAAGGGGCCTTCAACTTACCTTACCTTGGAATTCAGGTGAGTTACTCGAACGGCGTGGAGGGCGCGACCGACCCCGATTCCACTCTCATGCCGGACATCCCCACCGGATTGACGTTTCAGCAGTATATGAATGGCATCGACCCGGCCCTGAATGCCATATTGAGCATCGCGCCGCCGCAGCCGTCCGGCGTGTGCGCGGCCACTCTCACCCCGGACGAGTTGGACGTTCCCGCCGCGGCGGGGAATTACACGGTCGCCATTCAGACGGGTTCCTCCTGCCCATGGGCGGTCTCCAGCCTTCCGTCCTGGATCGCGGTTTCGGGAACCGGCTCCGGAACCGGTCCCGGCAGCGTGACGCTCGCCGTTGCCGCAAACTCCGGCGGCCAGCAAGGGGCCGTCCCCTGGATAGGGGCCGCTCAACTGCCGGTTACGCAGGAAGGTCCCGCTTCTTGCGCCTACTCGTTGAGCGCCAGCGTTCAGGCTTTTCCCGCCGCGGGCGGCAGCGGCTCCGTGGATGTGACTGCCGCGAGCGGCTGTTCCTGGGTGGTGCTGAATCCGCTGAATTGGGTCACGATTACAAGTAACCCCTCCGGGACGGGGGCCGGCACGGTTTCGTTCACCGTGGCGAACAATGCGGGGGCAACCCAGTGGGGCACGCTGTACGTCGCCGGCGTTCCATTCACGATCCAACAGGACGGTGTTCCGGCGGGTGGAATGAGTCTGGCGGGGTCGATTGCGCAGATCGCATCGGCGGGCGGATGGGACACCTCGCTCACGCTGGTGAATTTGGGCCGCACGGACGGCGAGGCGCAGTGGGACTTCTTCGGCAATGACGGCAGTACGCCGTTGTTGCCGTTCACCTTACCGCAACAGCCGCCGCTCGGAACGATGCTCCGGGCGATCTTCGATGAAACTGTCGGCGCCAAGGGCACGCTGGTTCTCGACACCACCGGCCCGGCCTCGCAGCCCTCCGCAACCGGTTCCGCAGAACTGCTGACGAGCGGCGATTTTGGCGGCTTTGCGATTCTCACGAATACGCCCACAGGTCAAGCGGCCGCGGTGCCCCTGGAGACGCGCAAGGCGAGCGCCTATGTGCTTCCGTTCGACAACACGGGCGGGGTTTCCACGGGCGTGGCAATCGCCAATCTGGCGTCCGCCGCGGTCAAGGTCAATGTCGTGATGCGCAATGACGTAGGCGCACAGATCGGCACGGGCTCAATCGCCCTGGCCGCGCAAGGCCACAGTTCCTTCATGCTGGCGGATTCCAGTTCCGGATTCCCGGTGACCGCCGCGGTGCGCGGAACGGTGGAGTTCGATACGCCGAAGGGCGGGCAGATCAGCGTCCTGGGGCTACGGGTAAACCCTATTCCGAACAGCTCCGGTTTCGCCTTGACCTCGCTGCCGGTTCTGGCCGGCATCGGCACGGGCGGCGGCGCGATGGCGCACATTGCCGTCGGCGCCGGCTGGCAGACCACCTTTACGCTAGTCAATACCGGCGTCACTCCGGCGGCGGCCAGCCTGAGTTTCTTCGGCGACGACGGGAGCGCGGCTTCGCTGCCGCTGAGTTTCCCGCAGACGGGCGCGGCGAGCACGGCCAATAACGTGAACCAGAGCATACCGGCGGGCGGTTCCCTCATCGTGGAGGTGCAGGATTCGGGAGGCGTACTCGCAACCGGGTCGGCGGTGCTCACCACTACCGGCTTCGTGGGGGGATTCGCGGTGTTGCGGTACAACCCGACCGGGCAGGAGGCGGCGGTGCCGCTGCAGGCGGCATACGGGCCGTCCTACATTCTGGCGTTCGATAACACGGGCGGCCTGTCAACGGGCCTGGGAATCGCGAATCTGGCGGCGCAGGCGGCGAGCGTCAGTGTGATCGTTCGCGACGACACGGGCGCGCAGATCGGCACGGGTTCGATCAATTTGCCGGCGCAGGGTCACACGTCATTCACGTTGACGGACACGTCTTCGGGAGGTTGGGCGGTTACGGCTGGTGTGCGCGGCACCATCGAATTGGATACTCCTTCGGGGGGGCGGATCGCTCCGCTCGGCCTTCGCGTCGCTGCGATATCCGGCGGCTTTACCATCACCACGATTCCGGTGATGCAACCATAGAGTCGAGAATTCCCTGGGCCGGAATGGGAAACCAGGGAAAGCCGGCCACGTCCTCGGCAGCGTCGGCCGGCGAACTGGTGTGAGGACGGCCTTGCGCCGCTTGACGGCGAAATCGGCTTCCTCCAGCGGGAGAAAGGGCATGACGCGACGGGGCTTCGACATGGGGATCGCCCTACCTCTTAGGCCGGGGATGCTTGGGCTCATATAGTCCGATCTCGCCACCGCCCGGTAGCCGGATCTTGGTGATGGAGCCCCAGCGCGCTTCCGTCACTTCCCCGCATTCGACGCCCTTGGCGCGCAGCGCCGCCATCTCGGCCTTCAGGTCGTCGCACATCAGGAAGAGTTCATGCCGACCGTTCTCATCGGCGGGATGGAAGGCCGACTCCGCCGCCGGCAGGGCGAAGATCAGCCATCCGCGACCGGCGTCCACGGACGCAAATCCCAGGATGTTGCGAAAGAAGGCGCGGTCGGCCTCCGCATCCTGGCTGTAGACGACAACATGCGCGCCGTTGATCATGAGAGTTTGCTCCCTTCACTCAATCATAGTTGCTGGTGCGCCGGGCGTGTAGTCGCCCATTCGGAAAGAACGGGTTCCCGCTGCGCCAAACGGCGCCGAAGGTTTTGCGCCAAATTATCGCAAGGTGACGACTTGGAGGAGCGAACTCTCAGCCCACGATGTGAAAGGCCACGAAAGCGCCCGCGTAGGCCAGCACGCTCATGTAAGTGAATTGCAGCGCGGGCCACTTCCATCCGCCGGTTTCCCGGCGCACCACGGCGATGGTGGAGATGCACTGCATGGCGAAGGCGAAGAAGATCAGCAGCGCCATCGCGCCGCCGGGCGTGAGATCGCGCCGCAGGGCCTGCTGCAAACCGGCCTTGTTGGATTCGTCCATGCCGTAGATGCTGCCCAGCGAGCTGATGATGGTCTCCCGCGAAGCCAGCGAGGTGATCAGCCCGATGCCGATCTTCCAGTTGAAGCCCAGCGGCCGGATGGCCGGTTCGATGGTGCGGCCGATGGTGCCCGCCAGACTGCTCTCGATGGGCGGCGCCTGGCCGTGAACCAGCGGGATCTTGGTCAGGACGAAGAGAATCGCGGTGACCACTAGAATCACCGTGCCCACCCGCCTCAGAAAGACCTTGGCGCGGTCCACCAGGCGCAGGCCGATGGATTGAAACGTGGGCCAGCGGTAGGACGGCATTTCCAGCAAAAACGGCGTACGGCCGCTCTTCAGAATGGACGATTTCAGAATGCGCGCGGTCACCACGGCGGCCAGGAAACCCAGCATATAGAGGCCCAGCATGGCGGCCGTCTGCATCGACAGAAACGCGCCCAGGATCGGGCGGCCGGGGATGAAGGCCGCGATGATCAGCAGGTAGACAGGGAGGCGCGCCGAACAGGTCATGAAGGGAGCGATCAGAATGGTGGCGAAACGGTCGCGCTTGTTTTCGATGGTGCGCGTGGCCATGATGGCGGGCACCGCGCAGGCGTACGCCGAGAGCAGGGGGATGAAGGATTTGCCCTGCAATCCCACCCGCGCCATGGTGCGGTCGGCGATCAGCGCGGCGCGCGCCAGGTAGCCCGAGTCTTCCAGGATGCCGATGAAAAGGTAGAGCAGCAGCACCTGCGGCAGGAACACGATCACCGATCCCACACCCTTGATCCACACCACTTGCACCAGCGAATGCAGCAGCGGCCAGGGGAGCATGTTGGCGGCCCAGTTGCCGGTAGTCTCGAACAGCCAGGTAACGCCGTCCATCAGCGGTTTGGCGTAAGTGAAGATGGTTTGGAACACCAGCACCACCACCGCCGCGAATACCAGCGGCCCGCCGATGGGATGCAGAAATATGGCGTCCAGGCGGCGGGTCCACTTGGGAGGAGCCGGAGGGTGATAGCTGGCGTGGCTGCCCATGCGGCCGGCCCACTGGCGGCACTTGGGCACGTCCTGCAGCATCGGCAGTTCCCGGGGCGCCGGTTTGGGCATGGCGCCCGCCAGAAACTCCCAGACCTGTTCCACGCCTTCGCCCTGGCGCGCGCTGACCAGCGCCACCGGCGCGCCCAACTGCGTTTCCAATGCCGAAAGATCGAGGTGGCCGCCGCGATGGCGCAGGTCGTCGGCCATGTTCAGTATGATGAGGGTGGGCACGCCCAGCGACAGAATGGGCGCCGCCAGCATGAGGTGGCGCTGCAGATTGGTGGAATCCAGCACCAGCAGAATGGCTTCGGGCTTCTCTGTGCCGGGTTTCGCGCCAGTGAGCACGTCATGCGCGACCTGTTCGTCTTCGGAGCGCGGCGACAGGCTGTAAACGCCCGGCAGATCGATGATGCGGACCACGCGGCCATCGTCCAGTTCAGCCATTCCGGAGTGCTGCTCCACAGTGACGCCGGGAAAGTTGGCGACCTTCTGCCGCAGCCCGGTCAAACGATTGAACAGCGTGGTCTTACCGGAATTGGGTGGCCCGATCAGCGCCACGGCTTTGGGGCGCGCCGCCGGCTCCGGGAACTCCAGCACCGGAGCAGCACCGCACGACCGGCAATCGTTGCACCCGCTCATGTGCTATCTCGTGGTTTTCTTGGCGGGGTGGACCTTGAGCCGGCGGGCGGTTTCGCGCCGCAGTGCGATTTCCGAACCATCCACCTGGAAAACTCGCGGGTCCCCCCCGGGAGCGCACTGGCCCGCGGTGACGGTTGTGCCCGGCAGAAATCCGAGCTCCATCAGACGGCGGGCATCGTCCCCAGGCAGATCGATCCGGTCCAACACCGCCGCATCGCCGCGGCGCAGGTCGACCAGGGTCCTGGAGCGCGCTTCCGGTTGGCCGCTGTTGACACTCAGTTGCATCTTGATTTCAGTATGCGGAAGTCTGAAATCTTTGTCAAGAGGCCCGGGTTTTTTCTTGCGGATTTTCCAGGCCAACGGTGTCGGAGAGCCTCCAAATGGAGCAAAATAAGGGATAACGGAATGCGTGGCCGATACTCTATTCGCCTCATGCGGCAGCGCGACATGGACGCGATTCTGCGCGTGGAAAACCTTAGTTTTGGAAAAGACGCGTATGATCGCAAGTTGTTTGCAGAGTATTCCCGCACCTGTGGAAGCCTGTTCCTGGTGGCCCGCAGCCGCGGCCGCATTTGCGGATATAGTTTGACCTGCGCGCGGGGGAATCGCGCGGACCTGGTCTCCATTGCCGTGGACCCCCCGGCGCGCGGCAAGGGCGTCGCTTCCGCCTTGCTGGAGAGCACCCTACGCCGCTTGCGCCGGCGCAAAGTCGCGCACCTTTCGCTCATGGTGCGGGTGACGAATTCCGTTGCCCGCGAGTTCTATGAGAAATTCCAGTTCACTAAGGTTAGGATCGTACGCGGCTACTACGAAGACGGCGGCGACGGGTATTTGATGCGGAAAGCGCTCTACAGCAGGAACTCCCCTTCCGCCACGATCTCCGCGGGTCCGGTCAGATAGACCTCATCCTCCAGGCGAAGGTCGATGGGTCCCGCCGGGGTCAGCACTCGAACCGGGGATTTCGCCATGCCGCGAAGCACCGCCGCGACCGCCGCGCCCGTCGACCCGGTGCCCGAGCTCATGGTCTCTCCGGCCCCGCGCTCGTAGAACCGCACGTCGATGGTGTGCTCGTCCACCGCCTTCACAAACGACACGTTGGTGCGATTGGGGAAGTGCGGATGGCGCTCGATCTCGGCGCCCATGCGGCGCCAGTCGAAATCGAAATCCGTCACCGGCACGGCGCATTGCGGATTGCCCACCCAGAGCAGGGTGACGTCGCGCACGCCATCGGCCAGCGGCAGATCGAAGCGTTCGGCGGTGATCTCCGGACGGCCCATGTTCATTTCGAATTCGTACACCAACCCGCTGTGGCGGAGCAGACGCAAGGTCTTCACGCCCGCTCCGGTGGCTACGCGCACCACGTTCACGGCGAACCCGTGGTGGATCAGGACCGCCGCGGCGCAGCGCGTTCCATTGCCCGAGATCTCGGCGGTGCTGCCGTCGGAATTGTACAGTTCGATGGACCCATCGGCCGCGTCGTCCACCGGGGGCGTCACCAAAATCCAGCCGTCGGCGCCGACGCCGGTGTGCCGGTCGCAGATGGCGCGCGCCAGAGCCGCGCGGTCGCCGGCGGGCGCGTCGGCCCGCCAAGTCAGCAGGAAATCGTTCTTGGCCCCGTGGGCCTTGGTAAACCGGATGGGCATTTGGAAAAAGTTTACAGTTTACAGTTTACAGTTCACAGTAAAGCGCCGGCGCCGGTGCGCGGCAGCGGCCCTGACTGCTAACTGTCAACTGTAAACTGCCTACTGTTAACTGTCCTACCGCCGGAGAATTTGTATGGCCGGCGCGCCTTTCACCAGGATCGTCTTTTCCAGAGTATAGTGGGTCCCGGCGCGGCTCATCGGCTGGATGGCCTTCCACATGGGGTCGCCCACTTGCAGGACTGCCCAATCCTGCCGCAGCCACATGTCGGGGCGTTGCACGGCGGCGCGCCACAAGAGGCGGTTATCGCCGGTGAGGGTGTCGCGCAATGGGATTCCCAGGCGGCGATAGACCGCCGTCACATCGCCGAACGAGGTCAGGATGCCGGCGCCCACGCGATAGCGCGGCCCGAGGTAGGCGGCGGCTTCGCCGGTCCAGGCGCGCCGCGTTTCGGAATTGACGCGCGACTCCTCCCAGGCGATCCAGTTCCTGGGCTGCGGATGGAGCAGCCAGGGAGCCGTCGCGGCGGCCACCACCAGGGCGGCCAGTTTGCCACGCGCGCCCGGCGGCCCGACGGCCACCAGTCCCGCCGCCGCGAAGGCCAGCAAGGGAAGCGCCGCCAGCCCGTAGCGCGTGTTGTACCAACTGAACGGCGGCAGAGTGGGCACGTAAACCGGCGTGCCGCCGGAGTGCAGGCTCCAGATGTAGAAGACGCCCGGCAGAACCAGCAGCCCGAGCGGCCAGAATTTCCGCCGCCACAGCGCCGCGGCGGCTCCCAACAAGGCCATCGGCCCCAGCATGGAGCCGGCGCACAGTTCGACGGCCGCGCGGAAGTAGCGGAAGGCGTCCGCCCAGTTGTTCATCCCGGGATACGGCGCGCCGCCCTGAATAGCGCGCGCCGAATAGGGTCCGCGGTAGAACTCCAAAGCGTCGCCATCCAGCCACCAGTTATGCCCCAGCCAAAACAGCGGACCGAGGGCCGCCAGGCACCCGAAGAGCAGCGCGGCGCCGGCGCGGCGGCGTTTTCCCACCCGCAGAAAGTAGGCCGCGACAAACGGGACGAGGAACCATCCCTCGTAGCGCGTCAGCGTTCCCGCCAGGGCCGCGACGCCGGCGCCCGCCGCCGCCCACCAGCTCTGTCCTTCGGCGAAGCGCACGCTGCAATAAAGCACGCCCATCAGGCAGGCCAGGAAAATGGGCTCGGTCATGGCCGTGGACTGCAGGTACATCAGGTTCGGATTGAGCGCCACGAGCGCCGTGGCGGCCAGCGCGGCGGCGGTGGAATCGAACACGCGGCGCACGGCCGCGAAGAGCAGCCATCCGGCCAGCACGAAGCTCACCGCCGAGGGGATGGCGCCCGCCAGGCCATTGCGCCACAACTTGTCCACCCGCGCCAGCGGCATCATCAGCCAGTGCGGAAGCGGCAGCCACACCGTGCCCACCAGTTCGTAGCCGGGCGTGAGGCTATCACTGACGCGGCGCGCGATGTTGAGGTGCGCTTCGGCGTCGCCATAGTAATATTGCCAGCCGTTGGAATAGAAGAACCAGACGGCCAGCGCGCTCCATGCCGCCAGGGCCAAGAGCACCCAGGCGCCGGCGGCGTGGGGTTTTGAGCCGCCGGATTTCGAGCCGTTGTTTTTCAAAAGGCCGTGCAGTTCAGGAACTCCTGGTAGCGCGCGTCGATCTCGTCGCGCCGCAGCGTGCGGAACCGGTCCAGCCCGAACCGCTCGCAGCAGAAGCTGCCCATCACCGATCCGTAGATCACCGCCCGGCGCAGTTCCGCGGCATCCACAGCGCCACCGGATGCGCCCACGCCGCGTCCCGCCAGGTAGCCGATGAATCCGCCGGCGAAGCAATCGCCCGCGCCGGTGGGGTCGAAAACCGTCTCCAGCAGGTAGCCGGGCGCCATGAAGTGCATGCCGCGGCGGAACAGGATGGCGCCGTACTCGCCGCGTTTGATCACCAGCGTATGCGGCCCCATGTCGAGGATTCGGGTGGCCGCGCGGCGCAGGTTTTGTTCTCCCGAGAGCAGGCGGGCTTCGCTGTCGTTGATCAGCAGGAAATCCCACTCGCGGATGGTTTCGAGCAGCTCGCCGCGGAAATCGTTAATCCAGTAATTCATGGTGTCGCCGCCGGTGAGCTTCAGCCCGCGCATCTGCCCGCGCACGTTCTTCTGCAGCGCGGGCTGGATATTGCCGAGGAACAGGTGCGGCTCCGAGCGGTAGCTCTCGGGGAGCTTGGGGTTGAAATCGGCGAACACGTTGAGATCGGTCCGCAACGTGGCGCGGTCGTTCATATCGGCGGAGTAGACCCCCTGCCAGAAGAACGTGCGGCCCCCGGCCACGCGTTCCAGACCCTCCAGGTCCACCTGGCGCGACGCCAGCAGGGCGGCGTCTTCCGGGGCGAAATCGTCGCCCACCACGCCCACCAGCTTGACCGGAACAAAATAGCTGGCGGCCATGGAAATATAGGTGGCCGCGCCGCCCAGCATGCGGTCCACTTTCCCGTGCGGCGTCTCCACGCCGTCATATGCGACGGAACCCACTACGACTAGCGACATGTAAGCCAAGATTGTAGCAGTGGGGCGGACGCGCCGGGCGTTTTCCCCGACTGGCGGTATCTTCACTTCTCGTCGGGAAAAATCGTATCGGTCAGATCTTCCGGTGGTTTGGGATGCGCCGCGATCCGCCATCCGGCGCCGGCCGCGGCCGCCATCAGGGTCCACACAGCGATATCGAGCGCATCCACGGGGTGGCGAAAAATCACGCCCGCCAGGCACAACACGGTCCGGATCACCCACCCGGTAGCGCTCGATTGTTTTTGCATGCCTTGGCGGGCGCGCACCAGGGCGCGCGCCGCCAGGAGAGCGCACCCGATTCCGATGAGTCCCAGCACGCCCCGCAGAAATTCCATGGATCCCGGCATCACACCAACATGCCGCAATCGGCGCCCGCAAGCAAGCGGCTGGCCGGGTGAGGGCAGGGCAGGGAAGTTCTCCGCCCGGAATCGCGAGCGTGAACGAGCGGCCCGGGCGGCGCAAAACGCTGCCCGCGTTCTCCGGCTTGCCCGCGCGCGCAAGCTGCGGGAGTGCT
>Ga0326728_10010539_pt1 | contig 21579 bp, 22 predicted proteins | sample MB3enrmetagenome_FD_207602 | JGI IMG/M metagenome (GOLD analysis project Ga0326728, IMG submission 207602) | Lab enriched peat soil microbial communities from McLean, Ithaca, NY, United States - MB31MN | ecosystem: Environmental > Terrestrial > Soil > Wetlands > Peat | place: USA: New York... | reverse complement strand
AATCAGCTCCCACTGTTCGTCGGTCAACAACTTCTGTCGCTTCTTCATAACAGAAGTTCAACAGCCAACCCGCCTCAACCGAAAGTGACTGATCTGATGCCGTACCTATTTATGAAACACGCTCTAATGTGCGGCCTTCTCTTTCCACACGGTGAGGGCCTCGTGCCCGAGGTCCACTTCGATGAACGAGGAGTCGATCCCCGAAGGCGTCCTGAACTCCACGTAGCCGTCGGGGATAAGCCGGAGGTCCGCCGTGATCGGCTCTGTGAATCCCATCCAGTTCACGAACTGCACGTGAAGGATGGGAATCCTGCCAAATCTCAAGTTGCAGTACACGTCGTTGATCGCGAGCTGGTGAAGGACGGAAAAGTCGGCCACAAGGAACTCATCCTGCGCCCGACGCGGGCCCCTGCGAGGCATATCGATCAACTGCGCGCCCTTCGCCGAGAGGGCGTAGAGGGCCTTGCGTCCTCCATCGCAACCGATGAAGAACCGACGCAAGATTCCTGCCCGAACGAGTGCGAGCAATCGGGTATTGATCCGCGTGATCGACGTGAACCCGGCGGCGACCATGAGCTGCTCACGATCCGCGACATGCATGATCCATAGTTGCGATAGAAGGGCGAGGTCTCGCTCCTGGACCATGAGGCCGCGCCGTCTGCTGTCCCTGCGTTTAGTCCCAGCCATGGAGATCATCCTCGGATTTGCCGGTCACGATCGCATGGCGGTTGGCGATCTCCCGCTCGATCTCGGCGCGCGGACGCGCGTATATTGCCCGGGAGCGATTAAGGAGATCGGCGTAGCTCGTTTTGGGATCTACGATCTCGGGAACGCGCGCCTCGATCCAATGCTCAGAACCGCTCTTCAAAATGAAGTGGCGCGGGGGCAGATTCTTGATGTGCTCGGCAAGGGCCTTTCCCCCATCGAGCATCTGGGCCAACGTTGCGGCATCGACGCTCGACAGTTGGAAGCACACGAAGTTCGCAACCGAGAGGATGGCGGCGCGCATCGAGGTCGGATACTGGTCAAGGAACTGGTTCGCGGCGACAATACCCACCCCGAACTTCCGCGACTCCGAAAGCACCGTCTCAATGTCGCTCGATTGGGAGACCAGGTTTTGGGCTTCGTCGAGATATAGCGGGAAGAATGATCTGCGTTCTCGCGTGAAGATGGCATTCTTAATGACGGTAAAGAGCAGGCTCGCAAACGTGAGCGCCTGCCCGCCAAGTTCGCCCTTCGGAAGGCGTGCAATCACCCAGCAGCCCCTGTCCATGGCGTCCTTCATAGAGAAGGTGGATCGTGACTGCCCCACGATGTGACGGAAGCGCGGATCGGCAGTAAACGCAGAAATCTTGTTGAGGATTGGCTCTCGGGTCGTTGCTTTCATCGGCTCGCTTGCCTTGTCGTAGCGGGACTCGAAGTACGCGCGGACCTCGGCGTTTGAGGTATTTGCGAGACACTTGGCGCGGAAGCTGGCGCTGGTAAGCAGCGGCACGAAATCGGAGAGGGTGAGACCGTTAGCGGAAAGGGCGACGATGCAATTGCGGAGGAGCTCTTCCGTGCGCGGACCGAGATAATCCAGGTGGGAATGTTGTCTCAGGACCTCTGCAATCTCAGTGGTGCGCCCAAAGTCCCCGCTGATCCCCTCCAAAGGATTCAACCCGACAGACATGTCGCGGTCGGATGGCGAGATGACAATCACCCGGTCGCTTAAGTCCTTTTGCCTGTGCTCTTCCTCTGCGGCAATCGTACTCAAGACGAATGGAGTTAAATCTCCATGAAGATCGAGGATGAATGCCCCACGATTGGCTCTGATTGCCAGGGCACAATCATTCTTGATGAAGGACGTTTTGCCACTGCCTGATTTTCCGAATAACGCGGTTTGCATGGCACGCATGATGAGGCTCAATTGCACGGGACGGTTCGTAACCTGACCCTCCACCACACGGAATCCGAGCGTGAGCGTCGCCGAGGAATCCTTGGGGCGTTTGCTCGTACCGTGCAGCCGGTTCCAAAGGGCAATGACAAGTTGTTCCAGAAAGCGAATCATGTAGTGAGTGTGGATCGTGCCCTAAAAGTTTCGGTAACGAAGGCTGCGAACGTCAGAGTGACCGAAGGATTTCCCCCTCTGCGCGACCGATCAACTGCACAACGGAGTTGAAATTCGGAATTATTTCAGAAGTTCGAGATAAGCACTTCGCGGAAGCGGCGTCCGGCGATCTTCTGCGCGGTGTAGGCGAGTTCGACGCTATGGACTTTGAATGATTTGAAGATCGCCCGTACCTCGGGCACGTCGTTCAATGACAGGATGAACTTGCCGCGCAACTTGCCTAAACGCTCCGCCAGCACCGGGAACTCCTCCGGCTCCAGGTTGTACTTGTAGAACTTGCGCTCGTAGTACGGCGGATCGAGGTAAAAGAGAGTTGCGGGCCGGTCGTACCGGGCGAGCACTTCCTCATACGGCAGGCATTCGATCTGGACACGCGCCAGCCGGTGGTGCGTCTCTTCGATGAGCGACGGTAGCCGTTCGGGATTGAGGCCCGGCGGCTCGTCTACACGCACGCTGTAGTTGCGGCGACGGACCAGGCCTGCGTAGCAGGTTTTCGAGAGGTACAAGTGCCGCGCCGCGCGCTGGATGTCGGTCAGGGTATTGGAATCGGTCGCCTGCAAAAGGTCGAACCACGCGCGACTCACCAGCGTAAAGCGCATGTACCGCACGAGTTCCTCATAGTGCTGCTGGCAGACACGGTAGAAGTTTGCGATCTCGCGGTCGAGATCGTTCAACACCTCCACCTTCGACGGCTCCTTACGGAAGAAGACCTGCGCGCCGCCGGCGAACGGCTCAACGTACGTCTTGTGTTCGGGAAAAAGCGCGATGATCTTGCTCGCGAGCGCACGCTTGCCGCCGATGTAGCTGAACGGCCCATTCATGAATGGAGAGGTTGGATTCTGAGGTCGGTGGTTGCACTTCGATTCGACTTTTATGTATCGAAGCGTGCCCTCATCCTACGCCCATGGAGCGACAATAATAGGGGAAGAAAATTGTGCGTCCTGCGTGATTTGATTCGGCAGGCTCGCAGAATTACGAACGCATGAGCAAGAGGGATGGGGAGTAGGAAAGGTGGGCCGCTCGTCCTTCCCGAGCACGGGGTAGTAAACCGCAACTGAAGGAGAAAAGTCGCGTCTTAGCCATCTTCGCTCCTCGCGTGGCTAACACCCGTCGAACGGCCCAGCGTGAATCGTACGCTTCTGTACGCAGGAGAATAGTCCAAGAGATGTGTGGTCCCTGCTGCAATTTGAGGGTTTGTTTGGGTGTTGCCCAACTTTCTCCCCCTACAATATGTATTTCACCAGAGAGATACTGATGCCCATGGAGTATCAGGAGCCAAAAGCAGAGTCTGCGGAGGGAGTGGGATTTGTTAAGGGTTGCCCGGTCTGCGAGCACGCCGATCCACAGCTTGAACGAGAACTCCAGGAATTCGCACAGCTACTGTTTGACATCATGCTCGCCGAACAGAAGAGCCGTGATGAGGCAGACTTGCGATCCGACATTGACAAGAAATGTTGAATGCGTAGGTTTAAGGAAAGGTCGAATCAATCAACCAACATAATGAATGAACGTAGTCATCTATTGCCGTGTCTCCTCGAAGGAGCAGGTGGAAGGAACCAGCCTTGATTCCCAGGAACTCGCCTGTCGCGATTATGCACGCCGCAATCGCCTAGATGTCCTTCAGGTGTTCGTGGATCGCGGCGAGTCGGCCAAATTTGCGGATCGGCCGCAGCTCCTCGAAATGCTCGCCTTTTGCGGAAATCGGGAGCACACGGTGGAACAATTGCTTGTGTGGAAGGTGGATCGGCTTGCGCGCAACGTGGGCGACCACTTCAATATCAAAGCAGCGCTCATGAAGCATGGCGTGCGCGTCACATCCGTGACGGAACCAATCGACGCAAAGCCCGAGGGACGACTCCTTGAGACGATCCTCGCGGGCTTTGCTCAATTCGACAACGACGTGCGGGCGGCCCGCACGGTGCAAGGAATGCGTCGCAAAATTCAGGAAGGAATCTTCCCGTGGCAGCCACCGCTCGGGTACAAAGGGGCTGCCCCGCCAGGAAGTAAAAAATTGCATCCCGATAAGCCTGACCAGCCCGCATTCGGAATGCTGCAAGATGCATGGATACAATTTGCGAGCGGTAAACACACGAAAGCGCAGATTCTGCGCATCCTCATCGAACGCGGACTGAGAACCCGTTCGGGTTTACAGCTCACGAACCAGTTCATCGATCATCTATTCGAAGATTCCTTTTACATGGGAACGATCCGCGATCCATGGAGTGGTGAGGATCTCCCCGGACGCCATCTTCCCATGGTCGCCCGGGATACTTTCGAGGCGGTGCGGAGAATCATTGCAGGCCGGAGCAGGTCGGTGCCGCACCTCACGGTGCGCCCAGACTTCCCGCTGCGAAGCTTTGTCCGCTGCGCAAATTGTGAACACGTCCTCACCGGCTCATTTTCCCGAGGACGATCCAGTGTGTACGCTTACTACCACTGCTACAACCGCCTCTGCGATACACGTGCGAACTACCCGCTCCGAGAAGTGCATGAGGAGTTTGTGCGATTCCTGTCAGAGGCCAGCGCGGTGCCTCATGCGATGGCGCACCTGAAAGACTCCCTGCGGCGGATTAATGAATTGTGTGCAGCACAGTCCGAGGACCTTCGGCACAGACGGGAAGCGGAGAGTCGGCGCGCTCAAGAACAAATGAAGGAGTTGATCCGGTTGAGAGTAGACCGGCTGATCTCGGACGAAGAATTTCAAGAGCAGCGAAGTGCAATCGCTGGACGAATTGAAGCGCCAGAACCTGAAAGGACAGCAGAGTCCCCTCGCATTAATTCAGTACTCCGCGATCTTGATTCCATCAGTGGCTATCTCACGAATCTGCCGAATGCGTGGGAACGTGTGACGCCTCAATTTCAAAGACGGTTCCAACTGATAACGATTCCGGACGGATATGCGGTCGGGAGTGTTGGAACCGCTCCCAAGGGCCGTCTTCTCTCGTTTATTGCGGGATCGCTACCCGTAGATACATATGGGGTGCCCCCCGTATGTGAAAGTTGGAACCAATTGGCCTTTGAGATACAATCCCTCGCTGTCGTCTTCCGTGAATCGAGCATGTTGTGATCCGTAAGGAATTAGGTTTCGAGGTAACGCCCTCTGGTCGGCCCCTCAAGGCGTGACGGACGAATCATTCGTCTATACGTCACCGAGGGGCCGGCAGGAGGGCACAACCTAGGGAGATGTACTGGCGGAGTTTGGATTAGCCACCTCACTCCTATGACATGCAACGGCTACGGCTACCGCATCAAATATCGCCATTCTGAAATCCTCCTTCGACCAAATCTGTCGCTTCCGAGGCAATTTCCATGCCAGTTCTGGGAAAAGGCCTACGAGAGTTGAAGCAATCTCATCTTTTGACCTCGACTTACCTTCACTGAACACCTTACGTATTTCGTCACGCCGCAGGGAAACCATTGAGATTGATCCGAGCGAGACCGCCATTCGCAGTGCTCTGACGAGCGAGCGAACGCTTGCAATGTCGTCATTGGCTGTCAGTTCCGCTCGAAGTAGCGCGACGCGGGAAGGACTCAAGCGTGAAATCATAGACTCTAGGCGGCGTTTTGCGGACTTGAGTTGGGACATGCTCCGCCGCTGGTAGAAAATCATCCCGCATTCCAGCAGACGGCCTCGCGTATCTATCGCCCCAAAGCCAAGCCAACGTGCCCTAATTGCAATCCCGAGAATCTTGGAATCACGCATGTTCAGAGTGCTGGAATAGACTCGCGTGCTCTTGGTTTTCCCGTTCCCACGCCCACTCTAGCTTCCGAGCAATCATCGCCCCTTCCCGTCCTCGAGAGGTGCTCTGCTTGCAGCGTTCAATGAACGTCGCTAACTTGCCTTCTACCTCCATCTGCGCCTCTTCGAATAAGCCAGGAAAGAGTATTGAAATGGGCGCTCGATACAAGGCTTCATACCGGAGTGCGATCTTGAACGGCGGAAATGAGCTGAGTCGCTCATGCCGAGATATCTCTCCGCCATGCACATAGCCGAGCAGATGTGCGACTTCTTTAAGGGTCAATCCGGACCGCTTGCGATGAGACCGAAGGTAGCTCGCAGAATGCGAATGCATCATATATGTCAAAGAACAATTTATTTATCGACTCTTTCCCTAATTCTAGCGGTTGGACTGGCGGTTCCTAGGGGTAGATAATTGTGTTCCGTGCTTAGTTTGCCCAAACTCTATTGGGGCACGTTCAAGGCCGAGTTCCGATTCGGATAGGAAGCGTGGATCATCACTGCCTCTGGTTGTGTACTAAGTCGGGATATTATCTGCATTCATTGTGAATCGACTCCGAGTGATCCGTGCCTGTTTTACACTGACTGCCCGAACCCCGACGGGCCGTGAATCTCCCGCAACGCCGTCTGGAGATCCCATGAGCGCACCTCTCAGGATTGTGTGTCAACTTGACGCCCGATAAAGGCTTCCTACGAGTGCCTCGAAAGGAGTAGCGGTTTTCAGGCAGACCTGATGAGGTGAAGAAGGACCGGGAGAAAAGGTCGGGCCAGAATCCAACACTACTTGAGTACCTAGGTGAACTGGCTGCGTGCCGAGGGTCCTGTGCTAACTCAGCACTGTTCTGGACCGAATCCTTACTTAACAAAGTAAAAAACGCACATGGGCAGAAATGGACAGCACCAACGCGAGCAAATGAGCGTCAATCGGAGTTAGTAACCATTCCGAAATTGCCCCGACACGGAAGGAACTGGCCCGCGAGGAGTCGCCATTGTGAGGACCGGTCAGCCTAAAATATTGAAAACCAACCTGTGATATAGTGATTGGCTACTACAACAATATGGTGCAGGTGCCAGCAAAGGAGGCGATGGTCGTTTCGTGCCGCGCTGGCGGGAAGAGTGGCAGCTGGTATGGTAGAAATTCCGGAATTCAAGGGAATTTGGGCGGGCGGGAACGTTCTCCTGCTGGCCAAGAACGATTCTTGGTGCCATCACGCCGTCACACTGTCCCGAATCGCGTTTGGAGACCGGTTGATTGTGTGTCAGGGAACGACGAACGATCCGTTTCCGGCAATACCGCCGAACCGGTGGTCTGCTTTGATCTCTTATCGTTCGCCATGGATCATACCGGAGGATATTCTCAGTCGATCTGAAGTGGCCATCAATTTTCATCCAGGTTCACGCGACTATCCAGGTTACGGCTGTTATTCGTTCGCAATTTATGAACGCGCTGCCGAGTACGGATGCGTATGTCACCACATGGTTAGCACCGTGGATACGGGTCCGCTGATCGAAGAGAGACGCTTCCGAACAATCGAAAACGAAACCGTGGAAACGCTCAAACTCCGAACTTACGTCGTAATGCAGGCTCTGTTTCAAGACATACTCTTCCAACTCGCCAGGGGCGAGTATCTGCCCCAGCCAGAACACGGTTGGTCGCGCCGCCCATTCACTCGCCGACAGCACCAGCAACTGGCCACCGTTTCAGCCGGTATGAGCGACGAGGAGATTCGCCTGCGTGTCCGAGCAACGACCTATCCCGGTGAAGGTGCTATGGTTTCCCTAGGAGAAATCGTATTCCGAGCTGAGGTCCCATCGCGGCCTCCAATCGCTTAGGTGGGAGTGCATCGCTGAGGAAGAATCAGATTGAATAACGGAGTCGCATAATGATTGATCCCGTGTTCTGCCCTGCCTGCGGTTCGCGCAGACTTCTGCGCCAGCCCTCTGAGAATGCGTACTGCTGTCTCGATTGCAATGTAGTGCACTATCTCAATTCCAAGGCGGCCGTATGCGCGATCATCGTTCGCGATGGATCGGTCCTGCTCGTTCAGGGGCACGATTCAGCACGGGGATGGGACTTACCAGGGGGCTTTCTACGTCTCGGCGAGAGTCCTGAAGACGGACTTGAGAGGGAACTTCAAGAGGAACTGACAGCACATGTGGCTGTGGTTCAACTTCTCAGCGCTAAGGTCGACCCGTACGGAACCCAGGGAGAATTCTCGCTCAATCTTTTCTATGAAGCAACCCTCTTGACCGAAGAATTGGTTCCCGCTAACGAAATCGCTCAGTTTGGTTGGTTTTCGCTACTACAGCTTCCGCCTCTAGAGTATCGGGGGACGGCGTGGGCGCTGGAGGACTTCGCTCACCGCACCCGTGTACATGAGCAGGGATTCAGATCTCGGCCGTGAAATCTACCATCGTGAGAAGATCATGAACATCGTCGACGCTCCAAAAACCTGGGACGAGCTCAACGCCGCGCTTTGGCGTGGCTCAATTGACTCATATGGAAACTATCGGCCGAGGATTGCATTTCGCGGAATGTCGGAGAACTACGGAACCCTTCAAACTAGCATCCAGAGGATTGGAGGACCAGGGAAAGTCTATCCAGCGTCTGAACTAAAGTGGCGTGAACGTCGAGTTATTGAGACCTTCGCAACATATGCTAGGGAGCAGCTGCCGACGGGATTCACCGACTGGGAAATCATCTTGCTTGGCCAGCACTATCGTTTGCCGACACGATTGCTCGACTGGACTTCTTCACCATATGTAGCTCTCTTCTTTGCGACCGAGGACGTTGCGAAGTTTGATTGTGATGGCATCGTATGGTGCGTCTCACGCGTAGACACACTTGGCGTCTTGCCGGATCTCTTGAGCAGTCACCTTGCTTCCCAAAGCGCAAAGATCTTTTCACTCGAAACGCTCCGAACAGCATTTCCCCGCGGCCTTCAGCAGTTCGACAGCGACGTATCCGGGGAGGTTCTAATTTGGTTCGAGCCTCCTTCACTCAGCCCACGAATCGTGAACCAGTTCGCGCTGTTTTCAATGATGGCAGGTGTGGGTAGTGATCACTTGGATTGGCTCGAAAAGCATCCTGACTTCCACTGGGGTGTTCCTGTTCCTGCATCGCTCAAAAGAGAGGTTCGGCAGAGGCTTCAAGTGATGAATATTACTGAACGAACAATTTATCAAGGAATGGAGGGTATTTCGAAATGGCTTGCATCGTTCTACAGTTGACATTCCGGGGCGTCTATTAGCCACATGGCACCCACAGCCCCTCGCCAGCTACGCATTTCTGGGTGTGAGAGATGAAAATTCTTGTTACTGGAGGATGTGGGTACATCGGAGCAGTCCTCCTCAAAACAATGATTGCAGCGGGCCACATAGTGCGCTGCTTGGATAGGCAAACACTCGCGATTCAGAACCTGTTGGACCTTCGCGGTGACGAACAATCTCGATGCGAAATGTTGATAGGCGATATCCGGCAGAGAAGAGACCTCCAGCTTGCACTCGAAGGCACTGATGCAGTCGTGAACTTAGCGGCAATAGTGGGTTCGCCAGCGTGCGACGCAAGCCCTGAGGATGCAGAGTCAATTAATGTTGGGGGTACTCGCCTCCTAGCGCGAGTTGCGCCACCACATGTTCCAGTCATTCACATGAGTACTTGCAGCGTTTACGGACGGACCAAGGAACTCATATGCCGAGAGACTGTTCTGCCCCATCCAATCACGCTATATGGAGAGACAAAACTTCAATCTGAAGGAGCCGTGCTAGCGCGTGGTGGTGTTGTAATTCGCGCTGTCACTGCATATGGGCCATCACCAAATCCTCGATTTGATCTTTTTCTTCATACGCTGATTCGCTATGGCCTAACCAAGCGACGGCTCAAGCTCTTCGAGCCATTCGCGGTTCGTCCTATGATCCACACGGAGGATATCGCTCGGGGCCTGCTGTTCAGTCTCGAACGTTTTGATGCAATGACCGGAAAGGTCTACAATCTCGCTTCGGACGATGGTGCGCTTACAAAGATGGATCTCGTCAATCGAGTGAGTGAATTGACGGGATTGCAGGTCGAAATAGATGAAAAACGGACCGATCCGGATGGCAGAAACTATAATGTCGCGTGCTGTGAGATCAAGAAACTCGGTTTTGAAACGAGTAAACCGCTTGATGTCGGCCTCCGTGAAACCATCGAGTGGTTGAACCAAATAATTTCAAGGAGCTCCTAGCATGAACAATATACCGCTGTCATCGGTTTGCCTGAGCGAACTCGAAAGACGCTATGTCTTGGAGGCACTTGATGAAGGTATGATCTCGTCTTCCGGGCCCCATGTGAAGAGATTCGAAGACCTCATCTCTCGCCGCGCAGACACAGAACACGCGATTGCGACTGCGTCAGGCACCTCGGCGCTTGAGCTGCTGCTGCGAGCAATGGACATTGGCCCGAAGGACGAAGTGATTGTGCCTGCGTTGACTTTCGCCAGTCCGGCCCTCGCAGTTGCCGTCGTCGGCGCTACGCCCGTTTTCGCCGATGTGACTTTGGAGACGTGGACGCTAGATCCCGTGAAGGTGGCGGATCTGCTAACGGCGCGAACGAGGGCAATCATTGCCGTTGACATTCTGGGGCATCCTTGTGATTACGACGAACTCACAAACCTTGGAGTGCCGATAATCGAGGACGCAGCAGAAGCTCATGGTGCCACCTACAAGGGTCGCCCGGTAGGTTCGCTTGGTTACGCTGCCATCTTCAGCTTCCATGCGAACAAGGCCATTACCAGCGGCGAGGGGGGGTGCGTCGTGACTAACGACAGGAGCTTGGCGGAGGGTGTAAGGAGGCTGAATTCCTTTGGAATGGATCCCCACCACCGCTATTGGCACACGGAAATCGGCTCGAATCATCGAATGGCAAACCTGGTGGCTGCGGTGGGTCTAGGCCAGTTGGAGCGCTGGGACGATCTGATCGCGGCGCGGAGACGCGTGGCCGAAAGTTACGATTCTGCCCTACAATCGCTGCCACTACAGCGAAGACCCGTCGCAGCGTGGGCCGGCGAGTCGGTCTGGCTCTACACCGTGGCGACCGAAAAGCGGGCATCTGTCTTGGCGTCCTGTTCGCGTAATGGCGTTGATGCTCGCCCTATATGGCCAGCCCTTCCGAAGAATCCTGTATTCGCCGACTTTCGCGCGGATTGCCCTCGTGCAGAGGCAATCGCTTCAAGGGCGCTGTGGTTGCCAACGTGGGCAGGCATGTCGCAAGAGTGCATTGATGCCGTTTCGAGAGCCGTAGCTGAGGCCTTTGCCGTGGAAATAGGAGATTGACGCATGATGCGAGCTTCCGAACCGTGGACTTCGCAAGTTTCACGACAAGGCTCGCTTCGGATCAAGCGGACAGACGAGGCGACGAACGTTTATACATGAGTGGCATGCACAGGATGGGGGAACAAAACATATTGGGGATCAGAATGGCGCAGCGGCGAATGTGGAACTGGAGCCGCAGAATGGATCGAGCACGATCTCGTGGTGTGCTGAACGCACGATCAGCCGCTTTCACTCATTCGGATCGGGAGGATCTCAAGCGGCCTGCGGCGCCCTCGGAGCCCAAATAAGTTTACCGCGACCTGGAATCCTAAATCATGAACAGTCGAGAAGGTGTCGTTGCTCGCGGATTACAGGGCGTTAATTGCCCAAGACTGTGTTTGGTGCGGCTGGCCAGAAGTCCTTTTAGAGCAAGTTTGGACGACTGACATGTCGCGGACGGGATAGATCCCGTGAAACGCCCTTCGTGACGGCGATCCCCAGTCAAGGGCAATTATGAAATACCGGTTGGGGTGCGCCCTTTGGTGAGACAGAGTGTAGCGCGATAGTTCGCCGTTCGCTGAAGCTGAATTCTGCAACATCATATCGGACAGTTTGATAAATATTCGGTCGGCGTTTTTCCGTCGAGTGCGAGGTGTTCCCGCTCCGCATTATAGCGAAGCATATAGGCCGCATTCTGGTGTTTGAGATCGGCAACCGTGCGGAAGCGAACATCGTTCCAGAACTCCTCGCGGTCGGCGCAGCTCTCGCACCGACATGGTGGTCGAGTGATCGTGCAACAGGAGACTGTGCAGCTAAATAGTTGCTGCCAATCGGTTCTGATGTTCCGCCACAGACCCGGCAGTTAACTGGAAAGACTGCTGTTCAATCCCGGCGAGGAACCACCATCGCCGGAGCGAAGCGTCGTAGCCGCTACTTGGCAATCTCCCCAAACTTGGGCCTATAACTTGTCAAAGAATTCAGAAAGTGAGACAGACAAGGCCATGGCAATCCGTTCAAGGGTGCGCACACACACTTCCTTTCGCCCGTTCTCAATCTCCGAGAGGTAGACCCTTCCAAGCACGGCGTGGTCGGCAAGTATCTCCTGCGTCCAATGGCGTTTGAGCCGCAGTACGCGGACGCGCTTCCCGATCTTGATGCAAATATCTGTTGCCACCCAATCAGTATCGTTGTATGCTTTCGACTACATGTATGCCATGGCATACAGAACGTTTCTATTTGCTTGATGCCGTCCCGGTGAAATGTCAACGCGTTCTTCACCCTTTGATGCGAAGGCGTTCGGGAATAAAGATCCTTACGTTTCGAGAAGTGAACCGAGGGCTATCTATCATGTTCACGAGTGTGCGAGTCTCTTATCTTCGGAGTCTGCTTGTAGCGGGAATCATTGCGGTGATGCCATTCGCGGCTGCTCATCTGGCAACGGCCCAAACCAGTTCCGCGAACGAATGGACCTGGATGGGCGGAAGCAGCACGGCAAACGCAACCGGTGTTTACGGCACTCTTGGCGTTGCCGCTGCCGGTAATGTTCCCGGAGCCCGAGACTCCGCAGTCAGCTGGACCGACAGCAGTGGTAACCTTTGGCTCTTCGGGGGAGAGCAAGAATCGGGAGGAACCCCTGATTTCAACGATCTCTGGGAGTACAGTCCGACGACAAATAAGTGGACATGGATAAGCGGAAGCAACACAACTGGTGCAAGCGGAGTATTTGGCACAAAGGGTGTCACTTCCAGTGCCAATGTCCCTCCTGCACGTGGCTCAGGGGCCGTGAGTTGGATTGACCGAAATAACAACCTTTGGCTTTTCGGCGGGTATGGCGATAACGGTAACAGGAATGATCTGTGGGAGTTCAACCCAAGTAACAAAGAATGGACTTGGGTGAGTGGAAGCAGCACCGCAGAAGCAGTGGGGGTGTACGGTACTCTTGGCGTTGCCGCTGCGAGCAATGTTCCCGCAGCCCGAGGCCACGCCATTAGCTGGATTGACAGCAGTGGCAATCTCTGGCTCTTTGGCGGCTTCGACGATGAGTATTCAACCGGGATATATGGATATCTAAACGACCTCTGGGAGTTTAGTACTACTACCAATGAATGGACGTGGGTGAGCGGGAAGAGCACGGCAAACGCAACCGGGGTTTACGGCACTCTTGACATTGCCGCTACCAGCAATGTTCCCGGTGCCCGAAACCCTGCCGTTGGCTGGACTGATAGCAGTGGCAATTTTTGGCTCTTCGGTGGTTCCGGAGTTGATTCAACCGGGACGCAGGGTAATCTAAACGATCTCTGGGAGTTCAGTCCTACTACCAAAGTATGGACGTGGGTGAGCGGGGCGAATACGGTGGGTTCAAATGGAAGCGCGTCTGGTGTTTATGGCACTCTTGGCGTAGCGGCTGTCGGCAATGTTCCCGGAGGTCGATACTCGGCCACCAGCTGGATCGACAGCAGCGGCAGACTTTGGCTCTTCGGCGGTTACGGAGTTGATTCAACCGCGAAGCAGGGAAATCTAAACGACCTCTGGGAGTTTAGTCCTGCCACCAAAGAATGGACATGGGTGAGCGGGGCAAATTCGGTAGGTTCGACCGGAGTAGCGCCCGGTATTTACGGCACTCTTGGCGTTGCTGCTACCGGCAACATCCCCGGAGGACGGTCTGGTGCAGCTAGCTGGATCGACAGCAGCGGCAAACTTTGGCTCTTCGGCGGGAACAGTTCAGATTCGACGTTCTCGTTGACTCAGCACAACGACCTTTGGGAGTATCAGCTTCCTACAACGACGCCGACGGTGACGGTGACGCCATCCTTAACCAGCATTACCACGATACAGGGGCTGACAGTGACGGTGGCTGTCGGTGCAGGAAGCGGCAGCCAGACAGCAACCGGTTCGGTGGTCTTGACCGGTGGCGGCTACACCTCTCCCTCTACGGCTCTGAGTAGCGGCACCGCGAATATCACCATACCGACCGGCTCGCTCGCGGTCGGGACGGACACACTGATGGCCACCTATACGCCGGACTCGGCAAGCGCGCCAATCTATGCGACTGCCTCGGGGTCGAATTCGGTAGCCGTATCCGCTTCCGCAACGACGCTGACGTTCAGTGCAAATCCAACCAGCAGCACCTATGGTCAGCAAGTGGTACTCGTCGCTACGCTCAGCCCCTACTCGGCCCAGAGCATTAGTACCAATGGTGAGCCGGTCACCTTTTATAACGGCACCAGTAGCTTAGGAACAGACACCCTGAGCAGCGGCGTGGCCACGCTCAACGTGACTTCATTGCCGTTAGGAACGGACAGCCTAAAGGCCGTCTATGCGGGTAACGCGAACTTCACCGCAAGCACCTCCAACACGCTCCCATTTACCGTATCGAATCCACTACCGGCGATCAGCGGGATCTCACCGGCGTTTACCAACGCAGGTGGCAATGTGTTCACACTCACGGTAAACGGGTCGGGATTCATCGCAAGCTCGACTGTCTATTGGGGAACTTCGGCCCTCACCACCACGTTCGTGAGCGCGACGCAGCTTACGGCACAAGCACCGGCGGCTGACATTGCCACTGCGGGAACCGTCGCCATTACGGTGCAGACTCCAGCACCAGGCGGTGGTACTTCCAATGCATGGCAGTTTGAAGTGGATACTGCCTCCACTGGAACCGGGCCAACCCTCACCTCAACCACGGAGACAGTGGCTGCCGGTTCCACGGCCAGCTATCCGGTGACAGTGCCAACGTCGGTGACCAGCGTCTCCGTAACTTGCCTGAACCTACCCACTGGAGCGACGTGCAGCTACTCCCCGACAACGAATTTGGTATCGATCGCCACCTCCTCAACCACGCCCAAAGGGACGTATCAGATCATCGTGGTCTTTACGGAAACGGTAACCACAACTTCATTTCTGCTGCCAATCCTTCTGTTGCCTCTTGGGTTCATCAGGAGGAACCTGGCGGCGCGGGGCATCTGGCTTACGGCTTGCCTTGGCCTGGTTCTGCTGGCTACGGCGGCCCTCAGTATCGGCTGCGGCGGGGGCGGGTCTGGCTCCTCAACACCCCCTTCGACTCAGCAAGTAACCAGTTCGGGCGCAGTCACCCTCACGATCCAGTGAGGACACCTCAAGAGAAGAAAATGGGGTTCGGAAAACGGATAAGGCAATTTGCGAGCGCGATTGATGCGGAGTTAGAGAAGCGCTTTCAGCACTGCTCTGATTGTGTATTAAGCCGGGATATTATCGGGATTCATTGTGAATCCATTCCGAGTGGTCACGCCTTGCTCCATAGACACATTTGCCCAGGAATATACGACCGGAACGGTGATGGGCAGCGGGTCGGAGAGCTGAATGAAGTACGGTGGTGCCAGCTTGGCTCTGAAATTCACGCTGTATTCGGCGGTTACAGGAGCGTATTGCGCGCGCCGCCGTACTACGGCTGTAACCTGTGACGCACCCAAAGGCCTCCCAGTCAGAAGGTTGGTTAACTCGCCGATAGCGATCTTGTCCGTTGTCTGTTCCGCAGGCCCGTTCACGAGCGAGGAGTCACTTCTGCATACGAGAGCATAATGCCGCGGACGACCGACGTTGAACCTGCTGGTTATCAGCGACCATAGAGGTAAGCGGTATGGTTCACCATCCAAACCGGCCGCAGCAGTCCACGCGACCACGCTTTCTGGCGATACATCATCGCGTCGCGGCGCAGATTTGATTGGGCTAAATAGCACTTCCGGTTCATCGGATAGACGCAATAATTCGAGGATTGAGGGGCCAACGGCATTACCGATCCCCCAATAAAAGACCCCGCCGTTTGCACTACGCTCCGTTTCCTTGCGCCGCAAGATATCAGAAATTGACTGGCCCGCCTCAGTGCCGAATCTGGTCCACACAAAGCATCGGGGAACAGGCATATGTTGACTCCTTTTGAGCATTATGCGGTATTATGCAATAATAATGCAACAAGATTTGGTCAAACTTGGACGCAATCTCAACGCTTACATGCGGAAGCATTGTAAGACTCAGGCATATATTGCTGAAAATGCTAAAGTTGACCAAGCAACTGTATCGCGTTTTTTGCGGAGGCCTCCGAGAAGGATTACGGCGGCGGTTCAGCGGCTATGCAACTATGCAGAATCGCTGCTCGCGCAAGCAGAGGATGACGGAGACAAAACAGCGGCCCAAAGGGCGCTTGACGAATGCTGGAGTCGATCTGATATCCACGCACGAGCGGTTTCAAAGATACTAAATGCATTGGCCGAGCTTTGCCGACACGACAGCCAAGAAGGGGTGACGCCTGGTTGACCGAAGCTGAGCGATTTCGCAAAAGACTGAAGACCGTTGGCCTAAGCGACCCCGCCATTGATGCAGCTTGGCCGGACTGGTGGAGTGACGATGCAGACCCATCATCATCTGCGAGGCTTGAGCTGCGATTTTCCGTCGCTCGAAAGCTGGGCCTGGATGCACGCTCCGTCCTCGACGAGGATGGAATCCCAAGATTCATCTGGAAGGACGAGGCGCGTTTCAAACATCTTGCCGGCGAAAGTGACTCGGAGCGCGCGGCGATATCTTCGTTCGGTCGATCCATCGGCGCGTTGCTGACTGCCGGATCCAGCCCCGGCCAGTTTGCGTTGAATGGAACCACCGCCGCAGCCCTGCGGAGCGCCGTCTTGAGTTCGCAACCGTACGTGCGGCTCGTAGACCTGCTATCCCTGTCGTGGTCAGCAGGTATCCCCGTAGCGCATCTCCGGATATTTCCCGCTGTTCGGAAACGGATGGCGGCAATGGCGGTCGCCGTCGGCGAGCGCCGCGCCGTCCTGTTAGCTAAAGACTCTATGTATCCGCCTCATACCGCTTTTTACCTGGGCCACGAACTTGGCCATATTGCGTTGGGACACGTCCTGACCAATGCCGCCATCGTCGATATGGAGGCAGACGTGCTGTCTACGAGGTCCGAGGACACTGAGGAATACGAGGCAGACCGCTTTGCACTCGAATTGCTCACCGGTCGGGCCGATCTCCAACTCGTACCGACTGGTTCCTATAACGCGCCCGGACTCGCGCAGATTGCGCTGCGCGTATCGAGCGAACTCCACATCGAACCCGGAACACTCGCGTTGTGTTTTGGATATTCGACGGGAAACTGGGCTGTCGCCAATAGCGCCATGCGTTTCATCTATGACCAGGCACGACCCGTCTGGAACGAGGTGAACCGCGTGACGATGACACAACTAGATATGGGGCAGCTACCGTCAGATGCAAGTTCATACCTCATGGCGGTTCTTGGAACAGGCGTAGCGACATGACGGCATTGATCGACAATGACATTCTCCTCAAAAGCGCTTGTTATCGGCTGCTTGCCGAATTGATCACGGCCAACTGCGGCACGGAACAAGTTGGCTTCCTTGCCGCCGCACGGTTTGTCCTAGGCAGGAGGATTCGGAGAGCAAGGTTGCGAGGTGATGCCGCAGCAGTTGAAGCAGAACTCTTAGATTTCCTGACAGAAAATGAGGCTATTGAAACGACCCTCGAAGAACAGGCTCTCGCCGCCACGTTAGAAGCGACAGCACAAAGCCTGTCGGTGAACCTCGATACCGGGGAAAGCCAACTCCTCGCGGTTTTAGCTCTGCGTACATTGCCGAGCCTGCTAACTGGCGACAAGCGTGCGATCATCGCGATTGAACAGTTGATCGATTCTACTGTAGAGATCGCCGGAGTCAGCGGCAAAGTAACCTGTCTCGAACAACTCGTGAGACGTGCCATGGTGCAGGGCGATTCTGCCGAAATCCGGAAGGCGGTGTGCAGTGAACCCGACATTGACCTGACGCTCAGTATTTGTTTCAGTTGTTCTAATTCTGAGCTACCAATTGCGTCAGTTATTGAAGGTCTCGACAGCTACATCTCAGATCTTTGCCGCAAGGCACCGCGCACACTTTCTACTTGACAGTATTACGAATGTAAACAGCATACGGTGACGCAAGCTCTGCCACGAGCCCGATTTTTCTCGCCTCATCGGCTCCGTCTTCTGGATTGATCTCATGCTGTATCGTTCGAATGTCGCCGACAACTTGCAAGCAGGCCTTGTCTACCCTTCCTCTTATGTAATTGTTCCCGAATGCACCCATGCTATTTCCGAGTGCGACCTGGGTGAGATCAAGCGGCAAGTCAAAGCTTTCTTTACGCAAGTTCTTTATGACCAAGGCATAGCGCGATCCGAGGACGTTGATTGCGGCGGGAATGATCTCCCATTTAATGCCATCTATGGAGAATTCGTCCGCGCGAATCGGGTGCGCGAAATGCTTGGAATCCATCGGGTGCATGCAGAGCAAGACGGTTTGCCCACGCTCCTCAAAGTCTTTAGCGAAGGGTTGAACCATGCTCTGCGGATGGCAGGTGTTGCCGCCGTAACCCCAAAACGCGACTCCTGCCTTCTCGATTTCCCTCGTCTTGCGAGTGATGATGTCGTCGAGTGTTTCTTGAGCATGCGTTCCTACCTTCATGTAAAGAATGCCAACTCCGGGAGTGATGTTCGTTGCCATTGCGTTACTCCAATGTTTCCAAAAAATATTCGTCTTCGTGCGCTTTGCCGTACTCGAGGTTGAGTTTTTCGCGTACGTATTTCACGCGCGGATTACCCGAACGACCGTAGAAATTTGACAACCGTTGTGGCTCTGATATTGCCACACTTTCGCGCGCTACGCCTATCCCGCTAACTGACTTGAACATCAGGTTGCAAGAACGAAGTTCTGGTGCGTCATCGAGATGGTAGGCGTGCATCCTGGGCATCATCTTCTGGACAAAAAAGCCGTTTGCAAGAGCAAACTCTTGGACTCTCGCCAGTACCCGCCTCGGCCACTGCAACTCATCATCATCGGCAATGACGACCAAGCCCTCCCCACCGAATCCAACCGCCTCCATCCCCCGTTGCATGAAAATGCAAACGCTTTCACCGCCATTGCTCGCACCCCACGGAGGATTTGTGTAGAAATTGTCGAATTCGGTCGGGGCGGGAAATGCGTCCAGACAATTGTAAAGTCTGGCGGTGAGCCATTCGAGACGTTCTCGATCTGCAAAGCGTTCAATAGCGTTACAGATTCGCTCGTCAAAATCAAATACGACGATTTCGGAGGGCCCGTAGTCGATGATTGCGCGGGCCCTAAGATACGCGACGCACACGCTGATCGCGTCCCCGTCACCGATGAATGCCAGCTTCTTCTCGTTTGCCCAGCGCGCGACAAACTCGCTTTGGAGCACCATGTCTCCCGCCTTCATGTAAATCTGATCGAAGAGACGGAGGGGGCGCGGGCGATTCTGGATCACGTCCGAGATAGCATTTACGGCAGCGCGGAGGTCAATTTCATGCGATTCTGGCATTGCAGTGCATAATACTGCTTTCATCCACTGAACTGCAATGTTTATGAACCGCTCATATTTGCACAAATTCCTCCGAGGAAGCGGAGAGCTAAATCCTTAACGCCCCAGTATTCTGAGATAAGCCGCTTCGGATTCGATGACGCCACACTTCAGGGCTGATTGAGTTTCGGGAGTGTTGGAAATGCGCCGTGCCCCACATCGTAGATGTTGCCAGCGCCAAACCACTCGCACAGTACTTGAAGGGATTTAGTAGCAAGCTGTTGAGTGAAGAGAAGGGCTAAGCGCTGCTTCGGCCGGGAGCAGCATACATAAAACAGATTCCTGTTGCGCTCGAAGAATTCTTGTTTGTCTGCCGGGATGGCGTTCGGGTGTAACGTTAACGTTAGATATGCGTCGAAGTCGTATTTATTCCACCCTCGACCGAAAACGACCAATACATTCTCGTACTCTTCTCCCTTGACACCATGCTTAGTGGAGAATGGAGAATGACCCTCAAGAAAGTTGTGCAGGGCTATCATTTCAAGATATGGAATCGCCCTCATGTCTCTCGAACGTTGAATCAGTTCCGGCGTTGGAATAGCTTGATCATCTTTCCAATTGCGTAAGGCCCTCTCGCGATCCAAGACATCATCGGGGAGTGCTGGTACACCGGCATCCTCGATTCTGTCGAGAACATCACCAATCGTGCCCGATTCACGAAGAGCAAACAGGTTGCTCATAGACTTCGACCACAGCTCTTTATCTTTGTGGGACGCTATGCGTGGAGAATCACTTCCCAGTACGGCAAACATTTCCCCGTATCGCCGCTCTTGATAAGCCAAACAGGCTGGTTCTAGCTTCTCTGAAAAGAATTTGACATAGGGGTCGTCCTTCTTGAGGAAGAGATCATTATAGGGAAAGACCTTCGCCAGGCTTGGATAGCCTTGTTCCGTGGCCAATATGTTGTGCGTCAACATTAGGATTTTAGTGTGCTCAGCGTCGAACTGCCACCCGGACACGCTGAGTCCATTCAGACAATCCTCTAGTATGCGATGGGCATCGGCGGCAGGCAAATCATTCGTCCAATGGCCTCCCCAACCGGAACGCCGCTGACCTGTAAAGCTGTTTGTGTGGAACACCTGTATTGACCCGACCGAATCGGGATCTTTCGGCGCTTGTGGCAACGCTGGCCGCATTCTATTAAGCATCTCGACGATAGGAGTAGCTGAGCGAAAATTTGCCTTCTTACCAATCTCTTCAAGATTGTCGTCTTCCACATGCCCGCAGGTCCCGTCGTAGATTCTCTGCCAGTGGTCGCCAAACAGACCAACTAGAGGCCCTTCAGTCCGGGCGAACAGATGATCCTTGATAGCGTGCATTATCACTCTGCTCGTGTCTTGGTACTCATCTATCAATAGATAGGGAAATCTGCTGGCAATAATGGTTTGAAACTTCTTAAGCGGCATGAGCGCCGCCGTCAAAGTCAAAACATCATCATGATGAATCGACACGGTTTCGTCATGGATTTTGCGATATCCGAGCTTGTATTCAATGGGGCGATCCCCGAGCTCACCACCCTCGGCAATGATCTCTTTCCATTTCTCAATTTCCGGCAGCAGTTTCCGAATTGTGGGCTGAAAGCATTTTATTAGGCCCCAACAAAATGCATGAATCGTATCAACAAAGGCCAGCGTATCTCCGTCGATTCTGCTATTGATGATTGAGGTGGCAACATTCGTATAAGTGATACAAGCGATCTGTTGGTTGTTGCGGCGGAGCTTTTCTCGCTCTCGTGTGAGAAGGAATCTTAGGGCCTCGATCAAAGAATAGGTTTTACCAGCACCTGCTCCTGCTTCGAGTAGAAAACACTGGCGCTCCTCGATACATCGACGAACACGGACCTCTGCTTCTGTGGCTGCCGTAAGCGCTGGATTTGTCGGTTGAGTTTGCTCAGGCATCTTTACTCTCCGAACCCTTAGAGCGTGTTTCATAAATAGGTACGGCATCAGATCAGTCACTTTCGGTTGAGGCGGGTTGGCTGTTGAACTTCTGTTATGAAGAAGCGACAGAAGTTGTTGACCGACGAACAGTGGGAGCTGAT
>Ga0326728_10010537_pt1 | contig 21583 bp, 11 predicted proteins | sample MB3enrmetagenome_FD_207602 | JGI IMG/M metagenome (GOLD analysis project Ga0326728, IMG submission 207602) | Lab enriched peat soil microbial communities from McLean, Ithaca, NY, United States - MB31MN | ecosystem: Environmental > Terrestrial > Soil > Wetlands > Peat | place: USA: New York... | reverse complement strand
CAAAAGTTGTCTTAGGGTCGCCATGCGTACTCCTCCCTCTTCTTTTACGGCATAAGCGAGAGCCGCGTTCGCTGGACTATGGACAGCCGTTCTGGAGCCATTTGGAGATCGCGCTGCTATCTCCGTAATCGTTGGCCGGGGTAATATGGAACGTTCCCTCAATCTGGGCATCACTCCAGCCCGTGTACGCGTGCAGCGCTTCATGGAGCACATCCCAGCCGGTGGCGGTATTCAAAAAATTCTGTGAGACCGCCACGACAGCCTGGTTGCCCGGTCCCGAATTTAGCGTAATAGCGTCGTAATTGGCCAAGGCGGTCTGCAATGTAGTGGAACCTGCGTCGCCCAGCACCTGGCCGCTGGTTACATAGTTCTCGGTCAAGTTGCCAAAGGTCGGATTATTTGCATCATAGAAGCAGGTGGAATTCGCCTTCGCCAGGAAATCCGAAGTGCTGTAGCTCAGCCCCTGGCTCTTAAAGACCGCGTTAAAGACTGCGGCGATCTTCCCAAGACAATTACCTGTGGAGAACTCACCCCAGACACTTTTGAGAAGGTTATGGGCCCACTTGTTTGTGGCTGAGTCCACCAGCCTTCGAGGTCCGCCGTTGCCACCTCTTGGCTCGCAGCCCATCACGTTGGGGCGAACGAAGCTCCCGGCCATTACGATATTCTCGCACGGCCCGCCCCCGCTACCGCCAAAGCCCCCTGGCTCAGGATCACACACACAGTACCCTGGCCCTTCGTCCTCATAAAAAGTGCAGTTTGAAGGACACGGGTACAGTCCCAGGGGGTCCACATTGTTGGTGGGGTTATCGCGGGCGTAGGCGTAACGGTTCCAAGACTGAGGGTTGGCCGGGCTGCCAGCTTTCGGGTCAGGAGTGAGCCAGCGGCCAAAACTCGAATCGTATTTGCGGAACTTTGTGTGGTCCAGGCCGGTCTCGGCATCGCGCTCGAGGCCCGTGAACTTGTAGTTCTGTGCGCAACTGGCGATGTGAGTCAATTCGGAGCCAAAGGGGAGAAAGTCAGCGTCGTAGCAGAGCACTCCCGAAGCGTTAGAGAGCGTCGTCGCCGTTCCCAAGTGGTCCTCGAAGTAATAGTAAACATTCCCGGAAGAGTCTCGTCGTGCGACGCGCGCGCTCCCGAAGTATACGTATTCATTGAGCGTATTTCCGCTCGGGTCAGTTTCCGCCAGAGGAACACCCGCAGGGGAATGCCAGTAAAGCGTCCCGCTCGACTTTTTCACCCTCTGTAGGTTGCCGTCGTACGCATAGGTCACGTTTGCCGCGGAAGTCAGGTGTCGCTCGGCATTCCACGAATAGGTGTAGATACCATCGCCGGTCAGGTCACCGGCAGCGTCGTAGTTGAAGCTCGCATTGGTGATTTGATTGTTGGTGTTCACGCTCAAGCTCAGCATGGGCGCGGTACACTGCGTCACGTTAATCGTGGTCAAGTTCGCGTACCGATCGTAGCCGAAGCTCTGGCCCCAACAGTCGCTGCCGCTGGTGGCCTGGCTTGCGGCCGTGCTCACACGGTTCAGCGCATCGTAAGTGTAGGTCACGCTGCGCCCGTTGTCCCGACCGTTCGTCTCCACGTTCACGTTGCCATTGGCGAAGTAACTGTACGACAAGCTGAGCGCCGTGCCATTGCTGGAGGAGGCGCTAAGAAGGGTCGGGAAGAGCCGGCTGTTGAAACCGTTGCTGGTGGTGATCCCGGCGAAGCCGCCCGAGACTTCCCCCTCCACCATGCCCGCTAGGCCGCCCGGCGGCGCGTACGTTGCGCCGGTGACGTAGTTAATGCTGTTGGCGGAATCCACGGCAGAGATGGGCCTCGAGTCGCTGCCGTAAGTGTAACTCACTATGCGCCCGCCGGGATAAGTGATCGAAGCCAGCGAGCCGTCCAGTTCATAGCCGTAGGACATCGTCTTGGTGACCGTGCCGATGGTCCGCTCTTCAGCGATGGTTCGACCCATCTTGTCGTAGCTCCATGCGGTTTGGCCTGAGGCGTCGTGCATCCCGGTCCGCTGGCCCAAGCCATTGGTTATTGTAAGCCCGTTGTAGCTCGTCTGGTCGTAATAATAGGCAATCGAGGCGTCCCCGTTCGAGTAGCTCTTACCGGTAAGCCGGTCGAGGGCGTCATAGATGTACGTGGTCGTGATGCCGCGCGCGTCGGTCTTACGGCAGACAAGCTTTTGATTGTTTGCGCAGAGCGCCCCGCCGGAGGTCGTGAAATAGTAATGCGTGGTGCCGCCTTCGGGCGTCGTGGACTGCGTCATCCGCGAGAGGCCATCGTAACTGTAGGAACGCGTTTCGCTCCCTTGGACAACGCCCGTCAAACTTCCCTGCGCATCGTAGGTGTAGCAGGTCGAGAGCGTGAGGCTGTTGCCGTTCGAGGGGTCCGGCTCGTCCACTTCGATCACGCGGCCGAGCGCATCTGTGAACGAGCGGCGCTGATTGCTGGACTCATCCGTGTTGAGAACGGGATAACCGTAGCCGTAAGTGGAGGCCGAGCATAACTGCGCGCCGTTGCCGTAAGCGACCTGGCTGTAGCTCGAATCACTGTGCGTGACCCTGGTTACTCGGCTCAAGGCGTCGTAAGAATACGTATCGACGCCGTAGGTCGGGTCGGAGGTGCTCCGATAGGGGTTGCTCTCGGTGTACGCGCGGCCAAGGGAATCGTAGGCGGTATCAACGTAGGTCTCGCCCGATGGGTCCGACACTAAATCCTGGTGGATCGTCCGCCCCAAGCCGTCGAGCACCGTCTCGTCGTGACGAACTACCGAACCCGAACCGGGCGTGCATCCCGTCAGCGACCCCGAAATGAGCGTGCAGACATCTGTAACCGTGGCGCTTGTATACTGGGTGTTCCTGACCCCGCCATCGGGGAAGCTCGTATGGGTGAGGCGGTTCATGTCGTCGTAGCTAAAGCTCGTGGTGTTGTTGTTGGCGTCCGTTGTGGATTTCGTGAGGGCGCCGTTGCAGTCCCAAGCGAGTGAGCGTGACAGCGACATCGGGAGACCGATCGTCGTATCGAAGGAATTCCCGCAGGCGCCCCAGCCGGAATTGTAAGTCGTTACCGCGCTGTTAAAATCCGTCGCCTGGTGTCTATTGCCCGTGTCGAAGTAGCTGATCGACTTCGAGATAGTGCCGAAGCCAGAGCCTGAGAGCGCGATGCTGGTGGGATTTCCCCGCGCCCCGCCGGGGTTCGTGAACTGGGGAGTCCCCGAAGTACTAGTGAGCCCCAAGGCGTCGTAGGTATAGACAGTCTGGTGAAGCAGAGTCCCAGCGCCGTTGTAAAGGGAAACGGTTACCGGGAGACCCTTGATATAGCTCTTGGCCGGATTCCAGTACGTGGCGGTGGTCTTCCGCGCCAGCGAGCCTACGGCCCCATTTCCGTAGTTGTACTCGTCCACCTCGGTGACCATGCCATAAGTAGGGTCGTAGTCCGTGTTGACTTGTGACTCGAGGCCACCCAGCGAGGTCGTGACGGTGCGCTGCGTGATAGGAAGAGAAACAGACGTGCCATTGCAGGGGAAGGACGCCCCGTTGTAGCAGGTGTAAATGGTCTCGAGGCCGGCCACCTGACGCTCCGTCTCATAGATTCCCTGGAAATTGTATGTCGTGACGTTCGACTGCGGGTCGGTCAGGGTCGTCGTCCAGGCGGTGCCGTTTTCCGTGTGGGCATAGGTCCAGGCCCCGTCCGGCGTGGTGCGTTCGAGCGTGGCGGCGCTGCCGTCGGCACAGGTGATGCCGTTCGACCCGCCTGAGTAGGTGTAAGAAATCGTGCCGCCCGTGGGCAGCGTAACCGATGCCGGACGGCCTGTGACATAGTGGGGGTTGTGGTTGTCGCCGGGGGTCACCTCGTATGTGAAGCTGTATGAAGTCCCGTCGGGGTAGACAATACTGCTTACCAGATTCTCAGCCGTAGCGCCGAACTCGGTGATCCCGCTGCAACCGAAGTCCGTCTGCACGGTGTAAGCCGCATAGTTCATCGTGACTGTGGCTTGATTTCCCGAGGCCGCCGTGTACTGGAAAGTGATCGGACTTGAGGGGGTACCGGAACCCGAAACGGTTAAGGCCGTCGTGCCCAAGGTGTCGGTAAAGGCGCTGCTGCCGCTCGATGAGGCGATCGTGATTTCGTTGCCATTTCTGTTGATGGACGACCAGGGGCCGAAGTTAAAAAGGTTGCCCGGGAATACGGGCGGGATAATAGACCCGCCGGAACGCGGGTGAATCGTCGCAGTACGCGTGTCGGTCTTGTACTCCAGCGTATACCCGGAGCCGTCGGTAGCGATGGGGATAGAGGGCGGGAGGGAAATACCGCACTGGGCGTACCCCCCCGACACCAGTTCCGTTAAAGAGACGTTGTGAGGGGTTCCCCCAGCGTCCACGTAGGGACCAAGAATAGTGTAGCCCCAATAGCCGCCGGCAGAACAGTAACCCCCGACCTGCGTTGCGTACAGGTAGCCGGTGGCGCCGTTGATAATCCCATTCCAGCCCCAGTAGGGGAGTTGCGCCCAATACTGTTGGCCTGACGTGCCAGCCGGATACCAGATTGAACTCTCGAAGCTCAGCGTGTTGGAGAAGGGAAGGCCGCGCCCGGCTTTGCTGTGCACCGTAATGGGCAAATGGACGTTCAGGTTGGCGTTGTTCACAACGTCCGGGCCGCCACTGAAACTGCCGTAGATCGGTGCGCCGGTGGCGACCTGGGCGAAGGCTGGCCGGGCCGACAGGAAGGCGACAAGGAGCAGGAGGGCAAGTGACAATGGGTTCCCGCCTTCGCGGGAATGACGTGCCAGGGCGCGGGGATGACGTGATGCGCCGCGGGAATCACCCGACAGGCGGTTTCCGAGTTTCGAATTTCGAGTTTCGAATTTCCATTTTCGGTTCTCGCTCATTGACCACCTCCGGTGTTGACGCGTGAGGGCGTGAAGGCGCTGGACGGCCGCTTCGACGCTCGCCGTATGTTCGCAACACTTGCGACGGCCGGCAGAGCGAAGACACTCGACGGCACGCCGGAATTGACGGTAACGTTCGCAACCTTGAAGTCGAGCAGTAGGCTGCCCTGGAGATACTTCTGGATCTCGAAGGGTACGAGCGCCCCGCTGAGGTTCTGAAAATTGCCGAACCGGATTTCGACCGGAACATTCACGCTGATCCCGGTGTCGGGCTGGACATTGAAATCGAGAACCAGGGGAAGGAACGACTGCGGATCCAAGTAGATGTCCATCGTGCTCAGGGTCGTGATCAGAGCGGTAGTGGTGGCGTCCTCCCCCGAGGGTGCGCTTGCAACTCGCAGATGAAGTAACGTTGCGCCCTTGCTCGTGTCTGGGCCCAGATTAGATACCGACACTTGGGCGTTAGCAGAGACAGCTTCGAGCGTCAGGACGGGAAAGAACCAACTCGCGTCGGTCCAGCAGTTGTTGGCAAACATGGAGTGTGCCGTACCGTCCGGCCCAATCCAGGCCCCGCCCGGTCCGTTGCGAATCTCCTCGCGCGAGCCGTTGCTCAAATAGAGCTTGACCAAACTTTGCTGGTTGCCGCTCGCGGTGAGCGTGGCCGTGCCCGTTTCCTCGTCGGAACCAGCGACGTAGTTCGCAGTGGCTTGCAGAATGACGTCGTTCACGGTTGTTCCGCCGGTCAGAGCCTTGAGCGACGAGGCGATCGCGGTGAGCGCCTGAGGGTCACGTACGGGAGCTGTGGTCTGAGCTCTTATGGGGCTAACGAGCAAAGTTATCAGGAGAAGACCAAGTGCGAGGCGAGTAAGCATGCGGGACCTCCTGGAGTGCGCTTGTGATGTTCGGAAATTTAATACGGCAGGGTGGTTTGCGAATCAACGGTAATCTGTTGGTGAAATCTGCTGTTTGTTGGTGGAACCTGCTTTTTGTTGGTGAAATCTGCTGTTCGGGGTAGGTGGTTTTGGCGATGCGCGGACGACTCGCCCACCCACTCCTAAGGGTGGCCCGGGCGGTTTTCGTAATTGAGAAGGCGATTGGCCGTACTGCCTGCGGAAGTCGTGGGCAAAGTCGGATGCGTCCGCGTAGCCGACCGCTGCGGCCACCTCTTTAACCCGCAGCGCGGAATCCCGCAGCATGTCCTTTGCTTTGGCTAGCCGGGTGGTTCGAAGGAAAACCTTGAAGGTGTGGCCGGTTTCTTTCTTGAAGATATGCTCGAACCAGGATGGGCTGAGCCCCACTTGCGCAGCGATGCGTTGCACTGACTGCGGTTTTTCGAGCTCGCGAAGGACGACGTTGAGGACACTGCGCACCCTGGCGTCCACTTCGGTCCTTGCACCTCTGCTGTGGACGAGTAACAACGCTCTGGCTGAGCCGGGGTCAGGCGTGTTGCGCTCGATAGGTATGACCGTTGTGCGACGGGGAAACTTGAACATGAGGGGACCTCGTGGAAGGGCTATCGGGATTGAACGTGGCACGGCCAATGATTGCTGGGCGAGGGGACACAGAGCGCTGTCTCGGGGACCAAAGATGCGGATAAGCTACCCCGCCCCCGCTGTTTTGTCAAGAGACAATACTGCCCAGTGCAACATTTCTATCGCACAGAATGTCTAGTGACACGATGACCGCGATTGGAACCGAACGTCTCCTGGGCGGGGTCACGGACTCCCAACCACGGGATGCGCAGCAGCCACGGCGTTGTATCGCATTTTTCGGCAGTCGTACAGCGCGGCGGAGCCGCAAGTCGAAATTCAAGATTCCAGATTCAAGAGAAAGTCTTTTCAGTGCACGCAGATTCGACAAACTAGTGCTACGGTTTGATGTTGAAGCGGCGAGTTTAGCTCGCCAAATGGCGGCGCAAAGCCGCCTCTACATCAAATTGCACCACTGCCCATTTTTCGCTTGACAAGCCCAGATCTGTATGATAGCCTACTGTTGTGTGTTTGTTATGGACTTATTGTCGTGGCCAGGCGCCGGGACGCCGAAGCGCAAAAGAAATCGGGGTAGCCGTGACGATGGGGGAAAGCAGGGCATCACGAAAAAATGCAAAACAGTGGAAACGAAGCTAAGAAGTGCTTGAAAACAAAGGATCTCACTTTTTTCAATGGCTGCAAATCTTGCACGTTTTGCGCGCAAATCAACGCCTGTCAGGCCCCAAACGGCCGCATTTTGCAAGAACGTAGTCAGGACTTGCGAGTCCCGCCCGATGCCGTGACAGTGACAAATAGTCGGCTAGACTGCCTTGAGACTTACATCGGAGCTCACCTGATCTCGGGTGGGGTCGATGCACCTTACCGGCGGATCGGGGCCTATCGTCCTAGCTTGACAACGCAACCACACCGAGTTCGAACGCTCCGACGGAGCTTCGAGTTTCCGATCCTCGACCCGGCGGTCGGTAATTAGGGTGATTATCCTCTTGACACAGAAATCAGAAAGTGCTACGATTTAACTGTGAGATGGAGGAAATCATGAACTTGATAGACGTTACAAAAACCTACGCAGTCGATGAGACCTGCCTTGATCTTCTCGAAAACCTCCGCTGGCCAGATGGCGTTCGCTGCTTAAAATGCGGCTCTGACAAGCTGTCACGCATCACGCGAAAGGGCCGCAACAAGAACAAACGCACACGGCTGTTTCAATGCCTGAATCCAGAATGCAAGCACCAGTTTACACCAACTGCCGGAACGATCTTCGCCGATTCACACCTACCGCTGTCGAAATGGTTTCTCGCGGTCGGCTTGATGATTAACGCGAAGAAAGGACTCTCTGCCAAACAGATGCAGCGTGGCCTTGGAGTAGGCTATCAAACCGCATGGTATCTCTGTCATCGGATTCGCAAGGCGATGGAAGAGGGCGACCTTCCGAAGTTCACCGGCGTTGTGGAAGTGGACGAAACCTACGTCGGCGGAAAATCCAAGAACATGCACAAGGATGTGCGCGAGCGGAAGATCACCGGCACGGGCGTAATGGACAAGGCCCCGGTATTCGGAATCATTCAGCGCGGCGGGAAAGTTGAAGCGTACTCGGTGCCGAATGTGAAAAAGACCGTGTTGGTTGGCAAGATCATGGACCGCGTTTCGACGGATGCCGAAATGGTTGTCAGTGACGAATTGAAAAGCTACAGCGGCCTGGGCAAGAGCTACCGGCATGAGGTCATCAACCACATACGGGAGTGGGTCCGCGGGAACATCCACACCAATACGATGGAGAATTTCTGGTCGCTCTTCAAGCGCGGCCTCATGGGTTCCTTCCACAAGGTCAGCGTAAAGCACCTGCCCCGGTATCTCGCGGAGTTCACCTACCGATTCAACCGGCGCGAAGAGCAGGACCTTTTCATGATGACGGTTGCTCGCCTGTTAGCCACAATAACGATGCCCTACAAGAATCTGGTTGCCACTGAATAGAACAACTTCCGCGTTTCCGTATGGGAAGCGCAACGCCCGCAAACAGAGTTCGCCATTCCTTCGCCTACAATATTTTCCCGTGAGTTCTCGGAAAACCACCACAGGTTGTGGTTTCCAGCCTTGACATCAGCGGCCAAGTATGAAATCCTATGCGCGGTTCGGTGGGCCACCTCAGCGGTGGCCCGTTCTATATGGCTTGACGGAGAAATCGTGCGAAACTTAGGAATGAACCCTCGACAAGTCCAATCCTATTTCTAGCCCCTCCACTCTGTCAAGGGAAAAGTGAGCACAACTCACACACTATACGTGTGTCCGCTTGTGCGGGAGTATCTATATGCAAGTGACTTGGAAGAAGTGTGGCACTGACGGCCATTGGTGTTCGCTTGAAGGGCTTGATCTCGATAGCCTTGGCGATGTCTCTGGAGTTTACATTATTTGGCACGCAGGCAATCCCGGAAGAGTTGTGCGTGTGGGGCAAGGTTCTCCGATTAAAGACCGCCTCAGTGCGCATCGCAACGACACGGAAATCCTTGCCTATAAGAAATACGGAAAACTATTGGTTACATGGGCAGAGGTTTCTTGGTCGAACCGAGATGGAGTCGAGAGGTACTTAGGTGACAACTGGTCTCCGTTGGTTGGTTCGGCATTTCCAGATGCGGACCCGGTTGCTGTGAATTCTCCGTGGTAGTGACTCCTATCGACTCGGAGATTGCGTCGATGGTTTCTATCAACTTCATGTATTGGAACCACGCCCAGGGCGGCTCTTGGCCGCCCTTTATTTTCTCATCCGCCCATTCGCGTAAACAGGCCATATACGTTTCCGGGTCAAATCCTGATTGCATTAAGGACACTCCTCTGCTAGATTCTGAGCGTCCCCTCCAAGGAAACTCAAGTACCCCCGACTGGCATCGGGGTTTTTACTTTTCTAGCGGCTTGTCATCTATCCACGTGAAACAGCTATGGCCCTTCGCGTGAGCGGGACAGACCCATCCCCTATGGATCGGGCAATACCTCGACCCAGGTTCTCCCGCTGCATTCTCGTGCTTGCAATTTAATTCGATACACCTTGTTGAAGCGTTAACGCTGTCCAATTTCGTAGTCATACAAATATTCTAGTACCGCTTGCAACATTATGTTCAATCTTCGCTTGCCATCGCGGACGTTTTACTGATACTGTAGCTTATGCGCTACATGGCGGAAGCGTCGGGCATCGGTAAGCCCAGTGGACTTATAATCCACGAACCTCTCCCGGGGTTTTGCGGGTTCGAGTCCCGCCGCTTCCGCATTGCATTGGCATGATAGCAAATTGCGGCTTGACTCGCAAATTGATTATGGCGCAAACTCACTTCAATTCTATTTGCCCTTGTAGGGGAGGGGTGATATGCTGTCCATGTAGCTAATAAACTACAGGGGGAGTTGTTCACCACAATGCCAAGTGGAAGTTCGCGAGAGACGCACCCGATACTATGACACGCCCTCTGGGGATTACCCATTTAGCAACTGGCGCTCAGGAATCATGGACAGCAGAGCCAAGGCTGCTATCGACGCAAGGATCGCGAGGCTCCGTGGTGGAAACTTTGGAGATTCCAGGCCAGTCGGAGAAGGGGTCTCCGAATCCGTAATTGATTTCGGCCCCGGCTACAGGATTTATTATCGCATTCATGGGGATGTAATCATATTGCTCCATGGAGGAGACAAGTCAACGCAATCAACAGACATCAAACTAGCGATTGGATATTGGAAGGAGTTCAAAGGACGAAATTCATGATGCGGAGGAAGACTAAAACCTACAAGGCTGAACTCTTAACTGATCTCGGAAATCTGGATTATGCCGGAATGTACCTGTCGGCCGCTTGGGATGATTCCACGGAAGCATTCAATGTAGCGCTGCGCGATGTCGCAGAAGCACAAAAGGGAATGGCCAAACTAGCTTCCGAAGCACAAGTAAATCGAGAAAATCTCTATCGAATGTTGTCAGCCAAAGGCAATGCCCGCGAGCGAAATCTTTTTTTGATCTTGAGAAAACTCGGGTTCAAAATTCACGTAGAGCCTATCCGCCCTTCCGTGCGACATTCTGGCCAAAACAGCTCTGGCGCACGAGTTTCGCAAAGTACGAGAGGTCGCCGTTCCGCAACCGCTGAGCAACTAGCTTTGCCGTTCATTGCTGGCAGCTACTCTTACAATCAACCCTCTGCCTCTGGAATGGGAACTTTGACGATAAACGCTGGTCCATTTACTGCAAATGCCGCAGTGATGGTTGCTAGTTTTTGTTCGACACAGTCATCAATGCAGGCTGAAGCGGAACGATATTTCCCGCTAAGTAGTGGGCAGGGAAATGCGAACGACATTATCCGCGATATATTTTCAGCAACCAACAAAACGCGTCAAGAGGAGGTCGAGCGCTTCATGATCGTTAGTTCTGCTTCTCAGTTGCCCACACCTAACGCTCAACTGCGAGACTGACGCGCTGAAATATCGGAGATATCATGGATTCCAAAAAACTACCACCTCCAAAACTGGATTCAGTAGTGCCGGCGCCTGACTTAAAGCGAGATGAGGGCTTCACTGTTAAATATGCGAACCACACCGTCACGGAACCGACTCCTTGGGATCTAAAGGTGACCTTTGGCCGCGTGGACGCATCAGCCGGGCCTAATGCCGTACTTCAACATACCGCTATGTCATTGCCTTGGCCTACTGTAAAGTGCCTTATCTATCTGCTTCGGGTGCAAATGGATGCATATGAGACATTAAACGGGCATGTACCGTTCCCCGTTGGTGGTCTAATTCCACCCCAATCTTCTCTGCCCGAAGAGTTCAAAAAGTATCCACAGGCAGAACTGGTTTTTGCGGCAATGCAAAAAGTATGGGAAGAGTTCGTCGCAGAAAATCCAGAGGCATTTCCCCAAGAAAAAGAAGGTAAATAAATGTCTAAGACCGTAAAGGTAGAAAAGGGGGCTTTCGAGGCCGTAGTTCGGAAGCTGATAAACGCTAAGCCCGCTCCCAAGGCTTCATTGCCGAAGTCAGAAAAGAAGCTGGTCCGCATAATCGAGCCTCTAAGCCGCTAGCCGCGCATGCCTGTCACGCGGTACAATCCTACCCTAAATGTCCGTTCTGTGTCAAAGTGATAATCACCGTAATTAGGGCTCAGCGGTTTCGTCAGTGTCCGAACTCGGGACGGACTATCCCAAAAACGAACACCTTTCCCCGCATGCTGGTCTCCTCTTCCTCCTAGTCCATTGGAAATAAATATCAGTACGCTGAAACAGGATGGCAAGCCTCGTGCCCTTACAGTACCAATGGAGCAGAGCGGAGTTCCTCGCTGCCTTGAATAACGACTCCCCCGTCTCAGCGGAGGGAAGCACGGGAAGGCGGGTTCCAGTGAAACACCGCCAGTCAACCACGTCCGGCCCGCCTAACGAGGAGGGGGAATCCCGATTGAAGGGAGAGAAAACGATGAAGTCCAAGCACGGCGTATTGGACATCCCACGCGAGTCGAATCAGCGACAGCGGCGAATACGCATGACCATTTATTCCGTTGCCGGCGTTGCGGCTATCGCAGGCATCACCATTTTCCTGTCGCGCCTTAAGCCCGCTGCGCCCATCGTGGACAAGACGGCAGTCTGGGTTGACACGGTTAAGAAAGGTCCCATGGTGATTGCGGTGAGAGGGCCAGGGACCGTGGCCGCGCAAACGAAAGGCGCCAAGGCGCCGTCTAACAGCACGACGGTGCTGCTGAGAATTCCAGAGGCGCAGGCCAAGGACGTGCGGCCAGGCGAGGCTGCGACGATCGACACGCACAACGGAGTTGTTCCCGGTCATGTGGTGGGCATCGCGCCGATCGTGCTCGGGGGAGTCGTGACGGCGGAGGTGAAACTGGACGGCCCAGCGCCCAACGGCACAAGCCCGGGCCAGGAAGTGGACGGCACTATCGAGTTAGCGAAACTGGAGAATATAACCTACGTGGGACGTCCGGTTTTCGGCCAGCCCAACACCACCGTATCACTGTTCAAGCTCGACCCGGACGGCAAGGGAGCCAGCCTCGTGCAGGTGCAGTTAGGCCGCGCTTCAGTGAATTCCATCGAAGTCCTTAGCGGCTTGCAACCCGCCGACAAGGCGATCCTCTCCGACATGTCGGCGTGGGACAGCTTCAACCGCATCCGGCTGGAATGAAGTTCACCACCGAGGCGCAGAGAAGATGGGAACCGATCAAGAAAAGGCCCTTTGTGCCTCGGCGGTTCCAATCCCAATGGAGAAGTGAAAATGGTAACAAGAATGGCATTTTGGCGAGTTTTAATGACAATACCTTTCATGGTTCTCGTCTTGGCGCAACCCGTAGCTGGGCGAGACGGCAAAAAGGATTCGGCGCCGGAGGAAGCAACCCACTTCGACTTTTCAAACAGTCGCGCTTTTCCGAACTTTCTTTCCCCGTATTTCAGCCCCTACGTTCCGCGCCCACTGTTGGACAACTCACCTCGACTTCAAGATCTCATTCGCGACGGCAAATTAATGCTCACAATCGATGACGCCATTGCTCTGGCTATCGAGAACAATTTGGACGTGGAAGTGGCGCGTTACGAACTGCCGAAGGCCCAATCGGATTTTCTCCGTACCAAAGGGGGAGGGGCGGCGCGAGGGGCGGCAGGTTCGTTTGTATCTACCACAGCATTCTCGGGCGCCCTGGGCGGCGGGTTGAGCAGTGGCAGTAGCGGTGGAGGAGTTGGCGCGGGCAGCACGCTGGGAGGCGGCATTTACTCTTCAGGTAGCGTGGGCTGCTGCGACCCGAGCGTGTACGCCTTCTATGGCTGGAGCAATTCCATCACGCCCTTGAACTATACGGCGGTGAGCGGCGTGCCGGTTGAGACCACTCACAATGCCTACTTTCAAGCGGGGTACAGCCAGGGTTTTCTGACTGGCACGAGCTTCTCAGCGTATGAGTATACGCAACGCTATTCCTCGAACGCCACAACCGCCGAGTTCAATCCTGAGTTTTACTCGGGCCTTTCGGTCGGCTTTACCCAGAACTTATTGAACGGCTTTGGTCGCCGAGCTAATGGCGTGTTCATCCGACAAGGCCCGAACACGCTAAAATTCGCCACGAGTAAATTCCGGCAAGCAGTGATCACCCAGGTAGCGGCGGTGATGAGCACTTACTATGACCTGCTGGCCGACGCGGAAAAAATCCGTGTTGCGCAAGAAGGGCTGCAAAATGCTCAGAAGCTCCTGGAGAACAACCAGACGGAATTGAAGATTGGCGCCGTTGCCCAGTATGACGTGCTGCGCAGCCAAGAGGAAGTAGCCTTGAGGAAACAGGACCTGCTGGCGGCAGGGAACACGTTCTCCCAGGATGCCCAATCCCTGAAGGCCAAGATCTCCAAGAGCTTCAACAAGGAGTTGGCCACGGCGGACATTGTCCCTACTGACAAGCTGCCCGAGCCGCATCCCGATGATGTACCGTCCTTGGATGAGGCTATGCGGGAGGCGGGAAACCACCGCCCGGAGATTGAACAGGCCGATCTCAACCTGCGCAACCAGGACTACGTGGTTCAGCAGACACGCAATGCACTCTTGCCTCAACTCCAAGCCTTTGCCTCTTACAACCTCATGGGGCTCGGTGGAGCTATTCGGCCCACCTTTGGGAATATCTTTGGAAACGATTACCCCAATATCTCCTATGGAGTTACGCTGGGGATACCCCTCCGCAACCGTATTGCTCAGGCGGACGCCGCTCGGGCTCGCATCGAGCAGCGGCAGTTCCAAATGACGCTTCAGCAGGCCAAGAACCAAGCTGTCTGGGATGTGGCCAAGGCTGTGAGCGCAGTAGAGCAGGCCAAAAGCCAGCTTGACGCGGCGACGAATCTGGAGGCGATTTCGCGCCAGGTGCTCGGCATGCAGCAGCAGAAATTCACTCTTGCCTCAGCCACGGTGGAAGAGGTCATCACCGCGCAGAGCAACTTGGCCAACGCCCAGGGAAATGTGGTGACCGCACGCGCCGCCTATGCCAAGGCATTGATTCAGTTTGAACAAGCCACGGGAACGCTGCTCGATAGGAACCACATTGATCTGTCCGAGGCCGTGGGAGGTGAGGTCAAAAAGGCGCCCAATATCCCTGGTGCACCGGCGAACTAGCTTTGTAGGGGCGGCCCCTGTGGCCACCCTCCGTGATCACTGTGACAAAGCCAGGGCGGGCGGCCACAAGGGCCGCCCCTACAGCGCCCAGTCCCGAACTCGGAACGGGTCGTCCCAAAATCGAACAGTCGAGGGCGAGCGCCAGACGATGATTCCTTCTAACACGTTGAAACTAAAGGGTGTAATCGAGAATTAACTTGGCAGTGCTATTGCCCTAAATATCCTTGGGGAGTATCGATATGGACATACCACGTGAAGATGCAAAGCGACAACGACGAATTCGGAGGATCATCTATTCGGCTGTCGGTCTATTGGCCATCGCCTCTGTAACTTATGGCCTATCGCGTCTGAAGCCTGCCGCGCCCAGCGTGGACAAAGCGACGGTCTGGATTGAAACGGTCAAAAGGGGACCGATGCTGTTGGAAGTAAGAGGGTTGGGCACGTTGGTTCCGGATGAGCTTTTGTGGCTTCCGGCGTCCTCGGACGGGCGGGTAGTGAAGCGGCTGTTGCCCGGCGTGCAGCACATGAAGCCCGACACGATCATCATGGAGCTGAAGAACCCTGAACTTGAGCAGGCCGCCCTCGACGCCCAATGGCAACTAAAGGCCGCCGAAGCAGACTACAACAGTCTGAAAGCGCAGCTTGACAGCAAACTGCTGGACGAGAAGGCGGCCGCTGCCACTGTCCAGGCTGATTACACCAACGCAGTGCTGAATGCCGAAAAGGATGCCGCACTGGCCAAAGCAGGCTTGGCGGCGGAGTTGAACGCCAAGCTGTCACAGGCCAAGGCTGACGAATTGACCACCCGCAACAAAATCGAACAGGACCGGCTGGCCGTGAGTGCCGCTTCTGCCCAAGCCCAACTGGAGGCTTCGAAAGCCAAAGTCGGACAATTGCGCGCCCTTTACGGGTTGAAGGAGGCGCAACTGGACCGACTGAAAGTGCGGGCAGGAGTTGAGGACGGCACGCTCCAGGAGGTGCCGGTGGAAGTTGGCCAGCAGGTCACGGCAGGCACGATCCTGGCCAAGGTAGCCCAGCCGAACAAGCTGAAGGCGGAGCTGAAGATTCCCGAAACCCAGGCGAAGGACGTTCTGATCGGACAGGTTGCCTCCGTCGACACGCGCAACGGCATCATTGCCGGCCATGTGGAGCGGATTGACCCGGCGGTGATAAACGGAACGGTGACCGTGGACGTCAAACTGGAAGGCGAGTTACCGAAGGGCGCTCGTCCCGACTTGAGCGTGGAAGGCACCATCGAGATCGAGAACCTGAAGGATGTGGTCTACGTCGGACGACCGGCGTTTGGCCAGCCCAACAGCACGGTGGGAATCTTCAAGCTGGATGAGGAAGGCAACGGCGCCTCGCGAGTACAGGTGAAGCTGGGTCGAAGCTCTGTCAATACGGTCGAGATCCTGGACGGACTCAAACCCGGCGACCGCGTCGTGCTCTCCGACATGTCAACTTGGGATGCGTTCAATCGGATCAGGCTGAATTAAGGAAGTGCCTAGTGCTTGGTTGCATTGACAGGAGTATTTTTCGTCGGGACTGGAAGGGCGGGGCTTTAGCCCCGCCGCCAATTACGGGCAGAATTTAGGGGCCTTAGCTCCTGAAGCAACCACGGCTTCGGGGCCTAAAGGCCCCTTCAACCCAACTCCCTGAGCCGGCGGGGTAAAGCCCCGCCCTTCCAAGGACCGTCAATAAATCCGCTTGTCAGTCCAACTAAGCACTAGGCACTAAGCACTTGCAACTTGCTTGTTAACGAGAAGCCAATGAGCAACTTACTCCACGACCTTCGCTTCGGTCTTCGCCAGCTTGGCCGGAATCCGGGCTTCGCAGTGATCGCCATACTCACCCTGGCGCTCGCGATAGGCGCCAACACCGCCATCTTCACGGTCGCCAATGATTTCCTTTTCCGCCCGCTGCCCTTCGGTAACTCCAACCGAGTGGTCATGGTGAAATGTCAACAACGTAAGATCATGCAATCGGGGATGGCGACCGCGGGAGGCTGGGCAGATCAGCCCAGCTTCAAGTACTGGCGCGACCACAATCAGGTCTTTCAGGCGATGGCCGCCTGGGCCGAGGAGTTTGAGCAGCACAACTTGACCGGACCGGAAGGCCCGGAGCGGGTCCACGCCAAGCAGGTGACGGAAGGATTCTTCCGCGTGCTCGGCGTGACGCCAATTCTGGGCAGAACGTTCTCCGTCGCGGAGGATCAGCAGGGCGGCAATCGTGTAGCCATCATCAGCCACGCGCTGTGGCAAACGCGTTTTGGCAGCGATCCAGGCATTCTGGGAAAGAAGCTTATCCTGAATGGCCAACCTTTCGAGGTAATCGGCGTCCTTCCCACTAACTTTCGTTTCTCCGTCGCGCCCGAGGATGTCTGGGTGCCACTTCAGGCCAATCTCGATGAAGGTCCGGGCGGATACTATTTGCACGCTCTGGGGCTATTAAGGCCGGGAGCCAATCTTCCGGAAGCTCAGGCAAACATGGAAGCACTCGCCTCGCAACTTGCCAAGATATTTCCCGAGGAATGGAACTCGGACCAGTACGTCACTGTTGAGCGCCTGCGTGACCGATACGCCAAAGAACTCCGTCCCGCGCTCCTGGCGCTGCTGGCATTCGCCGGTCTCGTGCTGCTTATCGCCTGCGCCAATCTCGCCAATCTGCTGCTGGCCCGTGCAGCCGGGCGGCAGCAGGAGATCGCCATTCGCCGCGCCCTGGGTGCGGGACGCTCGCAAATCGTCCGCCAAATGTTGATCGAGAGCGGATTGCTAGGGCTGGCGGGCGGCGCAGTGGGAGTGCTGGTGGCATCCTACGGTGTGGCCGTTTTGTACTTGCTGCTTCCGAGCGCCTGGAGCCCGTTAACCCGAGGCGGAATTGACGCCCCTGTGCTCTTGTTCTCTCTGGGGATTTCTCTGCTTACCGTCCTGCTGTTCGGCATGGCGCCGGCGTTGCGCGCCGCCGGTTTCGACTTGAATGAGACGTTGAAGCAAGGGCTGCGCGATGCGCACTCGGCGGCGGGACTACATTCCTCTCGAGCCGCGCTGGTGGCGGGCGAAGTGGCGCTGGCTGCAATACTCCTGACGGCAGCCGGACTACTTGCCAAGAGTTTCATTCGAATTTCCACCGTCGCCATGGGCTTTCAGCCTGATTCCGTCCTGACCGTTGGACTGCACCGTACAGGACAACACATGGAACACTTTTACGACCCAGTCCTGCAACGGGTCTCTGCCCTGCCGCAGGTGCGCGCGGCGGGAATTATCAACTACGCGCCGCTTTCGGGCGGTGGTTGGGGCCAGGACATTGTGATTGAGGGCCGGCAGCCTCACGCACGGGGCGAATTGATTTGGGCCGCGCATCGTCAGGCGACCCCCGGCTATTTCCGCGCCCTGGGAATTCCTCTGCTGCGCGGGCGATCGTTCGAGGAGAGCGACTGGTGGAGCGCGAACGCCATCGTCAGTGCAAGCATGGCAAAGCAATACTGGCCGGGCGAAGACCCGATTGGAAAGCGATTCGGCGTCAACTGCTCCGACTCGCCCTGCCAATGGAACACGGTAGTGGGAGTGGTGGGCAACGTGAAGGAGCTTGGACCCGCCGCCGAGCCCGCGGTTGCTATGTACTTCATGGAGATAGGGAACGAGATGACGCTGGCGGTCCGCGCGACCGAGGACCCGACAAGGCTCGTCGGCGATATCCGCCAGATCGTTCATAGCATCGATCCCAATCAGCCCATCGGAGACGTGCGCACTATGGAAAATGCAGCCTCCGAGTCCGTTGCGCCGCAGCGCCTCACCATGATGGTCTCGATGCTGTTTGCTGCGCTGGCGTTAGTGCTGGCGATGGTCGGACTCTATGGGGTGATCTCGTATTCAGTCGCGCAACGAACCCACGAATTCGGCGTGCGCATGGCGCTGGGAGCGGCCCAGGGAGACATCCTGAAGCTCGTAGTGGGAAAGGGGTCCAAATTGATACTTATGGGCGTGGGTTTGGGCCTCTTGGGTGCGCTGGCGTTGACGCGATTTATCTCGAGCCTGCTCTTTGGCGTCGAGCCCAACGACCCCCTGACCTTTTTCACCGTGATGCTCACGCTGATTGCCGTCGCCTTGCTCGCCAGCTACATTCCCGCGCGCCGGGCGACCAAGGTCGATCCGCTGGCGGCGTTGCGATATGAGTAGGTGCCAGGCTCCGGGTTGAAGGGAACAGGGAACAGGTGACAGGGAACAGAAAGGTGTGGATTGGGATGGAGACCCGTCGAAAACTCGCTAATTCTTCGCAAAACGAGAACCCGGGCTCTCGCAGGGAGCTTCTAAGTTGCGCTGGGATCCAAGATCGCAAGGCGCTTGAAATAGGACCGATAGAAGCCGCGGTCTCGGCTCAGAAGTCGATCAGCCTGGCAAAGGGCATGCGCTCCGATCAGGAAGTCCGCTATAACTCGCGTTCTCGCGCCGCCACGTTCCCGGTAGGCTCTCCAGGCGATTCCAGCTTCGAGAGCAGCTTCCATAGTGAGGGCGCTAAACTCGAGCTCGAGGCGTCGGAGTGCTGCCCCCGCCGCATCGGCAGTGGTGAACCACGCAGCAACTTCTGCCCACACCACCTCGCAAACAACCAACCGGCCTTGCTGCGTTGCGGTGCGGAGGGCTTTAGCGGAAGCGGGACCAAAGGTGGGATTGGCGCCCAGGATGTCGAGCAAAATATTGCTGTCCACGGCCGTGATCACTTTGGCCTTTCACTGCCTCGCATTTCATCTATGATCTCGTCCGTTGAACGGTCGAGCTTCAGAATTCCGTACGACTCATCAATTGCATCGCGGGTCGCGTGCTGCTTAGACATGACCAAGTGGCCGTCCTCCTCCCGCACCTCAAGCACCTGCCCGGTGCGAAGGCCCAGCCGGAGGCGCAAAGGCTTCGGGATGGTGATCTGGCCCTTTTCCGAAACGACAGTTTTCATACCGAGATTGTATGAATTCCTACCTGGCATGTCAAGAGGAGGACCGCTCAGCGATCGGCCATCACCTCGCAGCGAACAGAGGGTCCAAGGTCGTTTGCTGATAGCTGAAAGCTGACGGCTGACAGCTTGCGATGTGTTGAGGTAAACGATGAGGACACTGTTTCAGGACGCTCGCTACGGCATTCGCATGCTGGCGAAAAATCCCGCCTTCACGGCGGTCGCGGTGCTGACGCTGGCGCTGGGTATTGGCGCAAACGCCGCCATTTTCAGCGTGGTGAACACCGTGCTTCTCGAGCGCCTTCCGATCAGGGCTGCCGATCGTCTGGTGGTGATCTGGATTCGGAACCTGGCGCACGGATGGAGCCGTGTGGGACCTGCGGGAAGGGATTATCTCGATTGGAGGGAGCAGAGCAAATCATTCGAGGACCTGTTCCTGTTCGAACACGGCACCGGGACAGTGACGGGCGTGGGCGAGCCGGAGCAGGTAGCCGGCCTGCGCGTGACTACGAATTTCGGTGACTTCTTCGGGATCAAGCCGGTCCTGGGCAGGACCTTTCGCCTTGATGAGGCACGCGGCCGCCACAATCTGTTGATTCTCTCCTACGGCTACTGGCAGCGGCGCTTTGGGTCCGACCCGAGCGTGGTCGGGCGAGGCATCACGCTGAACAGTGAACTGTATACGATCATCGGCGTCCTTCCAGCTTCGTTCGCCGCACTCTTCCCCATGGATGTGGTTGTGCCCTTCGATAACGATTGGCTGAAGCGTGCGGACAGCGATCTTGGCGTCTTCGGACGGCCCAGGCCGGGGATCACGCTCGAAGAGGTGTCTGCGGAGATGAGCCTGATTGCGCAACGCATCGAGAGCCAGAGACTCGACCGCAAAGGCTGGGGCGTGGTACTGGTGCCGCTCGAAGCGGCGCGGGTGGAGTACCTCCGGCCGGCGCTGTTGTTGCTGCTGGGTGGCGTCGCTTTCGTCCTGCTCATCGCCTGCGTGAACGTAGCCAATCTACTGCTGGCGCGCGCGGTCAGCCGCGAACGGGAAGTGGCGATGCGGATTGCGCTGGGCGCCGGACGCTTCCGGCTGATCCGCCAATTCCTGGCAGAGAGCACGCTGCTGGCGCTCGCCGGAGGAAGCGCGGGCCTGTTGCTGGCTACGTGGGGGACCGATCTGCTGATGCGAGTGGTGCCGTCGCGCATCCCCGTTCCGAATGCGGCGGACGCGGTTTTGCTGCCCAAGATCCACATGGACGCGAAGGTGGTTCTCTTCACGCTGGCCGTCTCGCTTCTTACCGGAATCGTTTTCGGTCTGGTTCCCGCCTTTCAGGGCGCAAGATGCGACGTTAACGAGTCGCTCAAAGAAGGTGGAAGAGGCTTGATTGCCGGCCGGGAGGCACACCGCGCGCGCGCCGCGCTGGTGGTTGGCGAGGCTGCCCTGGCGGTTGTGTTGGTGATCGGCGCCGGCCTGATGATCAAGAGCTTCTGGCGGCTTCTCGAAGCCAATCCAGGCTTCAATCCGCAGCACCTGCTCACCTTGCGAATCAAACTGCCCAACGACACCAAAGACTCGAAATACCGTGAACCACGGCAGCGGGCCTTAACCTTCCAGCAGTTCCTGGGCAACATTGCGGCTTTGCCCGCAATTCGCTCGGCGGCGCTCACTGAGATTATTCCTCTGAGCCAGGACGACATGGATATGGGGCGCTTCACCGTCAAAGAAGCGCCGCCCTCGGTACCGGGAGAGGCTCCCGCCGCGGATTTCAGAGACGTGAGTCCCAGCTACTTTGGGACGATGGGGATTCCGCTTCTTCAGGGGCGGGCGTTCACGGACCACGACAATGCGGATGGCCCGCGGGTCGCGATCGTTGACGCGACGCTGGCTCGGCGTTTTTTCCCCTACCAGGACCCGGTGGGCAAGCACTTGCAGTTCGCAGAGGTATCGCGGCCGTGGGAAATCGTGGGTGTAGTCGGCGGGGTGCACGACACGGGATTCGATCAGCAGCCGCGCCCCACGATCTATTTCCCTTATTTGCAAACCGGCGATCAGACGATGAGCCTTGTCGTACGCACCGACGCGCAGCCTGGCGCGATACTGCCTTCAATCAAGAGTGCGATTCAGGCCGTGGACAAGGATCAGCCAATCTTCAACGTCAAGACT
>Ga0326728_10010536_pt1 | contig 21585 bp, 19 predicted proteins | sample MB3enrmetagenome_FD_207602 | JGI IMG/M metagenome (GOLD analysis project Ga0326728, IMG submission 207602) | Lab enriched peat soil microbial communities from McLean, Ithaca, NY, United States - MB31MN | ecosystem: Environmental > Terrestrial > Soil > Wetlands > Peat | place: USA: New York... | reverse complement strand
CTATTCCATGTCTGTAGGATTCCCGACAGACCATCCAAATTTGCACATGTTAACTTTGCCCAGATTTCTATCAATCGTCCGCCACCCCAGGCTGGGTGACGGTTTTCTGCTGCAATCAGGCAGGACACGGCTGCCAAAGGAGCCGTCAATGGCGAACCTGCACATTTCGTCCCTGGACAGCAAGCGGGTACTCATTGTGGCGCTGCGATCGAGGCGCCCATGAGGCGGAAAATGGTATGGATTGAGCAACCGGGTTTTGGGGGGTTTGGTTGCTCCGAATGTGGCTGGCGATTCGAAGCTTCGAATGCGCCCACCGGCAAATCTTTCGAAGAAATGAAGTTCAACCTCGGGCTGCGGCTCAACAAAGAGTTTGCTTCCCATGTTTGCGCCGATCACCCCGAAAGATTAGGTAGTCGCAGTCCGAACACATAGGTCGCTGGGCGCCTATCGGAATTGCGCTTGGACGACCGCCTGCACGGCATTTACTGTGTCAACGACGTTCCCGCGCGCCTTCATGCAGCGGTTTGCGGATCCGGCCGTGTCCGTTCGAAACCTGGGTTCTTCCGAGGGCTTTCAGCCGATTTCCTGGTCCCAGTTCTCCAGCGTCTTCTTGAACTCAAGCATGAATTTGCCGGCGTCGGCGCCGTCGATGAGGCGGTGATCGAAGCCGAGGCAGAAGTACTGCATCGACCGAATCGCAATCGAGTCATTGCCGTCGGCGTCGGTGAGGACGGCGGGCTCCTTGCGCAGGCCGCCCACGGCGAGGATGGCCGACTCGGGCTGGTTAATGATTGGCATGCCGAACTCGCCGCCAAAGGCTCCAGCGTTGGTGAGCGTGAAGGTGGACCCGCCGACCTCGTCGGGCGAGAGCTTCTTGGTGCGGGCGCGGAGGGCCAAATCCGCAATGGCGCGGGCGAGCGCGGCGAAGCTCGACTGCTCGGCCTGGCGGATCACGGGCACGATGAGCCCCCATTCGAGAGCCACGGCGATGCCGAGGTGGATGTTGCGGTGGTAGCGGATGGCGAGCCCTTCTGCACCGCTCTCAAGGGCCGCGTTGACGATAGGGAAGCGGCGGAGCGCGGCAACGGCCGCGGCGGCAATAAAAGGCATATAAGTGAGCTTTGTGCCGTGGCGCTGCTCGAAGGCGGCCCGGTGCTGCTCGCGGAGGCGCGCGATGCGCGTCATGTCGACCTTGTAGACGGAGTAGACGTGGGGGCTGGTGCGCACACTCTCCACCATGCGGTCGGCAATGATGGACCTCATGCGGGTGAGGGGGACGGGGTCCGCCGGAAGGCTGGCGAGGTCAGGCACCGGCACCTGCGGCAATTGCGTTGCGGCAGCCCTTTGGACTGGGGACTGTGCTACTGCCGGCTGGGTCGCGGCGCGGAGCACGTCTTCCTTGCCAATGCGGCCGCCGGCGCCGGTACCGGCGATGCGGCTCAAGTCGATGCCGTGTTCTTTGGCGATGCGGCGTGCGAGCGGCGAGGAGCGGATGCGGCCCACTGGCGCCTGTTGAACGGCAGCCTCCGGGACGGGCACCTGAGGCGCGGAAGACTTTTGGACGGGCGCTTGAGAGGCCTGCACTGCAGGCGCTTGCGCTGTCACCGCCGATCCAGCCTCGCCGATCACCGCGACCACCGTATTCACCTCGACGGTGGCGCCTTCGCCGATGCGAATCTCGGTGAGCACGCCGGCTTCGGGCGAAGGGATCTCCGCGTCCACCTTGTCAGTCGAAATCTCGAATAACGGCTCGTCCTTTTCGACCGTGTCGCCGACCTTCTTGAGCCATTTGGTGATCGTGCCCTCGAAGATCGATTCGCCCATCTGGGGCATGATGACGTCCGTTGGCATGCGTTCCTCTTTCGGCGGCCTGCTGGCTCTGATCGTGTGAATCCGCGCCCGAAACATCGCGGTTTTCCGGGTCTCAAAATCGAGACCTCCGCCCCACGGACCAAGACCTGTCCGTGGGGACCCCGGACCTGGGGCACCCCATTTCGTGCAGCAGCAAGCGGCCAAAGACCCGAGTGTGCGCACGTAGTTCCTGCCGGATTATAAATCGCGCGTGGGGTGGTGGCGGAATCGGGCTCGTCAGGCCGGGCGGTTACGCCGGAATCGGCCGGTCTTTGACTGGGCGGGGCAGTTGGCGCAGGCGCTCAATGGCGGGTGGGACCTGGAGCGGCGTGTCTTCTGCGGGAAATTCCTGGACCAGGGCTTCCTGATCTGGAGCGCCGGTTGTCGGGGATTCCGGTGCAGCGGCGGGAGCGGTTTGTGCCTGGGCGCGCAACGCGGCCAGGCTTTCCAGCATCTCGATCGGCTCGCCGAGGACCTTGCCGAACTGCCGGGCCGCGCAGTGGGCGAGGGCTTCGAGGGTGGGCAGGGCCGCAGGGTCCCGAACCTCATTCGCGAGGCTCGTCACGGGCCTGTCGGTGATGCCGCAGGGGTTGATGAGGCGGAAATCGTCGAGATTGGTAGTCACGTTGAAGGCAAAACCGTGCGAGGTGACGCCGCGGGCGACGTGAATGCCGATGGCCGCGATCTTTCTTTCGCCCGCAGATGCATCCTTGGCCGTTGTCCCACATTTCTCATCCAAAGGGCTGCCCCACCGCAGGTGGCACCACACGCCCGTCAGGCCGCAGATGCGTCCGGCCGCCACGCCAAACTCGGCGCAGAGGCGGATGAGCGCCTCTTCCATGAGGCGGACAAAGTCGACCGGGCCGAGGCGGTTGCCTTCGCCGTTGCGCAGGCTACGCAGATCGAAGATAGGGTAGCCGATGAGCTGCCCCGGCCCGTGATACGTCACGTCGCCGCCGCGGTTGATCTCGTGGAGCGTCACGCCGCGCGCGGCCAGCAACTCATCGGAGGCGAGGATGTTGGCGCGGCTGGCGTTACGGCCCAGCGTGAGCACAGGCGGGTGCTCGAGCAGCAGAAGCACGTTGCCGATGCGGCCTTCGGTGCGCAGGGCGACGAGTTCTTCCTGCAGGCGCAGGGCCTCGGCGTAGTCGACGCGGCCGAGATAGCGGTACTGGATCATCGCTACCCTGATTCTAGAGCCATCGGGGTAGCTTTCATTCCTCGAGTCGCGCCGCAAATAGCTTTGCAAACACAATCCGATGCTCCCAGCCAACCAGCAGCCAAAGAAGGGTTGCAAACGCACCCATCCCAATACCGCCCGGGTTCATCAGCAGATGATAGGCAAGGATGTTGAACAGCACAGGACCCAGCAGCGTCAGCCCCAGTCCCACAAACCGGTTCACCAGAAACAGAATCCCCGACACGACCATGATCGCGCCCACCACTTAAAAGTAGTGCGCGGCAAACAAGGCGGCCATAAACTGGCCAGCCAGCCCTGCCGGCATCTCTCCCATGGGAATGAAATGAAGGAACATATTGGATCCGAACACCAGGAACATGAGTCCCAGCAGGTAACGGGCGACCATTGTGGCAATCTTCACGGTTTCATCCTTCAATTGAATTCGATTCGGGGATCTGCTGCGCGAGCTATCCGGCCCGCGGTTATGCGAAGAGAGGAATATCCCCGTAGGCAATGGATGGTCCACCGCTAGCCGCCGATTCAAAAGGATTTGTCCGTTAGTTCTTCGCCTTTCGCGGTAAACTGTCTACTGGCAGGAGGACCGGGCGGTCGCTGCCGGAAATCCTTGCGCGAGCAGGGGTTGCCGGGAGAGGAAAGTCCGAACTCCGCAGGGCAGTGTGCCGGATAACGTCCGGGACGCGGGCGTTAAGGCCCGTGGACGGCCAGTGCCACAGAAAACATACCGCCGGCTGCTCGTGCTTCGGCACGGGCGGTTGGCCCGAAGGGCGTAAGCCTGGACGGCCAGTCCGGTAAGGGTGAAAAGGTGCGGTAAGAGCGCACCGCTCCGGCAGTAATGGCGGAGGCAGGGTAAACCCCACACGGAGCAAGACCAAATAGGGAGGGAAGCGCCCCGGAAACGGGTAAAGCCCAAGAGCCAGGCGGCGCTGCGCATCGGCCCGATGCGCCTAGGCGGCTCTAAACGGGGCCCCCGGCGACAGGTCTTCGTCGCTGGGGTGTTCCAGCAAGTGCCGAAACCTCCGGGTAGGTCGCTGATGAGCGCCCGCGGCAACGCGGCGCCTAGAGGAATGACCGCATAAAACAGAATTCGGCTTACGAGTCCTTTTGCCGAATGCTGGGATCCTCGACGATGGGTGGCTCGAAGAGCCGGGGTCGTTGGGGTAGCAGACGACAACCCCGGCCGGATCAAAACCGGCCGGGGTTGACCATTTTAGAGCGCAGGCGCGCACGCGGACCCAGGCGCCGTCTGGAGACTGGAACATAGACAGCCGTTCACGCGAATGCGGAGCGGCGGCTTTTCCAGCAGTCAGGCGGGCTGACCGAGCGCGACCTCAGCGAACTGATCGACCTCAGCGAACTGATGGGCCTCGACTAACGGATGGACCTCAGCGGACTGATGGGCCTCGGAGATCCTTTGAGAGTATTGGCGAATCTTCTCATAGACCCCGATCACGACCAGGCCCACGCACACGCAATAAACCCTTATATCCCCATCGCTTGGAATGCCCGGCGGTCCGAGCGAAACGTTGAAGATATGGCGCGCGCTTTTGAGGAAGTCAGCATGGGTGGGTTTCTCGGCTGGCGCGCGGTCCGATGCTCTCGCCATGGCAGAATCCACTAGCGCCTTGGCCTCCTTCGGGCTGCACGTGTGTTCCCAGACATCCCAGCTACCGTTCCTGAACTGTTCCGCATAGATGCGAATCTCCATTGAGTTCACTCTGCACACGCAAGACCGTGCTTTCGCAGTGACCGTCGCCGAGAAGATTATTTCCGTGCTTTGTTTGGGGGCCCGTTAGCTTCTCGGCATGCTGCAAGGCACAAGCATGGATTGCATGGCCCATTCAAAATTCAAAACAGACGCACCGGGGAAATTCTCTAACCTAGCGCAGCGTAAAGCACAAATCCCAGTGCATCAATGTCACGAAAGGGTTATGCGCTAGCGTCAAAGGGGTCGCAAATTCACGAGCCGAATCAGGATTGAGCTTTTCGCGGAGCCCTTTCCGCTCCGCTGCTAACATCAGAAACATGTTGCGAGTGAAGCGGTTGGAGGCAGGCGCACGGCTGCCGGTGGTGGCGCATCCGGGCGAGGACCTGGGTTACGACGTGTTTGCGCTGGAAGTGACCGTATTAACGCCGCGGGCCACGGTGAAGCTGCGGACGGGGATTGCCGTGGAGGCGCGCGATCCGGAGACCGGCGCGCCCCTGGGGTTGCTGGTGCGCGACCGCTCGTCGATGGCGGCGCGGGGATTGGCGACGACGGGCGGCGTGATCGATGCGGGCTACCGCGGCGAAGTGCTGATCGTGATGACCAACCTGGGCGATGCCGCCGTGGAGCTGAAGGCCGGCGAGAAGATTGCGCAAGTGGTTCCCGTACCCGTTCTCACAGGTCTTGTCCAGGAGGTAGAAACACTGGAAGTGTCCGTGCGCGCGGCCAAGGGGTTTGGAAGTACGGGAAAATAGGGAGCGAGGGACTGAGGGAAGTAGGGACCAAGGAGTGCGGTCCACGGTCCTCGAACCACGAACCACGGTGCACGGTGACCGGTCGGGGCCGGAACCGCGCAGTGGGTGCCTGCGTATCATAAGAGCGAGAAGCCATGCCCCTCAAAGAGGCCTTCAAACTCGCGCTGCAATCGCTGTGGGCCAACAAGCTGCGCACCATTCTGACGCTGATCGGGGTGGTGATGGGCGTGGCTGCGGTGATCATGGTCATCACACTAGTGAATGGCGCCAATCGCTACGTGGCCACCAAGCTCTCCGGCTATGGGGCCGACGTGTTCACTGTAACGCGCATGGCGAGCGTGATCTTTAGCGCCGATGACTACTTCCGCTACCAGAAGCGCAAGATTCTGCGCATCGAGGACTACCAGGCGGTGCGCGACCACTGCCCGGAATGCAGCGAGGTGGGCGCGCTGCTGGCAAAGTCCACCAATGTGGTGTACAACGGCCACTCCAGCAACAACACTGAAGTGCGCGGGTACACGTGGACGATGCTATCGCTCAACAACATCGATATCGCGATCGGGCGCGGGTTTACACCTGCGGATGAAGACCACGGCACGCATGATGCAATCGTGGGCTACGACATCGTGGACGATTTGCTTGGCCCACTCGACCCGATCGGCAAAGAGATTCGGGTGGACGGCATTCCCTACACCATTGTGGGTGTGGGCGAGAGGCAGGGCAAAACACTTGGCCAGTCGCAGGACAATTGGGTGGCCGTGCCGATCAGTACGTATCAGCAGACTTACGGGTACAACGACTCGGTGGACATCTACGCGCGTGTGGCGGGCGGCGCGCAGGTCATGGAGCGGGCCGAGGATGTAGTGCGGGTGCTGATGCGCACCCGGCGCCACGATGCGCCGGGAACGCCAGACGATTTTGAGGTGGAAACCAACGATACTTTTCTCGACATCTGGAAGCAGATCAGCTCGCTCTTTGCCAGCGTGGTGCTGGGGCTGGCGTCGATTGCGCTGGTGGTGGGCGGCGTGGTGATCATGAACATCATGCTGGTGAGCGTGACCGAGCGAACGCGCGAGATCGGGGTACGCAAGGCGTTGGGCGCGAGGCAGCGCGATGTGCTGATGCAATTCCTGATCGAGAGCGCGACTATGGCAACCACAGGAGGAGCCATTGGCGTGCTGTGCGGAATCCTGGTGGGCAAACTGATCACGATCGTCATCGGGTTCCCGACCAGCGTGCCGGTGTGGGCCGTCTTTCTAGGCTTGTTTCTGGCCGGCGCGGTGGGCATTTTCTTCGGCGTCTATCCGGCGAGCAAGGCCGCCAAGCTGGATCCGGTGGTGGCGCTCAGGGCGGAATTGTGAAGAAAGCAGTTCGTGAGCAGGGAAAATTCTGATGGCTACGACAGGACAAACCCGCGAATCGGTGAAGATGGCGCTGGTCACGCTGCGCACGAACAAGATGCGCTCGGGGCTGACGATTCTCGGCATCGTTATCGGCGTTTCCGCTGTCATCATCATCTCGTCGCTGGTCGCCGGACTGAACAACCGCGTTACTACCTGGGTCGCGTCTCTGGGATCGAATGTGATCTGGGTGTTTCATATGCCGGTGATCGGCGTGCGACCCACGGCGGAGATGCTGGCGCGCAAGAAACTCACGGTTGACGACGTGATGGCGCTGCGCACGCTGCCGCACGTGGTGGCGTCGGACGGCGGCTATCAGCACGTAAAGCCCCAGTTTCGCGTGGGCGACGTTGCTGTGAAGTACAAAGGGCAAAAGATCGCCGGCACAATTCTGCAGGGAGACACCGCCGAGATTTCGGATGTAAGCGACCTGACGATGCTGCAGGGCCGGATGTTTACCGACGAAGAAGATTCGAGGGCGGCGCACGTGGTTGTGCTGGGACACGACACGTGGGAAACACTGTTTGGCAGTGTGCCGGCCGTGGGCAAAGAGGTGGCGGTCGAGTCGGGACTTTACACCGTGATCGGAGTTCTCGACAAGCGGAAACAACCGTTTGGCGGAGGCAAGAATCCGGCTGACAACATGGCGTTCTTTCCGCTGAATACGTTTCATAACCTGCATCCCGAAGACAAGGATATGTGGGTGAGCGTGAAGTACGACGACCCCAAAAATAAAGAGTTGGTGCAGGAAGAGATTCGCGAGATGTTGCGCGTCCGGCGGCACGTGCGCGCCGACAAGCCGGACGACTTTGAGATTTTCGGGCCCGATTCATTGAGCCGGCTGTGGGACCAGCTGACGTTCGGCCTGGTTATTTTCCTGATCGCTGTTTCGAGCGTGGGGCTGATGGTGGGCGGCGTTGGCGTGATGAACATCATGCTGGTGAGCGTGACTGAGAGGACGCGTGAGATCGGCGTGCGCAAAGCGATCGGAGCCACAAAGCACACAATCATGACGCAATTCACCACCGAAGCGGTCACCCTGTGCTTGCTAGGTGGCATTCTGGGTGTCCTGCTTGGCGCATTGGTTACGTGGATCGTCTATTTGTTGCCAATCGGGCTGCCGGCTGCACTGTCGATGATGTGGGTGTCGATCTCACTGGGCGCCTCATGCGCGATCGGGCTGTTGTTCGGCATTTACCCGGCATGGAAGGCGGCCAACCTGGATCCGATTGAGGCGCTGCGATACGAGTGACACCTGTAAACTGCCTTTATGCCGCACATTCTGGCGCAAGCGATCGAGGTGGCGACGACGGCGCTGGCCGTGGCCGGGATGGCTTACTTTATCGCGAGCCTGGCAGCGGCGCGGAGTTTTTTGCGCGAGCGGCGCGCACCGAGGGCTGCATTCGCGCCCGGCGTGAGCCTTCTCAAATCGCTCAAAGGGCTCGACCCCGGCATGATGGATGCCTTCCGCAGCCATTGCCGGCAGAGTTATGCGGGCGAGTTTGAGCTGCTGTTCGGAGTGAGCTCGCTCGACGATCCCGCGGCTGCGGCGGTGACGGCGCTCCAGGCGGAGTTTCCCGAGCGGACGATCCGGCTGGTGGTGTGCCCCGAGCGGCTGGGAACAAACGGCAAGGTGAGCACGCTGGCGCAACTCGCCCGCCACGCGCGCTACGATGTTCTGCTTATCAACGATTCCGACATTACGGTAGGGCCGCATTACCTGGAGCGGGTGGTGTGTTGCTTTGCTTCCCCACCCTTTCCGCAACAGGACACGGAAAGGATGGGGCAACGTGAGGCGCCGGTCGGCCTGGTGACGGCGCTCTATCGCGGGCGCGCGCACAGCACACTCGCCTCGCGGCTTGAAGCGCTGGGCATTGCCACAGATTTCATTCCCGGCGTGCTGCTCTCAAAGTTGATTGAGGGAGGATTGCATTACGGGCTGGGTTCCACGCTCGCGGTGCGGCGCGAAGCGCTGGAAAAAGCGGGGGGCTTGCTCGGGCTGGTAGATCAACTGGCCGACGACTACGAGATGGGCGCGCGCGTGGCGAACGCGGGCTATCGAGTTGCCCTGAGCGCCGAGGTTGTGGAGACGAACGTGCCGGCGTACGGAGGTCGCGGCTTCTTCGATCACCAGTTGCGCTGGCTGCGCACCGTTCGCGACGCGCGGCCGGCCGGTTATATGGGCCTGATCTTCACGCATGGACTCGTGTGGGCGCTGCTCAACGTGCTGGCCAGCGGATTGAGTCCGGTGAGCCTGTGGCTGCTGGGGTTGAGCTTCTTTTTGCGGCTCGCGCAGGCCATGACGGTGGGCGCCGCGGTGCTGGGCGATCACGAGGTGCTTCCGAACCTGTGGCTGCTGCCGCTGCGCGACGCAGTAGCGATGGGCTTATGGGTGGCGGGCTTTGCCGGAGACACGATTGTGTGGCGCGGAGAGCGCTTTGCGCTCAGGAAGGGGCGGCTCGTGAAAGTTGAGCGGAGCAAGCGGCGTTAGCGGAGCTTTCGCGCGCGGAGTTCAGTCGGTCGCCATGGCCGCGTCGGCCTCCTGCAAAGCGCGGATGGCGTCGCAGTCGAAGGTGAGACATGCGCCCAGCTCATTGAAGTCTTTGTCCCAGCGCGGACGATCCTCCGTGGCGAGCGCGGTGAGCGCGTAGCCCGACGTGCGCAGAATCTCATACCAGATGTTTTGCGCCTGCCAGAGATTCAGGTCGAAGGGCAGTTCCGTGAGGGTGCGGGCCAGCACCAGCGCGCGATCGAGCATTTCGAGCGAGCCCGAGGACATTTGCAGCTCCACCATGGCGCGCTTCATGCGCAGGTCGGCGATGTAGGAGAGCGTGGCGGTCTCGAGCGGCACCTGATCGGACTTGGCCAGCGTGAGGAAGGAGCGCAACTGCGCCACGTCGACGGGCTCGATTTCGAGCACGCGCCGCAGGCCGGCGTTGATGGCGAATCCGGCAGCGAGGGTGAGCGCGGGCGGCTTGGGCAGGCCGGCCTGCGAGAGATAGTGGAGCAGGCTGGCGTGGTCCTGGTAGATGGTGGTGAGCGAGTTCTCGATGTCCCAGAGCGTGGAGTTGAGGATGAGTTGCACGATGCGCCGCTGCTCGTCGGTAAAGAGCGAGGTGAGCGAGTAGTCGGCGTGGCCGTAGAAGCGGTCGAGCAGGCGAATCACCTCAGGGAAGTCGGCGCGCTGCACGTGGCCGGCCGCATCGGCGGAAAAGGCCTCGAAGGCGGCGGCATCGGCCTCGCTGTAAGCCTTGACGGCGGCGGTGATGTTCTGGTCGCCGAAATGGAGAACGGCAAAAGAAAAGCTTTGCGCGTGATCGGTGATGGAGCTGGCGACATGCACGCGGCCCAGCGCCAGGCGGCCGCGGCCCGAGGTGTGAATCTCGTAGGAGATGCGGCGCACGCGGTAGCAGAAGAGCTCGGTTTCATCGGCAAACGTGGAGAATACGGAACTGATGGCGTAGTGCGCGGCCACCTGCTCGAGGTGCAGCTCCTGAGTGTCGACACATTTCTTGTAGATGCGGGCGCCGTCGCCGGCTGCAGGGTCGTTGGAGCGGGCCGCGGCCAGGCGCGCGAGAAATGCGGGTTCAAGCGGCGCGGCCTGCTGGCCGAAAATCTGGCCCGCAAGCTGCAACACGCGCGCCGCGTAGGCGATCACCTGCACGGTCTCGATGCCGGCGATGTCGTCGAAGAACCAGCCGCAGCTGGTGTACATGAGTTGCGCGTGGCGCTGCATCTCCATGAGCTCGAGGGCGCGGACGCGCTCGTTGTCGCTGAGCGGGTGCGCCTGATGCGCGGCGAAGAAGCGATCGGCAGATTCCGCGCTGCGGTCGAGCACCACCTGGATGTAGGCGTCGCGTGCGGCCCACACATCGCGAAAGAGACTGCTGCCCTGCTGCTCGGTGAGAGGAACCAACGCGTCGCGCAGCTCGTCGAGGGCCTTGCGCAGCGGCGCGCGCCACTCCTGGTTCCAGCCGGGCCGGCCGCCGTTGCAGCCGCAGTTGGAGCGCCAGCGCTCCACGCCGTGCATGCAGCTCCATGAAGTGTTTTCGACGATCTCGCATTCGAACTCGGGCGGAAACTTCTCAAGAAATGTGGCGTAGTTGGTAAGCTTTACATTCTTGTCCTGCTCGAGCAGGCGCAACGCATAGGCCAGCGCCATCTCGCCATACCTGTGATGATGTCCGTAGGACTCGCCGTCGGTGGCTACGTGCACCAGTTGCGGCTGCGCGCCATCTTTGAATCCCCCCTTGAGGCGCGCGACAAAGTTGTCGCCGGAGTCGAGCAGCCCCTCAAATGCGATGGCGCGAGAGACCGGGCCGTTGTAGAAGAAGACGGCGATGGAGGCGCCGGAGGCGAAGCGGAGGAGATACGGGTGCATGGTGTCGACCGTAGCGTCAGGCGTGTTCGTCCAGTTGCCGTCACTCTTGAGCGGGCGGATCCGTTTGCACTGGTGCGGAGCCAGCACGGTGAATCGAACCCCATTTGCAGCGAGGGCTTCGAGGGTCACCGTGTCGGCCGCGGTTTCTGGCAGCCACATGCCTTCGGGCGGCGCGCCAAAGCTGTTTTCGTAGTCGGCGATGCCCCAGCGGATCTGCGTGGCGCGGTCGCGCGCGTTGGCCAGCGGCAGGATCATGTGGCTGTAGACCTGCGCCATGGCCGAACTGTGCCCGCGGTTGCGCTGGCGGCTGCGGCTCTCGCCGTCAAGGACCATGCGATAGGTGCGCGGCGCATTTTCCTTGAGCCAACTGAGGAGCGTGGGTCCGAAGTTGAAGTTGATGCGCGCGTAGTTGTTGACGATGCGCGTGATCTGGTTTTTCACGTTGACCACGCGAGCCGCGCCGTTGGGGGCGTAGCACTCGGCGCAGACGCGCTCGTTCCAGTCGTGGTAGGGAGCCGCGGTGTCCTGCGTTTCCACCGTCTCCAGCCAGGGATTTTCGCGGGGCGGCTGATAAAAGTGGCCGTGAATGCAAATAAAACGCTTGACCTGGGGCATGAAAATTCCAATGGCGTGCGCTGCGACCTGCGCATCCGCGCTGACGCTATTGTACGGCGATGCGGTGCTAGCGTGCCGAGCGGCCCGCGGGCGCGGTATTCTTGGCCAGATCGCAGGCCCGCCACAAATACCAACTGGCCACGGAACGGTATGGCGCCCAGCGCTGGCCGCGGCGGAAGACTTGGTCGGGCCTGGGAAGGTCGGCGGCTTCGAGCGGGCGCGATCTAGGCACGCGCTGGAAGGTGAGCGCGAAGCCTTTGCGCACGCCGTAGTCCGTCACGGGAAGCACGTCGGGCCGGCCGAGGCGAAAAATGAGCAGCATTTCCACGGTCCATGCGCCGATGCCGCGGACTTCCGTGAGACGCTCCACGATGTCGGCGTCACTCATTTTGCGAATGGCGGCGTGCGAGGGCACGGTGCCGTCGAGCGTGCGCGCGGCCAGGTCGCGGAGGGCCTTGATCTTGTTGCCGGAGACGCCAGCGGCACGGAGCGGCTCGTCGGGAGTGTCGAGCAGGAACTGCGGCATAGGGTCCCCGCCGAAGTATTCGCGTACGCGGCGGTGGATGGTGGCCGCGGCTTTGCCGTGTAACTGCTGATAGAGGATCGATTCAAGCAGCGATTCGAAGGGTGAGGCGGAGTGGTCGAGTCGAAGGGTGAACGGGCCGGCGCGATCGATGAGCGCGGCAAGTTTTTGGTCGCGCGCGCGGAGATGGGCGACTGCCTCGTCGGGATCGAAGGGAAGCTTTCGGCTGCGGCCGTCGTGAATCATGGATGGAGTGTATCGCGCTTGCCCTTGCGTGAATTTGCGCTTGTTGCGAGAACCGCAGGTAGCCTTCCACATTTCCACTCCAACTTCCGTTAGAGTATGCTGGACCCCAGGAAAAGGAGACCACGATCTATGACTCTCCACCGATACGCAGTGATGGCAGTTGCTCTCTTCCTGGGCCTCTCAATTTCCAACTCGCCCAAAGCACGCGCCGTGCCTCAGGGACCACCGCAGGCAGGTTACGGCCAGCAGCACGGAGACTGGGATGCGCCGCCACAAGAGTTCTCCGACATCCAGCGCCAGGGGTTTCGGGATGGAATCGAAGGCGCGCGCAAGGATTTCGAAAATCACCGTTCTCCGGACCCCAACAACCGCGACGAGTACCGGCATCCAAATGTTCCGCGCAGCCTAAGGGACGCTTATCGCGAGGGATTCCGGCGCGGATACGATCTTGGCGTTCAACACATGACGAGCGGCCCGCCTATGCGGCGAGAGCCCGGACCAGTAGAGATGGCGCCTCCGCCTATGCAGGGCGAGCACGGTATGCCCGAAGGGCCAGGCCGCGAGATCATGCTCCACGGATTTCAGGATGGAATGGTCGGGGCGTTGAGAGACTTGGAGAACCGGCGTCCGCCCGACCCCAATAACCGCGACGAGTACCGCAGTCCGAGTGTTCCCTACGAGATGCAGGAAACCTACAGGGATGGTTTCCGCCATGGCTATGAGCGGGGCATGGCCTTGTTGACAAACGGGCCTGATCGCAATGACGACTTCCGGCGCCACGCGTTCGAGGACGGCGTGGCAGGCGCGTTGAACGACTTCAGCAACAACCGCCAGCCCGATCCCAACGGCCGCGACGAGTACCGCAGTCCGCATGTTCCCTTTAACATGCAGGAGGCCTATCGGGATAGCTTCAGGCGCGGCTACGAGCAGGGCTGGGCAGAGCTGTCGGGGTACGCCGGCCGGCGCTAAGGCTGTTCACGCTTGGGAACCACGGATACCTGCCTTCTGCTTGACGGGCTGCGGAAAGACTGCCCCTCGCAAAACTGCTCAAAATGTTACACTTCATTCCGCTTGCAGAGATTGGAGGGATGCCGTAGATGAAGCGCCGGGATTTTGTGAAGACGATGACGGCCGCCGGGGTGGGCATGGCGTTGCGGCCGAGAGCCGCGCTCGCGGCGGGAGCGCAAACGGCCGCGCCGGATGCGAGCGTGAAGCGCGTGCTGGTGATGTTTAAGTGCCACTTCGATGCCGGTTTTATCGATACGCAGTACAACGTCGTTCATAAATACTTCAATCAGTATTTCCCTCAGGCGATTGCGATTGCGCGCGCCGCGAATGCCGGCGGCAAGCGGCGCTATGTGTGGACCACCGGCTCGTGGCTGCTGTTCGAGTATCTGGAGCAGGCTCCGGCGGCCGAGCGCAAAGCGATGGAAGACGCGATTGCGCGTGGCGACATCGCCTGGCATGCATTGCCGTTCACATGGCAGACGGAGATGTTGAGCCCGTCGATGATTGAGGGAAGTTTGGCGCTGGCGCAGTCGCTCGACCGGCGCTTTGGCACGGTAACCACCGGTGCGAAGATGACCGACGTGCCGGGACACACGCGCGGCATCATCCCGCCGCTGGCCAAGCACGGCATTACGCTTCTTGAGATCGGCGTGAATGGCGGCTCTACGCCTGCCGTGCTGCCGCCACTTTTCTTATGGAAGGACCCCTCGGGCGCGAGCCTGTCCATGATGTATCACCACGACTACGAAGGCATTGCCGTGGTTCCCGGTTCGGAGCTGGCGCTGGTGACGCGGGTGCGCGGCGACAACAGCGGCCCGCATAAGCCGGAAGAGATCGACCGCATTCATGCGGATCTGGCGGCGCGCTTCCCGAATGCGGAGATCGTCGCCGCCAATCTGAGCGAGATGGCGAATGCCCTGGCGCCGTTCCGTAATGAGCTGCCGGTGGTGACGGAAGAAATCGGCGACACGTGGATTTATGGATGCGCGAGCGACCCGCTCAAGGTGGCGCGCTATCGCGAGATCGCGCGGCTGCGCGAGGCGTGGATCGCAAAAGGCGCGTTGCAGGTGGGCGACGCAACGGATTTAGAGTTGCTGCGCCATGCGTTGCTGGAAACCGAGCACACCTGGGGCACAGATACCAAAACCTGGCTGGACTTCGATAACTACATTCCGTCGGACTTAGCCACTAAGTTAGACACGAAGAACTACAAGGTCGTCGAGTTCAGCTGGATCGAGAAGCGGCAGGACTTGTTGGACGGCATTGCGACATTGCCGGAGGCACTGCGCGAAGAGGCGCAGCTGGCGATTGCAGGCGTTGCCGCAACATGGCCGGTTACCTCGCCAGGGGCCGTTCTGGCCGAGCCGGGAAAACCAATTGAAACCGAGCATTTCGTGCTGCGAATCGATGCAAAGACCGGCGCGATCACGCGGCTGCGCAATAAAGCGACGGGGCGCGAGTGGGCGAGCGCCCAGAATCCCCTTGCGTTTCTGACTTATCAGACACTTTCAGCGGAGGATTACCAGCATTATCAGGCAAGTTATCTGACCACCAAGGCGGATTGGGCGCAGAAGGACTTCGGCAAGCCGAATATCGAGCGCTTTGGAGCGAAACGTGAGGAGTGGCATCCAGTATCCACCGAGGTCATTGTGGAAGAGCGCGAAGATGCGCTCCGAATCCTCATTGGAATGGGGTTCAAAGACGAGGAGGCATTCTCATCGGGCCGAGCGGCATTTCCGCGGCACGTTTTTGTCGAACTGGTGCTGCCCAAGGACGAGCCCGTGATTCATCTGAATCTCTCGTGGTTCGGCAAACCGGCCACGCGCATGCCGGAGGCGCTGTGGCTTACCTTCAATCCCATCGCCGAGGACGTGAAGGGGTGGAAGCTCGAAAAATCCGGTGAGTGGATTGCGCCGTTCGACGTGGTGGCGTCAGGCAATCGCCACATGCACTGCGTGCAAACGGGATTCGCCTACAACGCCGGCGGCCAGTCGTTCAAAGTCGAAACGCTTGATGCGCCCGTGGTGGCGCTCGGTGAGCGCGATCCCCTGCTCTTCTCGAACGATCAGCCGGATCTGAACAAGGGACTGCATTCGTGCCTCTTCAACAATTGCTGGGGCACGAACTACATCATGTGGTACGGCGAGGATCTGCGCGCGCGCTACGTGATTCGCGCATAGAGACGCACTAAGAACGAAGGCCTCGCGGGGCGCAACTCTGACGCGCGCCCGGCATCGGCATGGCGCATGAAAATTTCCAGCTCGTCGCCGGGCTCCGAATCGGGTTGCAGCCGGCAGTCGGCGGCGTGTGGGAACGGACAACCACCGGCCGCGCGCTTTACCATCAAGAACGTAGATGCTTTGTACGTAGATACTTTGTTTGAGGAGCTCCACCATGAAGATGCGGCCGGGATCGCAGACCGGATTTCTGCTGTGCGGCAAGGAATGGACCGACGGAGAGGCGATGGAAGTGCGCTCCCCGTGGGATCAGGGACTGGTGGGGCGCGTGACCAAGGCGACGCGTGCCGATGCGCGCCAGGCCGTGCATCACGCCGTGGCCAGCCTGCGCCGGACACGCGCATTGCCGCGCTGGAAGCGGCGCGAGATTCTGGAAGATGTGGCCGCGGCGCTGATCGAGCAGAAGGAGCGCTTTGCGCAACTGATTGTGGCCGAGGCGGGCAAGCCGGTGCGGCTGGCGCGGATTGAAGTGGATCGCGCCGTTCTCACCTTCAAGATCGCCGCCGAAGAAGCGGCGCGGCTGGGCGGCGAGAACCTTCCGCTGGATTTGACCGAGGGCAACGAGGGCCGCTGGGGGCTGGTGCAGCGCTTTCCCATCGGGCCGGTGCTGGCGATTACGCCATTCAACTTTCCACTGAATCTGGTGGCGCACAAGGCGGCTCCGGCTATGGCGGCCGGGTGCCCGTTGATTCTGAAACCTGCCCCGCAGGCCACGTTTACCGCGTTGGCGCTGGGCGAAGTGATTCTGAAGGCGGGTTGGCCCGAAGAGGCGCTGGCCGTGCTTCCGCTCGACAACGCCGACACGGCGTGGCTTGCGGAAAAGGAAGATCGCATCAAGCTGGTGAGTTTTACCGGCTCGGCCAAAGTGGGCTGGGAGCTGAAGGCGCGCTCGGGGCGCAAGCGCGTGCTGCTGGAGTTGGGCGGGAATGCCACGCTCGTGGTGCACAGCGACTGGAAGGAACTGGACGACGCGGCGTTGCGCACCGCGCACTCCGCCTTCAACTACGCAGGACAGTCGTGCATCAGCACGCAACGCGTGTTTGTGGAGCGCAGCATCTTCCAGACGTTCCTGTGGAAGGTGGTGGATGTTGCCGCCAAGCTTGTGATCGGCGATCCCTCGAATGAGGCGACGGAGGTTGGTCCGCTGATCCGGGTGAGCGAAGCGGAGCGGGTGGAGGCGTGGGTGAAGGAAGCCGTTGCCAGCGGCGCGAAGCTGGTGACCGGCGGCGAGCGCAAGGGGTCGATGATCACGCCCGCGATCCTGACCGCAACCGCGCCGGGCATGAAGTTGCACGACGAGGAGATCTTCGGGCCGGTGCTTGCGATTGAGCCGTACGACGATTTCGAAGAAGCGCTGGCGCGGGTGAATCACTCGAAGTACGGCTTGCAGGCCGGGTTGCTGACGCGGGACTCTGGCCGCATTCTCACCGCTTACCGTGAGCTCGAAGTGGGCGCGCTGATTGCCGGCGACACGCCCAGCTGGCGGCTGGATCCGATGCCCTTCGGCGGCGTGAAGGACTCCGGCCTGGGGCGCGAGGGCATCCGCTGGGCCATCGAGGAGATGACGGAGCCGCGCATGCTGGTGTTGGCGTCACTGGGATAGAGGAGACGTTGCAGTTTCCGCAGGAAGGGGCGCAGGAGGTGCCGCGCCCCTGGTGCGGAATTGTGTGAATCAGAATCCGGTGCGGCTTTTTTGCCGGATGGTCTTGATCTCCGCCGCCGGAATATGCAGAAACTCAAGAAATTCCTGATGTTCCTGCGGAGCGGAGCGCTCGAACTCAGCGTGCCAGCGATGCATCTGGTCAGCGCTGAATCCACACGCCTTCATGATTTCAACCCACTTCTCTTTGGTTATCATCTTCACCTTTCCCAGAGCTTTGTGTTCAAGCAGTTTAAGGATTGCCTGTTGATGCGCGCGGAGAGCACCGATTTCGGCGCTGATTTCAGCCAGCCGCCGTTTCAGCACCGCGGATGCGTTGCCTCCGGGGCGATCGAGTAAGTCGCGAACATCTTCGAGTTTCAGACCTGCGTCACGATAAACGCGGATTTGCAGCAGACGGCGCACATCTGCCTCGCCGTAACTGCGGTAGTTTCCGCCGCTGCGCGGCGGCGGGGGCATCAAACCGATCGATTCGTAGTACAGGAGCGCGGTGCGGCTCAAACCGCATCGGCGAGCGAGTTGGGTCACCGTCAACATCGTTCCACTCTACTGTGAACCCTCCAGTAATAGACAGGTCAAGAGGAAAAAGACGGATGCCGGTGGCGCACGGCGCAGCGCATTGAGAAAGATGGCGCGGCTGGCGAATTACTTCGCACACATATCGAGCATGGCTTTCACATCGGCGGCATGGGGGCCGTCGGGCGCCAGCTCAAGATATTTTTGGAGCGCCTCGCTGCCTTCTTCAGTGACCGCAACCTTTTTGTTGGAATCGATCGGCGCGTTGGCGAACAGGAAAGATCCCAGCACAAACCACGCATTCGCATTCGTTGGATCAGCCGCCGCGGCCTTGCGGCAGGCGGCAGGGCCGTTCTCCGTGTCCCCTGTGTTGTAAAGCACCGCACAGATGTTGAAGTACGCCTTCCCGGGAGTTGAGGACAGTTCGGCGGCACGGTTATAGTTGTCGATCGCATCCGCATTGCGCTTCAGTTTGAGCAGCGCATTTCCCCTGCCGATATAGATCTTCGCCACGCCGTCATTCCACGCTTGATCCGGCTGGCCCTGCGCGGACTTCTCCTGCTGTGCCGCGGCGAAGGCACGGTCATAGGTGGCAAGACACGCTTCCTCCTCACCAGTGGCCTTTGCGGCGTAGAGTTGCGCGTTTGCCAATAGGAGCAGATTGGCCGATGTGGCGTTCGTGCCGACCAGTTGCTGCGCGGCGGCGACTGCGGCAGGCCAATCTTTTGCTAGCATAGCCTGGTCGTAAGTGGCCTTCAGCGTCTGGGGCGTGTTTTGCGCGCCGGCTTGCGCCGCTTGCGGGCTCACCTGGACGGCCAGAAGAAACGGCAAAAGGGCTGTTGCAGCAACGAAAAGAGTACGGCGCATTGCACACCTCCACGCATCCCGGACTATTGGATGAATGGCATCACATTAGTTCAGCCCCGCGATGAATGCAAGGTGTTTTGCCGCAACCGCCTTCAGGCCTCCGGAGGCCCGTGGCTGAGGACAAGCAGATACAACTCTCTTATGCGGCTGGATGGGCCGAACGTTGCGTGGGGGAGATCGAATCGACTTGCGCTTAGGCCGGGTTCCGGATGGCCTCAGCAACACCGAGGGAATGTGCGAGGCGGATCGTCCACGCCTTCACAAGGGAGGGTTCCGTGGCCGGGTCGCTTGATCCCGTTGCAAACCAAGAGCGGCTTGAACCGCCCTTTGATGCTCAGGCCTTTTTCGTCGCCTTGGCCTTGGCCTTTTGCGCGGCCCAACGCCGGTGCTGCGCGTCGGCTATCTTCTTGCGCGCTTCGGCGCTCAAGACCCGCTTCTTTCTGGTCTTGGCTTTGGCGGGCGCTTTCTTTGCGGTGCGTCCGGCTTTGGTGGCTGCGGTTCCGAGCGTGGCCAGCAGAGCGCGTGCCTGCTTCAACCTGGCTATCTCGGCGTCGATTTCGGCAAGAATGTTCTCAATCGCCATAGATCTAGGATAATGCATGAAATTCGCCGTTTCCTCGTTTGATGCAAGTTATTTTGTAACCAGGGAAAGTTACGCGAAGATACCTTTCAGTTACTTCCCCGCGTTGTGCCATACGCATATTGCGAAGCGGCTGACATAGAGCCGTGCGCTGCGCATGTGTTTGCGCAATGTCCAAAAAACACCGCGGCGGGACAGGTGCTTTTCCCGTCCCGCCGCAACGCTTTTCGCATGATTTGCGTTACAGCGTTTTCGATTCTGCTCCAGGCAGGATGCGTGAAGCTAAGTGGCTTTTCCCTCAAGAAAAAACCACCTCGCACGATGTCGGCAATGTCAAGAAGTGAATCGCAAGCGCTCTCTTGCAGATTCAAAACCACTTACATCCCGAGATACATCACATGGACATAGGTGCCAAGGCGCACGTTGTAAGCGAGATACCAGCCGATGTGGTCCGGATCCTCGTAGACGATGATTTCATCGGAGCCCCAGAGCCAGCCGTCGCAGAAGGCGATATCGGCGGCCGCGACGGACCAGTACCAACCGTTGAACCAGAAGCGATCGGGACCTCCGCCGCCAAGATGCCACACATGCCCGGGACCGAAGCCGCCGGCAAAGTGGCCATGCGCCCAGGGGTTGTCGATGTGATAACGCGGATCGTTGGGGCCGGTGTCATGACCAACCCATGTTTTGCCCTTATCGACGTGCGGTGCGTTGGGATGGCCGGGTTGATCGGAATAGTTGCGCTGCGGATTGGGCGCCTGCGGCGTGCCATGGTAGGGCGCGGGCCCGTGCTTGGGCGCCTTCGGAGTGCTGCTGCCTCCATGTTGCGCGAAGGCCGGCACGGCGAGTACGAGCAAAGCTGCGAATGCAATGTGAATAGACTTCATCGATTCCTCCTGATGACCAAAAAGGATACGCGAGCCATGAACGGTCCAGGCTTACTTAGATGGTCACAGGCAACGGTTCGTTGCCCACCGGCATTCTTGCACAGGCGGGCATGGTCCGGCACATAAATATTCTGTGCCGCCGCTTCGTGGGGTTCTGGCTTTGGAGTAGTGCGTGCTAGAACTGGCTGCGGCAGCACCACGAAAGGGCACGACTTCAGTCGTGCCGCAATGGGCGCGTAAAACTTGGGCTTTAGCCCCTGAGGGGCGTTTTTCAACGAGCTCCGAAGATTGATGCAACCAGCTCTACGCGCTGACCGTGGCAGCGGCGCGGCGCCACGCGTAGAGCGGGAACTGGTTGGCAAGCTCGGCCACTTCGCCACGGATGCGGGCGAGCGCGGCCTCGTCATTGCGCTGCTCAAGCGCCTTGGCGATCCACGCGGCGATGGTGCGCATTTCGGGTTCCTTCATGCCGCGCGTGGTAAGCGCGGGCGTGCCCACGCGAATGCCCGACGGCTTGAGCGGCGGGTTCGTATCCCAGGGAATGGAGTTCTTGTTCACGGTGATGCCGGCCTTGCTCAGAGCCAGCTCCGCTTCAGAGCCGAGGATGCCTTTTTCGAAGACATCGACCAGCAACAGGTGATTGTCCGTACCCCCGGATACCAACCGAAACCCTGCTGCATGCAATGCTTCGCCCAACACCTTGGCGTTGGCCACAATTTGCGCGGCGTAGTCGCGGAACTCGGGGCGCAGCGCCTCAGCAAACGCCACCGCCTTTGCGGCCACGATGTGCACGAGCGGCCCGCCCTGCTGGCCGGGGAAGACGGATTTGTCCACGGCCGCGGCAAGATCCTGGTTGCAGATGATGAGGCCGGCGCGCGGACCGCGCAGGGTCTTGTGCGTGGTGGTGGTGGTGATGTGCGCGTGCCGCACAGGCGAATCGTGAACGCCGCCTGCAACCAGGCCGGCAATGTGCGCCATGTCGAAGATGTAAATTGCGCCCACCGTGTCGGCGATGGCGCGCATGCGCGCAAAGTCCCACAGGCGCGGGTAAGCACTGGCGCCCCCGATGATGACCTTCGGCTTCTCCTCGACGGCAATCTTCTCCATCTCGTCGTAATCGATGGTCTCGGTATCGCGGCGCACATGGTAAAACGTT
>Ga0326728_10010533_pt1 | contig 21587 bp, 19 predicted proteins | sample MB3enrmetagenome_FD_207602 | JGI IMG/M metagenome (GOLD analysis project Ga0326728, IMG submission 207602) | Lab enriched peat soil microbial communities from McLean, Ithaca, NY, United States - MB31MN | ecosystem: Environmental > Terrestrial > Soil > Wetlands > Peat | place: USA: New York... | reverse complement strand
CCAGTTCGTCCGCCGTCAGCCGACCTGTCAGCCAGTTGGGAATCAGGATCCGCGGTGCCAGGAAACCGATCACGCTCGGCCGGTCCTGCATCTCCGTCGTGCAGATTGTCACCCGCCCGCCGCGCACACTCTTCAGTGCAGACACCAGGGTCTCGGTTGCCTCAACCGGCCGCGCGGCCTTCCACAACCGGCGCAGCCGAATCGAGTGCACCGCCAAATCCGCTCCGCGAATCGCCGAAGCTACCGCCCAGAGCCCCGCAATCGCTAATCCCCAGCGCGCGTCAAGCTGAAGCAACGCTCGTGCGGGTGTCTCAGGCGCCGCGCCGATTGCTACTGCACTGCTCGCGACAAAATGAACCAAAGGCAACAGCGGCAGCCCCGCCGCCACGCCAAAACCCGCCACCCACACCGCAAATCGATGCGCAGCCGAAATCCTCGGCATCATGCGCAGTGCGATCTCGAGCCCGCAGACAATCACCGCGCCCTGCCAGACCGAGGTGATCAGCGAGCTTCCGACACTCTGCGCAAACGCATCCCACGCCGAACACAGCCGCGCCCACATCGCCGGAGCCGTCATTCCGAGATCGCCAATCATTGCCGCCAGGTGCATTCTCTAGACCTCATCCGCTTTATCGCCCTGTGCAGTCACCGCGTCCGGCGCAGCCTCGCGAATTGCCGCCTTCAGCCGTTCCAGTTCCTCGCGCGAAATCTCATCGTCTCCCAACAGGGTTAACAACAACTGCTCCCGCGAGTTGCCGAAGAAGCGGCTCAGTACGTGCTTCACCTCGCCGCGGCTCGCCTCCTGCTCGGCCACGATCGGCCGATAAATGAACGCGCGGCCCTCCTGCCGGTGCCCCACATATCCCTTCTGTTCGAGGATCCGGATCGTCGTCAGCACCGAGTTGTAGGCCAGCGGCTCACCTTCCGGCATCGCCGCTACCAGGTCGTTCACCGCCGACTCCCCGCGCCGCCACAGGATCTTCATCAGCCTCAACTCGGCTTCGGTTAACGTGTTTGATTTCTTCGGAGGCATCCTCTAACTCGCTGATTCCATGTGTCCGGGAAAACCTTCCCGGTTCCGGCCTTCATCCTTATAGACTCACAACTAAAGTATTAGTTATCACGATTCGGCAGAAAGTTTCAACTCACCCAAGGCCCCCTCTCTTCCGCTATATTGGTTTCTGCGCACCGGCTCAGCTTACCGTGCGCAGCGCGCAACTCAACTAACTTCCCCAGGAGGAGCCACATGCCCTCTCTCTCCGAAAAGGAAATCCAGGCCCGCCTCGTCTCTGTTCCCGACTGGCAAATCGAATCCCATGAGCTCGTCCGCACCTTCCTCTTCAAGGACTTCCGCTCCTCGCTCGCTTTCGTCAACAAGGTGGGCGACCAGGCCGAAAACGTAGGCCACCACCCCGACATCGACATACGCTACAACAAGGTCCGCCTCGCGCTCGTCACCCACGACGCCAGCGGCATCACGCAAAAGGACTTCGAGTTCGCCGCCGCCGCCGACAAACTCTGCTGAGTTGAATGCGTCCTCACACCGGAAGTCGCTCTTTCGGGAGGGTTCGCCCGCTCTTCGCCCTATGTGATTGACCTCACATCCCGAGCCCCGTATAGTGGATTCAATGAGGCTTTGCTCCATGCCGGTCACTTGTTGCGCATGTTGTTGTGCGCCGCGCCGGACTATGGGATAAGCCACCTCTAGACTCACCGGAATCCCATACCCCGCGCTGCAGCCTTCTCTGCCGCCGCGGGTTTTTTATTGCCCAGAAATCATCCGGAGAAACATGACAGCCACCGCCGCCGTCGAACAAAACTCAACAGCCACCGATGCGAGCCGCGACACGCGTCTCACCGCGGATCGCCTCAATCACATCCAGCTTCTCGAGGCTGAGAGCATCCACATCTTCCGCGAAGTTGTCTCCGAGTTCCAGAACCCGGTGATGCTCTACTCCATCGGCAAAGATTCATCGGTGATGCTGCGCCTCGCGCAGAAGGCCTTCTATCCCGCACCAATTCCGTTCCCGCTCCTCCACGTCGACACCGGCTACAAGTTCCGCGAGATGCTCGAATTCCGAGATCGCTACACCGCCGAACTGGGCCTCAAGCTCATCGTCTGGCGCAACGAAGAGGCACTTGCCGACGGCGCCAACCCGATTCGCCTCGGCACACAACGCTGTTGCGGATTGCTCAAAACCCAGGCGCTCCTCGACGGCCTTCGCGCCCACGGTTTCGATGCGGCCTTTGGAGGAGCGCGCCGGGACGAAGAAAAATCCCGAGCCAAGGAGCGCATCTTCTCCTTTCGCGACGCAGCCGGCCAATGGGACCCCAAGAATCAGCGCCCCGAGCTCTGGTCGCTGTTTAACAGCCGCGTCGGACCCGGCGAAAGCATCCGCGTCTTCCCGCTCTCCAACTGGACCGAACTCGACGTCTGGCATTACATCCATCTCGAAAAAATCCCCATCGTGCCGCTCTACTTCGCCAGGCCCCGCCGCATGCTCGTCCGCGCCGATTCGCTCATCCCCCTCGAGCAGCCCTTCATTCAGGGCCTTCCCGGAGAAGAGCAGTGGGTCACCTGCCGTCTGCGTTCGCTCGGCTGCAGTCCCTGCACCGGCGCTATCCGCTCCGAGGCCGACACCGTGCCGAAGATCATCGAGGAACTGATGGACGTCCGCAACTCCGAGCGCGCCAACCGCATCATCGACCATGACCAGGACGGCTCAATGGAACTGAAGAAACGCGAGGGCTACTTCTGATGATCTCCGCTGAATCAAACCTTCTCGACGTCATCGAGCCCGCATCCGCCGCAGAATCCGACGCGCCCATAGAAGAACGCCTCAATGCCGAGCTCTCGAAAGACCTGCTGCGCCTCTCCACCGCCGGCAGTGTCGATGATGGCAAGTCCACGCTCATCGGCCGCCTGCTCTACGACTCGCGCAACGTCTACGACGACCACATCCGCTCCGTCACGCGCAACTCCGCCATCGACTTCGCACAGCTCACCGACGGCCTCCGCGCCGAGCGCGAGCAGGGAATTACGATCGACGTAGCCTACCGCTACTTCTCCACTCCAAAGCGCAAATTCATCATCGCCGACACTCCCGGCCACGAACAGTACACGCGCAACATGGCCACCGGCGCATCGACGGCAGACGTTGCGATCATCCTCGTCGACGCGCGCAAAGGCATCCTCAACCAGACCCGCCGGCACGCCTGCATCGCCTCGCTCCTCGGCATCCCCATCGTCATTGCCGCGATCAACAAGATGGACCTCGTCGATTTGTCCGAAGAAGTCTTCACGCGCCACAGCCAAAGCCTGCAGGGCCTCGCCCGTCAACTCAAAATCCCGCAGATCATTCCTGTCCCGGTCAGCGCGCTCGATGGCGATAACGTCGTCTACCGCAGCACGCGCATGCCGTTCTACTCCGGCCCCAGCATCCTCGAGCTCCTCGAAGCCCTCCCCCTCGCCATTGAGCGTATAAACGCCACCTTCCGGTTGCCCATCCAGCGCGTCATCCGTCCGCACCAGGACTTCCGCGGCTTCGCCGGCCAGATCACAGCCGGCACCGTCCACCCCGGCGACGAAATCCTCGCGCTTCCCTCAGGCCGCCGCACCCGCGTACGTTCCATCACCACATGGGACGGCGAACTCCCCTGCGCCCATGCTCCGCAGTCCGTCGTCCTCACCCTCGAAGACGAAGTCGATCTCAGCCGCGGCGACATGATCTCCTCCATCGTCGCTCCGCCGCGCAAAACCACGCACATCGAAGCCACGGTTGTCTGGATGCATGCCAAACCGCTTCGCCCGGGCGCAACCTACCTTCTCAAAAGCAGCAGCCAGACCGTCCGCGCCACCATCACCGAGCTCCGTTCCCGCCTCGACGTCGAGCATCTCGCGGAAAACTCCGCCACCCAGCTCGCCCTCAACGACATCGGGTATGTCGTCATCGAGACCAGCCGCCCGCTGCTCGCCGATCTCTACCGCGAAAGCCGCGCCACCGGCAGCCTCATCCTCATCGATCCGGCCGACAACACCACAGCCGGTGCCGGCATGATCCGCGTCATCGGTGACGCATCAACGTTTGCGCGACGACATGCAACCAGTGGGTTGCTCAACGTCGGAAATCGTGCAGTTCTGGCTGCCGAGATTGAACGATCGCTTCTCAACGACGGAGCCACCGTCCTCCGCACGCGCGTTCCCGTTTCACCTCAGTTGCACACCTTCGCCCGCCTTGGCGCATTCATCATCATCGAAGCTGACGAATCGGGCCCCATCAACTTCACGCGTACCGCCGGAATCAATCCCAAAGCGCTTCAAGTCGCTGCGGAAATCGACTCTGTCTCGACCGAACACATCCTCACCGAAATCCAGCGCCTCGCATCCCTACCCACAGGAGACGACGACAATGACAACGGCCTCGGCATCTAACACCCTAGCCCACACCGCCTCAGGCTTCCTCCGCGAGCACCTTGTCCGCGAGGACGCTGCCCACGCGCAGCGCGCATGCGTCACCAGCAGCTTCCAGGCCGAGGATGTGGTCGTGCTCCACATGACGCTCCAGATTCAGCCGCGCATCCCCGTGCTCTTCCTCGAAACCGGTTACCACTTTCCCGAAACGCTCGCATACCGCGACCGCATTGCGTCCGAGTGGAACCTGAACCTCGTCGTTGTCGAACCCGGGCAATCCGTCGCCGAGCAGGAGTCGCAATTCGGCATTCTCAACCAGACCGCGCCCGACCGCTGCTGCGGCCTGCGCAAGGTCGAGCCGCTCTTTCGCGCCCTTGGCTCTTACACCACCTGGGTAACCGGCCTGCGCCGCCAGCAATCAAAGTCCCGCGCCAACCTGCAGCCACACGAGCTTTTCACGCTTCCCAGCGGCCACATCCTCGCCAAGCTCAGCCCGATCGTCGAGTGGACCACGCGCGACGTCTGGCACTACGCAGAGCAGCATTCCATCCCGCTGCTTTCGCTCTACGAACAGGGCTACACCTCCATCGGCTGCGCTCCGTGCACCAGCCTGCCCTTCGACCCCAGCGACCCGCGCTCAGGCCGCTGGTCCGGCCGCAAGCTCGAGTGCGGCATTCACCAGCAGGCTCAATGATGCAATTTCACTGATCAACGGAGATCGCCATGGAACTCCTCCTCGGATTTGCAATTGCGGTGCTCATCGCCATCACCGGCGTGGGCGCCGGCACGCTCATCGCGCCGTTGCTCATCCTCTTTCTGCATGTCCCCGTCGCCGCGGCCGTCGGCACCGCTCTTGCCTACTCGGCTGCCGTCAAACTCGTCGTCGTTCCTGTGCAGATCTGGCGCCGCCAGGTCGCGTGGCGCACCCTCGGCCTCATTCTCGCCACCGGAATCCCCGGCGTCGCCCTCGGCTCGCTTCTCTTTCAGCGCGTAGCCCATAACGCCGCCAACAACCTCTGGCTCTACCTCGCGCTCGGCTTGATGATCGCCGTCTCCTCGGCTTGGCACATCTTCCGCCACTTCCGCCCTGCCGCTGAACCCGTGCAGCGCACCAACGCCCCCGGCTGGCTCTCTCTCGTCATGCTCCCCATCGGCGCTGAAGTCGGATTCTCCTCCTCCGGCGCTGGAGCACTCGGCACGCTCGCGCTCCTCGGCCTCACGCCCCTCGAACCCCGCCGCGTCGTCGGCACCGACCTCGCCTTTGGCCTCTGCCTCTCGCTCGTCGGCGGGACACTGCATCTGCGCAGCGCCGGCCTCGACTCCGCCCTGCTCATCAACCTTATCGCCGGCGGCGTTCTGGGTGCGCTGGTCGGCACCGGCCTCGCCTCGCACATCCCCGTCCGCACCATGCGCCTGGCCCTCTCGCTCTGGCTTTTCGTCATGGGTATCCAACTCTGCTGGCACGCGCTTGCCTAGTTTTTCATCTGGCGAACTTCCGTATCAACGCGCCCAAAACGGCCGGCCCGGCCCCGCGTACTCCGACGATATACTGCATTTGGCTATCTTTAGCCTCATTCTTATTCAAGCGAGAATCCACCTTGGCGCGTGAACTGTATACGGCACGGCTGGCGCAGAAGACGTGCATCTCTGAATCGGCCCAGTGTTATCACTTCGATTTCGTACTTGAGAATCTCGATTCCTTCCCCTTCATCTCCGGCCAATTCATCTCCGCCGTCGCCACTGACCTCAACGGCAAGCAGCAGACCCGCGCCTACTCCATCGCCTCTGCGGCCAACGCCAACCGCTTCGATCTCTGCGTCAACCGCGTGCCCCAGGGATTCTTCTCGAACCACCTCGCCGATCTCACCGACCTTCCCCCCGGCGGCACCATCCAGGTCCACGGTCCCCATGGATACTTCGTTCTCAAGCAGCCTGTCACCGACTCCATCTTCATCTCCACCGGCACCGGCATTGCCCCCATGCGTGCCTTCGCCCAGTGGCTATTCCCTGAAAGCGGCCTCGACGCCGGCATTGACCGCAGCGAAGGCAAAGAAATCTGGATGGTCTACGGCACTCGCTACGAAAGCGAACTTTACTACCGCGAAGAATTCGAAGCCCTCGCCGCGCGCAAGCCCAACTTCCACTACCTGCCCACGCTCAGCCGCGCCGATGAAAGCTGGAAAGGCCTTCGCGGCTACGTACAGGAGCACGTCGCCCGCATCGTTGAAGAACGCGCCGCCCGTCTCGGCCAGCCGCTCCCTGCGCCGCCGCCCGATCCCAGCATTCTGCCCTCTGAACTCAGGTTCGACATCTACGCTTACATCTGCGGCCTCAACAACATGGTCGCCGGCGTCCGCGAGAAGCTGGCAAGCTACGGCTGGCACCGCAAGCAGATCGTCTTCGAGCGCTACGACTAATCTGCATTGTCATCCTGAGCGGCCACCGGCACGCTCAGGCACACCGCGGCCATCCTGCGCGCCTCTGCTCTCGTCTCGGTTTTCACAATGGGATCATTTGCGGTCGCCGCCTGGCTCCGCGCGCCTGCGACCGGGAATCGCGCAGCTACAGATTGAACAGTTCCCGCAGCCGCTTCGTCTGTGCCCGGCTCACCGGGATCTCCGTCTGCTTCTTGTCATTCATCCGCAGTTGGTAGGTCGATTTGAACCACGGCATCACTTCGCGAATCTGGTTGATATTCACCAGGAAGCTGCGATGCGCGCGCCAGAAGACCGCAGGATCGAGCTGGTCCAGCAGTTCCTCAATGGTACGGCACTTTGACTGCCCTTCGAAGTGCTGCGTCACCACGCGAATCACGCCTTCATCGATCTCGGCAAAGCATATCTCCACCTGGTCCACCAGCAGCAGCCTGCTGCCCGCCTGCACAATCAGCTTCGCCGGATGTCCCCCGCGACCCGCTCCCTGAGGGTTCTTCAGGAGATGCAGCAGCGCATCCAGTTGCGACTCGATTGGCGACTCGCCTGCCGCGGTCGCCACAAACCCGCTCGCGATCCGCCCACGCACCCGCTCCAGTGCCTTCTCCACGCGGCCGCGATCGAACGGCTTCAGCAGGTAATCGACGGCATTTACGTCGAACGCGCGCACCGCGTACTGGTCATACGCCGTCGCAAACACAAACTGCGGCAGGCTCCAGCTGTGGCTGTCCTTTTGTTTGCGATGACGCTCCATTACGCGCTGGATCACCGCGAAGCCGTCCAACCCCGGCATCTGCACATCCAGAAAGACCAGGTCGGGATGATGTTCCTCAATCAGCTCCACGGCCTCGATTCCGTTCGCGCCCTGCGCCACCACGTCCACATCCGGAGCGGCTTCAAGCAGGTAGGCGAGCTCGTCGCGAGCCAGTTGTTCGTCGTCGATGATCAACGCGGAGATCGTCATGCAGGCGCACCCTGATTTGCAAACCGAAGCTTGATTGTAGGGAGCCGGGCGAGCACGGTCAATTCATGATGGAAACTTGCGCAGACAGCAGAAGGAAATGCGAATGAAGCGGCGGGAAAAGTCCGGCAGGTTCGAAAATCGCTTTTACCCCCGTACTCCCTACTCCCTCGTCCCAATTCCCGTCAGCCTCAGCCGCGCCGGCATGTGGTCGCGCTCCAGCTCGTGCCCGCACCGTGTGCAGTACTGGTCGGTTGCCCGCACCGTGCGGAAGCAGTTGCCGCAGCTCGCCGTGAGCTGGTAATTGCATTGCGGACAGAAGTGAAAGTCGCTCTGCACATGCGTTCCGCATGCCGGACACTTCGAAACCAGGGGCGAACGCAGCAGGAAGTAGAGCACCGCGCCGATTCCGCCAGGCATCACAAAGCAGATCAGCATCCAGAAGCGCGAGCTCATAGCCCGGCGTGGCGCGTCTTTGCTTACATACCCCACCATCAGAAAGTAGAGCGACGCCAGCAGCCCCCACGACACGTTCATGTAAATGCGCAGCCCCAGCGGGGGAATGTGATGCTGCGTCTGCGGAAACACCAGCCAGAAATAGTACTCGACCAGCACAAATACTCCGGCCGCGAGCACAATTGACCACACCGGTACCAGCCGAGTGTCTTCGTTGGAGTCGATCAGTTCGGGTTCACGCATAGTCTCTTTACCCTCGTTCAGAGGGGTCATACAAGCAATCAGGCCCAGCCGGATGCTATTCAATAGGACGAAGGTCCTGACGCTGAAGTTGCGCACATCTGCGTCTGGTACGCACATCAGCCGTGAAATTCATGGGCTCTTCAGTATTTGCGCGAACAGGGTGTGCCCCATCCATGCCTCGCTTTTTGTGTCTTGGGTGGGAAAGCACGAACCTGAATCCCCCGGCGCATCTTACGAAGCCCATCGGTGAAGTGCGACCAGTATATGCCGGAATTCTTCAGGACTTACGGCGGAGCCAGCCCGCAAGTAATGCGGAACCAAGCAGGGCGGTTACTGAAAAGAAGCCCCACACGGCAAGTTCGCTCACGAAGCTCGTCAGGTGCTCTTCCTCAATCAGCGTTTCGGCGATCCACCAGACCGGCGGCGCAACGACAAAGAAGATCACCAATGTGGCCGCCAATGCCATGGCGCGCATCTTCTTTCGTCCCGCGCGCTGCTCCTGCATCAGGCCCGCTGAAGCCATCACGACGCGGCGCGTCCGGTCTGCCGTGGCGCGGTCGCGTTCCGCGCAGAACCCCGCCGCCGATTCTGCCGCTTCGCTGTGCGTAGCCCGGCCGCCTTCCTGGGCCGCTCCCGCTGCCGGCCCGGGCGTGGTCACACGGTCTCCCGGCGCAGCACCTGCGACCGCTCCAGCCGCGGCTTGATCGAAGCCATGCCGCGGTAGAGCCGTGATTTGACGGTCGAAAGAGGCGCTCTTGTCACCTTTGCAATCTCTTCCAGCGACAGCTCTTCATGAAAGCGAAGCACCAGCACCTCGCGATAAAGCGTATCGAGCTGCAGCAGTGCCGCCGCAATCTGGTCGCGGTCTTCTACGTTCGACATGCGGTCAAACGGCCCCGGTTCGTGGTCGGGAACCTCAAATGCCAGCGGCCGGTCATCTTCGCCGCCCGCCTCAAACAACTCGTCCAGGCTCGACATGGTGCGCTTGCGGCGCTGGTCGATCACCAGGTTGCGCGCGATGGCAAACAGCCACGTCTCAAACCGGGCCTTGCCGTTGAATTGCCCGCCGCGGGTAAGCACCCGCATCCAGACCTCCTGGAAAAGGTCTTCGGCCATCTCGCGGTTTCCCGTCAAAAACAGCAGGTAGCGCAGCAGCCGGTGCTGGTAGCGCACGATCAACCGGTCGAGGAGTCCCGGATCCTGTCGCTTAAGTCCTTCCGCAACAGCAAGATTCTCCTGCCGAACCTGCTCGTCAACTGTAGAGGCAGCGCCCGGGGAAAACAACGAACGTATGACAGCAGCTGTACTCATCTCGTTCCATTAGACGATAAACGGTCGTCCCGCGACGCAAAAAGCCCCCATTGCACCAAAAATACCGCAATTGTGCCTTTGACAAACCCACAGACGAATAAATCGGTCCGAGAGTCACACTTTTGCTCTTGCGTCACCGCAGAATCGGCGCGAAAATACGTCCAGCGCTGTTCGCAGTTACAAAAGATACGCCCCCTGTAGTGGGGGCGCATATAGAGAAGCTAGATGTTGTATACCGTGGCGGTATCCTTCCATCATAGCCTCCTACTAGAAACTGTCAAGCGCAAAAGATCGCCCCGGTACGCCGGGGCCGATACCTCTTTCCTGCCTATTCAGGGATCGGGGTCATTTTCTGGGGAATTTTCTGGAGAAAGGAAGGCAAATTACATGGCGTTCGACTTTGGACCCTATGCGTTCGACGCAAAAACCATTGCTGGACATCAGAATCACGGTTTCTGCGTCTACGGCTTGTCTCGGAGTGCAAGTCAATCCGGGATCGCGTATGTGGGCAAGTCCACTACCTTGCGGGACCGTTTGACCTATTGGTTAAACAACCCGCCTGGACGTGGCCTTACCCACTTCTACGCGGAAGCGTTCAAGACTGAAGCTCTGATGACTGCTCGTGAAGAACAGTTAATCAAAGAGCTCAAGCCCGTCCTCAACACGCTCCTCAAGTGACCGGCACGTTCCATCAAAACGGCCAGTCGCCCTGTCGAAGAATAGTTTTAAGCCGCCTATATGGAGTACGGAATAGCGTGAGCCAGTAGATAGGTAGACTGTACGATCTGAGACCGGGTCAACGTACTCAAACTCCCTAATTGCCGCTGGGCTGTGAAGCTTATTCATGGCCCAGCCTAGGGCTCTCCTCGTGGCATTTCTAACCGAATGCCAAGAGAAATTAGCCCGAACGGAAGCGGTTGAGTTCATTTCGCAGAATCCTATCACACCACCCGTCCAAACGAGTTGATGCTTTGTGACGAAGCGGGGGTTTTCCGAAACCCCGAAGTAATCACTAGCGCTTGATGCGCTTCTTCTTACGTGGTCGCGATTTGGGCTTCTCTGGCGGCTTGACCTTGAGCACGTCCTTCATCACTTCCTCGAACGGGAGGGGGATGTGCGGAATTGGCTTCGAGTTCGTGGCCGCTTTGGGCCTATCTGTCTTTTCCATCTAAATTTTCGCCTTCATTACTCTCATGGCTCCAATGATGTCGTAGCACTCAACTTTGAAGTTGTGACAGACATCCGGGATGCGGACCTTGTTCGCCTCAGGATGCCGCTGCGACTCACATGTGATTACATGTCCGCCGTCGGCCTTGGCGTGCGAAATCACCCACGCGTCAGCGCCTCTCGAAAAATCCCACGCTTCCTCGATAGGATACCTTCCACTAAAAATATAATCACTCACGTCTTTTGCTACGCGTTGGACAGCAGCGTCGGGTGGAATGCAAAGTCCATTTCTCTTTCTGCTTTTTACCCATCTGGCTAGCGCATCTTGGTGTCTCAGATTTGCGGTGACTTCCTCATACACTCTCTTCGGTGAAACCACGACTCCCTCCAGGATTCGATCATCGAGCCAAGCCCAAAAGCTTTCATTGATGTCGAACGCATAAAGGTTTCGACTAGCGTGGATGAAAAAGCTGGCATCGAGCCAGAAGCGTGTCATTCAGTCTCACGCTTTCAGCTTCGCTAGATAAGAATCAAGTGTTCGCAACTTAACGCCGATCAAAGATGCCGCATCGAGGTAGGTAACCTTATGATCCCTTAATCCTCTTACCACCCGCGACAACAACAGACGGCTCGCTCTAGGCCCAAACATCGTCCAGAATGTTGGGCCACCCTCTTCCTCCCCCTCTTCCTGAAAAGCCTCTTTGCTCTTCTGGATCTTGTCGTACTCCGCATCAATCAACTGTTCTGCCAAAGAGAACGAAACGATGTCTGTGTCACGCGCTCGAATAAGCGCCGCGATGACGCTCACGCGAAAGAATCTGCTTATTCGCGAAAGATTGGAATATATGCTCTCATCATCTCTCCACGAAGACCTAAACTCGTTCTCCGGCATTAGAACTTCGGCGGCCACTGCATTGCAGAACCGCTCTATATCGTTCGGTACTTCCCCGATATACGTTCTGGGGTCGGTATTGGATATGCCGGTCTTACCGATCCAAATATGCACCAGTTCATGCACCAGAGTAAAAATTCTTGCTGGCGGAACGTCCTTCGTATTTACGAAGACAAGGGGGGCGATGGGATCTGTCAACGCGAATCCGCGAAACTCCTCTGGATCAAGCGGACGACGCGAAGCAAATCTCACTTGGCTATTCCGAATGACAATAATCCCCACACTCTCGGCCATCTTCGCAATGTGATTTAGGAAACTCTCCCAATCCCCTAGTTCGGTCCTAAGCGCCCTTTCCAAGCCGAGCCGATTGACAATGTCCTCCGCAACTGTTTTTACCCCACTACTCAGCGAGAATTTCCCGCAAAAGTCCAGCGGCTCCGCCCCTTCTTCAAGCAGTCGCATCTTGTACCACCGCTGTTTCAGGAGGCAGTCAGTTACCACATCAAAGAAATTTGGGCTGAGGTTTGTAACTTTTCGTCCGGCCATTGCGCGAAGGTCTGGAATGGGCAAGTTGATTTCAGGCGGGGAAGACTTAAATAGAACAAGGAAGGGGATCTTTAGTTTATTCGCGAGTTCTTCCGCCTGCGCCATAGTCGGTTGAGTCTTACCGGACTCCCAATCCACCATGTCGGAGGGCCGCAAGCGGCTAAGCATCTCTGCAAGTTCGCCTGTGCTCAGACCTGCTCGCTCGCGTGCCCACTTGATGACCTGCGGATTGACGTAGGCGATGGTCATGTCTTTCATTTGGACTGCCCCCAATGGTAAAGTCTTGATAGGCCGTCCGGTGACGCGGACAGATTAGAGGCCGAGCAATCAAGCAAACAGCGAAAGAGCCCGCCCGCCAGCGGGCTTTTTCACTTTTTGACGTTTCTCAGAAACTCCCTTCGGTTCCGTTTGGCCGCCTTGAGTCCCGCAGCATCAGTCGCTTTCCAGTCGTCTTCTTCAATGCTTGAACAGTCCGCATGGAGTCCGTATCCTTCCGCGAGTTAAATCGGAAGTCAAATTCGGAGAGGTATCTGTGCAAGTGCTGTTGGCCGACATGATGGTATACCCCGTTGATGCCGCGCTTCAACAGTCCGAAATATCCTTCCACTCCGTTCGTCGTGATGCACAGGCCGTTCTCCTGCCGCGCGTATTCATAGATGAAGTGATTGACCTGATCGTGTTTCTGATTCCGGGCCCTCAGAACACTTTTCAGCGTGGTAGACGTGTCCGTCATAACATGGGCATCTTCGGAAATCATTTGCTCCACAATGGGCTTTAGGTTCTCAGCCGTCACACGCGGAATGTGCATAGATTGAACCTTTCCGCCACGCTGTAGAACGGAAACCACCGGGGCCTTGCTCTTGACCTTATTTCGCATGTTCTCGCGGCGCTGTTCTGCCGTCCTGCCCCTGCGCAGCTTGCCGCCAACCCACGTCTCATCGATTTCGACAATCCCGTCAAGCTTCGATGACAACGGTTCCTGAGTCATCGTGTAGCGAATCCGATGAGCCATGAACCATGCACTCCTGTAAGTAACCTTGAGCATCCGATGAAGCTGATGCGCGCTTATGCCCTTCTTGCTTGCGCAGAGAAGGTGATAGGCCAGCAACCACTTGCTCAAGGGAATATGGCTGTCTTCAAAGATCGTGCCAACGGTCACGGTGAACTGCTGACGGCAGCCGCCACACTTCCAGACTCCGGGCCGAACATGCTTATCCTTCTTGGACTCCGTAGGGGCCAACCGATAGGCATTATCGATCTCGCCGCAGTGCGGGCAAACCGGACCATCAGGCCAGCGAAGCCTTTCGATGTACTCCCGCGCAGCATCTTCGTTGCTAAAGTGCTGAGCCAGTTCGATTAGGTTGATTTCACCGTTTTCCATATTAGAATCATACGCTTAATCGTGGGTTTGTCAAATGCATAATTGCGAAAAATACAGCGATTTAGTAAACGAGCCCGGTTTTACGCATGAATCTGGGACTCGGCGGGGTCACGGTCCTGGGTTGATTGTGAATTGGCCGGAAGCGAGGCTCATTTCTGTTGTGCCGGCTGCCAATTTAGAACCACGCTCAGCGACGAGGTATCGGCCGCGTTCTCGCTGATGATTACCACCCCCACCCACCACCGATGGGAGAAGTAGCTGAGAGCTGGGAGCTGGCGGATAGAAGCTCGGCCTATTTCCGCTTCCAGCGTACCCCGTCTCTCGAATCCTCAATAATGATGCCCTTTTCCGTCAGCTCCGTGCGGATCTGGTCGGCGCGGGCGAAGTCGCGGCGCTTCTTGGCCTGGTCCCGTTCGGCGAGCAGCGCATTGATCGCCTCATCGGTCAGCGATTGCTGGGCCAGCAACTCCGGCGCCACCTCGCCCTGGCGGCCTTCTTTCTCGGCCCACTCCACGGCACGGCGCGTTGGCTCCGTGTCGTGGTCCTCGATCACCGCGAACACCGCATCAAAGCCGGCCAGCACTGTCTTCACGGCCTCGCGATCCGCCTCGCAGAACTTGCCCTGGTCCATGGCCGTGTTCGAGAGCCGCACCAGTTCGAAGATCGGGGCACGCGCTTCGGCGGTATTCAGATCGTTCGCGAGCGCCGCCAGGTACTGTTCCTGCGCCGCCTTCGCTGCGGCCTGGATTTCAGGATTCTCGCCCGCCGGAAACCCGCCCTTTGTCAGACGGCCATGAAACGTCCGCAGCCGATCGATCGCCGCCGTCGCATCCGCAAGTCCCTCAAACGTGAAGTTGTGCTGGTGCCGATAAGGCACAGAGATCAGCGCAAGGCGGATCGCGGAAGCCTTGTAGCCCTTCAGCAGCAAGTCGCGGAGCGTGAAGAAATTCCCCTCGCTCTTCGACATCTTGCGCCCATCCACCAGCAGAAACCGCACGTGCATCCAGTGATGCGCCAGCGGCTTGTGCGTCACGCTCTCGCTCTGCGCAATCTCGTTCTCATGGTGCGGAAACATCAGGTCTTCGCCGCCGGCGTGCAGATCGAAGCTGTCGCCCAGGAACATCATCGACATCGCCGAGCACTCGATATGCCACCCCGGCCGCCCGCGTCCGATCGCCGTCTCCCACGAGGTCTCGCCTGGCTTGGCTGCCTTCCACAGTGCAAAGTCCCGTGCCGAATCCTTCTCGTACTCATCCACATCCACCCGGGCGCCGTCTTCCATGCCGCTCAGATCCTTCTTGCTCAGCTTGCCGTACTCGGGAAACGACTTGATCCGGAAATACCAGGAGCCGTCGTCGGCCCGGTACGCAGCCCCGGCCTGCGCAAGTTTCTCGATCAACTCCACCATGCGGCCGATGTTCTCCGTCGCCCGGGCGATGATCTCCGGCCGCTCCACCCCCAGCGCGTCCAGGTCCTCGAAGAACGCATTCACGTACTTCCGCGTGTATTCGCCGATCGTCACCCCGGCTTCGGCAGCGTTGCGGATGATCTTGTCGTCCACGTCGGTGATGTTCATGACGTGACGAATCGGCACTCCGGCAAGCTTGAGGAACCGCCGCAAGACATCTATCTGCAGGAAAGTGCGGAAGTTCCCGATATGCCCGTAGTCGTAAACCGTGGGACCGCAGGCGTACATGCGCAGTTGCTTCCCGTCGGAGGGGACGAGTTCATCCACTTGTCCGGAAAGCGTATTGAACAGGCGCACGTGCGTTGGTCTAACGGGCAGGAGACTCATATTTCGGGTCAAAACTGAGGCCATTTTGTCTTTCCGATTGTAGCAGTGGGGATTACGGGTGGGATTCCGGGTTACTTTTGTGGCCGAAATGGTGACTTGCACTTCGTCGTATCCTTGCTGGAGGGCGGCGTCTCCAGTGAATGACCAGATGGAAGAATGCGTCTTATCTTTGCTTTGCGACCCGGACACGCGCTATGCCCTTGAGATGGCCGGCAACAACCTGCGCAACACTGCCACCGGCCGCATCTATCCCCTGCGAGACGGAATTCCCCTCTTCGTCAGCACCGTTACCGGCCCGAATCTCAAGTACCAGACGCTCTACGACCGGATCGCGCCGGGCTACGACCTGGCCGAACGGCTCTATCACTGGCTCACCCGCAAGTCCAGCTACCGCCTTGATTTCATCAATGAGCTCGAACTCAAGCCGAATGCCCGCGTACTCGAGGTTTCGGTCGGCACAGGCGCTAACCTGCGCCTTTTGCCGATGGACATCGATTTCTACGGAGTCGACATCTCCTGGGGAATGCTCCGCAAATGCCAGCGGAACCTGGTCCAGTGGCGGCGCAGCGCCCATCTCTTCCAGGCCGAAGCCGAGCGGCTGCCGTTCAAGGTGGAAGCCTTCGACTGCGTCTTCCACGTGGGCGGCATCAACTTCTTCACCGACAAGGTGCGCGCCATCAAGGAGATGATCTGGGTGGCTAAAGCGGGAACCAAGATCGTGATCGTCGATGAAACCGAGAGGGCGATCCGGGAGAACTACCAGCGCACCCCCGTCGTCCGGAAGAGCTTTGAGCCCGGCAGCGAAAAGGTCCGCTGCCCCATCGACCTGGTCCCCGCCGAAATGAAGGATGTTAACGCCCGCGAGATCTGCGGCGGCAAGCTCTACTGCCTTACCTTTCGCAAACCCTAGGAGCGGTTTCGCTTCACATTTCGGCATCGCGAAAGCGTGCAATGGGGCTTTCTCCTGTTTGGAGAAAGCCCCCTTGCGCCTGCCGATGCTATGCCGCTGCTCGCGTCAGAAGGAGAGTTTCATGGCCAACTGGATCAGCCGCGGATTGTTCACGGTTGAATTCAGTGCACCGAATCCAGGCGCGCTCACATCGTTTGCCGGCGAACCGAACTGTGTGTGATTGAAAAGGTTGAAGAACTCCGCGCGGAAATTCAATCCCATCTCCCGAGGCAGTACAAATTGCTTGATGAGCGAGAAGTCGGTGTTCACAAAGCGCGGACCTGTCACCGGAACACGATCGGCGTTACCCAACTGGCCGGCTGGAGGCGCGACAAAGCATGTCGGGTTGATCCACTGAAGATGGCTCTTAGCGTAGGCGCTGCAATTAGCAACCCGATTGGGCCGGTTCCAGTTGTTGCCGTTCCCGCCGTTCTGAAAGAAGGATCCGGACTGGTTATTGCTGTCGATCAATGGGACAGGAAATCCGGAAGAAGCTCTTTCAATGACGGTGAACTGGTAGTTGCCGAGAATCGTATTGGTCAAATTATTCCAATTGTTGCCAATCATCTTGCCCCTTCCGACGGGCAGATCGTAAATCACGCTTCCGGTGAAGCTGTCATCGAGATTGATCTGCGATAAGGACCAATCCAGTTTGTTCCAGTTTGGCAGCGGGAAATACGGGGCGCTCAGTTCGGAACCCAAACCGTCGGACAATCCGTTGTCATAGGTCTTGGAGTAGGTGTAAGCCAACAGGGCGTAGATGCCGTGCTTCTCCGTCTTGGTTTCTGCTTTGATTTGCAGCGAATCATAGTTTGTGTTTCCGACATCGCCGAAGAGTGAAATGGTGTCGTAGGTGCTATAGGGCGGCACGTAAGGCTGCCCGGTGGGAAGGCAACCGAGCGTGTAGTTAGACACCGAACCGCAAGCAGATGGACTTCCCGTGTTGAGGTCGTTGCCGGCCACCAGGATGTGCCTTCCGCGTGAACCGGCATAGCCGGCCGTAACAACAACGTTGCCGAGCAGTTGGCGTTCGACGTTCCCGTTCCATTGCTGGACCCTGCCTAGCTTGAAGTCCCTCGGCTGCGTGTAAAACGAGCCCGTGAAGTCGGCGGCAGTGGGCGGAGCAGAAATCTTCTGGAATCCGCTGGAGAGGTTAATGGCGGACGGGGATTGATCAAGAACGGTGGCGCAGTACGAGGTGGCATAGGCGCAACCGGCAGAGGCGAAGGCGTCCGATTCGCCCAGGTTGGGCGGATTCGTCCATAGGCCCTGGGCGCCCTGGTTCCAGCCCGAATCGTGATAAAAGGCATAGCCGGCGCGAACCACGGTCTTGTCGCTGCCGAGGACCTTCCAGGCCAACCCAATGCGGGGTTCAACGGCAGTCCAGTCCATGTTGACACCCGCTGAAGAACTGACGCCATTTTTATTGGCAATGAGAAGCTGTCCGGTTGAGGGAACGTAGTTTGCAAGGCGCCCGGAGACTTCGGTGACGGGAGTAGTCATGTCATACGCCACGCCGAGATTGAGGGTTAGAGATTGCGTGACTCTCCAATCATCCTCGAAGAAGGGGCGGTAGGTCTTCCAGCGGCGACCGGTCACGGCGCCGTTGAATGTCTGGTCGTGAATGGCGAGACCGGTTATGCCCAGCAGAAGGTCCGCTTCGGGATTACCGCCGACGTTGGCGCTGTTTAGGCCGGAAAAGTTCCCGCCGTTCCCAATGATCCAGAAGCCATCCTGAAAGGCCTCGGTGCCGACATTCATCTGATTGGCTCGGAGGTCAATCCCGAACCGGATGTCATGTGCGTGGCGGATGAGTTCGAGCGAGTCTTTGAAAGAGAAGATATTTGTTCCGCCAATGAATGGTGAGTAGCCACGGTCGCCGAGGGCCCAATATCCGCCCGCGACGATTGTGGAAACCAGGCCGCAGCTGTATGACCCTGGAGCGCAGTGGGAGCTGCCGTTGGGGCATCCCAGGTTGGCATTGGGAATGCCGCCGGGCACAAGGGTGGCGGAGGCGCAAGTGCCATTCCCTTGCGATGCGATGTAGTCAAAGATGCGGTTGTAACCAAAGGTGGCCTGATTGATCGTCGTCGGGGAGAATACGTGGGTTTCGCCGATCGCGGCGTTGCGTGCGTGGTTAATGATGCTCTCATTGCTGCCGAAGGCGTTGGGCTCGGCTAATCCGGGCCCGCCGCCCGGAACATAGGAAAACGCCTGATCGTAGCTGAATCGACCGAAGGCATTGTCGGCGCCGGAGAACGTGTGGTCCACGCGAACATCGAACTTCGTTTCGTCGAGGGTGCGGACCGGTTGGTTTACGTAGTTGAATGATGCCCCGACTACGTTCGCGTTCGCGTTGGGCGTAGGGTAGACGTTCATCATGGCCTGTCCAATGTTGTTGATCAGGCCGGTCGGAATCTTGTTGCAGGGAGTTCCCTGTGGCTGGCTTCCATCAGGATTGGAAGGTAAGGGGGTTCCCGTTCCATCGCACTGGAAATAGACATTCGGGTACGTCTCTGTATCTGTCGACGCGCCAATCATATTCGGATTAACGATTACGAGACCGCTAACAGGATTGCCGAAAGCGTCGCTGGAGAAATCGCCGTTGCGCATTGCCATCGAAGGAATCAGGCCTGTAAAGGCGATCCCGTGGCGCTGATATTTCTGTTCGCCATCGACAAAGAAAAAGGTCTTGTTCTTTTGGACAGGGCCGCCGACTGAACCTCCAAACTGATTCAGGTTGAACTTCTCCGCCTTGCTGGTGAAGTAGCTCTTGGCGTCGAGGTCGGTATTGCGCACAAACTCGAACAGGGATCCGTGCCAGTCGTTCGAGCCCGATTTCGTGGTGACTATAACGGTGGGTCCGGCCCGGGTCCCAAACTCGGCAGAGTACGTATATGTCAGAACCTTGAATTCCTGAATATCGTCGATCGACGAAAAAATACCGATACCGCCTGCGGTCAGTTCGTTGTTGTCGACACCATCCAGCAGCCAATCCGTGCTGTTGGGACGGGAGCCGCCGACCGATAGGGAGAAGGAACCGCGTGCTGCCACCTCGCTGTCGCTGCCGGACGTGAAAAAGCTGTTGGGGTTGGTCTCCGCCGTAGCGCCCGCCGTGAGTGTGGCGAGCTGGACGAAATCGCGGCCGTTCAAGGGGAGCTGCGATACATCCTGCGAGGTGATGACCTGGCCGAGCGAAGGGTTCGTTGTCTCCACAGCTACGGCCTCACCGGCAACCGTCACCGTCGTGGTCACAGTCGCAGGCACCAGCGAGAAATCGAGCTCGCGGGCTTCCTCAACCTGGAGATGCAGATCCTTTGATTCGGCGCTTGAGAAGCCGGGGGAGTCGACCCGCACGGTGTACGTCCCAACGGGGAGCAATGGAATTAGATAATGGCCAACATTGTCTGTCTTTCCCGTGCGAGCCGAGCCGGTTGCCTGAGAGATCGCGGTGACCGTGGCTCCAGCAATACCCGATCCGGATTTATCGAGAACGTTCCCCGAGAAACTGCCCGTAGCCTGGCCGTACATGGCCGGAGAGATGCCAAGCGCAAGAAACACGCAGGCAATCACCAGAAATCTGTGCACTATGTGACTGGTTAGGTTTTCCGTTGATTTTGTGCAGTTTGGCCCCAAAATGCTGCGCTTCATCAGTAAGCCCCTTTCAGGAAATCGGGTTGCTTGAAATGGATGGAAGATCAACTCTAAGAACCGACCCGTGGAATGTCAACGGCAGGTCACCGAGCCTGGCGCCCGACCCTTTTCCGAGGTGTAGGGGCCCGGGTGCTCGTCCCTCCGAATCTGCTTCAGTTACTCCCAGGAAGGATCATCCCGATGACACCGAATATCCCTTAACCTGCGTGGTCGGGTTGATCACTCTCTCAGGTAAACGCATCGCCGTCTGTTGAATCGAGCGTGGCGCGAACAGTTCGATGCTCCCTCCATGTCAAGAACCGCGCCCATCGCTTCGCTTGTATCTACATCCATAAAATAGACTTCCGCATTCGAGCAATTTGCTTGTAGTTTCCTCCTGATTCACTATCCTCATACCTGAGGGCGGGAACTGAGCGCAGGGCCTAGTAGAACGCCCCACCTGCTCCTCCAGGAGTATTTCGGAGAGTTTGCACTTTTTTCGGAAATCTAACTGGACTCACACTATCCGAAATGGCCCGTAAGTCATTTCCCGAGAGGACTCTGCGGCCAAGTCTTGCAGAAGGAAGACTTTGCAGCCACAAGCACTGAGTAAACCATTGAATCTAAGGACTTTCCTTACAGAGACCGGGTGGGGGGTACCGCATAGTCAAGCCGCCACGCAGGCCCCACCTGCCCAGGGCCAGCGAAGGGTCGGCGGTCAGCTCGGGCGGGGCAAACTCGCCCGCCACAAAGCGCGGCCACGCCGCCGCCGCGATCATCGCCGCGTTGTCGGTCGAGAGCGCCAGCGTCGGAAAGGCCACCCGCATCCCCCTTCGCGCCGTTTCCGCAGTGAATCGCTCGCGCAGTTCGCGATTCGCGGCCACACCGCCGGTGACGAGGATGCGCGCAGCGCCGACCGACTCGGCCGCGGCGAAGGTCTTCTTCATCAGATCGCCGACCACCGCATGCTGAAAGCTGGCAATCAGGTCGAGCGTAGCCTGCGGACAGAGAGCGAGCGCGTCCTCCTTCGTCTGAGGGGGCCGTCCCGCGGCCAGCATGCGCGGCACCCGCTGCGCAGCCTCCTCCCGCAGACCATGCAACTCCACGTAGCGAAGCACCGCCGTCTTGATTCCGGAAAATGAGAAAAGAAAGTGCGGGTCGAGAGCGGCAATCGGCGCGGTCTTTGCTCCCTTGGTCCGCGGCGCCTTGCCGCCCAGGTGCACCTTGGTCTTGATCTGCGCAAATGAGAACGGCACCGCATGTGGATCGCCGTAGCGCGCCAATGCATCGATCCACGGCCCGCCCGGATAGCCGAGCCCCAGCAGCTTCGCAACCTTGTCGTAGGCCTCGCCCGCGGCGTCGTCAAGCGTGCGCCCGATCAGCGAGTAGCGCCACGTTCCGTCAGTCGGG
>Ga0326728_10010532_pt1 | contig 21588 bp, 15 predicted proteins | sample MB3enrmetagenome_FD_207602 | JGI IMG/M metagenome (GOLD analysis project Ga0326728, IMG submission 207602) | Lab enriched peat soil microbial communities from McLean, Ithaca, NY, United States - MB31MN | ecosystem: Environmental > Terrestrial > Soil > Wetlands > Peat | place: USA: New York... | reverse complement strand
CGCCTGAAACTGCGCCCGGAAGAGCGGGTTCGCCATGGTGATGGAGAGTTGGCGTCGTTGCACGGCTTCCGGTCCCTCGTAGGTCGCTTCCAGTTGCGCGTCCATCCACTTGTTGCCGAGGAAGCCCGGGCAGTCTTCGGTGATGCCGTACCCGCCCATCAGGCTGACCGCTTCGCGCATCATCTGTGCGCCCCAGCCGGTGTTCCACAGCTTGGTGGCGGGGCAAAGAACGTCGGCCAGCGAGTCCAACAAAACGAAACGCAGAAGCGGATCGGATTCCAGTTGCGCTCGCTTGGCGTCGTTGGCAGGCGAACCGGCGGGCAAGCGGACGAGATCCGCCGCCCGTTCCGAGGCTTCGCGTTGCAGCTTCGCGCGCGCTCGGGCGCTGGTGACTCCCTGCGCCGCCAGCAGTTTGTCCGCCTCGCGCTCCAGCGGATCAAGTTCATCAAAGGCCCGCGCCGCCGCAAATCCAAGCGATGCGCCAGCCTCGCCGGTCGCCCATACGTCCACTAACCGATGCAGCGCGTCCTCGCGAGCCTGCAGCCCGAGTTCGTAACGCACCGATCCTGGCGTCGCCGTCTCCGCGCCACGGAACCGCCCGCGCTGATACCGTATGACCGGCTCAACCGCAGAAAGCAATTTCGCCGCAGTCATGATGCCCACGGTCACGCGCGTCCGGCGAAACACGGCTTCAATGACCTCGCTGTGGTTGTAGCGCGGCACGATGACGCCATCCTTCACATCGTAGCCTCCGACAATGCGGCTGGCCGGAATGCGCAGGCTGAAGACCGGATCGCCGGTCGAAGAGAGCTGATGCACCAGCTTTCGCGTGGGCGTGCCGCGATCAAATGTGCCGGGATCGCCTTCTTCCAGGATGACCATGCAGCTTCCCTTGATGCGCTCATCGCCCGAATCCACCGCCGCCGTCACAAAATTGGCAAACCCGATATTGGTGATGAAACGCCCGCGCTTTTCCACCTGCAGCGTCGGCTCTTCTCCCGCTTTCCACTCGGCGATATGGATTTTTCCGTTGAGCATGCCGGTATCGACGCCGACATAAGGAATGGGCTCGGTCAGGCAGAATGCTCCGCGCCAGGGTTTGCGATCCTCTCCCGGCTGAGGCGGCGCGGCCAACTGCATGTACTTCGTCTGCTGCTCGGGCGTGCCGCGCTCGTGAATCGGCGCCAAGGCCAAACAGCCCGCCAGGCTGGCAGTTGCGGCTCCGCCATCCACCCAAGCCAGTTCAAACGCTACCAGCGCCAGCGCCAGGTTCTTCGGGCCCGCGATGAATCCACCCTGCTCGGGATCCATGAAGACGCCCGTGATTCCGGACGAATCGAAAGCCTCCAGCAACTCGGCCTTGGCTGGCGTCCACTCATGCGAGTTGCGCCCGCCGCTCGCCACCAAGCGCGCCACCGGACCGCGGGCCACGGATCGTGCCGACTGCACCAACATCTGCAGGTCGTAGCGGTCGGCGAATCGCCATTGAATCTGACGCGCGGCGTCGGAAGGAAGCGTCCGCAGCAGTTCCGGCTTGATCGGGGTGGCAGTGGAGGCCATGGCCTTGCTCCTTTGCGAAGTGGACGTTTGCGAAGTGGTCGTTTTTGAAGTAACCTCTTCGATTCTGCCGTGGCATGACCGTCCAGTCTGTGATGTACGTCATGAGGGACTGTGATGACGGCACATCCACCGCTCCGCGAACGGCGCAGCTTGCGGTCAGGCGGCAAAACAGTGAACCGCCATCGCGAAACGATTTGTCGGCCACGCCGACACGAGGATGCGAAAGTCTGGAGTCTTGCCGCAGGCTGCTAACCGTCGGCAATGTCCCGGCTCGACCGGGCAACGCTGTTGGCAAGATAGTTGGCCTCGAGGTTGCGCTCCCGGGGAATGCGAGTAATCGCGAACTCCAAGCTCCGAGCCAGTTTGCGACAGATCCAGTGCAGAGAATACAGCCTCGGACTGCGGCAAGCATATTCGCCGCACATCTGCCGCACCATCACGTCGGAATCCGAGTAAACATGAAGCGAACGCGCTCTCCGAGCCAAGGCGCATTGCAGAGCTTCCAGCAGCGCTACGTACTCGGCCACGTTGTTGTCCTGCCAGCCGATCCACTTGGCAATTCGGACGCAGCCTCCCGCAGAATCCTCGACGATGACCCCGATACCAGACGGACCAGGACTCCCGTGGGAACTGCCGTCCACGTAGGCTACCAGGTGGCACATGTCATTTCTCAACACCCTGAGAACACCATGCGGGAGAGCGGTTCACCGCGTCAAGAGCCTTTCATGGTTCTTTTGTGTTCATCTCGTGAAAAGATTTCCACAGGATGCCGAAATCGGCGTTGCGGCGGATCCCTTCCCTTCCCCCCAAGAGCCTTGACTGACGGGCTATTTGGAGCGATGACGGGTCCGTCGCCACGCCGCTGGTTGCACAAGAAAAGGGCGTTGACAACTTCGCCAGATGCGCTAAGCTTGCTCGGTCGATGGCTGAAAGGTTTGGCTTCATTATCGTTGCCAACCCGAAGTAGGCTGGGTGATGCGTAGAGCGGGGCGACCTGCTCGACGGCCAGACCCGAAAAAACCGGCAGCTCTGCGAGGAGACGCCGGGGTTTGGAACTGCGAAAGCAGAGATCACATCAGGGACCGCGACGGTGCACGTATCCACGCCACTCACTCCCTCGCAGGAGTTAGCGGCTAGAGCGTAACCAATGTCGCGGTTCTTTTTATTTCCCCAGGTTTCTTCCCCACTAATCCTCAAACCGTCTCACTTGTTCCATGGGCGCATCCGCGGTACCCATCGGTGGACGTTCCTGCAATATTCTTCATAATCCGCGCCGAACGTTTTTCGCAGGTGCGGCTCCTCGTACAATCGCACAAACAAAACCACGCCGAGCACAATCGCGCAGGCCACCGCGATCGCGACCAGGTTCGCAGTTCCAAAGACCACCCACAGCCCGACCCATCCCGCAATGAACCCCAGGTACATGGGGTTCCTCACGTACCGGTAGAACCCCACCACCACCAGCCTCTTCGGCGGAGCAATTGGCGCCGGTGTCCCGTGTCCCGTCCATCCAAAGTCCCAAACACAGCGCAGTGCCACGGCGAAACCAAGCACCGAGGGCACGGCCGCAATCCAGCGCCATCGCGCCGCATCCGACGCGTCAACGTGAAAGCCCAGCCATGACGGCAGCAACCAAAACCACAGCGCAAAGAACGCTGCGCCCACGGCCAGGGAAGCGACGGTCGCCGGCCAATGCGCGCCACCATCTCGACTTCCCCCAATTCCAATCGATCCGTTCGTCATGAATGCCTCCAGCAACCTCGAAAGTATGAGCCCATCGCTTCACTCCCAGCAACAAGAAAGCCCCTTCACAAGAGCAACTGAATATTACGCCTCCCGGTATTGTGCTCACACTGATGAGTGACAACAGTCACAGACTCAAGTATCAATCCGGGAGATATTACCGTTCCATCCCGGGTTGCTACCGGTCGGAAGAGACGTTGGAGCCACAGTGAGACAGATGGAGAGAAGAGAAACCGGGTGTCGCGCATTCATGTACTGATTCTTAAATCTTAGCAGTTGGCAGCGCGCAACCGTCGGCTTCGTTCTCAGTTTTCCTGTTCCCCAGCGACTCCACGGATCAAACACAACTCAGATTCGCAAGCGTATCTCCGGCCCGCCGGTACTGGGAAATGCCGTACGCAGGAAGGCGCTGATGTCTAAGCATCCAACCATTGCCGAACACTTGGAGGCTAGCGGAGTCTCCCGGAGAAGTTTCCTCCAGTTATGCAGCATGCTGATGGTCACCGCGCCGGTGGGATTGGCGCTTACCAGCAAGAGCTCGGTCTTGCAGGTGGCGGAGGCGATCGGCAAGACCAAGCGGCCGTCGGTGATCTGGCTGCATTTCCAGGACTGCACGGGATGCACCGAAACTTTGCTGCGCACCTCGGCGCCCGATGTTGCGCACCTGATCCTCGACGTGATTTCCCTCGATTACCACGAGACCCTGATGGCGGCCTCGGGCACACAGGCCGAAGCGGCGTTGCGCTCCGCCATCGCCGACAACGCCGGCAAATATGTGCTGGTGGTGGAAGGCGCGATTCCGACTCGGGACGACGGCGTCTACATGGAACTGGGCGGCCGGCCGGGAGTTCAGGTGGTGAGAGAAGTTGCCGCCCAGTCAGCCGCGGTGATCGCTATCGGCTCCTGCGCCTCGTGGGGCGGCGTGCCCTCGGCCGACCCCAATCCCACCGGCGCGGTGGGGGTTGATTCCGTCATCTCCGGCAAACCGATCATCAACCTCCCCGGATGCCCGCCCAATCCTTACAACCTGGTGGCCGTGGTTCTGGAATATGTCACCATGGGCAAGCTGCCGGAACTGGACGAGATCCGGCGTCCGAAGTTTGCCTACGAGCGTGTCATCCACGAAAATTGTCCGCGGCGGGCGCACTTTGACGCCGGCCGGTTTGCCGCTGCGTTCGGCGACGAAGGGCACCGTAAGGGCTGGTGTCTCTACAAGCTCGGCTGCAAGGGGCCGATTACTCATGCCGCTTGTTCCACGCGCCATTTCAATGAGATTCCCAATGTGTGGCCCATCGGGATCGGAGCGCCCTGCGCGGGCTGCACGGAAAAGGGCGTGGTTTGGCGAATGGGCACGTTCGAAACCGTCCCCATTCATCTGGCGACTCCGCCCGATACCTACCCGCCCATTTACAGTGCCGCCGGAGGAATTAAGGTAGGCGCGGCAGCGTTGGTGGGTGCGGTGGCAGGGGCCGTCGGCGGCGCAACCTGGGTCGCCTCACAGCGTTTCCAGAGCAGCAACGAGGCCGGCGTGGCCCGAGTCAATATCGATCGCGCTCACGCGGAAAAACTCAAAGCGTCCAGCGAAAAGCCAACCGATAAGCCAATCGATAAGAAAGAGGACTGATGTGGCCATCACACGGCGAGAACTGATCTCGAACATCGCCAAGGCTGGAGTGCCGACGGCCGTGGCCATTACCGTCGGCGCCGAAACCCTGCACGCAGAGACCGAGAACATTCCCGTTCCCAGCGCCGCAGTCGGATTGCTCTATGACGCCAGCATCTGCATCGGTTGCAAAGCCTGCGTGGCCGCTTGTGCCGAAGCCAACGGCACCCTGCCCGACACCCGCGGCGATGGACTGCACCAGTCGCCTTCGGACCTGAACGACGTCACCCGCAACATCATCAAATTGTACAAACCGGAAGACGGCTCTCCTTCCTCTTTCGTGAAGCGCCAGTGCATGCAATGTCTCGATCCCGCGTGCGCTGCTGGCTGTCCCTTCCAGGCTCTGCACAAGGAACCGGAATCCGGCATCGTCAGTTGGACGGCCGAGGAATGTATCGGGTGCCGCTACTGCACCATCACGTGTCCGTATCACATCCCGCGTTTTCAGTGGCAGGGGTACAACCCGCGCGTGACCAAGTGCGAGTTGTGCAGCCACCGGCTGGAGCAAGGGCTGAAGCCGGGATGCACCAGCGTGTGTCCCACCGGCGCCGTGATCTTTGGTCCGCGCACCGTCTTGCTGTCGGAGGCCAAGCAGCGCATCAAGAACAATCCCGGCCGCTACTATCAGGAGCGCGTCTACGGAGAAACCGACAACGGCGGCACACAATGTCTGTACCTCTCTCGCGTCCCCTTCGATAAACTCGGCTTGCCTGACCTGGGACCGGAGTCGGTGCCCGCTAGAACCCTGCGCTGGCAGAGACGGTTTTATCAGTACTTCGCTCTGCCCGCGCTGTTGTATGTCGGCTTGGTGCAGGTGATTCGCAAGAGCTTGAAAGGTTATGAGCAGGAAGCCCACGAACGCGAAAAAGAAACCGGTTTAAGGGCGCAACTATGAGGGCGCAACTATGAGCACGGCAACCACAAGCAGCGCGCCGGTCACCATCGCTAACAATAATAATGAGACTCGCTGGGAGCGGGCCGTGCCCGTCTACGGGTTCCCCGTGGTGAACCGGTTTTTTCTCTTGCTGGTGGCCATGACTCTGCTGGCGCTTCTGTTAACCGCTTACCGCGAACTGGCCGGCCTCGGTCCCGTCAGCGGCATGAACGACGCGTTTGGCTGGGGGATCTGGAAGACATTCAACGTGATGGTGCTGACGGCACTCGGTTCGGGCGCATTCGCGGTGGGAATCGCCGCCTGGGTGTTCCGCCGTAAGCGCCTGCATACCCTGATGCGGATGGCCCTGCTGACCAGTTTCCTGGCTTACGCCTGCGGTCTTCTTTTGCTGGGCATCGATGCCGGCCGTCCCTGGAACTTCTATTGGATCGTGTTCCCCTGGAAATGGAATATGCACTCGCCGCTGGCCGAGGTTGCCATCTGCATGTCGATCTACGCCATGATTCCCCTGGCGGTCGAAAACATTCCGCCGGTGCTGGAGCGGCTCTGGTACTTTGATTCCCGCCTGCGGCCTGGAGTGGAGCGACTGGAACGCGGCCTGCACAAATTTTTTCCCTGGATCATTGCCGCCGCCTACCTGTTGCCCGGCATGCACCAATCGTCGCTGGGCGCATTGATGCTGCTGGCCGGAGAACGAGTCCATCCCCTGTGGCAGACACCGTTTCTGCCCTTGCTGTACCTGGGCGCGGCCTGCTTCATGTCGTTCGGGTGCGTCGCCGGAACTACCATGTTGTGTTGCCTGATATGGAAGCGGGCCATGGACATGGAGGTTCTCGACGAAGCCGCCCGCATCACCGCCTGGCTGATTTTCGGCTGGCTCGCACTGCGCCTGCTTGACATCCTCTTCCGCGGAGCCCTGGGTACCGCCTTCCACTTCGATCGCTTCGCCGGCGTGTTCTGGCTGGAAACCTTGTTGACTGCCGGTGGCGGCTGGATGCTTTACCGTTCACTACGCGACCACGAAACCAGACTGATGTTCCTGGGCTACGTCCTCAGTTCGCTGGGGGGCATGATCTATCGCTTTAGCCCGACCACGCTGGCCTTTCGGCCTAACCCCGAGTCGCTCTATTTTCCCTCCACCATCGAAATCCTGGTATCGCTTGGTTTCATTTGCATGGGCATCGCGGGATTTCTTTTTGTGGTGAAGCGCTTTGGCATTCTTCCCGCTCCTCTCCAGGAATGGCGCGACATGGCAAGCTACTTCCGTTTCCGCCGGCCGTACATTCGCTGGACTGGATATTTCAAGTATGGACATTTCGGCGAAAACGAATCTGAAACGACAGACTCCAACTGACAGCAGGCCCTATGGCGAAACGAATCACGATTGACCCCATCACCAGAATTGAAGGCCACCTTCGCATCGATGTCGAAGTCGACAACTATGCGGTCAGCAATGCATGGGCTTCTTGCACCATGTGGCGCGGCATCGAGAATATTCTCCGCGGCCGCGACCCACGCGACGCCTGGCTCTTCACCCAGCGCTTCTGCGGTGTGTGCACTACTGTGCACGCCATGGCCAGCGTGCGCGCCGTGGAAGATGCCTTGAAGCTCGAAGTCCCGCTCAACGCCCAGTACATCCGCAATCTCATCCTGATTGCGCATGCCTTGCACGACCACATCGTTCACTTCTATCAACTCTCCGCGCTCGACTGGGTGGACATTCTTCAGATTCCCAAAGCCGATCCGGCAGCCACCTCAAAATTGGCGGAGAGTCTCTCGCCTTGGACGCGCAATTCCCGCAATGAATTCAAGGCCGCGCAGGACCGCGTGAAAGCCGTCGCGGCCAGCGGCCAGCTCGGGATTTTCATGAACGGGTACTGGGGCCATCCCGCCATGAAGCTCTCTCCCGAAGTCAACCTGCTGGCCTTCACCCATTACGTGCAGGCACTGGAGTATCAGCGCAAAGCTCTTCAGGTGGTTGGCATCCTGGGATCGAAGACCCCGCACATTCAGAACCTGACGGTCGGGGGCGTAGCCAACGCCATCGACTTGGACAGCTCGAGCGCCCTCGACATGGACCGCCTGGAGATGATCCGCGTGCTGCTCGACGAGGTCGTGCAGTTCGTCAACCAGGTCTACTTCGTCGATGTCTGCGCCGTCGCCGCTATGTACCCCGAGTGGTTCAGGATTGGCAAGGGCGTAAACAACTACCTTGCCGTCCCCGATCTGCCGCTGGACAGCGCCGGCACCGCCTACGATCTTCCCGGCGGTACCATCATGAATGGCAACATCTCCGGCGTGCGTCCCTTCAAGAGCGCATCGGACAAGGAGTTTCGTGATGGCGTCAGCGAAGATGTAGCCCACGCCTACTATCAGGGTAGCAAGCCGCTTCACCCCTGGGCCGGAGAAACCGAGCCCGACTTCACCGGCTGGAATGGCGAGCAGAAGTATTCCTGGGTCAAGGCGCCGCGCTTCAATGGCGCACCCATGCAGGTCGGCCCGCTGGCGCAGGTACTGGTCGGTTACGCCGGAGGCCATCCCCTGACGCGCAAGTATGCGGATCTTGCCATCGGCAAGGTCGGCGCCGTCGGCGGGATGCACGTCACTCCGGACATGTTGGAGTCCACGCTGGGCCGCCATGCCGCGCGCGCGATTCGCGCTTGCATGTTGGCGGAACTCGCAGAGAAGCACTTGCAACTGCTGATCGACAACATCGCCAAGGGCGACTACACGGTCCACAACCAGCCGGTGTTGAATGGCCACGAAGTCGAAGGCGTCGGAACCCATGAGGCGCCGCGCGGCACGCTGTCCCACTGGATCGTGATCAAGGACGCAAAGATCAAGAACTACCAGGCGGTTGTGCCCTCAACCTGGAATGCCAGTCCGCGCGACGCCTCGGGCGCTCACGGACCCTACGAAGCTTCGCTGCTGCACACGCCGCTCGCCCGCCCGGAGGAACCGTTGGAGGTCTTGCGCACCGTGCACTCCTTCGATCCCTGTATGGCCTGCGCCTGCCACACTTTCGATCCGTCGGGCCGCCAGATTGCCAGAGTGAAAGTGCTGTGAAAAGAGTGCTGTGAAGAAAATACTGATTGGCGGGATCGGAAACGTCTTGCTGGGGGATGACGGCGTCGGGCCGTACGTTGCGCGGCTTCTGGCTGCCCGCTACGAATTCGACGATGGCGTCGAAGTCGCCGACCTGGGGACCCCGGCCCTTGACTTGATCGATCAGCTCACCGAAAGGGATGCCGTCATCCTGATCGATTCCATCAATACCGGCGTAGCCGCGGGAACGGTGCTGCTCTACCGCAAGGCCGATATCATGTGCCACCGTCCCGCCGTGCGCATGGATCCGCACTCGCCCATGCTGGTCGACGCGCTGCTCAGCGCCGAGTGGTTCGGAGTCGCTCCCGCCGATGTCCTCCTCGTGGGAATTGCCGGCGGCTCTTACGAGGCGGGCTGCAGTTTGAGCAAGCCCCTGAAAGCGTCGTTAGATCAGGCGATCGCAGAAGTCTTGCGTGAACTGGAGCGCTTGGGTGTGGTGTATCAACGCCGGAAACATCCCGCCGAACACGGCATCTGGTGGGCAACCGACGAGAAGATGGAATCCCCGCTGGCTACGTAGGTCAGGACACCGCCCTCGCATCCCTAAGCGTGAAGCTTTGCTGCTGCGACTACCGCTTGTCCCAGGCTCAAACCGCCATCTCCGGACGGCACTTCTTTCTGCGTGAACACCTCAAATCCAGCTTCGGACAGCCGCGCTTCGAGCCGTTCGGACAAGTAGACATTGTGAAAGGTTCCGCCACTCAGGCACACACGGTTGAGATCGGTTTTCTTTCGCAGCAACATTGCCAACTCAACGAACCCCGAAACCAGTCCGTTGTGAAAACGCCGGCTGATCGCGGCCACCGGAACATTTCGACCGAGATCGTCCAGCAGCGCTTCAAACAGCGGACGAGTGCTGATGACCCAGCAGCCGTTTCCCGGCACGAGCTTTATTGGATAGGCAGTGTCTTCGTCTGACGAAGTCATCGCCATCTCCAGTTCGATCGCCGCCTGGGCCTCGTAATTGACCTCTTGACGGATTCCGGCAAGCGCGGCCACGGCATCGAACAGGCGCCCGCAACTGGATGTGAGCGGTGAATTCACGCCTTGTTCCATCATGCGCAACAAAAGGTCGACCTTCACCTGACTGAGTTGGCGCACGAACGGAATATCCAGCTTCAGAAAATCGCGCCCGAAATGGTGTGCCAGGTAACTTACCGCCATCCGCCATGGCTCACGGATCGCGGCCGCTCCACCGGGCAAAGGCACATATTCGAAATGAGCGGCGCGCTCGAAGTCTTCATACTCGGCAATGAGCACTTCCCCGCCCCAGATATTTCCGTCGGCGCCGAAGCCAGTGCCATCCAGGGCGAATCCGATCACGCGGCCTTCAAGGTGGTTCTCCGCCATACAACTTGCAATGTGCGCGTGGTGGTGCTGCACGCCAACCAATTCCACCCCGCTCTGTCGCAGCGCCCATTTGGTGGAGAAGTAATCAGGATGAAGATCGTAGGCGATGATCTCCGGCCGGATTTCGAGAATCCGCTCCAGATGCTCGATGGCTTCGTGGAAAAAACTGTAACTCTCCACATTCTCCAAGTCGCCGACGTGCTGGCTCAAAAAGGCGTGCTTTCCTTTGGTGAGGCAGATGGTATTCTTCAGTTCGCCGCCCACGGCCAACACCGAAGGCTGATCGTCTTTTAAGAAAACCGGCACCGGAACAAAACCGCGGGAACGCCGCAACTGTCGCGTGCCGCCGCCTGCAACTCGCACCACCGAATCATCGCAGCGCAGCAGAATGTCGCGGTGATGCACGAGGAAGTAGTCGGCGAGGCCGCTCAATCGACTGACTGCTTCCCGATTATCGATCGCGATCGGCTCCTCGCTCAGATTGCCGCTGGTCATCACCAGAGCCTTGAACGCTCCCTCGGCGAGCAGCAGGTAATGAAGCGGTGTATAGGGCAGGAAGATTCCCAGATAGCGATTGAAGGGCGCAACCTCGTCGGAAATCGGGCGCGGCGATTCTTTCGGCAGCAGAACTTTTGGCAGCAGAACAATCGGCCGTTGCATCGATTGCAAAACCGTCTGCGCTGCATCATCCAATTCGCAGATTTCCGCGGCAGCCCGCAAATCTGGAATCATCACGGCGAACGGCTTTTCCACCCGGCGCTTTCGCGCGCGCAGTAGAGCCACTGCCGCGGAGTTCGTTGCATCAACAGCCAGATGAAATCCGCCCAGTCCCTTTACCGCCACGACCAGTCCGGCATGTAACCCCGAGACCGCTTCGACAATGGGATCGCGGCATTCAATTCTCCGTCCAGACTTATCCCAGAGTTCCACCCGAGGCCCACACTCCCAACAGGCATTGGGCTGAGCGTGAAAGCGGCGGTCCAGTGGATTTTCGTACTCCGCAAGACATGCCGGGCACATAGGAAACATCGCCATGGACGTGCTCGGGCGGTCGTAAGGAATATCCCGAATGATGGTGAAGCGCGGCCCGCAGTTGGTGCAGTTAATGAACGGATAGCGATAACGCCGGTCATTCGGGTCGAACATTTCACGCAGGCAATCCTGACAAATCGCAACGTCCGGCGAAATGAGCGTGCGAACTTCTTCTCCTTCGTGGCTGTGCACAATGCGGAAGTCCAGATCGCCATTACAAGGCACGTCGTCGCAGGGTAAATCGCGGACGGCCACGCTCGTAATCCGCGCCAGGGGCGGCGCTTCGGCGGGTAAGCGCTCGACGAAATCCTGAACGGTTTCCGCCGGCCCCTGGATTTCGATGGTGACGCCGGCGGATGTATTGCGAATCGTGCCTCTAAGGCGCCTGCCGGTCGCAAGACGATAGACGTAGGGCCGGAATCCAACTCCCTGCACAATGCCGGAAACTTCGATCTGGCGGCGAACTTCCATACATCGTCAGCTCGCAGTCTGCTGCACCAGCTGTTTATGCGCCCGGCGCCGCTCCGCCAGCCACATCATCCACTCGTGCAGACCGTTGCCCATCAGGCAAGACACCTTCACAATCTCCATCCCCGGATGCACCTTGCGCGCATTCTCCGCCGCCATGTCAATATCAAATGGGACGTAGGGAAGCAAATCGATTTTGCTCAGCACCAGCAAGTCGGACTTGAAGAATATGGACGGATATTTCAGCGGCTTGTCTTCGCCTTCGGTCACGCTCAACACCACGACCTTGGCCGCTTCACCCAAGTCATAGCTGGCGGGGCAAACCAGGTTGCCGACGTTTTCGATCAGCAGCAGATCCAGATCCTCGAGTTTCCAATCCGCTAAATGCCGCTCGATCATGCGGGCGTCCAGGTGGCAAGTACCGCCGGTCGTGATTTGTTTTACCGGGAAGTGAAATCGCTTCAGCCGGTTGGCATCGTTTTCCGTCTGAATATCGCCCGTCAATACGGCCACGCGATCGCGCCGCGGCAGCGAGTCCAGAGTGCGCTCCAGAAGACTAGTTTTGCCGGAACCGGGAGAACTGATAAGGTTCAGGCAATAAACGCCGTGCTCCTGAAAGCGGGCGCGCAACTCAGCGGCGACGCGGTCGTTCTCACTGAGTACTTTTCGCTCCAACGGGACTCGGTCCATATTCTTCCACCTCCAGATAAGCCAACTCTAACTCATCTCCGCTGATGTACGTGGTTTCCAGGCTCGCGCATTGCGGACAGTGAGAATCGTAGTCGCGCACGACGAACTCGCGTCCGCAGACCTGACAACGATAGCGGAGGGGACAGGTCTCGATCCCCAACTCAAGCGACGCCAGATCGGTTCCTTGAATCATCGCTTCAAAACAGAAGCGCAACGATTCCGGATCGATGGCTGACATCTCGCCAATCCGGACACCGACTTTGCACGGATAGGTCCCCGGATGGCGGTCCATCTCGGTTCTGACCGCGTCCAGCACCGAATTCGCGATTCCCATCTCGTGCATATTTCCTCAGCAAATGCGCGGCAATTGATCGCCCGCCAGCATGTCCACAATGCGGGTCGTGCCGAACGGCGTTCGCATCGTTACCAGCCCCGCGTTTTCTTTCTTTACTGTGCCAATGATCTGCGCTTCCGCTCCCAACGGATGATTTCTCATCGCCTGCAGCACCGCGTCGGCGGCCTCGGGCGCCACGATTGCGATCAGCTTGCCTTCGTTGGCGACATACAGAGGATCGAGCCCCAGCAACTCGCACGCGCCTCGAACCTGTTCGTGGATGGGAAGCGAACTTTCCTCCAGTTCGATCCCCACCCGCGAACGCTCCGCAATTTCGTTCAGCGTGCTGGAGACGCCGCCTCGCGTCGGGTCGCGCATGCAGCGAATGTCGCGACTTACATTGGAAGTTACGCCAAGTATCTCGGCCACCAGCGTGTGCAAGGCGGCGCTGTCGCTTTGAATCTGAGTCTCGAACTCCAGCCCCTCGCGCTGCGCCAGAATCGCGATGCCGTGATCGCCGATCGAACCGCTCAGCAGCACCTTGTCCCCGGGACGGGCACGGTCGGCGGAAAGGTCGACTCCTTCTGGCACCAGTCCAATTCCTGTGGTGTTGATGAACAACCCGTCGCCCTTCCCTTTCTCGACGACCTTGGTATCGCCAGTCACCACCTGCACGCCCGCCTCCGCTGCTGCCCGCTGCAGCGAAGTGACAACGCGCCGCAGTTCGTCCATCGAGAAGCCCTCCTCGATGATGAAGGCGGCGCTCAAATACAGCGGCGTTGCGCCGCCCATCGCCAAATCGTTCACCGTACCATGAACCGCGAGCGAGCCTATGTCCCCGCCGGGAAAGAACAGCGGCTTTACCACGAAGGAGTCGGTCGTGATGGCGAAACGCTGGCCGTTCACATTCACGATGGCCTGATCGTCCAGACGCGCCAACACCGGATTCTGGAACGCAGGCAGGAAAATGTCGCGAATCAATTCGGCGCTCAACTTGCCGCCGCTGCCGTGCCCCAGCAGAATTGTGTCTTTGGCCGCGAGCGGCGCCGGGCAACTGAGTGCGAATTTTATTTCGGCGTGGGTTTTCGTTGACACGCGCCCTCCTAACTCGCGACCTTGTGCCGCCGATAGTGATAGTACGCCGCGCATGCCCCTTCACTCGATACCATGGGTGCTCCCAATGGATTTTCCGGCGTGCATCGCATGCCAAACGCGGGACAATCCGTCGGCTTCTTCAATCCCTGCAAAACCTGGGCGCTGATGCACTCGGCGGGCTCGTCGACTGTAATTTCACCCAAATCAAAGACTCGGTTGGCGTCAAAGGCGGCATATTCCTCGCGCAAACGCAAACCACTCCGCGGGATCGGGCCGATGCCGCGCCATTTCTGGTCGGCAACTTCAAACACCTCGGCCATGATCCGTTGTGCCGGAAGGTTCCCCTGGTAGCTCACCGATCGTACATACTGGTTTTCGAGGCGCGCCTCTCCTGCCTCAAGTTGCCGGATCAGCATGAGAACCGCTTCCAAAATATCTACCGGTTCAAATCCGCCGACCACAATCGGTATGCGAAAATCGCGCACCAGGTCCTCATACTCCTTGCACCCCACAACCGTGCAGACATGCCCCGGCGCAATGAAGCCCTGCACCCGATTGGTGATCGAGACCATCAAGGCGCGGATCGCCGGCGGAACCAGCACGTGCGAAACCAGCATGGAAAAATTAGTGAGGCCTTCGCGCCGGGCTTGCCATGCGGCCATCGCATTCGCGGGAGCGGTGGTCTCGAAACCAATCGCCAGAAACACGACTTTGCGATCGGGATTCGAGCGCGCGATCTTCACCGCCTCCGTCGGGGAGTACGCAATGCGAACGTCCGCACCCTGGGCCTTGGCCCGAAACAGATCCGAACCGGACCCAGGCACCCGCAGCATGTCTCCATAGGAAACCAGGATGACGTCCGGCCGCAGCGCCAACGCGATGGCTTTGTCCACGGTTTCGAGCGGCGTAACGCAGACTGGACATCCCGGGCCATGCACGATTTCGATCGCGCGCGGCAGCAGTTCGTCAATGCCGTAGCGCATGATGGTGTGGGTTTGGCCGCCGCAGATCTCCATCAGCACCCAGGGCTGGGTTGTGCGCTGGGCGATCTCAGCCGCCAGGGCCCGTGCAATGCGATGGTCGCGGTATTCGTCAAGATACTTCATAAGCTGAAACCCAGCGCCAGCCCACAGCCTGCGTAGGGACGGCCGCCCCCGGCCGTCCAGCCGAGCGCAGTTCGGCAACCGTCTGTGGCCATAGCAACGCTGGATTCGCGATAGTCCGGGGCTGACCTGGCGAGGCTTTGCCGCCATTGCGGGCGAAAATCACGGTTCGGCTGGCGGCAATTCCGCTTCCAGAGCCCCCATCTCTTCCAGAAGCTTGTAAGTGCGCTCGGCTTCGTCCGCATCCACGCGGCTTATGGCGAAACCAACATGGACCATCACATAGTCGCCCAGACCCGCCTCGGGAACAAAGTCCAGAGATACCTGGCGCACGATCCCGCCGAACTGCACGCGGGCCGAACGCAATGGACCCGCCTCCTGGATCTCGAGGATCTTCCCTGGTATGGCAAGGCACACGGTAGCAGTCCCCATCGTCAGTACAACACTGGTCGTTACCGCCATCCGTGACCAGCGACACACCTCAGAGTGATGATCGCACACTAACGGGAACTAAGTTAGCCGCTCATGCGCTTCCGGCCGTGGTGGGCGGGGTCGCCCGTCGCTTCACGAGACAAAAAAGCAGTGGGACGCGTGGTTGCGCGTCTCACTGCTGGGGTAGAGTGTTGCTATGTTGCGTCGCTACGCTGGGAAAGAACTCAGCGCAGTGTTACCGCCCATGTCTGCCGCCACCGCCGCCGCCATGCGAAGATCCGCCGCCGCCGTGCGAGGATCCACCGCCGCCGCCGTGTGACGATCCACCGCCGTGTGGCGATCCGCCGCCGTGTGGCGATCCGCCGCCGTGGCTGCTCGGTGCCGGCCGTCCACCGCCGTAGCTGGGGGACGGGCGTCCGCCGCCGTAACTCGGGGCCGGCCGTCCGCCGCCATAAGCACCCCCGCCGTAAGAGCGCGGCGTGACGATAGGCTGTCTCATGTTGAGTGGCGGACGCGAGGATCCACCGTAGCCACGGTCCTGTGAACTGTAGCCCCGGCCTTCTGAACCCGAGCCGCGGGAAGAGCCGTACGGACCGCGGTCTTCTGCGCGGCCCACCGACGGGCGACCGGCCGACTCGCCGGGCCTGCCTGACTCACGAATTGACTCAGAAGATGAGCGCGGGGCCATCGGCGAAAATTTCTGCCAACCGCCACCGTTGCTGCTTCCACTTTCGCGAGCGGGCGTTGAGCCAGCCGGGTTGCCCGGTCTGTACGCCGATCCCGAATTCGAATTGCCTCGCGTTTCCGCGCTTTGGCTGAAGCGCTGGGACCCATGGTTGGAACTGGCGTTCGAGCTGCCATTTCCGGGTCTAGAAACTTCGCGGCCGTTTCCAGCCGGCCTGCCATCCTGCCGGTTGGCGTTCGACATCTGCGACTGTCCTCGCTCCACCGAGCGCATCCCAGTGGCAGTGCTGCCTCGCGCTGAGAAGAAGTGCTGATTCTGCGCCACGTTCCGAGTCGTGGAGCCAGCCGCTGGCCGTCCGCTAGCCGAGAGGCTCTCGCGGCTCGGACTCACGGGCAGTCTGCCGGTCGAGAGACGCGCGTTCTGGAACTGCGCGTGACTCATCGCTTGAGCGCTCATACGCCCTCTGCCGAACTGGTTGGCTGCGACCGTCGTCCCGCCGCGGAAATGCTGGTCATGCAGCGCCAGGTTCACGTTTGAGAATCGCGTGCCGCCGTGCAGCGGAGCAAACCCGCCGCGATTCCATCCATGAATGTCCCTATCCCCAAAACGCCCGCCCCAGCGGCCCCACCACGGGTGGAAATGGTCACACGGTCCCAGAGGCAACCAGCCGATCGAACCCCAGCCCCAACCGAAGCCAAATCCGAAGCCGCCGCCCCATCCGAAGAACGAAACATAAGCCGGCGCCCAGATCGGACGGTAGTACGGATATCCGTACACCGGTCCAGGCCACCATCCCCAACCTCCGTCAACATACATCCAGCGTCCGTAGTGATACGGCGCCCAGCCCCAGGAATCGTACGAAACCCAGGTCCATCCCCAATAAGGCTCATACACCCAGCGGCCATCGCGATAGGGCGCCCAGTCGGGGTCCGATACCGTTGGCCGCCACACCGGACCGTAGTCCGGAACTTCCGACCAGGTACCATGCGCATCGAGATCTTCGGTTCCGACGTAGTAGTCATTGGTGCGCTGCCGCGATAGCGAATTGCGGATCATGTTGTCGCGATCGGTGTTCCACTGATCAAAGTCGTCGCGCGCCGGAGCCTCGCCAATCTTGTATTGCTCGTCCGCGCCCGTGCCCTGAATGGTAATGAACTGATTCTGTCCCACGCGCGTGCCGCCTTGCGGAGTCGTAACTTCCACTTCGCCTCTGCGGACCAGCACTTCCGTGTGATCGTCGGCAGTAACCAGAATCCGAAAACTCGATTCGCGGCGATTGGTGCGAATGGCAACGTTGGGCGTATCGATCTCGGCGTCCGCATCGCTGTTCTTGTACACGGAGTAGTTCGCCATGCCGTGCCCAAGCTGAATCTGAATTTGCGAGTGGGTGAGCTGCGTGATGTTGGCCTGCGTATGCTCAGCCAGGCGCAGCATGTTGGCGTAGTCGAGCTGAAGTTCAGTGCGCGCCTTGTCGCCGGTAGAAACGCGGTCACCCGCAACCACGGGAGCATTGAGCGCAGCCGCAGCCCAGTCCTTGGAGTCGCCGCGTTGCGTGGAGACGTCGCCATGAATCAAACTGATGCGCGCCACACCGTTCTTTTCCTCCGGAGCCGGAGTGTTATAACTCGGGTCGCCAGCGGCCGTGTCGTTGGGGCCAGGTTCCGTCGAGCCCTGATTCATCGAATCCTGATCCACGGAACCCTGGTCGTTGGGACCGGGCATGGGCGCCTGGATGTTCGGCGACGGTTTTGAATCTTGATCCGGCGCCTGGTCGTCCGCATTCTGAGCGAGGGCCACGCCTGGAATCGCGATCATCAATCCTAGAAGGGCCGCTATTAATTTGAACTTCATAGATACCTCCACCTCGTTCGGGACAAATCTCTGCCTGAAACAATGCAGGCCGAGTGCCAATGTCGAGCGATCACCGGCAACGCCATTAACTGCATTATTTCTTAGCAAGTTAAGAGAGACATGACAACGGGGACAGCCGGGCGATTAGCGGCGCTCCGGTGGCCCGGTTCCACCAGGGTGGTGCTTTTCGGCCAGGGGTGGTGCAGGAACGGACACCCTAATCAGGGCGCACTCGCCGATAATTGTATGTACAAAATGTTCCACGTGAAACACTTTGTACGGTCTTATTTGTACGTACAGGCGCAGCGCGTATAGTTATTTACCTAACATGGGCTGGGCACGGGCGGGCGCACAAAAAGCGAAGAGACAAGGTTCGGGCGGTTTTTTTGCTGACCGGAAGTCATTCATTTTTCAAATTTGACATCGTAAGTCATTGATAATGCGCGGGCGATTTGTGGCAAAGTAGACACATGCATGTACTGATTACACGGTAATATTTGCACACAGCCTAAATTTGGTGCGGCACGACTGGGTGTCGCCGTCCAAGTCAGAATCCAGCGATAGCGTCTCGCACTCATCACCGGATGGCCGTCGATCGCGAGATGACCCGATTCATTCGGCTTCGTTGTCGTCGATGCCAATCTTAGACAAGCGATACCGCAGCGCATTCCGCGAGAGCCCGAGCAGGCGCGCGGCTTGCGACTTGTTGCCGCCCGCGCGCTTCAGAGCTTCACGGATCATTTCGTCTTCCCACTGATCGAGCGTCATGCCGTCGGGAAGGAAGCGGTCGGACGAAGCGTTGGCGCGATTGCGTGGCGAGTCGAGTTGTATGTCGCCAGCCTCCAACTGCTCGCCCGAGGCGAGCGCGCAGGCGCGTTCGATGACGTTCTGCAGTTCACGCACATTGCCCGGCCAATAGTGACCGGCGAGCAACTGCATGGCAGCGGGCGAAAGGCCGCCGATCGCTTCCGACCTTCCGGAATCTTTGGCAAAGCGAGCGAGGAACAAGTTCGCTAATCCAGGGATATCTTCTTTATGTTCGCGCAAGGGCGGGATATCGATTGGAACCACGTTGAGCCGGTAGTAGAGATCTTCGCGAAAGGTTCCCTCTTCGAGCGCGGCGCGCAGGTCGCGATTGGTGGCAGCGATTAGACGAACATCGACCTTGACGGTGCGCGTGCCGCCCAGGCGTTCGAACTCGCGCTCCTGCAGCACGCGGAGAAGTTTGACCTGGGTGGAGGCCGGCACGTCTCCGATTTCATCGAGGAAGAGCGTGCCTTTGTCGGCGAGTTCGAACTTGCCCGGCTTGCTGGTGGCAGCTCCGGTGAAGGCTCCTTTTTCGTAGCCGAAAAGTTCGCTCTCCAGGAGATTCTCGGGGATCGCGGTGCTGTTGATCTTGATAAACGGACCGGAAGCGCGGCGCGATTTTTCGTGGATGGCGCGGGCAATGAGGTCTTTGCCAACGCCGCTTTCGCCGCCCAGGAGAACGGTGGAGTTGGTGGGCGCAACCCGTTCGACGGTGGCCAGCACTTCCTGCATTTTGGGACTGATGGCGACGATGTTGGGGTGGCTGTACTTCTGTCCGAGGGCTTCGCGCAGCGAGCGATTCTCCTCGCGCAGGCGGGAGTTATCGAGCTCCTTGTGCACCACCATCCGCATTTCAGCGAGCGAAAACGGCTTGAGGACGTAGTCGCTGGCGCCGGCTTTCATCGCCTCAACCGCGGTTTCGACGGAGCCGAACGCGGTCATGACCACGATGGGCAACGCGGCATTTTGCCGCTTGGCGATTTGCAGAAATTCGAGCCCGCTGATGCCGGGAAGTTTTAGATCGGTAAGGACGAGGTGAACGGGTTCGGAGGCGAGCAGCTTCAACCCGGTTTCGGCGTCGCCGGCGGGGAGCGTTTTGAAACCGTCGTCGCCAAGGTTCAGTTCGAGCAGGCGGCGCATCTTGGCTTCATCTTCGATGATGAGGATGGTCGGCATGTGGTCGTTAGTCGTTCGTCGTTCGTCGTTCGTCGTTCGCTATTATCGCGTCGATTTCTTCGAGCGGAAAGAAGATCGTGAAGACAGCTCCTCCCGCTGGGGCATTGTCGACATGGATCGACCCATGATGCCCGTCTACAATCTTCGAAACGATGGAGAGGCCCAGTCCCACACCGGTTTTCTTGGTGGTCACAAACGGGTTGAAGATTTCTTCACGCAGTTCCTCGGGAACACCGGGGCCAGTGTCGGCCAGGCGGAGTTCCACTCCATCACGACCATTTTGTGCAGCCGGTTGAACCTCGACACGCAACACGCCGCCGTGGTCTTCATCATCGTCATCGTTCTGCATGGCTTCGTAGGCGTTCTGCACGAGATTGAGGAAGGCTTGCTCGCACAGGCTCTCGTCGAGCGGAACCAGCGGCAGTCCGCTCGCGTAGTGGCGCTCGACGCGCACTGGTTTGCCCGTAACCGGGTTACTCGCGAAACGCCCGGCGACAATTTGCAGCACGCGATCGAGAAGCGCAGTCAGGTCGGCGGGACGCGGTTCGGCGTGAAGAGGACGAGCGAAGTCGAGAAACTCGGTGACCAGGTCACTGAGCCGGTTGACCTCGGTTGAAATGTAACCGGCTAACTCACGGGAAAGCTCGTCGGAGGCCTGCAACTTCTGGGTCAACATTTCGGCCGAGCCCTTGATGACTCCGAGGGGATTGCGAATTTCGTGAGCCAGTCCGGCAGAGAGCTGGCCGAGAGCGGCCAGGCGTTCGGAGCGGCGCGCTTCGGCCTGAGCGTGCTCGAGGCGGCGATTGGTTTCGGCGAGGCGTTCCGCGAGTTCACGGTACAACTGGGTTTGATGCCGGCTCTGCTGCGAAAAACGGTTGACGACCATGGCGGCGAGAAAGAAAAACATGATGCGCAGCGCCAGGTAGCCGAAAGCCTCAGGCGTCAATTCGTATTCCTGCATCGCGGGATACAGATACGAGCAGTAGGCGGCGGACGCAACCAGGGTCCAGAACAGGGTCAGCCACGGGCCACAGTAGAGCGCTGCGGTAACGACCGGCAAGTAATAAATAGGATAGTAACTGCTATTGATTCCCACTTCGCCGGTGTGATCGATGAGCAGAGTTGCCAGCAGAATTTTAAGCAGGATGACGTAGGTGACTCCTCGTTTGGGGAAGTGGGAGATCAACTTTGTCTCCAGCAGTTGCACGATGCCTATGGCGAGGAGAATTAACTGCTTGTGCCATTCGAGCAGCGGAGGGAGCACGGCCAGTATGGCAAGGAAGAGGAGCCAGATGGTGAGCCAGGCAGCGTCGAGGCGGGTAAACCGCCGGGACTCGGGATCGAAAATGGGAGGCGCAAGTGCCACGCAGCTTCCATCCAACCGCAGAAAGCCCGTCGGAGTCAATTGGACCGGGGTTTCCTCCGGTGCCGGATGCAGCGTAGAGTGTGTTTCAAGAATGCCTTTCAGGTCGAACGGCGCATCCCTCAGTGATTTCATGACGAGATCGGCTCCCAGACCCGAGTAGAGTTGTTTTGCTGCAACGACCAAGGCTCGGGAGAAGGAGCCGACATGTGGATTATAGGCTGTGATTATCACCC